>Ga0118677_10000970_pt1 | contig 61500 bp, 59 predicted proteins | sample AliMusrvi5mmetaG_FD_86154 | JGI IMG/M metagenome (GOLD analysis project Ga0118677, IMG submission 86154) | reverse complement strand
CCTCAAAGCCCGCGCCGAACGCTTCGCCGAATTAGGCGTCGACCGCCTCGTCTGCCCCTGCGGCACCTCCGAAAAATTCACCGCCGATGACTACCGCCGGGCCGCCGACAACGCCCGCGAAGCTGGCGAAGTGGTGAGGCCGTTCCGCACTACCGTCATGCTCGAATTCATGCGCGGCTCCACCTTCATCGGCACCCTCCCCACCGCCCTCCAGGTCACGCGCGACGCCGCACACCCGTTCGTGAAGCCGATGTTCGACTGCTACCACTTCTGGGCCGGCCTCAGTAAGTTCCAGGATCTCGACCTCATCCGCCCCAACGAAATCCACCACGTTCATTTTCAGGATGTGCCGCGCATGCCGCGAGAACTACTCGATAACACTACTCGCGACATCCCCGGCGATGGCGTCACGCCGCTCATCGCGATCCTCAAAGCACTGCAGGCCAAAGGCTACCGTGGCCCGCTCTCCGTGGAGCTCTTCTACCCCCGTCTGCAAAAGGGCGACCCTTTCGAGGTCTCAACGGAGATCCGCCGCAAAGCCGACGCGGTGCTCAAGGCCCTCACCGCTCGTTAAAGCGGCCAGCTGCGATTTGCGATATGATCTCTGGCCATGAGCCTATCACGCCGCTCCGCTCTCGCCGCCATGGCCGGCAGCCTCGCTGCCGCGCAGAAATCGACTGCGTTCGCTCTCATCGGAGACCGCTATCACAACTCCGATTACATCCGCACCGCCCTCAGCCGCACCATCGGCCGCGACATGAACATCTCCATCGAGTTTTGCGACGAAACTCCCAACCTCAACGCCGAAACCCTCGCCGGCCGCAAACTCCTCATCATCCTGCGCGATGGCATGAACTGGCCCGATGGCTACCCTGACGAAAACACCAACGCCGCCTGGGTCGCCACCGGCAAGCCGAAGCTCGTGTTCGATCCTCCCACGCCGCGCACCGCCGCCAAGCCCGCCTTCTGGATGAAGCCGGAGCAGGGCAAGGCCGTGCGGCGCTTCGTCGAAGGTGGCGGCTCCGCGCTCTTCCTCCACAACGTCACGCACGTCGGCCTCACCGACCCCGACTTCCGCCACGTCCTCGGCGCCGCCTACACCGGCCATCCGCCCATCCGCACCTTCAAGGTACGGGTCAAGAACTCGAATCACCCCATCACCAAAGGAGTGCGTGACTTCATCGTCACTGACGAGCAGCACTACATGAATTACGACAAGGACCTCAAGGATGTGTTCCTGGAAACAGTGAATGAAGACGGGCTCGATTTCAACAAACAGGGCCCTGTTGCGCCCGCCGGCTGGGCCTACGCTTACGGCAAGGGCCGCGTCTGCTACCTCTCGCCCGGTCATCTGCTCAGCGTGCTCTGGAATCCGGAATACATCAAACTCCAACAAAATGCGGTAAGCTGGCTGATACGTTCCGGAGGGAATCAATGATCAGGAAAATCGCGCTGGCAGTGCTGGCGCTTGTTGCCGTGTTCGCCGCTGTGGTTGCCATGCAGCCGGCGGAATTCAAGGTTGAGCGGAGCCTCGTCATCGCCGCGCCGCCTGCCGATCTGTTCGCGCAGGTCAACGACTTCCACAAATGGGTGAACTGGTCTCCCTGGGAAAACCTGGACGCCTCCATGAAGAAGACGTTTTCCGGCACGCCTTCCGGTCCGGGCTCAGTCTATGAATGGAACGGCAACGACAAAGTCGGCTCCGGCCGCATGACCCTTACCGAAAGCATTCCCACCTCGCTGGTGCGCATCAAACTGGAATTCTTCAAACCGTTTGAAGCCAACAATATCACCGGCTTCATCTTCACGCCGGAAGGCGCCGGGACGAAGGTCACCTGGAACATGTCAGGCAACAATAACTTCATTGCCAAGGCCGCGGGCCTGTTCATGAATATGGACAAGATTGTCGGAGGGGATTTTGAAAAAGGCCTGTCTCAGCTGAAGGCGGCCGTCGAAGGTGCGAAAAAGTAACCTGCCAGCGGGGATGTAGCTTGCTGCGTTCACACGACGAGTCTCACCGGGGACGTAGCTTGCTGCGTTCACACGACGAGTCTCACCGGGGACGTAGCTTGCTGCGTCCCCACAACCGTCACATCCTCACAACCGTCACATCCTCACAACCGTCACATCCTCAGCGTCGCGGTTTTCCCAACCAGCTAACCAACGGTCTTCTGCAGCACATCGAGAAGCTTCTTGATACTCAGCGGCTTCGATAGATAGGCATCCATGCCGGCCGCCAGGCAGCGCTCTTCATCGCCCTTCATGGCGCAGGCAGTCATGGCGATGATCGGCATCCGTTTGCCTGACTCCGCTTCTTGGGTCCGGATGCGGCGGCATGCCTCCAGGCCATCCAGCTCAGGCATGTGGACGTCCATCAGAATCACATCGAACTTTTCTCTATCGAGCTTATCCAGCGCTTCCCGTCCGGTGCCTGCCACCGTCACCGAATGGCCGAACTTCTGCAATGCCCCGACAGCCAGCTTCTGATTGACCAGGTTGTCCTCCGCCAGCAAGACCTTCAGGCAACCGCTCGCGGCCACTGGTTTGACCGCCTCCTGCTTCTGCTCGGCTCTCATCACCTCTTGAATGGCCTGCAGCAGGAGTTTCTTCCGCACCGGCTTCACCAGATACTCGCGAATCCCCAACGACTTCCTGTACTCAAGGTTCTCCGCGCGATCCACCGAACTAAGCATCATGAGCGGAACGCGATCGGCGGCTGGAGTTGCTTTGATCATCCGCGCCACCATGAAGCCGTCCAACTCCGGCATATGCACGTCCAGCAATACCAGTGAGAACATGCGGCCTTGCTCCGCCGCCTCGTCGATCAGTCTCATCGCCTGGCCGCCGCTCCCCGCCAGTACCGGCACCATTTTCTGAGAACGTACAAACTCGTCCAGGATCTTCAGATTCGTTTCGTTGTCGTCCACCAGCAGCACCCGCAGCCCTGCGAGGTCGAGCGATACCGGCGCCTGCAGGGGTTGCTGCCCCTTGCCCACCATTGCGGTGAAGTGGAACGTACTCCCCAGACCCGATTGGCTCTCAACCCACACTTTGCCGCCCATCAGATTCACCAGTTTCGCTACGATCGCCAGCCCCAGTCCCGTGCCGCCAAATCTTCTTGTAGTCGAACTGTCGGCCTGCGTGAACGCCTCGAAAATGTGAGCCTGCTGTTCCCTGGTCATACCGATGCCGGTATCCACTACCCTTCCATGTAACTGCATGCGATCCCCGATCATCTGCTCCAGGGAAAGATCCACCAGCACTTCGCCCTTGTCCGTGAACTTGATGCTATTGCCGGTGAGATTCCACAGCACCTGCATCAGCCGTACCGGATCGCCAATGATCACATCCGGCAACTCCGGCGAAATGTGCAGCATCAGCTCGAGGCCCTTCTGGTGCGCCCGTGCCCCCAGGGTGCCCATCACGTCCCCAACCGCCTCATGGAGGTCGAACTCCCGCTCTTCCAGCGTGAGCTTGCCCGCTTCGATCTTGGAGAAGTCCAGAATGTCGTTCAGGATAGTCATCAGCGCATCGGCCGACGTCTTCACGCAATCCAGATAGTTCTTCTGGATTGTGTTCAGTGGAGTATCCAGCGCTAATTCCGTCATCCCGATGATCCCATTCATCGGAGTCCGGATCTCATGGCTCATGTTGGCCAGAAACTCGCTCTTCGCCCTGTTTGCCGCTTCGGCCTGTTCCTTGGCCTGCCGCAGTTGCACCTCTTCGCGCTTTCTTTGGGTGATGTCGGTATGCGAGCCCACCATGCGTAGCGGCTTGCCCGAATCGTCCCATAACGCCTGCCCGCGCGCCATAATCCAGACATAGTCGCCGCGCTTCGTGCGCAACCGGTATTCGGTCTCGTAAAAAGGCGTCTTGCCCGCAAGATGAGACGCGATCTCATCCCGCACCCGCTCCGCATCTTCAGGATGGATATGGCGCTCAAACTCGCCCGGCAGGTCCGGAAACTCCTCTGGCGCATAGCCGATCATCTCTTTCCAGCGCTTGGAAAGAAACACGGTGTTTGTCCTGGCGTCCCAATCCCAGATGCCGGCATTGGTGCCGCGCAGGGCCAACTGCCACCGCTCCTCGGAAGCCTTCAGCCTTGCCTCCGCCCTCCGCTGCTCGCTCACATCCAGCATCACGGTTCGCAGTCCGCAAATCGCCCCGGTTTCGTCCCGCAGGTAGCTTTCGTGGATCTGCATCACCAGGTGTTCGCCGCTGCTGGTCTGGTACTCCCGTTCGAATACCCCCAGCGCCATCTCACCGTGCAGTTTCTTGCGAACGTCGCGCATGCAGACGTCTTTCAGCTCTGGCGAGACCAATTCCCAGATGGGGCGCCCTTCCACACTTTTGGAGTCGTAACCCAGCAGTAAGGTCTCTGCGCGGTTTACGCGGATGATGTGGCCTTCGAAGTCTATTTCGTGGCAAGGCACAGGCAGGCTGTCAAACACGTCATCGATTGATGTCTGCGAACAAACCATTGGCACCTGCACTTGCCCCCCTGCGTTCATATCGACAGCGGAGGCAAAAATGATTAGAGTTAGAAAGATCACAGTATAAGAAAGAGAAAAACTGCGAAAATAGATCGTGCCAGTCTTCCTGCTGCTTATCGCTTTGCTTCCGGCTGCCTTCGCCGCCGAGCTACCTGCCATCCAGTCTATCGTGAATGGAGCAAGCTTTCAGCCTGGATTATCATCAGCCACCTGGGTGACCATCCGCGGCACAGCCCTTTCCGCCACCACCCGCGCCTGGCAGGCCAGCGACTTCCAGGGCACCGCACTGCCCACCTCGCTCGATGGCGTCAAGGTCCTCGTCAACGGCCAGGCCACCAATGTCGCCTACATCAGCCCCACCCAGCTGAACGTCCTCACACCGTCCGATCCCACCACCGGCACCGTACCCGTCCAGGTCATCAACACCGCCGGAACCAGCGCTGCCGTGCAAGTCGCCAAGACCGCCGCCGCTCCGGGCATCTTCACTTTCTCGCAGCAAAGCGGCCGTTACGCCATCGCCCAAAACGCGTCTACCTTTGAACTGCTCGCACCGTCCACCCTGCTCGGGTCATCACTGCAAACGCGTCCGCCCAAGCCCGGCGAACCGGTCGCCCTATACGCCACCGGACTCGGCGCCGCCTCCTCCGTCCAGGTCTCCATCGGAGGCCAGCCCGCTCAGGTCGCCTACGCCGGCCTCATCGGTCCCGGACTATCTCAAATCAACGTCACGGTGCCCAAACTCCCCGCCGGCGAATATCCGCTCTCCCTACTGGTCAACGGCGCGCAATCGCAGACCGATCTTTACCTGAAGGTGCAGGACGTGCTGCCCGGCGCCTTCTGCTACGAATTCCAGGGACTCTCCGCCTTCGGCGACCCCGGCATCACCACCTTCCAGATGGCCAACGGAGTCCCCGAACCGGTCATCACCCAGGCCAACGGCATCACCACCACGACCTACGACCTCACCGGCTTCCCCGGCCACAACGGCAGCTTTGTCTTCCGGGCACTTTCGAACACCGCCTGGGACCTCTCACGCATCGTCCTCACCCGCGGACCCTCTTCGAGCGGTATGACGCTCCTGCTCGGCGTCACCAACCGCCAGCCCGACGTCACCGTGACCCTGGTGGGCCCGCCCGCGCTCTTCCCCTCGAGCCAGCTCCCGGCCTCCATTCCGCCGCTCAAAGCCTATGAGGGGACGCCCGATTCCATCGCCTCCATGGTGACCGTGATGCTGCAGTTCAAGCTCTCGCTGCCCAGCACCCCGCTGTACATCGTGCGCGACTGCAAACTCTAGCCCGAGGAGAATTATATGAACTGGGTCTATTGGTCCCTGCTCTCGGCCGCCTTCGCCGGCGCCACCGCCATCCTCGCCAAGATCGGCGTCACCGGCGTCGACTCCAACCTCGCCACAGCCATCCGCACCGGCGTGATCCTGGTCTTCAGCTGGGCGATAGCCTATGCGACGTCGCAACCCGGCTCGCTCCGCGCGCTTACGCCGAAGACCTGGCTTTTTCTGGTGCTTTCCGGCCTGGCTACCGGCCTGTCATGGTTATGCTACTTCCGCGCCCTGCAGCTGGGCGAGGCGTCGCGAGTGGCCCCCATCGATAAGCTCAGCGTGGCCTTTGTGATCATCCTGGCCGCCACCTTCCTGGGCGAACGCATCACCCTCATGCGCAGCGCCGGCGGCCTGCTGATTGTCGCTGGGGCTATCATACTGGCTATCGAGTAGAGGGGGGCTCGGTCCACCACTCCGCTGGTTCTCAGGATGGGACCTCGGAGGCAAATGGATGCCAGAGAAGCCAGGCCTTCAGCTCCGCCTCAGTCCGGAAAGGCGCAGCTGATGTACGCCGACTTGTCGCGACTGATTTCCCTGAACGCCCTTTCGGGTTAAACTTCAATGGAATGGCCGACACGATATCCACTTAGTTGAAAGAGCAGCATGAAGTAGGATTCAAGTCCTCTGCGCGACACTCACGAGAAAAGTCAGTTTGTTTTCGTTCACTTCACAACTGGAGCAGAAGCGAGCCAACCTACTTAACAGAGGGCTATTGATGCCTAGATCCATTTCGGTGATCACCAACCAAAAGGACGAACTGCGCGCGGCATCGGATCGCTCCAAATACTATTCTGAGGCCATGTTCTGGATTGAACTCAACGATGCGCATTCGTCGCAAGTGAAGCTCAACAATTACATAATCAAGAACCGAATATTCATGACGCGGGAATTGGAGGCTGGTTTCACTGCCGTGAGCGTTACGCTCGCTGATGCGCTGATGGACCATCGCTTCTGGAAGGAGGGCCTCGGCCACGAATATATAACATCAAGCATAAAGAAATTCGAGGGACTAAAGGACAAGATTGTGGAGATTGAGAAGTTGGTTCAAAGGTATCCGTCAGACCAACCCATCTTCCCCCTTCACTCAATCAATGATTAGCTTGAGGGATGACCAAGCAACTAACCTCAACCAATCACCCCAACAAAGGCGCAGCGATCATAGCGGCCTTCCGCGCGAGCGGGAAGACCCGCACCGAGTTCTGCCGCCAGACTGGCCTCAAACTCGCCACATTTGACTACTACCATCACCGCGTGAGAGCGGAAGAACAAACTGAACTGATTCCCGTCAAACTGGTCAACGACAGCAATCCCGCCGTCAGCGACAGCACTCGGACCCTCGCGGTGTGGCTGCGCAACGGGCGCCGGCTGGAACTAAGCTGGCATGGCGATGACAGCTCCGTCGAACGCCTGGTCCGCCAACTGGAGCGCGACTAGCCCGTGTTCGGCCTCGGTCCGGCAACGCGCGTGTACCTCGCACCAGGAGCCACCGACATGCGCAAAGGCTTCGAAGGCCTCTACGGCATGGTGCGCAGTCAACTGGGCTGCGACCCGCTCAGCGGTCACCTGTTTCTGTTTGCCAACCGCTCCCGGACAAGATTGAAGATTCTGTTTTGGGATGGCAGCGGCCTGTGGGTCTGCGCCAAGCGTCTGGAGAAGGGCCGGTTCTGCTGGCCGGAATCAAAACCAGGCCAAGCCAGCGTCGCAATGCGCCAGGAAGAGTTGACACTGCTGGTCAGTGGCATCGACCTGAAACAAAGCAAACCGCGCCGCGGTTGGCTGGGAACGTCGCGCGCAGCGTGACGTTTATGATTTAAATAAAAATAACTGATTGGCCATAATTCGCCTTCCTGCGTAAGATGGAACTTACTCCAGTGAGCGCACCCGAATTACTCATCGATGCCAGCGACAGCCCCGAAGTCCAGGAGCTGAAACGGCGGCTGCACTGGGCGAATCTGAGGATTCAGGTACTCGAAGAAAAGCTCCGCCTGCAGCGGATCGCCAAGTATGGTCCGGCCAGCGAGAATCTCAGCAATCTACAGTTGCAACTGCTTGAAGACGAGCCCGGCGTGAGCAGCCAGGAAGTGCAGGCCGAGGCCGGGCGTGATCAGGATCTGAGCGCAAAGCCAAGGCGTACTCGCCGCAAGCATCCTGGCCGCCAGGAGTTGCCGAAGGATCTGCCGCGCGTCGAACGAGTGATTCCGGTTAGCAGCGACGAATGCAATTGCGCGGCATGCGGGAATGAAACGGCAGTGATCGGCCACGAAAGCAGCGAGCAGTTGGATGTTGAGCCAGCCCGCTACTTTGTGTTGGTGACCAAGCGCGAAAAGCGCGCTTGCCGCCAGTGCAGCGCGGGCACGGTGAAGACGGCACCGGTTGCGCCGCGCATCATCGAAAAGGGCCTGGTGAGTGACCGCATCGTCGTCGACACCGTAGTTGCCAAGTATAGCGATCATCTTCCGCTCTACCGGCAAAGCGTAATGCTGAAGCGCGATGCGGGCGTCGATATCGGCCGCGCGACGATGGCTGGCTGGGTGATGCAGGTGGGCGAACTGCTGATTCCATTGGTTGCGGCGATGCGGAGGAATCTGCTGGCCGGAACCTACATCCAGGCGGACGAAACAACGGTGGATGTGCAGGTCCCGGATAAAAGCGGCAGTAATCATCAGGCTTACTTATGGCAATACGGCAAGCCCGGAGGCGAGACAGTGTTCGACTTTCGCATGGGGAGATCGCGCGAGGGTCCGCGCAAGTTTCTAGGCGAATTCGCCGGCAGATTGCAGACAGATGGCTATGCTGCCTATGACAAGATCGGCGGCAAGGGCATGGTGCATGCTGCCTGCTGGGCGCATGCGCGGCGCAAGTTTACCGATGCGGTAAAGCTGAATCCGGCGGAGGCACAGGCGGTGCAGATGGTGGTGCGCATGGATGAGTTATTTGCGATCGATGCGAAGGCGCGGGTGGAAGGCTATACGCTGGAACAGCGTCATGCATTGCGCTTGGAGAAAGCGGTGCCGTTGTTGGAAACGCTGGACAAGGAACTGAAGTCGATCGAACTCAGTGCGTTGCCGGCAAGCGCATTGGGTATAGCGGCAAACTACACGCGTTCCCTATGGACGAAGCTGAATCAGTTCCTCAAGTATCCCGAACTGGAGTTGTCGACCAACTTGGCAGAGAACTCGATGCGCGGTGTCGCTCTGGGACGCAAGAACTGGATCCATATAGGCAGTGAGAAGGCGGGCCCAAAGGTAGCGACGATTCTGTCGGTGATTGAATCTTGCAAGAGGCTGGGGATTCCCTCGCGTGAGTATCTGGCGGATGTGCTGCCTGGGCTTGCAAGGGTTAGCATTCAGCAGTTGGACAGCCGTACCCCGACGGCTTGGACGGCGAGACGATCCAGACCGTAGCTGTCAAGAGGTGGTTGGTCTGACGCTTACGTTCAAAGACGCCTCCTCTACGATCTGGCTTGAAGCCCGGAGCGAGGTTTTCACCTCCCACATTCCGTAGTGCAGGTTCCGGCATTGTTTCAAAGCTTACCGTTTATGATCCGGCCCATACCCGCCTCCATTTAGACGCCGACGGGCCGTCCGGCCGGGTTAGCGCCTTACCGGCTGGCGTGATTCTGTGCGAGCGCTTCGTGCAGCAGCATTTTTATGTATGTCTGGTAGCGGAGCCCTTTGGCTTGCGCCTGCTGTTTTGCCCGTGCAATTTAATTGTTGTCAGGACGAATCGTGACTTGGCGAGACCCGGTCTCCAAAAGCCCCTGCGCCTTGCTGTTGAGCGCGGCTCGGTCGCGATAAAGGTCCGCGGCGAAAGCCGCTTCTGCCTCAATCAATTTGCTACTGCTGTTTTTCTTCATAGCGCTTCCTCTCATACGCGACGCGGGTCTTGCGGTTTGCTTCAAAGGCCGTCACCGGGCGTGTCCGGTCTCCGCGAGGGGTCCAAGCCACGAACAGAACCCGGCCGCTATTGGTGTGGCCAAGTTCGAGAATTCTCTCTTCTCCGCTCCCGGTATCGATTCGGGGCTCGATGTGAACAGGTTCGTTCGCGAGAACCTCCTCGACTTCATGCTGTTCGACTTTATGTGCCGCGACATTACCTTCCTTATGCCGACCCAAGCCAACGGCTGAAGCAGTTCGCTTAAAAAGACGGGATCAAGAGGATTACCAAATTGTTTTCACATTCGAAGCCCGTATTTTTCCGTCGCGGCTGATAGCGGGCACGCCGAGAAAAACCGCAGTGGCCGCTATAATCCGGTCGGGCATGTCTGGCACATCCTCGCGGGGAACCTGCTTCATCGCGTCAACAATCTCGACAGTGAAAGAGGCTTCCTTAAAGACGTGGTCCGGGTCCTCAAGGGCAGCTCTAAGCTCAGAATAGGAGTTTGCGGGCAATCTTGTTTTCTCAAGGAGGTAGACAATTTCAGCCATGCTGATGGATGAAACGGCGATTTGACTTCCCGCCGCAGCGGCTTCGTCGATAAAGTCGCCCGCTGCTATAGACAGTCGGCCATCGTTAAAGAGATACCAAAGAGCGGTATGTGTATCCGCGACGCCAGCGATCATTAAGAGTCTTCGCCAAAACCGCGAAACATGTCCTTGCGGTTCTCGTCGATCTCTTCAGCGGAGGGCGCAGGGCCGTACTTGGCGAGCATGCCGCGTCCGGTCTTAAGCGGCTTTTGCGGCGCTTCCGCCGGTGAAAGCTCGGCCAATTGTCCAAGCCAGGCCGTTAGTGTGAGACCCTGCAACGCAGCTTTCGCTTTCAGCGCCGCTGCCTGATTGTCAGGAAGTTCAATCGTCGTCATGGGCCGTTCCTCTGCTTCTACTTCCAGAATAACGGAATATCGAGGTTTTGTCACAAATGCAAGACCGGGCAGAATTCCGAAACCTGTCCTTTGCCGAACACTCCGGCCTGGCGCGCCGCAACTAAACCGATGGATGCTCGACAAGGCGCGGAATGTCCATTTTGCCTTGGTCCTTTCGCGCCTGGGCAAGGTCATACGCCGCCTGCATGCGAAGCCACATATCTGCGCTGCCTCCAAAGGCCTGTTCAAAGCGCAACGCCATCCTGGGAGTGACTGCGCTTCTGCCTCGCGTCACATTGTAAAGCTGCTGGCGCGTAATCTTCAAGGTCTTGGCTGCCTCGGCTACACTGAGGTTAAGCTCTTCAAGGTTAGCCTTGGCAAGTGCGCCGGGGTGTACGGGATTCTTCATCGGCATCGTATTGTCCCTCCTAATGGTAATCTTCCAAGTCCACGTCATAGGCGTCGCCATCCTCGAAGCGGAAGGTCACACGCCAGTTTGTTCTTACCGTCACGGCCCATGTGCCTTTGCGGTTTCCCAGCAATGGATGCAATCGAAACGTAGGTTGGTTCATATCCTGAACATCACCAGCCTGATCGAGCGCAGAAAGGATCAACCGCAAACGGTCAACTTGATCGGCTCCAACCTTGCGAGGGTCATCCTGTTCAAACAGGTTTCGCAGGCCCTTGTGTTTGAAGCTCTCGATCATCGTCCAACTGTAAAGCGTAAATTGACAGTTGTCAAGACAACAGCTGCGCACAAGGCTGGACAGGATCCCGAAACCCCTCGCGCTCCTCAGTGGTTCTACTGGGAGAAGAGTGTAAGAGTGGGCAGCGCTCAACCTCTAAGCCATAACCCGCCAACAAGTGTTGACCAATTCGCGAAAGAGGCTATGGAAGTGGTCGCGCAGGCATTCCTCGATCCTCCGCCAACCATCGAGGCCCTCACCCCTCCCGCCGGTGCTTCTGCGAAGGCGAATTCGAAATCCCCGCCGCCACCAGAAACGCCGTGCTCGACGCAATCAACGAAGGCACCACCAGCGCCGGGCTCCCCGTCGCCTCCGCCACGAAAACCGCCGCAAATAACAAGCTGTTGTAACTCGCCCCCGTAAACGCCGCGATCCCGATCAGCGTAAACAGCCCCGGCTGATTCGGCATGAACACCGCATCGAACGCCGCCCCCAGCGCCGCGCCGATCGTCGCCGACGGCACAAACAAGCCGCCCACGCCGCCCGTGCCGAACGTGAACGCCGTCGCCAGCAGCTTCGCCACAAAGATAATCAGGCACGCCCCCAGCATGTACTTCCCATTCAGCAGATTGTTCGCCACCGGCAGCCCCGAATGCAGCGTCACCGGCGCGCCGATCAGATAGTTCATCGCCAGCGCGATGCCGCTCACAATCACCCCGCCCGTCATCACTTTCAACACCCGCGGACCATTCCACTGCGCCCACCCCTCCTTCACCCGCGAAAGCAGCCCCAGGAAAAGATGCGACGCCAGCCCACCCAGCAGCCCGAGCGGAATGCACAGCAGCAGGTCGCGCAGCTCCATCCGATACGTGAAATGGATGGGAAAGTACGGCGTGATCGGACGGAAGCACGCATAAGTCGCATAGCTCGTCGCCGCAGCCACCAGGCCGTGGATCAGCGACTCGTGCGCCATGTCATGTTTATACGGCGACTCGATCCCCATGATCGCGCCCGTCAACGGAGCCCGGAATATCGCGCTGATACCAGCTGCCGCGCCCGCGATCAGAGTCGTCTCAACCCTGCCATGAAACGGCCGCAGCCCCGGCTGGCTGTTCAACGCCCGCTGCACGTACGAACTCAATGTCCCGCCCAGCCACTTGCTCGCGCCCTCCATGCCGGCGCTCGCCCCGAACCCCATCGTCGCAATCGATGCCGCCAGCTTCGGCAGCGCAGTATCATACGCGATGCCCTTTTCCGGCTTGTGATAGGCCAGCACCACTTCATCAGCCATCGATGAAGTAGGCACCCGGAACAGGGTCAGGATCAGGCCCGTCAGCGCCATCCCCACGACCGGCATTAGAGCCAGCGTCATGGGCGGCAGCGCATGCGTGAACCGTTCCCACAGCAGCACGTTCACCACGAAATCGTACGCAGCAATCGCCGCCCCCACCAGCATCCCCACCGGAGCCGCCACCAGAAACACGTGGCGCGCAATGCGGAAATTCTCGTTCAGGTTCTTCGATAGCCGTGTGCCCGGGTCGGGCGGCAGCTTGGATTTGTGTTTGAGCGGCAAGTGTGTGCCCTTAAATTTTCAGGCACAGCCGCCCTCAGCGTCAACCCTTGGACTGTTTGCGGCCCCACGCCATCACCAGGATTCCGCCCGCCAGCAATGCGGCAGTTCCGGGTTCCGGTGTCTCCGCCGGATCGGAATAGAACGTCGCTGTGTAGCCAAGTCCGGGCTGAATGTAAGAGGTGAGATCGAAGTTGCCGTTGCCTTCGGGCACCAGCGTGTAGCCAGCTCCGGGGATGAACTGAACGGTCTCACCATCGGAACGGAAACTCAAAACGGTGTAGCCGAACCCCAGATTGGTCACGCCAAACACGTCGCTGCCGACGTTGGCCGATTCCAATACCATCGTCGGTGTACTGGTGTTCACCAGGCTCAACGTCGGCAGATCGAGGTAGTACAGATTGGCCGAATCCTCCAGCGTGCCGCACGTCGGTCCGTTGCAGGCTGCGTGCAGGCCGAACCACGTGCCGTCTTCTCTCAAGGTCAGCTGTCCCACGATGGTTGAATTGGAATCGTACACGGTGAGTATGTCCGAAACCGGCGCCACCGAAGCCGCGTAAGTCGTGGATGCCGCGATAAACGCGAGCGCGAGTAAGCCTGTTCTTTGTTTCATGGTTCCTCCGAATAGAAAAATCATCGCGACCGCATTCCAGTCCGCGATCGCCCTACACTTAGATATGCGAAGCCACGCTTCAAAAATTGAAAGAATATTTTAAGACCCGAGCATGACCCGAAAACAATTCCTCCAACTCGCCGCCCTGCCGGCCCTCACCGCACAGCCTGCCGCGCCCAGACCAAACATCGTTTTCATCCTTGCCGATGACCTCGGCTTCGGCGATCTCGGCTGCTACGGCCAGACGCGCATCCAGACGCCGAACATCGATCGGCTCGCCGGCGATGGCCTGCGGTTCATGTCCACTTACGCGGGCAGCACGGTCTGCGCGCCGTCGCGCTGTGCGCTGATGACCGGCTATCACACTGGCCACGCCCGCACGCGCGGCAACAAGCCCATCGATCTGCCGCTGCGCCCGAATGATCCGATCATCCCTGAGATCCTGAAGCGTGCCGGTTACCGCACCGCGCTATTTGGCAAGTGGTCGCTCGGCCAGCTCGGCTCCACCGGCTATCCCACTCGCAAAGGCTTCGACGAATGGTTCGGCTTCTTCAGCCAGCTGCACGCCCACAACTACTATCCGGAGCACCTGCTCGATGGCGAAACCGCGTTCCTGCTGAAGGGCAACATGGGCAGCCAGCGCAAGGACTACGCGCCAGATCTGTTCACCGCCCGCGCCCTCCAGTTCATCGAAAAGCAGAACCCCGCGGCACCGTTTTTCCTGCACGTCTGCTACACCGCGCCGCATGCCAACAATGAGATGGGCCGCGACACGGGCAATGGCCAGGAGGTCCCGTCTGACGCACCATACTCCGATAAGCCGTGGCCGCAGGTGGAGAAGAACTTCGCCGCCATGATCACGCGCATGGATTCCGACGTCGGCAAACTAATGGACGCGCTCAAGCGCAAAGGCCTCGAAGAGAACACGCTGGTCATCTTCTCCTCTGATAACGGCCCGCATCGCGAAGGCGGCCACAACCCGAGCTTCTTCGAAAGCAGTGGCCCGCTCCGCGGCATCAAGCGCGACATGTACGAGGGCGGCATCCGCGTCCCCACCATCTTCCGCTGGCCGGCCGTCATCGCCAAAGGACAGAAGAGCGATTTCCCATGGGCCTTCTGGGACATGCTGCCGACCCTCGCCGAACTGGCCGGGCAGCCCGCGCCCGCTGGCATCGATGGCGTGTCTATTGTGCCTACGCTTCGAGGGCGCACCCAGCAGCCGCACGAATACTTCTACTGGGAGTTCCACGAAGCCGGCTTCCATCAGGCCGTCCGCACCAGCAACTGGAAAGGCGTCCGCAAGGGACCGAAGGCTCCGGTGGAACTCTACGATCTGGCGAAGGACCTCTCCGAACGCAACGACCTCGCCTCGCAGCATCCGGAGATCGTACGCAAGATCGAAGCGATCCTCGCCGCCGCGCACGTCGATTCTTCAGACTGGCCGATCCTCACGCCGGCCGAGGCCAAAAAGCGAGCGGTGTAAGCGATATACTGAACAGCGATGTTCACCCGACGCCACTGCATCACCGCACTCCTGGCCGGCGCCACCGCGCACGCCGCCCGCTCCGTCAAAGTCGAGAAGGTCTTCGATTCGCCCGGCACCGGTCCCAACGGCATGCAGGCCACCGCGGATGGCCTGTGGATCCTCGACCAGCAGGACAACCACGCCTACCTCGTCAGCCCCAACGACGGCAAGGTGCTTCGCAAACTCCAGACCGAATGCGACCGCGGCAGCGGCCTCGCCTTCGATGGCGAATTTCTGTGGCTCGACTCCACCTACAACTGCCGCATCCTTAAGATCGATGCGAAGACCGGCAAGACCCTCGGCAACTTTCCGTGCCCGGGCAGTGGTCCGGTGAAGTGGCCGAACGCACGCGCGGCGGTGAAGGAAAAGCCCGACCCAGTCTCCGGCCTCTATCGTCCCACGGCCATCACCGGCGGACATGGCATGGAGTGGCAGAACGGCAAACTGTGGGTGGCGGTGCCGCCGTCGCAGCAGCTTTACCGCATCGATACCGCGAACGGAAAGTTCATGGTCGACTTCATGTTCCGCACACCCGGCGACCGCCCGCACGGGCTCGGCTGGGAAGGGAACAATCTGTGGTTAGCCGATAGCAACATGCAGGCGTTCCACAAGCTCGATACCGCAAACGGCAAAGTGCTCGATACGATTCAACTCGCCAAGGGCGACCCCACGCCGCATGGCATGACCATCTGGAACGGAGCGATGTGGTTCTGCGATGCCGATACACGCGCCGTGTGCCGAATTTCATTACGATAGCGTTACTATAGTGGTTAAGGTAAAATCGTTAGAATCTTCGACCAATGCTAAGCCTCAGAGACCGCGAAATACTGCACTCGATCGTCGAGTCTTACATCGAGACCGGTGAACCCGTTGCCTCGCGTACCATCTCGCGCACGCGGCATCGCGGCCTGAGCCCTGCCACCATCCGCAATGTGATGGCCGACCTTTACGAAGAGGGCTATCTCTCGCAGCCGCACACCTCCGCCGGCCGCATCCCGACCGCGAAGGCCTTCCGCGAATACGTGCAGACGCTGGCCGGCCGGCGCATGGTTGGGCCGGAACTGCACCGTCTGCGCATGGACCTGCGCAAGTTCCACACGGTGGAAGATCGCGTGGAGCGCTCGTCGCACATCCTCTCCGAGATGACGCGCAATATGGCGATTGCCGCCGCGATTCCGACTTCGGCACAGACGCTGAGCCAGATTGAACTCCTCGTGTTGGGTGACCGGCGCGTGCTGATGGTTGTCGTCACCAGCGATCGCATGGTCCGCAACAAGGTGGTCATGCTCGATGAAGAGGTCAACCAGGATCAGCTCAACTCCATCCGCAACTACATCAACATCGAATTCAGCGGCTGGGTGTTGGAAGACATTCATCGCGAACTGCACAAGCGGCTGGTCATGGAGTCGGCAGCCTATGACGACATTCTGAAGCGGCTTGCGGAACTGTATCAGAAGGGACTGCTCGAAGTGGAGCATACTCCGGAAGTACATCTGGAAGGCGCCTCGAATCTGGTGAGCGTTGACCTGCACCTGACGCAGGAAAAACTGCGCGACCTGTTCCGCGCGCTCGAAGAGAAGAAGAAGATTCTGCTGCTGCTCGACCGCTTTCTCGAAACGCCGGCCGGCGAAGTTGCCGTGCAGGTGGGGCTTGGCGAAGCGCATCCGACGATGAGCGAACTGGCCATCATCGGCGTGACGGTGCAGTTACCCGATGGGCTTTCGGCAAAGATCGCCGTGCTCGGGCCGATGCGCATGGACTACTCCAAGGTCATCTCTTCGGTGATGCACCTGGGCCACGCCTTCCAGACCTTAGCTTCCTGATGTAATCGCGGCCGCCGCGGTCTTGCCCATGCGGATGCAATCGGGGATGCCGATGCCTTCGTAGGCGTTGCCTGCAACGTACATGCCGGGGATCGCCTTCAATCGCGAGCGGATCTCGTCGAGCCGTACGCTGTGGCCCACGGTGTACTGCGCCATCGAGCGATGCCAGCGTGAAACCCGCGTGAATACGGGCGTGGCGGTGAGGCCGATCAGTTCGCGCAACTCCTCTTTCACTTCGCCAACGATCTCGTCGTCAGAGCCTGACATCGACTTGCCGCCGACAAAGCAGCGCAGCACGATGCGGTTATCGGGGGCGCGATGAGAGAACTTGGTGGCGACCCATGTTCCGGCGGCGAGTCGCTTGCGTTCCACGCTGGGGATCAGAAAGCCGTGGCCGGGAATCGGATTGTGGAAGCCCGCGGCCTCATAGCCGAAGGCGATGGTCATCGATGAGTTGTACGCCGAGGCGTTGAGCAGTTCAGCGAGCCGCGATTCCGTTGAGGTCAGCAGCGAAGCCGCGTTGTAGGCCTGGCAGCAGAGGACGATCTTATCGGCTTCGATCCATTCGCCGGCGACGCGGACGCGGAACCCAACTCCCACGCGCTCGATGGTTTCGGCTGCTGCGTGCACCACTTGCGTATGCGGCTGAATCAGCGTTGTGAGCTTGTCGGTCAGCATGCCGAGCCCGCCCTTCATAGTGCGGAAGAGCGTGCCGCCGGATGAGGGCGGGGCATTGCGGCGGCTGGCGATGACGCCTTTAGTGAGGCTGCCGTACTTGGTTTCGAGCGCGACCATTTGTGCGAGTACGGCGGGAGCGCTCATCTCGCGCGGGTCGCCGCCATAGACTCCGGAGAGCAGCGGTTCGGCCAGATAGTCGACCGCTTCCTGCCCGTAGTGATCGGCGACGAACTCGGCCACAGTTCGGTCAGGCAGTGCACCGGCGGGCTTGCGGAACCATTCGAGGCCCATCTTTATTTTGGTGCCGATGCCGAGCAGTGGCGAGAGGGCGACGGGAACGATCTTGGTGGGAACCATCATCATGAGGCCATCGGGCATCACGACGAGGCGGCCGTTCTTTTTGAGATAGGTCTTGCGTGTGTGATCGTTCGAGCCGATGACTTCGTCGCCGAGGCCGACCTCTTTGATCAACTCCAGCGCGGCGGGCTTGGCGGCCAGGAAGCTATCGGGCCCTTGTTCGAGCACGCATCCATCGACGTGTTCGGTACGGATGACGCCGCCGAGATAATCGCGCGGTTCGATGAGTGTGGAGTCGACACCGGCTTTGGAAAGATAGTAGGCGGTGGAGAGGCCAGAGATGCCACCACCGATAATGACTACGCGGCTCATGCTGCCACCTTTGATCGCACTACGCTGGCCAGTGCCGCAATGAATTTCGGAGAGTCGTTGAGAGACTCCATGCGGAACAGTTCGATGCCGCGGGCTTTGGCGTAGGCGCGGAAGCCGATCTCCACGTCATAGAGCACTTCGACGTGATCGCAGACAAAGCCGATGGGGGCGATGACGAGTTCGCCGGCGGGGTAGCGGTCGATGCAGGATTCGACGGTGGGGCCGAGCCACTTATCGTCGGTCGCACCCTGGCTTTGGTAGGCGAATTCCCAATCGGGCAGCTTCATATATTCGGCGACCGCTGCGGCAGTGGCGCGGGCTTCGGCGTCATAAACGTCGCCTGATTCGAGGATCTTTTCAGGAAGGCTGTGAGCGGTGAACAGCACCTTGTGGCCGGTGGCGATGGGGGCCAGCTTTTCGGCGAAGGCCTCGATCAACAGCGCATGATTGTGGAAGCTCTTGGTCCAAACGATTTCGGCTTCATAGCCAAGTTCGACCTTGGCCTCCTGCAGTTTGCGGAAGTAGAAGCCGACGCTCATCCTTGAATACTGCGGTGCCAGACAGACGGCGATGATGCGGGTGACGCCATCGTCCTTCATGCGCTGGAGCGTATCCTTCAAAAACGGATGCCAGTTGCGCATGCCGAAGTAGACGGGCATTTGGAGTTCGGACTGGAGGGCGAGGGCCTGTTCGCGAGTGCGTTCGAACATAGGCGATCCACCGCCGATGGCGGCGTAGCGCTCTTCGATCTCTTTAACTAAATGGGGAGACGGCGGCCTGCCCGCGCGGACGTAGCCCAAGTATTCGGGTACATCTTCGACGCGTTCCGGCGCGCCGTGCGCGAGCAGTAGTACGGCCTGACTCACGGCCTGAATTCGCGAACCATTTCCACGACGGCGCGGACGGTATCGACGTTGGTCTCCGGCAGGATTCCGTGGCCGAGGTTGAAGATGTGGCCGGGCCGGGTGCCGGTGCGCTTCAGCAGTTCATGCACGCGCGCCTTCAATTCGGGCAGCGGCGAGAACAGCGCGACGGGGTCCATGTTGCCCTGCACGGCGCTGCGGTAGCTGATATCCATCCAGGCCTGATCGATATTGACGCGCCAGTCGACGCCCATCACATCGCCGCCCGCGGCATGGAGTTCCTTGAAGAAGCCGGAGGCGCCAGTGCCGAAGTGAATCGTGGGGACGCCGGTGGAGCGGATGCGTTCGATGAGTGCGCGCGAGTAGGGTGCGACGTAGCGGACGTAGTCGTCCGGTCCGAGTGCGCCGACCCAGCTATCGAAGACCTGGATCGCGCGGGCGCCGGAGGCGACCTGCATGATGGCGAAGGGGCCGAGCACGTCGACCAGTTTGCCCATGAGGCGGCGCCACAGCGTTTCGTCGCGGTACATCATCTGCTTGGTTTTGAGGAAGGTCTTGGACGGGCCGCCTTCGATCATGTAACTGGCGAGAGTGAACGGAGCGCCAACGAAGCCGATGAGCGGGATCTTGCTGTTGAGGGCCTTGGTGACGAGTTGAATCGATTCGCCGACGTAGCCCAGTTCCTCGGTGTTGGAGATGGAGAGCGAGTCGACGTCGGTGGAGGTGCGGACCGGGTTATCGATGCGCGGACCTTCGCCGTGGATGAACTCGAGCTTGAGGCCCATGGGTTCCACGGGCAGCAACAGGTCGGCAAAGATGATGGCCGCGTCGACGTCAAGCGCTTCGATGGGCTGAAGGGTGACTTCGGCCGCGATGTCCGGCCGCTTACACATTTCGAGGATGCTCATCTTGGCGCGGATATCGCGGTACTGCTTCATGTACCGGCCGGCCTGGCGCATGAACCAGACGGGACGGACATCGGTCGGCCGGCGGCGGCATGCGTCAAGAAAACGGCTGCTCATTGGAGCCACGCGCATACGGGTTCCCCCTTGTCTTCGCACATAAAGATGCGGAAGTGTTTTGGATTGTGTTTGGCTGCCCACTGGCGGCCTAAAATGTAGAACGGTTTGGCCCAGACTTCGCTATCGAGCCCGAGCGGAGAGATGACGGAAACCGAGTACATGCCTTCCGAGGGGAAGCCGGTGCGCGGATCCATAATATGACTATAGATACGGCGGCCGACCCGGAAGAACTTCTCGTAATTGCCCGACGTTGCCATCGATTCATCTTTCAGCATGGTTTCGGCCACGATTCTCGACTCCTCTTTTGGGTGCCGGATCTGGACCTTCCATCCCGCCTCGCCCGGGGGCGTGCCGATGGCGACCATGCTGCTCCCGCCCGCGGTGATAAATGCGGACCGGATTCCGTTCTCCTTTAATATGTCTGCCATGCGGTCAACCGCATAGCCTTTGCCGACTCCGCCGGGATCGATTTCGACCCCCTCGCGCGCGAACCGGACGGTACGTGCCTGCGGGTCAAGGATTATGTTCTTGTAGCCGACCTTGACCAGAGATCCTTTGACCTCGGCCCGGTGGGGCATGTGGCCAGATCCTTTGAAAAACCCCCAGGCGCGCATCAGCGGCCCGACGGTAATATCGAATGTTCCTTCACTTTGACGGCTGGTTTCAACGCAGAACGCCAGCAACCGGAACAGCTCCGGACTCACCACCACAGGCCCTTTCGCGGCTGACCGGTTGACTTCGCTCCATTCGCTTTCTGGACGGTAGTTCGAAAGCTTGTGGTCCAGCCGGCGCGCCTCTTCGAGCGCAAGATCGACGGCTGAGATCAGTTTCTGCCTGTCTTCCCCGTATGCTGCCACCGAAAAGGTGGAGCCCATGGCGTCAATACTGGATTCGTGACGGAGCATTTCGCCCCCAACTGCCAGCACGGGGGCCAGCCACATAACTACCACAAATCGTTTCATCGGCCCGGATTGCTTCCAATTTAGCATGCAGATAGGGGCGATGGATAGGGTTTGGCGGAAAAAACGGGTTGGGTTCGTCGATTTTGGGGTAAGTGGTTGATGGGTGGGGAGATGTCGGGGGGTTTGGGGTTCGTTTGGCAAAAACACTTTTTTTCAGAGCCTCACTGTCTTGGATGGGAAACGGATGGTTGGCCGCGGATTACGCGGATTACGGCACGGCATGGCGGACGCTCCGTTGCGGCCTGTTTCAGTAATACCACGGGGATGCAAGGGTTTTGGGTTTCTGGTTTTGGAAGTGGTTTTGGTTTGTTTGAGTTAGATGTGTTTTAAAGCTGTGACTGGGGTTGCCTGTGGGCTTGGTTTTCGGGGGCTTGGTGGGAGTGCTATCCTACGTCCAAGACGGAGATATTACTTGGAGCAGCCCGGAAGCTGGAAACAACATATAGTTACCGCAGTCCCTTTGCTTATGAGTGCTGGAATTGTGGGGTTCACCCCATTTGCCGGGGCCAGCAGCATTGCTGGTAGCGTGGGTGCCAGCCTTGCGGCCTCAGGTCTGTTCGCCATTTGCAAACCTGGCCGCTTCAGGGCTGGTAAGGAACACCAGGAGCAGCTGGCGAATCACGACATTGTTCGTATTTTGCGCGCAGCTTGGGGACAGGCTGCGGTTGCGACCGTCCGGTCCTACGCGGAAGCGTTTGAAAACAGCACGCCATCGTTTCTTGAGGCAGTTGGGAAGATCAAGGCGGAGGACTTTGTTCCCGAGCAGATCACCGTGGCGACGATCCGGCAGGCTATCGGAATGTCTCGCCGCTTCCTTCTTTTGGAGGATAGTGGTGCTCCCGTGGAAGCGGAGATTGCCTCCCAGGCCGCCAAGTTGCAGGCTTCCCTTGTTACTTCATTCCTGGGTACGGTGCGGAAGCAGGCGCAGCCCATGCCGGAGAGCTTTCAGGAATGGGCGGAGGGCACGAATTCTCGCTCGTGCGGTGGAATTCTGGGGCAGCTGTGCAGCCATGTTGCTGCGGCGATGAAGCAGGATTCTCGTGCCCAAGTCGCTATTTTACAGCTGAGCCTTCAGGATCTGACGGACAATGTTGCGAGGATTGAGCGGGGTCAAGCTCAGATCCTTGCAAGCTGCCAAAAGATTCTTGCTTCCGTGGACCAGACGCAGCAGGCGCGGCTGAAAGAGTTCTCAGAGAGCATCGAAAAGGCCGTTGCCGGGATCGAAAGCAAGATCGAGAGCGCCTTCAGATCCTATGACCGGCCTCCACTCGATCCACCGTTTGCCACGGGCGCTTCCAACGAGCATCGGTTCGATTTTACTTATCGCCGCCGCCGGACTCCGCTTGTCGGCCGGGATGCGGCGATGAGTGCGCTGGTTGAATTCCTCAGTGACCCGGTGAGAACGGGATCTTGGACGGTCATCAGCGGACCCGCCGGAACCGGGAAGAGCCGCCTCGCGGCTGAGCTTATCGCTATGGCGGGTGGGTGGCGGGCAGGGTTTCTTCGCAAGGATTCCTCGTGGTTGCAAGGCGCCGGGGAGCGATGGCAGTCGGAGAAGGACACGTTGATCGTGATCGATTATGCCGGGGATATGAATCCCAAAGTACTTTCCGGCTTTCTGGCGAGCCTGAATCGGGATCGCGGAGTGGCCGCGCCGGTTGGCTGCGCATCCCGGGTTGTGCTGATCGATCGTTTACCTCCGGATAACGATTTGGGCCTTGCCAGCCGGCTGACGAGCGAGGCTGGGGACTATGCGTCAGAACTGCTCGCAAACAGATGGGTGACGGCTCAGCGGGTTAGCGGGATTCCTGGCGATCAAACGGCTAGGAGAGATCTACTCCATTTGGAACCGGTGGACGACCTCAGCGCTCTTGCGATCGCCGAGGCTTGGGCCCGCCCCAAATGGACGGTTCATTCCGCCGAACGCGTGAGACAGGCGATTGCGAAAGACCCGGAGTTGGGCCGCCCATTGTTCGCTGCGCTCCTTGGCGACGCGATTAGCGCCGATGGCCTTCCTGAGGGCGAATTGAACCCTGTGATGGTTGCCAGGACCGCACTCTCTCGTCTCCATCGCAAGGCCGTTGGGGTGCAGGAGAGCCACTGGAAACAGGCGCAGCACCTGTTCGCGATCGCCACCGCCGGTCAGGGAGTTGCGGAATGCGATCTGATTGAGTCCCTGGGCTTGGACGATGAGGACGCTGCAGGCATTCTCGGGGTGCTCCGCCGAATTGCGTTGCCGGACTCGGAGAATCGCATCCTTGCGCTTCAACCTGACTTCCTGGGTGAGTTGTTTGTATTGGATGACCTGTTCACAAGTGCGACGCATAAGGGGGCGCTGGAGAGGGTAGACCGTCTGATGGCGCTAGCTTGGGGGAAGGGCCGGAAGCCGAATGAATTCCTCATGCGGCTGGCTGGGGATTTTGTAGGCCGCGCGAACCAAGTATCCGCGGCGGCCAACCGGTCCGGCTATCAACCGAAGCCGGAGGCCGTCATTGAGATCCTGATCCGCATCTTTTGCAGTGCCGCGACTCCCGTGGCTTTGGATAGGGGCGGAACGGCGGTGCAGGCAGAGGCCATTCGGGTCGCCTCTCAAGGTGGGGAGCTGGGAATTGCGGATGTATTGATGAAAGAGGTTGAGCGCGTTTACGGAAGTCCGGGCGCGGGGCTTCCTGTTTTCGACTTGGCGGTGGCGTTGTTCGGCTATGCGTTCGCTCCTGAGCGGGGCAAGTCTGCGGTGGGTAGGCTCAGGGATCTTTCAGCTTCTGGACTTGCTGAGGTGAGGCACGTGTTCTCGGCGGCCCTTGCAAACCGCGCCCACTATCTTGCGAGCGCGCAGCAATTGGGCGAATCGAGCAAGCTGGTGGACGAACTGCGCCGGCTTCACTGCGACTTCAAAGAGAAGGCCGTCCGCGAGCCACTGGCAATGGCCCTCTACAATCTCTCCCTGAGCCTTGGGAACGCACAGCAATTGGAGGAATCTGGCAAACTGGTGGACGAGTTGCGCCGGCTTCACGACGACTTCAAAGAGCGGGCCGTCCGCGAGCCACTGGCGGCGGCCCTCTACAACCGCTCCAACCATCTTGCGAACGCATCGGAACTTGACGAGTCCGGCAAGTTGGTAGACGAACTGCGGCGGCTTCACGACGACTTCAAAGAGAAGGGCGTCCGCGAGCAACTGGCGAAGGCCCTTGTTAACCACTCCAGCCATCTTGCGGACGCACAGCAATTGGAGGAATCCTGCAAGCTTATTGACGAACTGCGGCGGCTTCACGGCGACTTCAAGGAGCAGGCCGTCCGCGAGCCACTGGCGACGGCCCTGTACAACAGCTCCAACGATCTTGCGAACGCACAGCAATTGGAGGAATCCTGCAAGCTTATTGACGAACTGCGGCGGCTTCACGGCGACTTCAAGGAGCAGGCCGTCCGCGAAGTACTAGCGGCGGCCCTCTTCAACAACTCCAACCATCTTGCGAACGCATCGCAACTTGACGAGTCCGGCAAGCTAGTGTACGAAGTGCGGCGGCTTTACAACGACTTCAAAGAGCAGGCCGTCCGTGAGCTACTGGCGAAGGCCCTCGTTAACCTCTCCAACCGTCTAGCGAAGGTACAGCAATTAGGGGAATCTGGCAAGCTGGTGGACGAGTTGCGGCGGCTTCATGACGACTTCAAAGAGCAGGCTGTCCGCGAGCAACTGGCGATGGCCCTCGCAAACCGTTCCAACGATCTTGCGAAGGCACAGCAATTGGAGGAATCGGGCAAGCTGGTAGACGAACTGCGCCAGCTTAACGACGAATTCAAAGAGCAGGCCGTCAGCCAGCAACTGGTGAAGGCCCTGACCCTTGTCGCGATTCTCCGCTATGCTTTCAGACCTGAAGAACTGGATCGTGCTCTTGCGCACATTCAGGAGGTCCGCGACCTGTGGGTGGCGTTTCCGGAAGAGGCGGTGTGCAAAGCTCTTTCTTTGGGGCTCCGTACCATGTCTGAACTGCTCGCGGAGCAGTCGTGCGAGGATCTCTCTAAACAGCTGGCCGAAGAGGCCGATAGGTTGCCGTGCTGATACCGCGGACGCAGTTGCGGCTTCCTGGCAAGGGTCTGCGCCTTACGTTTGAATGTGCTACTGGCCCCGATTTTGATGGCGATCCAGCACTCCCTTCATTAGTGATGGTGAGGCTCTAAATGACGTCGCTTTGAGGCCGTCGATTGCCGATACTGGGTCAACCAATCCCCGGGCGGCTGCTTCGTCGACGATGCCTAAGAGTCCAATGACGCGGAGGCCGCGCGCGGTAGCAATTCGCCGTGCGGCTTTTTCGTCGAGGATGATTGTGCCGGCACCGATCGATTCCGCCAACAGAATCGCGGCTGTTTCGCCGGCTTGCAACTTTTCCAATCCAGTGATTTGCAGTACGGGATTAGGTAGGGTTTTCACCCAATCTGGCAACGCGGCGGCCCAAAGCTGAACCGCTTCGGGAGCCCCTTCGTCCTTCAATTCGTCGAGCACGGCTTCGGGCACAATAATCTCGTTGAAGAGGCTGGCCAATAGATCGACTTCCCCGATCAAGATAAGGTAGCAGAGAGGAGAGGTGTCGGCTACTACGCTCATTTCCGGGTGATTTCACGAATCGATGCGATATCATGTTCCAGGTCGTCCATCGTGTAATCGATGTAGGCCTCGGCGCGCTTCAGAAACGCATCGGTCTCCCAACGTGAGTGCAACCCCAGCATATGTTGAACTTGAGCGGTGGTGATGGCGCCGGAGCGGTAGGATTCAAATGCTACTGCCTCCAGTACGGCACGAGGAAGACCTCCGGCTTGCGCGGAGAGCACCTGCCCTACGTCGTCCGGAATTTCGATTGCGACGTTCATTGTGAGTCACCTGTTTGACGCGGCCACTCCGGCTCGCGTAAGCGAGCCGAGTTGCTCTTAATTTAACACGCAGATTGTGGAACCGGGTAGGGCTCGGCGGGAGAATCGGGCTGGGATGTTGGGGAATTTTGGGTTCGTTTGGTAAAAACACTTTTTTTCAGAGCCTCAATGTCTTGGATGGGAAACGGATGGTTGGCCGCGGATTACGCGGATTTCGCGGATTACGGCACGGCATGGCGGACGCTCCGTTGCGGCCTGTTTCAGTAATACCACGGGGATGCAAGGGTTTTGGGTTTCTGGTTTTGGATGTGGTTTTGGTTTGTTTGGATTAGGTGTTTTTGAAGGCTGTGACTGACTCTGCGTTTAGCCTTGGTTTTCGGGGGCGTGTACGCCGAAGCCATATTCCCATATTTGAAAGCTGGTAATATGGGCGCATGAAGACGACCATCGAAATCGCAGAGCCTTTGTTCCTGCAGGCGAAGGCGCTTGCCGCAAAGGAACGGATCAGTTTTCGGGATCTGGTGGAGGAAGGGCTGCGGGCGGCGGTGGAAGCCAGGACGAGGATCGGGGCCGAACCATTTCGTCTGCGCGATGGCAGTTTCCAGGGTGGGGAAGGGCTACAGGCAGGCGTGAAGTGGACCGGGCTTTCGGCGTTGGCATATGAGGATGAAGGCGGTTCCATCCGGCCATGATAGCGGTGGATACCAACGTTCTGGTCTATGCGCACCGGCGCGACTCTCCACTGCACGAAGCGGCGGCATCGGCGATCCGGCGCCTGGCGGAAGGGACTGCGGCGTGGGGGATTCCGTGGCCATGCGTGCATGAGTTTCTTTCTGTTTCGACCAATCCACGGGTCTTTAAGCCCCCGAGTCCGCCCGCGATTGCGGTTGAGCAGGTAGAGATATGGATGGAGTCACCAAGCCTGCGCCTGCTTGGCGAGTCGGCCGGATATTGGGGAGAACTTCGTGCGAGCTTTCTTGGCGGGAAACTGACCGGCGCGAAGGTTCATGACGCGCGGATTCATGCCATCTGCCGCGCAAACGTCGTGCGTGAATTATGGTCCGCGGATCGGGATTTTTCCCGGATGCGCGGGCTGAAGATCGTTAACCCCTGTCTGGAGTGAGCCGTACCGATTGCGCACTTGTGCTACATTGTAGCTCATGAGGAAGACCTCGGTTCGCGAACTGCACATTCACACCTCGGAACTTGTACGCGAAGCGGCCGAGGGTGGCATCATCGTTATCCAACGGCGGGGCGAACCCGTCGCGGAACTGCGCCCTATCGGCGCTCCGCCGCGAATGGCTGACGACCGTAAGGCGCGGATATTCGACTCCATGCAGGAGATCTGGGCTCGCATGCCCCAAGTCGACGACAGCACGAGAATCATCGAAGAGGATCGCGATCGATAGCGCCGTGTATTTCGACACCTCCTACATCGCCAAATTCTATTTTAATGAACCCGAATCGGCCAGGGTCCGGCAACTGGTCCAGGCGGCCGACATCATACATTCGTCGCTATGGGCACTGGCTGAGTTCCATGGAGTAATTCATCGCCGCCTGCGCGAAGGTTCGATCTCAAACATTGACGCTCACGAGGTTTCCTCGTCCTTTTACATGCATGTGCAGGAGGGCTTGTGGAAGCTCATACCCGTTAACGAGGCGCTACTCCGAAGGACCAGCGCCCTGATTATTTCTGCTCCTCCCGATCTGTTTATCCGCACGGCCGGTGCGGTTCATCTGATGGCTGCCCATGAGGCCGGAGAGCGTGAGGTATGGACGAATGACCGCCAAATGCTAGCGTCCGCTGCCTACTTTGGCGTAGTTGGCCGGTCTGTATAGTTCTCGTTTGGCCGTGCTGGAAGGTCAACCGCAGGCGCATGGGACCGGCCGAACTCACTCTCTCAGGCGGCATGCATCCGATTCGGGCGGGGCTTCGTATCATCGGTGAGGCAGTGCGAGGGTAGCACGAACCATACAGTCGTGATACCATCGCCTTTCATACCGTGATACAGATTTTCGCATTGATGATCTTGAGCGCGCTTTCCGCCGATGCGGCGAGCACGATTATGGGGCGTGCCCTGGACCCGCAGGGGAGGCTTGTTTCCGGAGCGCGGGTGCGGTTGAACGGCAAAGAGACCCGGACTAACGGCCAGGGTCAGTATCAATTTGAAGGGCTGGCCGCGGGCAAGTATGTCGTGTCGGCTGAGATGACCGGGTTCACATCGGTAGAGCGTGCGGTGGTGCTGACTGTGGGCGAGGCGGCGATTGTCGATTTGGGGTTTGCGGAGTTGCAGAAGCAGTCGCAGAGTTTGGTGATCACCTCAAACACGCTGGAGCCGGGCATCGATATGCGCAACGCCGAGGTGTTCAACCGCACCCTGTTCAATCGCGACGACCAGGTGCTGCAGCAGTTGAATGCGGGGATCAATGCTGGTCAGCACGAGGGCGGCGGGAAGTCGCTGGAGATTCGGCGGTTCGGTTTCAACCTGGATCATGGCGGGGTGAACGGCGGGTTGAAGGTGTTGGTGGATGATGTGCAGCAAAATCAAGGCACGCAAGGACACGGCCAAGGGTATCTGGGTGCGTTGAAGGCGCTGAGTCCGGAGTTGATTCAGGACGTCACCATTATTAATGGACCGTTCAGCGCGGAGTATGGCGACTTCAGCGGATTGGGCGTGGTGCATATCCGCCAGCGCGAGTCGCTGCCGGATCAGTTGACGATGCGCGTGCAGGGCGGCAACTTCGATACCAGCCGCGGCTTTCTGGCGTTTAGTCCGTATACGCACAAGTTCGATTCGTATGTCGCGTATGAGGGAGCGTACACGAATGGTCCGTTTGAGAATCCGGGGCAGTACCGCCGCGATAATTTGAATGCGAACTTCACGAAGAGTCTGAGCGGGGAACAGAAGATCGGGCTGCGGCTGCTGTTTGGGCGTAACAACTTCTATTCGTCGGGGCAGTTGCCGCTGGATCTTGTGGATTCGGGGCAGCTGAATCGATTCGGCTATACCGATCCGTCTGATGGCGGACGCGTGAAGCTGGGCACGATTTCGAGTTACTACAGCAAGAGCTTCAAGAATGGCGACACGTTCAAAGCCGATGCGTTTCTGGCGCGGTCGTTGTTTGATCTGTATTCGAACTTCACGTTCTATTTGAATGACCCGGTGCGCGGCGATGCGTTTCAACAGCATGATTCGCGCTTGCAGCAGGGCGTGAACACGCAGTACACGCATGCGCACAAGTTACTTGGCTTGCAGGCGATGCTGGTGAGCGGTGCGAATTTTCACGATAACGAGATCAATGTCGGGCTGTATCCGCGTGAGGGCCGCGTGCCCACGGGCGTCGATACCAGGGCCAATGCGCATGTGACGAATGGCGCCGGCTACATTCAGGAGACGGTTCGGTTGTTTGGCGACAGGCTGCTGATTGGCGGCGGCCTGCGGTATGACTACTTCCGGTTCGATGTGTCGGACCGCATGAATCCGGCCGAAGGCGGCGTGCAGGGCGCGGGGCGATGGCAGGGCAAGGGCAATGTGGCGTTCACGCCTTCGAAGGCCGTGCCGGTGACCTTGCATGTCAACTATGGGAGGGGCATTAACAGCATTGATGCGCGGGCGGTGGTGCAGCGTCCGGAGTTGCCGCGGGTTGCGGCCACGGATTTTTACCAGACGGGAGTGTCGTCGAATTTCGGGCGGTTCTCGGTGAGTGTGGATTCGTTCCTGATCGATCATTCGAATGAGCAGGTCTATATTCCGGATGACGGGTCGTTCGAGTTCAAGGGGCCGAGCCGGGCATATGGTTATGAGACGAAGGCGTCGGTGGCGTTGTCGCGGCACTTCTCCTTGAATGGCGGACTGACGAAGATCGCGAATGCGTATTACCGGGGCGGCGATCATCGGGTGTACGTGGATAGCGCGCCGCATTTTGTGGCGAACGCGGCGCTGACGATGGCGATGTATCGCGGGTGGAGCGGGTCGCTGCGGATGCGGGCGATCAATCATTACCGGCTCGATGGCGAGGACCCTTCGATTGTGGCGAGCGGGCATACAGTGTTTGACCTGGGACTTTCACGGCAGATCCGGCGCGGCGTGGAGTTCAACTTCAGCGTGGACAATGCGTTGAACCGCGATTATTACGAGACGCAGAATTTCTTCGATTCGCGAGTGACGGCGATGGCTCCGGTGGTGGGTAGGATTCATGGTACGCCGGGGTATCCGGTGAATGTGGTGGCGGGGGTGACGTTCCGGTTGCGGGGGAAGTAGGGCGGATTGGCGCCGTATCAGCAAGTAGGTGGAGAGTAGGGGAGCGCCTTCGCCGTGCGCTGCCGTGTTAGTCTTGGCAAATGACCCCAGTTTCCCTGCGAACGTTTCTGGGACGTGCCGCCTTTCTATTGGCGCTGCCGTGCTTTTCCCAAGTTGTTCCACTTCCCTCTGAATTGAAATTCCTCGCCAGGCAGGGCGAGCCTTATCGGATGACTTACGAGCCCTGGGCGGAAACAGAAATGCCACGCCGCGGAGACTCGAGGAAACTGATGCGAGGCAAGCACTGGGAATTCCCGATGATCCTGGCGGGGGTGAAGGATGAGGCCGTCGCCTACGCAAAAATCAAGGCAGCATTTCTTGCCAATGGCTGGACACAACAGCAGGAATGGATCGCCGGCGGGCGCTTCTTTTATGCGTACTACAAGCAATCCGGAGTGGAGGCATGGGCGACGATGTGGCCAGGGCCCGAACGCGCAACCATCGAGCTCATTGAGAGTGCTCCTATGCCCTTCAAGTTTACGCTCGCCGCTCCGTCTGTTACGCCAGAATCCGTAAGCCCCACTGCGGGCGACTTCCCTTATCTGATGCCGTTGCCGGGTGCGAAACTGCGAAGTAGCGCGGCTGACCCCTCGCCCTTTTCCATCACTCCCAAAGGTGCATCAAAAGCTGAGATGGTCGCGCCCGGATCCATTCGCAAAGGATACAGGCAGCCTGAAGGTCTCTCCAACTCCCTTTTTAAAGTCGCCTATCAGGAGGCGCTCACCGCCGCGGGATGGACCATTGACAATGTGGCCTTCGGTGCCGATGTGGCCATTTCCGCTCACTACGCAAAGAATGGCCGGAGCATCTGGGCGTATTTGCACAATAACGGCGACGGCTACGACATTCAGGTAGCCGACGCGGGCTCGGTTACGAAAACCATGAGCGCGGATCTGAAGAAGAACTGTCACGTCGCATTGTATGGCGTGCTGTTCGATTTCGATAAATCCACATTGCAGCCAGTCTCGGATGCGGTGCTCGAAAAGATTCTCGCATTGCTGAAACAGGATGCAGCTTTGAAGCTGGAGATTCAGGGGCACACGGACAATGTGGGGAACGAGGCTTACAATCTGAAACTCTCTGACGCGCGCGCCCGTTCTGTGGTGACATGGCTGACGCAGCATGGGATCGCGGCGGCGCGGTTGACTTCCAAGGGCTACGGCATGAGCAAGCCGATTGCGCCGAATACGAACGATGAGGGCCGCGCGAAGAACCGGCGTGTGGAGATTGCCGATCCGCACTGCGCGGCGAATCACGCATTTGCGGGCGAGAACACGTTATTGGCCGTTCACTGGTTTCAAAGCTTGACTGTGGTCAGATAATTCGATACTGTCAGGCAATCCATGGCCGTAATGACCTTTTTTGCGCTGATGTGCTTGAGTGTGTTTGCGCAGGAGAGCCCTGTCTTTTCCACCGATATCGAGCCGGTGTTGAAGGCTCGTTGTTACGGATGCCATGGCGCGAAGCTGCAACTGCACGGGCTGCGGCTTGACCGCAAGGCCGATGCGCTGAAGGGCGGGGAGTCGGGCGCGCCGTCGCTGGTGCCGGGCAAAAGCGCGGAGAGCCTGATCATCAAGTACATTTCGGGTCAGTATAAGGACGTCGTGATGCCGCCCTCCGGTCCTCGGTTGACGGCGGAGCAGATTGCGCTGTTCAAGCGGTGGATCGATGGCGGGGCGGAGTGGCCGGCGGACGGCAGCGCGGTGGAGTCGAAGAAGGGCAGCGATCACTGGTCATTCCAGCCTCTCACGCGGCCCGCGGTTCCGGCCGTGAAGGACGCGTGGGTGCGGAATCCGATCGATGCGTTTGTGCTGCTGAGGCTGCGCGCGCGTGGGTGGAAGCCTGCTCCCACGGCGGCGCCCGCTGCTTTGATGCGGCGCGTGTTTCTCGATCTGACGGGTCTGCCTCCTACGCTTGAAGAGCAAGCGCGCTTTGCCAAGAATCCGATGGCGGCGGTGGATGAGTTGCTGGCGCGGTCCACTTACGGCGAACGCTGGGGACGGCACTGGCTGGACCTGGTGCGCTACGCCGAGACCAATGGCTACGAGCGCGACGCTACCAAGCCGAACGCCTGGCGCTTTCGCGATTACGTGATCAGCGCGTTCAACAGTGACAAGCCGTTCAACCGGTTCGTGCTGGAGCAACTGGCTGGCGATGAGTTGCCGGACGCATCGGCCGAAACGTTTACAGCGATCGGCTACAACCGGCTGGGTCCGTGGGATGACGAGCCGGCCGATCCGGCGACGGATCGTTTCGATCAACTGGACGATATTGTGAGCACGACGTCGCAGGTGTTCCTGGGGTTGACCATCGGTTGCGCGCGCTGCCACAATCATAAGTTCGAACCGTTGACGGCGCGCGATTACTACAGCATGGTGGCGGTGTTCAATGGACTGCAGCGGCCTCGCAATGGGCGCACGGAGCTGGATTTGCCGATCGGCACGTGGCCAGAAGTGGAGCGCGGCATCGCTCGCGATGCGAAGATCACGGAGTTGCAGAAGGCGAAGGTTCCGTTGACCGCGGAGCTAAAGTCCGTGCCAGATACGGGCCGCGGCTATTACATGCGTGAGTTGAGCGCGAAGCCGGCACCAACGTTTCTGCTGGTGCGCGGGAAGCCGGAGCAGTTGGGCCCGGAGGTGCAGCCCGCGGTGCCGGAGATACTGAACAAGTCGCCGCTGGCCGCGGTGCCGACGGAGCATTCGAGCGGGCGGCGGTTGGCGCTGGCGCAGTGGCTGGTCGATAAGAAGAATCCGCTGACAGCGCGGGTGATTGTGAATCGGGTGTGGCAGCATCACTTCGGCGAAGGCCTGGTGAGGACGCCGAGCGATTTCGGTGTGATGGGCGAGCGGCCCACGCATCCGGAACTGCTGGACTGGCTGGCGGCTTGGTTCATGGACAATGGCTGGTCAATCAAGAAACTGCATCGGCTGATCATGGATAGCAACGCGTATCGCATGAGCAGGCAGAACAATGCGCAATATGCGGCCAAGGACCCGGAGGCGCGGCTGTTGTGGCGGCTGCCGTATCAGCGGCTGGAGGTGGAGGCGATCCGCGATTCCGTGCTGGCGGTGAGCGGGCAGTTGAATCCGAAGATGGGCGGGCCGAGCATGTATCCGCATATTCCTAAGGCGGCGATGCAGGGGAGTAGCGATCCGGATAAGATCTGGAAGGAGTCCGATGAGCGCGAGGCCTCGCGGCGTACGGTGTATGCGTTCTTGAAGCGGTCGATGGTGGTGCCGATGCTGGAGTTGCTGGATCTGTGCGATACCAGCCGCACTGCGGCGAAGCGGCAGAATACGAGTGTTGCGACGCAGGCGCTGACATTGTTCAATGGTGATTTCATCAACAGGCAGGCTGTGCATTTTGCGGCGCGATTGCGTCGGGAGGCGGGGGCCGAGCCGGTGAAGCAGATCGAGCTGGCGTACCGGCTGACGCTGGCGCGCGTGCCTTCGAAGGATGAGACGCTGTTGCTGGTGGAGTTTCTGAAGCGCGAATCGCTGGAGCAGATGTGCCGCGCGATGTTTAACCTGAATGAGTTTGTTTATGCCGACTAGACGCGAGATGTTTAGCCTGATGGGCGGCGGGTTTGCCAACCTCGCTTTGATCGATTTGTTGTCGCGCGAAGCGCGGGCGGGCGGCGCGAAGCCACCGCACTTCGCGGCGAAGGCGAAGCACGTGGTGTTCCTGTTTATGAACGGCGCGCCGAGCCACATCGATACGTTCGATCCGAAGCCAGAGCTTGCGAAGTACAACGGCAAGCCCTACAAGGGGCCGCTGGTGGTTGGGTCGAATGGGCGGCCGGTTGGGAATCTGATGCAATCGCCGTTTGAGTTTCGCAAGCACGGCCAGAGCGGGCTGCCCATCAGCAGCCTGTTTCCGCATACGGCGAAGTTCGCCGATGACCTGTGCGTGATCCGCTCGATGTATACGGATACGGCAGCGCATGCTTCGGGGTGCCTGCAGATGAACACTGGGAATGTGATCATGGGCAAGCCGTCGATGGGGTCGTGGTTGAGCTATGGGTTGGGCTCGGAGAACGAGAGCCTGCCGGGCTTTGTGGTGATGACCGATCCGCGCGGCGGGCCGATCAGCGGGCCTTCCAACTGGACTGCGGGCTATATGCCGGCGGCGTTTCAAGGCACGTTGTTCCGCAGTACGGGCGCGCCGCTGTTGGACCTGGAGACTCCGGCCGGCACGTCGGATCGCACGCAGCGCAGTTCGCTCGACCTGCTGAAGCAGTTGAATGAGAAGCATCTGGCGCGGCATGCGGGTGAACAGGAGATGGAGGCGCGGATCAATTCTTATGAACTCGCCTACCGCATGCAGACCTCGGCTACCGAAGCGGTGGATCTGGGACGCGAGAGCGAGGCCACGCGCGAGATGTATGGCATGAACGACAAGCGCACCGCCGATTTCGGGCGCAAGTGCCTGATCACGCGGCGCCTGCTGGAGAAGGGCGTGCGGTTCATTCAGTTGTATTCGGGCGGCGGCCACATCGAGGATACCTGGGACGGGCACAATGACTGCATCGGAAATCACAAGCTGCATGCGGGCGAGACCGATCAGCCGATCGCCGCGTTGATGACGGACTTAAAGCGCACCGGATTGTGGGACGAGACGTTGATCGTGTGGGGCGGCGAGTTCGGCCGTACGCCGACGAGCGAGGGTCTGGGCAAGCCGGGCCGCGATCACAACTGGCACGGGTTCAGCATGTGGCTGGCGGGTGCGGGTGTGAAGGGCGGGCAGGCAATCGGCGCGACCGACGAGTTAGGGTTTGCGGCGGTGGAGGAGCGGTGCCACGTGTCGGATTTGCATGCGACGATTTTGCATTTGATGGGGCTGGATCACACGAAGCTGACGTATTTTTATTCGGGGATGAATACGCGGTTGACGGGGGTTCGGGGGAATGTGGTGCGGCGGGTGTTGGGTTAGGGGCCACTCTCGGCTGGGGAGGCGTCCTTGACTGCTTTCTCTGATGACTCACAGGGCAGTCGCTTCAGCGCATGTTCACTCGGCAACCACCAGTCAGGCGGCTTCAAGTCCTACCCGCACACGGTAGCCAAGCGCGGTGGAGATATTCACAAGCGCGTCGAGTGAGAAGCGTGAGACCCGCCCCCGAAGCAGATCGTTAATCCGCGGCTGTGTCACTCCACAGCGGCTCGCTGCTTCGGCCTGCGTCCAGCCCTGCCGCTTCACCAATGCCGTGATCTGTTGCATAAGCTCTGCCCGCGCGTGCAGGTTTGCGGCCTGCTCAGGCGTGTCAGCAAGGGCGTCCCATACACTGGCGTAACTCTCTGGTTTACTCATTTTCCACCTCCCGCGATCTGGGCGAACCGTCGCTTGACTATTTCGATATCACGCTTTGAAGTCGCTTGCGTCTTCTTCTGGAAAGCGTGCAGTACATATACGGCCTCAATACGCCGGGCAACGTAAATCACACGGTAAGCGCCGCTCTCGTCGGTCAAGCGAATCTCCTCGACGCCTTTGCCGATTGTGGCCAGCGGTTTGAAATCTTCAGGCTGCTCGCCTCGCTGTACCTTTTCCAGCTGGTAGCCGGCATCGTAGCGTGCCCCATCGGGAAAGTCCCGCAGGGATTTCAGCGAGTCGCCAAGGAATCGTACTGGCCGCACAGCCTGATTATATCCAATCAGATATAGCGGGCAGGGATCAGTGCACAGCAACATCTAGCCGGCGTACCAGCCGATCATTCTCATGTGGTGGGTTTCCTAGTGCGATCACAGGGGCCGTCGATTTGGTTACTTTCCGAAATCGCCGGTTTTTTGCCTTTGACTACAACGTCCCTGTTGCATTGCGACCTAACGCCAGTTAACCTAGCGGTTTACATCTCGGCTCGCGGTGCACTCGAAACGAGCGGATCATTTGCTCTTCATGGGAGATCCGGACGGTAAGCGCGGGTCGTCGCAGTGGTTTCTCAATCTTCGGTTTGCTTAGCCGGTCCCCATACGTACTTGCCGGAAGGGTCGATGTAACCGTGTTCCCCCTTTTTGGTGACGACACATGCGAGGCCATTGTGGAATGCCCCGGCAGAATGAAGCTCGCGCGGCTCGATCACCATCGTTCCACGCGTATCGACGTAGCCCCAAAGCCCACTCACTTGTACTACCGCTAGGCCTTCAGAGAACCCAGAGGTAAAATCGAAACGTGGCTCAATGACGGTTTTGCCAGTATGGTCAATGTAGCCAAACTTCTTGTCGACCTTCCAGCGTGCAAGTCCGTCATGAAACGAGCCCCAGACCGCGGCGCAATCGGTTTCGCCGACCGGCACTGGGGGCTTCAGGAGAAACACGCCTGCCCGATCGATAAACCCGCAGTCCCGTTTGCGATTCACTGCCGCAAGACCTTCTTCGAATGGAGCTGCCCAATCAAAGCGCGGCGGAATCGCCCACTGGCCGGTCTTGTCAATAAAGCCCCAACGTTTGCCCTCGCTGTCCTCGCTTACAGCCGCAATCCCATTGTGGAAACTGTACGCAAATCCAAATCGCCTGGCGATTGCGAGCTTCCCGGACTTATCGATAAATCCTTTCTTTCCGAACTGGCCGACAATCGCTAGTCCTTCGTGGAATTCCGATTTTTCGGGGTCCACTTCATTGAGATCGATCGCCGTTTGAATTACCACCTTTCCGGATTTATCGATAAAGCCCCATCTGCCGCCCCAGCCAAGCGCTTCGCCGGAAAGTTGGACGCGAGCAAGGCCCTCCGAGAATTCCTGCGCCCAGGGGAAGCGTGGTGGTATTACTGTAGTGCCTGCTCGGTTCAGGTAGCCCCAACGGCCGGCACGCTCGAAACGGGCCAGGCCCTCCGAGAATTCGCCGACCGTGTCAAAGCAGAGGGGGATGATGGTCTCACCACGTCTATTGATGAAGCCGCCGCGGTTATGAGAGTGGATCGGGAACAACGGTTCGTCATTCGGCACAGACGTGAAATGGGTGGCCCGGAAAGCGGCCATGCACGCCGCGTCGGGCGTGGTTGGTTCTGCGACAAGCGTGCCCTCTGGTGTGATCTCTGCGCCGGGACATCCCGTGTGCAGACCTTGGTAGTCGCCACAACGAGGCTCGCCGAAATCTGCGCTCTTCCACTTCAGCAGATCAAAGGATCCTTCAAAACGCCAGAGCACCATCCGGTGGTCGGGGAAGAGCAACCAGTATGAGGCGGTCGCCCTACCGAGCGCGACTAAGAGCGTAATCTCTCTCTGCTGTAAACGAACGAGATCGATAAGTTCCAACTTGCCTCGGGCCTGCATATCCTTGGCGAACGTCTCCAATGCGTGATCTCCAAAGCTCACGTCGTGGACATAAAGGATCTCGATGTCAACTTTCGGATGCGACCGGATGTAGCTCCACAGCCACGGCGTGGAAGTGACCATCGACTCGTACTTCGCCCCGCGCGCAAGAAAACCTTCGATACCTTCAGTCTTGCCATCCGAGTGGAGGAATACTCCATTCGTCACGAGGTTTCCCGGCAACGCGGCACGATGCAGCCGGACGTGAAGATTCGTTTCATGGGCACCCGGGCCCTCCCATTGCTTTCCATAAGCCGGTCCGTGATACGGATTGACCTCGGAACGTTCTACATTGAACTGCTTTCGAAGCTCGTTCAAGGCACTTCCTGCGCGGTTTCCAGCATCGAGCCGATCGAGACGTTCTTTCAGGCTGCCTAGGACCGCGTCGGCCAGATGGTGCGGCAAATCATCGCCATTCAACCGATCTCGATTGACCGTCCTCGCTGGCAACAGCGCGGCGACGGCGCGCGCGATCCGGGCGTCGTAAGTTCTCCCGCCGGGAGTGATCGTCCAGGGCAGCATGTACGGGCCTTGCGCGTGAGATTCGGCAGAAACTATGGTGCCATCTGCGAATGTGACGCGGACGCGGACACTTGGGTAATCGTCAGTGTGGCGACTGTCGAAGATTTGGGGTAAGAGCCGGTCGACGACGCCAACGTCGGAGAAAGTGTCGATTTGGAGCCGCTGGAGATTCTCTGCTTCGTCCGAAAAGTTCAAGTTGCGCTCACTCAATACCCGCCGTGCATTGGCTTTCAGCCAGTCGCCGCTGAGCCCCAGGTTGCCGCGAGTTGGATGCGCAATCCGTGTTGCCCCGAGCGCTTCAACCAGACCCTGGACGCGCTTCGGATCGAAATCGGCCATATCCGCACGGATCGTCAGATGGAAGGTCTGAGGCTTGCCAAGCCCGCCCCAGCTCGAATCTATTTCAACTTGCCGCACGGGACGGTCGGCACCAAACGCACCGATGGAAAGCGCCATTGCGACGAAGACCGTATTGAGAAAACAACACAATGTGCAGGCGTCTCGTTCAGTTGATTCCTGGTTGAATCCCAAAGGAAGATTTCCTGAGAGAATGTTCTCAGCAGAGAAAAGTCGCATCTAGACGCATTTTAGCGCTTGGTGAGTTGCTGCTGAAGAGCCATGTCCTTGGTAATTGCCGTTACCGTCCTTTGACCGTCTGTTGAGCTCCAACCCCTGCCGAGGAATGGTAATGCGCATTACCGGTAAAGTGCAATCGCGCCGTCTGGGTCGGATAGCACTTCTACGATAGCGCTGTGTTGCGCTCACTGCCGACTTTTACGGACTACTTTTCGCTCTCGACTCGAAATCCTGGTGGCAACTGGAAGACGCGCCTGGGTGGCTTGCCAGGTTTGTATGAGTTCACCCGATATCGCCATTGCGAGCCGGGAATTCCAAGCGTGCCTTTCGTACGAGCCACTTCTTCCATCACCTCGCACCCGTGCTCCGGTGCGAGTGATATTCGGCGAGAACTTCCATCCGTTTCTTCGCTTCGATAATCGACCACAACTGCGCCCGCAATCCGGTTAGTCCCGACACGCTTCGGACGGTATAGGCGTAGTGCTGCCGTTTGGCTACATGCGTCGTCGTCGGGCATCTGCCGTGGGGCATCCCAAGTGCAGTTACAATTCCCGCCGGAGGCGACCCGGTTCTTATCGTCGATTGAGAAGCCCGAGCGCGTCGGCTGAATGTAAAGGGTGTGTTCTGAACCGCTGGTAGAACGAAGAAGGTAATGATGGAACAATTCGATGTCGCACTTGTTCATCCGCGACCCGTTGCTCGCTATTGCCGTTTCGCACCGTATCGTCCTGCGCTCGATGTTATGAAGACCCCAACTGTCGTTCCTCCAGTCGTCGATTTCAAAGTGAATCGTCCTTGGCACTCCATCCCAGATAGACAGGCCCATGTACGCTAACAAAACGCAGTGGCACGGCATATTTCATTAGACACCGTATAGCCCATCGTGTTCCAGCGCCTAATCCATGCATCGGGTCAGGTCCCGCGAATGCACGATATCGGACTTTGACTGGCAACATAGGCAGATCGGATGGCCAAAGTCGGGCAGCGGGTATACCTCGACTTTGTTTCGGAAACCGATGGATCAGACTTATCAGGACAAGGGCTGATGGAGCAATCGACAAACGATTTGCTCAACGATTAACCTCTCAACTCCGAATCTCTGATCACGTGCGAGCGGATGGTCAGACGGTTCGAGTTCAATGGATGGTCGTTGTCCGACCGGGCGTTGGTGAAGCATGGCTCTTAAGTACATGGAATCTGGATAGTCCGGGAGTCGCGTGCACAGCCAACCGAAGTACGGCCCGGCGATAATCCGAGATGGGTCAGTCCAGCGCTCTGCAATTTCCAAGAAGCTCCTTTCACTCAAGGAGACCCACACGCCCCATGTGAAGAAAAGGTCTGCGCCGAGGATCGGAATGTCGAGGCAGGCACGAACAAAGTAGTATTTGCCCTCAGAGGACTCAATGACACATTGGTCCGAAGTGAGCGCCGATTGGTCCCGCTCGGCGTCGGTCAGGATGTCCCATTGGGCGGGTGCATCTGCACCAAATGCAATATCCGCGAGATCATGTTCGTCGTTGCACGTCTCGCATCTAAACTTCGTCATGTGATCTCGTCAGCATTCTCTGGTCGTCTAAAAGGTGTTCAACCACTGCGGCAACGCCTACGTCCAGCATAGGGGAAATAGCACAATGGTTGCGAAGTCGGCCATGGATGATGAGTGGAATATTGGTTAACTCCCGCGAAGTACTTGTTATTGTCCAGCCGATAAGCAGGAATAAAGCCTTTGGACCTGACAATACAAATTTCTGACGAAGAGCTGCCCGCTCTGCAAGCCAAGGCAACGGTCCTCTGGGTTTCCGCCGAGCAGTATGCTTTGCGTGTCCTTGAGCAGGATTCGCGGCCGGATTGGTTGTGGCAATCGTGGGACAGCGCGAAGGAAACGGGAGTCGACCAGCTTTCCATGGATGACAGAGATCGCTGCGTCGAGGAAGGGCCCGCCTCGAAACGGGGCAGTAGCCAGGTATGTTCCGGGTTTGGGTGATCATACTAATCCGGCTGCGGCAGCTACAAGAACAAAGTGCTGACAGCAGTCGGCGAATGAGCTGGGAGAATCTCGGAGGCGCCGATCTGAAGTTTGCTCGACTGTCAGATGAGACGTGGCGTGCGCCGGCGATTGGATCGAACGGGGAACCAGACCGTACGGTGGATGAAAGTAACTGAGACCGTGAGCCGCCTATCAGGCGCTGCTGGCAGTCTCGAGTACCGAGGATTACACAAGGCCCCGCCAAGGCTCAGTGGCAGTACTCCTTTGCGGATGCCTGTACCGTTTCCTGCGAGTTTCGTCCTTCAGTATTATCGAACTACAATCGGATCATGAAGTTCGACGACTACAAGCTCGTCATATACCGGAACCAGCCTGACGGTTGGGTGGCAGAGACTTCTGCGATCTCTGGATGTCATGCGCTTATGCCCTATGCCGAAGAGGCGGTGACAGAGCTCGCCGAGGTGTTCTTGCTGATCGAAGAGGAGAACAGCGGCAGCGGGCGGACTCTGCCACGCGACACAACAAGAATTGAGCATGCCTAGTGCTCGCGCATCTGAACTCCAGCGGGTAGCCACTAAACTCGGCTTCGACAGGGCGTGAAATTGGGCCGCCGCTGTTTTACCGAATTCTTGAGCAACTTGGAATTGACTTGGCGACCTTCGAGCGACTTCGTTAGCCGCCGACGATAGGAGAGAATATCGACAGAGGCCTTATCGATGAGATTCTCTTCTTCCTTCCTTCTATTCACACTCCTGCTGGCTGCCGATGACACCGACCTGGCGTCGCGGGCCGGACTGCCGCTTACCCAAACCGCAAGTCGCGGCGTTATCACGCGCGATCCGTCGACCATCGTTAAATGCAAAAACGAGTATTGGGTCTTCTATACCGGGCGCGGAATTCCCTCCTACCATTCCAAGGACCTGGTGAAGTGGGAGCCCGGTCCGCCAGTCTTCCAGACTGCGCCAGAGTGGATCGCCTCGGCGGTCCAGGCGAACCGGAACATGAACTACTGGGCTCCCGACGTGATTCACCTGGGCGACCGGTATCTGCTCTACTACTCCGTCTCCAGCTTTGGCAAAATCACTTCGGCTATTGGGCTTGCAACCACGCCAACGCTCGATCCGGCACACCCCGCCTATCACTGGACCGATCACGGCATCGTCGTGCAATCGCGCGAGGGCGGGGACTTCAACACCATCGATCCGGCGGCGTTTGCTGATGACAATGGGAACTTATGGCTGGTTTTCGGCTCCTACTGGAGCGGCATCAAACTCACGCAGCTCGATCCGAAGACCGGTAAGCGTCTGGCGCCCGACGCTCCGCTCACTTCGCTCGCATACAACAAATCGATTGAGGCCTCGTTCCTCTATAAGCACGATGGCTATTACTACCTGTTCGTCAATTGGGGCTCGTGCTGCCAGGGGGTGAAGAGCACCTATAACATACGTGTCGGCCGAAGCCGTTCCGTTACCGGCCCGTACATCGATCGGGACGGAGTCGACATGCTGAAAGCCGGGGGCGCGCTCTTGCTTGGCAACCAAGGTCCGCTGTACGGACCCGGCCATGCAGGAATTCTCGTCGATGGCGGAAAGAGCTGGTTCACTTCCGACTTTGAGGGCGATAGCAGAATGGGCGGCAAAGCGACACTCGCCATTATGCCGCTGAGCTGGAAAGCCGGCTGGCCCGAGGTGGAAGTGGTCGATAAATGACCCGGCTTAGGCGGCCGGGAACCCCGGATGCTTGCGGACCTGTTCGGCCTGCCAGAGGTGGCGTTCGTCGTGGGTGACCAGCAGGTCGAACCGGGCGCCCAGGGACATCTTGATCCACGGGCGCAGGGCAGCCGGTAATGCCGATAGCTGGCACTTTACGCCGGCCAGCCCGAGGCCCACAGCGTCATTCACCAATTTTCGCAGATCTGTGCAGTTTCGCTGGAAGGTCGCGATGGTGGCGTCCAGAGGCGCATTCGCAGGTGGCAGGTATGCTTTCGGTGCCTTGAATTTCCGGCCGATGGGCGGCCTCATGGCGGTGACGAATTTCGTGGCGAAGTAGCCGTAGTTGTAAGTCTTGGAGCCCCGGATGTCTTCGGCTTGCGCCATGGAGAGCGTGCCGCAGATGGCCTCAATGTCTCCGCCATCCACGACGTTCAAGTGAGCGATGCACTCGGCAATCGACCAGCTGCCGGCCTCGGGCCGCCAGTGGAATGCCGCATCTGACAATCCGTCGGTGATATTGTGCAGACGTTTCACGTTGGCGTCGATTCGGGGAATCAGTTTGGTCACCTCTGCAATGGGCGTCATGAAGTTAGGATAGCCGATACGGCATAATACCTGTATGGGCGCTTTACCTGTTGTCAAATTGACGGTCCAAGAATACTTTGCGTTGGATGCTGCCTCTGAGCGTCCGCTGGAATACCACGATGGTGAAATCTTCCAGATGGTTGACGCTACACCTCAGCATGCGCGGATCAGCAGCAATACAACATTCAGCCTCGCGAAACGTCTGGAGGGCACTCCTTGCTTCGGCAATACCAACCTGAACATTCGCACAACGGGACGCAACTATGTTGTGCCCGATATCACCGTTGTCTGCGGCAATGTCATTCCATCGCCTGAATCCAGGAACTCTGTCGTTAATCCGAAATTGATCGTCGAGATCCTTTCGCCCAGCACCGCCGATTTCGACCACGGCGGCAAATTCGACCTCTACTGCCAGCTCCCCACCTTTGAGGAGTACGTCCTCATCGCCCAGGACAAACCCAAAGTCGAAGTCTTCACCAAGGAGTCCGAGACGCGCTGGATCCTGACCAAGTACGACGGCATCGAGGCAACCATCCGCCTGGAATCGCTGAACCTCGACCTCCCCGCCGCTGAGATCTACACCGGCGTCGAGTTCCCGCCCCCGCAGGCGCAAGTTTAACGGAACCTTTGGATTGATCACATCATCATACATTTGGTAGACTAGATATGAACATCCGCGTCCGGCGGTCGAGGTACGTCTTGAAGTCCGTTATCGTTGGATTTACCGCAACACTTTTGGCCGCATCCACGCTATCCGCACTGCCGGGTAAAGACGACACCACAACTGAGCTTGTTCATCGCTACCTTACCGCGACGGAAGCACAGAAGGGCCGGCTCAAGGGCGTCCAGATGGATATGGACTTCGATGCCAAAATCCCCCGGCTACAGAAGCAGGGGAAACTGGTTGCGCTGCGGGTGATTTCGCAACTCGGTAAGATCTCCTACATCGTGAGATCGTTCGTTGGTGATAACTCCGTCAAGAAAGAATTGATCGCCCGATATATGGAAGCAGAATCGAAGGCTGCCGAAAGCGGCAATTCGATGATGATCACCACGGACAACTATAAGTTCAAGTACAAAGGCACCATGCCGTTTGCCGGCCACAACGTCCAGGTGTTGCAGTTGACGCCCCGGAAGAAGATGGTCGGGTTGTTCAAAGGCGAAATCTGGATCGACAGTGACACGTCGCTCCCGGTGCGCGAGATCGGTGAATTTGTGAAGAGCCCTTCGGTCTTCCTGAAAACCGTGAAGTTTGTGCGCGATTATGAGATCCGTGATGGACTGGCGATTCCGAGCCATGTTGCCAGCACGGTGGATACGCGCCTTGTCGGCAAGGCGGAATTGACCATCAACTTCTCGAATTTTTCTGTAGCCGAGCCTGCGGCCGATGAAGTGCCCGCCAACGATCCGGATGCCCGGTAAACGCCGGCGAAGAGAGCTTTTTTAATGCGTACACTTTTTTTGAATCCTCCTTCCTTTGAAGGCTTTGACGGCGGCGCGAGTTCGCGCTGGCCAGCTTCCAGGGAAATCGAATCCTATTGGTACCCGGTTTGGTTGTGCTATCCGGCCGGCATGTTGCCCGATAGTAAAGTCGTGGATGCTCCACCGCACAAAATCTCTATCGACCAGACTGTAGCGATGGCGAAGGATTTCGAGCTTCTCGTGCTGTTTACCTCTACCCCTGGTTTCCATGTAGATGTAAAGATCGCCGAGATGATGAAGGATTCCAATCCCAAGTTGAAGGTGGCGTTTGTCGGTCCGCCCGTGACGGTGGAGCCGGAGAAGACGCTGCGCAACAAGGCGATCGATTTCATTGTCCGCCGCGAGTTCGATCACCAGATTGTCGATTTCGCAAACGGTAAACCGCTGGCCGAACTTCCTGGCGTGAGCTTCCGCCGCGAAGACGGCACCATTCAGCATAATCCCGAGGGCGGCTACATTGAGAACCTGGATGAGTTGCCGTGGGTTTCGAAGGTCTATCAGCGCGACCTCGACTATAAGCGCTACAACGTTCCGTTCCTGCTGAATCCGTTCATCTCCCTGTACACTTCGCGCGGTTGCCCGGCGATGTGCACCTTCTGCCTGTGGCCGCAGACGCACTCCGGCCACCGCTGGCGCCTGCGTTCCACCGATGACATCGTGGCCGAGGTGAAGTACATCAAAGAGAACTTTACTGACCTGAAAGAGATCTTCTTTGACGACGATACGTTCAACTATCAGAAGGCCCGCACCATCGAGCTCTGCAAAAAGCTTGCACCGCTGGGAGTGACCTGGAGTTGCACGTCGCGCGTCACCACCGATTACGACACGCTGAAAGCGATGAAGGACGCCGGTTGCCGCCTGATGATCGTCGGCTATGAGTCGGGCGACCAGCAGATCCTCAAGAACATCAAGAAGGGCGCCACCATCGATATGGCCCGCCGCTACACGGCGAACGCCAAGAAACTGGGCCTGATCATCCACGGCGATTTCATTGTCGGGCTGCCCGGCGAAACTCCGCAGAGCATCCGCGCTTCGATCGATTTCGCCAAGGAACTGGACGTCGAGACCATTCAGGTTTCGATCGCGCATCCGTACCCCGGCACCGAATTCTACGATCACGCCGTGCAGAACAAGCTGATCACGCTCGACGCCATGACCGATGACGTCGGCCACCAGTTGCCGGTTGTGATCTATCCCGGCCTGAGCCGCGGCGAACTGGTGGAGTGGGTGGAGCGGTTCTACGCCGAATACTACTTCCGTCCGAAGGCTGCCTGGCGCATCGTGCGCAAGGCGATCTTCAACAACGCCGAACGCAAGCGTCTCTACAAGGAAGCGCGCGAGTACATGGCGCTGCGCGGCAAGCGTAAGCAGTTCGTGAAAGACGAAAAGGACGCGGCGCTGGCTGCGGCGGAGTAACAGGACCTGAAAACCCGCGCGTTTACCGCTATCGTGATTCTCTCCAACGTGCTTGGCAATCTGGCACTCAGTTGGGGGATGAAGCATAATGCATTGGCGGGAGACGGCATTGTCGACTACATCAAGGCGATCTTCAACCCGTATGTGCTGGTTGGGATCGCCTTGTTGATTTTGTGGATGCTCTCACGCATGGCCCTGCTCAGCTGGGCCGATCTGAGTTACGTACTGCCGGTGACCTCCATCGGCTATGTGCTGGCGGCGGTGACTGGCACGCTGTTTCTTGGTGAGCACATCAGCGGATTGCGCTGGGTGGGCACGCTGTTCATCATGGCCGGCGCGATTCTGGTAGGGCGCACCAGCGCGAGGACCACGCAATGATCCCTCCGCAGTTGAAGCAGTGGCTGCTGGTGGGCTTGATCGTCGGCTCCACCGCCGCGAGCGACCTGCTGCAAAGCCACGAGATGAAGCGCCACGGCGAGATTGAAGAGTTTCATCCGAGCCGGCTGGGCAGTCTTTTCGCCGTGCTGGCGAAGAAGGTCAACCTGATACTGGCGGTGTTCTTCATGGCCGTCTCTTTCTTTGCGTTTCTCACTCTGCTCTCCGTTGCTGATCTGAGCTTTGCCGTGCCTGCAACGGCCCTGAGTTTTGTGGTGGAGACGTTTCTCGCCAAATACGTTTTGAAGGAGCAGGTGGGCGCTGCGCGCTGGGCCGGGGTCGGACTGGTTGCGTGCGGTGTCGCCTTGCTGGCTTTGTGATCTTCTTACTGTTCGCCATTCCCGCGATCTACCAGGTGCTGGTGTTGTTTGTCTGCATACGGCGGCTCCTGCAAGGGCATGACGCACCTGTCACGGACGCCCTGCCGGTCTCCATTCTGAAGCCGGTGCGTGGCGCCGATCCAGGCTTCTACGCCGCCATCGAATCCCACGTCACCCAGGAATATCCGGAGTTCGAACTGCTGTTTGCCGTGGGCTCAATGGACGACCCTTCCGTGCCCGATATCCGCAAACTGCAACAGGCATATCCGGAACGGGCGATCCGTTTGATTCAGCGCACAACGCAGTCGGCGAATCGCAAGGTCGGGTCGCTGATCGACATGGAGCGGGAAGCGAAGTACGACCTCATTGTCGTGAACGATGGCGATATCGGCGTGCCTGCCGACTACCTGCGGACCGTGCTCGGACCGCTCTCGAATCCAGCAACCGGACTGGTCACCTGCCTGTTCCGGACGCGGGCCGAGTCGCTGCCTGCCAAATTCGAAGCGCTGTCGGTCATCACCGACTTTGCGCCCAGTGCATTGGTAGCCCCACTGACCGGCATTACGGAGTTTGGTTTGGGTTCGACGCTGGCGTTGCGGCGGACTGACCTACGGCGCATCGGAGGGTTTCAGGCGCTGGCTGACTATCTGGCGGACGACTACCAGCTGGGCAAGCATATTCATGGCCTGGGGCTGAAGATACACCTTTCCTCGGCGATCGTGGAATCGCATATTCCGGCGGAAACGTGGAGCGAAGCGTGGATTCACCAGGTCCGCTGGGCGCGTACGATTCGCATATCGCGCGGCGGAGTGATCGGGTATGCCGGACTTCCCACCACGTATGCAACGCTCTGGGCGGTGGTCGCTCTGCTCTTCGGGCAATGGCAGATTGCGGCGGGCCTGATGGCGCTGCGTATCGTGGCCGCGGTGCTTGCTGCTGCGGGCGTGCTGGGCGACCGTGCGATATGGCCGTTGCTGCCTCTGTTGCCCGTTCGCGATCTGTGGGCAGTGGGTATCTGGATGGCGGGCATGGTTGGCGATTCGGTGGATTGGGGTGGCCGGATTCTGAAGCTTCGTGCCGATGGGAAGATTACACCGCCCGTGTAAGAAGGTGTGAAAAAATGCGATCGCAAGCGAACAGGCGAAACCGCCTGTTCCACCATTGAACGCACTGGATTTCCGGTGGTGGGACAGTCGGTTTCGCCTGTCTGTTTCAAATACTTCACACCTTCTGATTATGGGCGGATGCGAAGGCGCGGCGACCTTCGCATCCTGACTGCTATTATGCAACCTTGCGCAACGGTACCTTCATTCCGCAGCCGGGCTTGGCGATGGGAACCACCTTGGGGCGGGCTCTCAACTGGTTAGGATCCTGGCCGTGGGCGGACCCGTTGAAGTACTCGTCGAGCGGGTACAACGCATACGGTTCCAGTTCGCGGAAGGTCTTGCCCAGTATCTGCTGAATGCGGTAGATGGAATGGAAGAACAGGCCGCGGTCGAGCTTCAGGCGCATGCAGCAGAGTTTCCAGTCGGCGCCCAATAGGAAATGGTAGTTGAAGATGCGGTATTCTTCTTTGTCCAGAACGCGTTTGGCAATCAGGATGAAATCGGCACAGTACTCTTCATCCTTGCGGCCCCAGGTGCTTCTTCGGGTCGATCCTGGTGTGGCTTCCAGAACGCATTTGCTCAGATACTTTTCTTTCTCGACGCATTGGCGAAATCGGGCGTAGCAGGCCCTGAAGATGCCGCGCAACACGCAATTGCAGGGTGTCGGCGCTCCCCGGCGTCCAATTCTCAATCCTAATCCATGGCACCAGGTGCAGTTATATACCGCCAGTGCCAAGGTCTCTGATCGTGTCCACTCCATAGCCATATGTATTCCTTCTTCTCTTCTTTTGCCGCCCTCCTTGTGTTGCAGGGGGCGCTGTTGTGTTCTTATTTGAGTTTATGGAATGGCGAAAATCAGTCAATAAAAGCATGGAACAATATTTGATATTGTGTTGATTTATTTGTTTCTGTATTTCTTAAGACATTGCTGGGAAATGGGTTGTCGCCGTTTCTGGCGCTCAATAATTATTTCTTTTAGGTGCCCAGCATTAATGATAGAATTCAAATGTATGGCGATCTATTCCTCGTGGGAATAGCGTTGGCGGAGCAGGCTATGTCTTTTGAGATGTTACGGGGCCGCTTGATGGGGCATCTTCGCACGCGCATCCAGAACGGCGAGATGACGGAGCGAAGCCTCGCCCGTCTGACCGGAATTTCACAACCGCATATACATAATGTGCTGAAAGGCGCAAAAATTCTCTCTCCGGAATTAGAAGATCAGATACTTTCTTCAATGAAAATATCAATTCTCGATCTTTTCAGCATCGACGAACTCCGCACACAGCTCGATCGGGGCGGCAATATGGAGAAGTATCGTGCCATCAGCGTCCTGGACGGACTGCTGGGGCCCAGCTTTCCGATGCCGGTGCAGGCCTCCCGCGGCGAAATGCATCCGGTAGCCTGTTCCCTGCTGGTGAACGCGGACGGTCCGCAACTGGTGCGGTTGGTGGAGGATCCGGAGATGCAGCCCACTGTCAAGGCAAATGCGCTGGTGTTGCTTGACCGCTCCGAGCGTGCACGGCTGTCCCCTGTGGCGGGCGAGTATTACGCCGTGTCAATCAACGGCAGCGGGGTGATCCGCATCCTTCACAAAGTGGGCTGCCACTTCTACGCGGCCACCGAGCGGACTCGCGAGTTGCCCAATTCGTGGTTGGAATTGCCGTGTGGCGAGGAGCCCTTGAGGCACGTCCATGCGCGGGTGGTCTGGCTGGAGTAGCTAGTTCTTGGCTGCGGGCTGCTGTGGTTCGAACTTGATGGATGACTCGGTCTGGAACTGTTTGTAGTCGGCGTATTGAATCGTCATGCGAATGTGGATGGGACCGTTGCGGAATGGCAGCGTATCGTCGGCGAACGTCCGGTCGGGAAACCAGAAGCCATTGGGCATTTTCTTTCTCTGGGTAGTGAAGCGCGGGAAGAGGTTCTCGCCTTTGGTGCTCCAGATCTGCGGGACGGCGCGGCCGTAGCTGCGGATGATGGAGTAGTCGCGTTTGTCCACCCAGAACAAGCCTTCAAACAGGCGCTGGCCATCGAGCAGTTGGCGCGGGCGGACGTCGAGGACGTAGCACTCCACCTCGTCGATGGTCTCTTCGCCCTTGAAGCGCGTTTCGTACAGCCAGAGCTTTTCGGATGTGAGAAGGAATGGCTGCACTTCGCGAATGTCGCGGAAATCCTCTTCGGTGAGGCTGAGCCTGGCCAGGTTCTTGCGAGGCTTGCCGACGGCCTGTTCGGTGCGTTCGGCCTGCGGTGAGAAGGCCACTTCGCGAGTCTCCTGGTAGTCGCCGCGGCGTGCACCGTGGTCGTCCAGCTCTTCGATAAGGACGTTCTGGCGGTACATGAAGTTGACACGCGCGGCTTCGCTGGCGGTTTCGCGCGAGGCTACTTTTTTCGGCAGGCCGGGCGGCATCTGCTGGCCGATGGCGGGCAGTACCAGTGCCAATGCTAAGATGAGGCGAGTGCCTGCCGCTTTCATTGTCATTCTGAATCAGGATATACCCTCCGCGCTGCTTTGGGCCACCGCGCTCGAAGCGCTACTGTATTTGGCGGCCTGTTCGCCTGGCCCGCGTGCTTGGTTGGCTAACCGATTTGGGGCTCTGCCGCTGGCGCTGGGGATGATTGCTTCGGCGGTTGCGCCGTATCTGATCTTTGCGTTGTTGTCTGGGACCTACCGCCAGCCGGCGTTGATCTGGCTGCTGGGGCTGTCGGCTGTCTCCACGTTCTGGTATTTGCGGTTGCCGCTGCGGTGGTGGACCGATGTTGGCTTTGTGCTGTTGTTCGGCGGAGTGGCGCTGTTGAAGGTATTTAACGGCGTCTTCTTTTTTCCGGGCAAGGTGCATCCGTCTTTCCTGGGCGAACTGATGTGGACGCGCATTGCGATTCTGGCGATCTTCTGGTTTCGCGGCATGGACGGGATCAACCTCAGCCTGTGGCCTACGGCCAGGGAGTGGCGGATCGGCTTGCGCCAGTTCGTCTACTTTCTGCCGATCGGCCTGGCGCTGGGCTATGTCCTGGATTTTGCCAAACCGGCGCCGATCGTCGAGCCGGGTAAGCTGGCGTTGAAGGCTGCCGCGAACGCGTTGGGGATCTTCCTGTTCGTCTCCGTGCGCGAGGAGTTTCTGTTTCGCGGACTGCTGCAGCAATGGTTTTCGCGGTGGTGGAAGAATGAGCGGCTGGCGCTGATTGTGGTTTCGGTCCTCTTCGGACTGGTCCATCTGCCCTTTCGCCAATACCCGAATTGGCGGTTCGCCATTCTGGCGGCCATAGCAGGCTGGTTCTACGGGCGGGCCTTTCAGCTGGGCAACGGCGTCCGGGCTGCGGTGGTGACACATTTTTTGGTTGTTTTTGTATGGCGCGTGTTTCTGGTCTAAGCTTTTTCCCATGACTTCCCGATAGAACGGGAGTGAGGTTATGTTGAAGAGCTTTTTGTTGATTGGAATCATGGGCACCCTGGCGCTGGCGGAGGAGCACGCCAAGGGACCATCACCCGATGCGGTGCTGGCTGAGCTGAAAGCAGGGAACCAACGGCACGCCACGACGAGCTACAAGTGGCAGAATCATAAGACGCGTACCCGCCGCCTGGAACTGGCCAAGGGGCAGCATCCAGGCGCGATCATTCTGAGCTGTGCCGATTCGCGTGTGCCGCCTGAGATCGTTTTCGATCAGGGACTGGGCGATCTGTTTGTTGTCCGCGTGGCCGGCAATGTTGCCGAAGATGCCGGATTGGGCAGTATGGAATACGCAGTGGAGCATCTGGGGTCGAAACTGATCGTGGTTCTGGGCCACGAACGCTGTGGTGCCGTGGATGCGACGCTGAAGGGTGGCGAGGCTCCGGGGCACATTGCTGAACTGGTGAAGAAGTTGCAGCCGGCGGTAGAGAAATCGAAGGATCTGCCAGGCGATAAGCTGGACAATGCTGTTGTAACGAATGTGCGGCTGGTAGTTCAGGAGTTGAAGGCTTCAAAGCCGATTCTGTCGGAGGCGATCAGCGCGGGCAGGATCAAGGTTGTGGGGGCGCGTTATGATTTGGATACTGGCGTTGTGACCTGGCTGGAGTAGTACTCTTATTCATGGGTTTTTGCGATCAGTTTGGCGTTCGTCCCATCATCAATGCGATGGGTACCTCGACGATTGTGGGGGCGAGCCCGGCGGTGCCTGAAGCGATTGCCGCGGTAGAAGAGGCGCTGGGCCTCAACTTTGAGATCGATGAGTTGCAGCGTGCGGCCTCGCGCTCCATTGCGCAGGCTACGCGCACGGAAGCTGCCTGCGTGACCTCATCGGCATCTTCTGGGTTGGCCATCTGCGCGGCGGCGTGCATGACGGGCGCCGATCTTTCGGCGATTACGCGGCTGCCGGCGACCAACGGTCTGCGGAATGAGATCGTGCTGCAGTTCGGGCACGATATCAACTTTGGCGGCCGGGTTTCTCAGATGGTGCGGCTCTCGGGCGCGAATGTGATCTTGGTCGGGACTGCCAACCATTGCGACGCGTTTCATCTGCGCGGGGTTTTGTCGGAGCGGACCGCCGCGATGCTGTATGTCGCTAATGGAGCGGTCAGCGCGGAGTCGGATTTCCTGTCGATCGAGCAATGTGTGGAATTGTGCGGCGACATTCCGGTGATTGTGGATGCCGCGGCAGAGATGGACGTCCGTCCGTTTTACGAGCAGGGCGCTTCGCTGGTGATTACGAGCGGCCAGAAGGCGATGGGTGCTCCCACTGCCGGTCTGATTTGCGGACGAAAGAGTCTGGTTCGAGCCTGCTACCTGCAGAATTGGGGCATCGGACGGGCGATGAAGGTCGGCAAAGAGGGAATCGCCGGCATGATGGCGGCAGTGGACCGCTGGTATCGCCGCGATCCTCACGCGCACGACGAGCGTTACCGCGAGATTGTTCGAGTGCTGCGTGAGACTTTACCGGTGGAGGAGACCGGGCGGCCTTACTGGATTGTGGTCAAGCTGGACCGGAATGGCCGTAAGGTCGCGAATCTGCTTCGCGAAGGCGCTCCGTCGATTTGGGTTAACTCTGCCGCTGCGAATTCGATTACGCTCGATTTGCGCGCAGTCCGGGTTGAAGATGCCTCGGTCATTGCGGCCGCTATCGCCAATGCGACGGGTGAGCCAAGGGAGGATGTTGTTTTTCACGATCTGTACTATTCTGAAGACGGCCTGATGCAGTGGCCCGATTAACAGTCAACGAAAAATAGGCGACTTCGATAGATCCGAGAAGAAATTTACCTAGTTGAACACTCCGCTTTTCTTGTCAGGCCAAACTGAGTTGTTAATTAGGGACTATCCCCAATTGGGTCCGTCCTCCCTACACCATAGAATGCAAGTGTAGCCTAACGAGGACCAAACCGAATGCTTGCCCAGAAAACACACAAGTCCCATTATTCAGAAACCGAAGCCGCCGATGCCCTCGGCGTTTCCGTTGAGCAGCTTCGGTCGCTCATCAAGAACTATGTTGTTGTAGCGGATGAGGATCTTTCCAACGTCCCCAATGCGACGTTTCAGCCCTCTGACCTGTTGCTGCTCCGTATCCTGTCAGGATTGCAGGGCAACGCCTCAAATCCGACCTAACCTCCGAATCGGCCCGTCAATTCTCGAAAACGTCTGCACCCATTGTGTAGACGTCCCGTTGCGTCGTACAATCCCCTTCATATGGCAAAACTTGGTTTTCTTGGATTAGGGATTATGGGGTACCCCATGGCCCGGCACCTGCTTGAGGCTGGCCATGATGTCGCATTGTGGTCCCATACTGCTGAAAAGGCAAAGGAACTTGCCACGAAAGGCAAGGGCCTGTTCTGCGAGACGCCACGCCAGGTGGCCGAGAATGCCGACGTCATCTTCCTCATCGTAGGCGACACGGCGATGTCCGAGCAGGTCGTTTTCGGTGCCGATGGCCTTGTTCAAGGCGCCAAAGCCGGCACAGTAATTGTCGACGCCAGTACGGTTGCTCCCAGCTACAGCCAGCGAGCCGCCAAAACCCTGGCGGAAAAAGAGATCCAGTTCCTGGACGCCCCCTGCACCGGTTCCAAGCCGGGCGCCGAAGGCGGTACCCTTACCTTCATGGTGGGCGGCGATGAGGCAACTTTCAACACCGTAAAGCCCTTGCTCGAGATTATGGGCAAGCGTCTTTATTATTGCGGCTCCATCGGCATGGGCATGCACGCCAAGCTGACACAAAACCTTGTTCTTTGCAACATCTTACAGGCGTTCAACGAAGGTTTGACGCTCAGCACCAAGGCCGGCGTGGATCCGGACCTTATGCTCGACATCTTAGAGAACAGTGCGGCAAAGAGCGGACTTATCGCTTTCAAAGCACCTTATGTTTTCCGTCGCGACTTCTCTACGAACTTCTCCGTAAAGTGGATGCACAAGGACATCGGACTGATGCTGGAATCCGCAAAAGAGAAGAATGTGCCGGTGCCGTTGACCGCCCTGACCCACCAAATCTTCCAGGCAACAATTTCCAAAGGTTACGGAGAAGACGATATCTGCTCTACAATCAAGGTGTTAGAGGATTGGGCCGGGATCGAAGTGAAACGCCGTCAATAAAAAATACAGATTTCTATTGCAATTCCAAAAACAATATACTAATATTGGAATTAAGCCGGGGAGGCAACTCCCACCAAAGCGAGACTAACCTCATAAAGACCCCTGAAGCATCCTCCCCGGCGCCCATTTGGGTGATGCTTCTCTCCTGAAGTGGTCTTCTCCACCGCAAAAAATGATATGATTCAATCGTCACCTGCCCCATGAAGACATTGACGATACTCGGCTCTACAGGGTCCATCGGGACCAGCACACTAGATGTTGTCCGCCAAAATACCGATAAGTATACAGTGTACTCGTTGGTAGCCGGCCAGAACGTGGAGGTGCTCATCGAGCAGATCCGTGAGTTCCGGCCCAAAACTGTGGTTGTGGCAACCGAAGCAGTACTGGCGCGTCTAACAGACAGGTTGAAGGATTCGGGCATCCCGAACAGGGAGTGGCCCGACTTGTCCTTTGGAGAGCGTGCGCGCGTTGCAGTTGCCACGGCCTCCGAAGTGGATTTCGTCATGTCGGCGATTGTGGGTGTAGCGGGGATGGAAGCGACTTATGAAGCGGTGCTTCGTAATAAGAAGATCGGCCTCGCCAATAAGGAAACCTTAGTGGCAAGCGGAAAACTGGTGATGGACGCGGTGCGCGCGAATGGAACCGAGATGATCCCGGTCGATAGCGAGCACAACGGCGCGCATCAGTGCCTGCGTGCCGGTCGGCGCAACGAAGTGCTGCGCCTGATCCTGACCGCCTCAGGCGGACCCTTCCGCAAGTCGCCGAAAGAAGACCTGGCAACCGTCACGCCTGCCCAAGCCCTGAATCACCCGACCTGGAAGATGGGACGCCGCATCACGATCGATTCGGCGACGCTCATGAACAAGGGCTTCGAAGTCATCGAGGCGTGCTGGCTGTTCGATTTCCCGCCGGAAGAGGTGGACGTTGTGGTTCATCCCCAATCGTCCATTCATGCGATGGTGGAATACAATGACGGCAGCGTGATTGCGCAGATCTCGGCCACCGATATGCGGATGCCGATTCAGTATGCGCTGACGTGGCCCGCCCGCAATACAGCCCCGGTGCCGAGGATGGACTGGACAACGCCGCGCACCTGGAATTTTGAAGCGCCCGACATGGACAAGTTTCCGCTGCTGCGCCTGGCGCGCGAATCGCAGGCGGCGGGAGGCTCGGCGACCTGCACTCTGAATGCAGCTGATGAGATTGCGGTGAGTGCTTTTCTTGACGAGAAGATACCGTTTACCGGAATCGCTGAAGTAGTGGAAGAGACACTCAACAAAGTACCTTCGAGGACAGCCGGTTCGATCGGCGAAGTGCTGGAGATTGACCGGGAGTCGCGCGAAGCCGCGACGCAAATCGCAGCCCGCCGGGCGGCGGACTTTGTGCGTCCCGTGACCGTCGTTTAAACAGGATTCGTATATGATCTTTTTTCAAAATTTCGGCTGGCTGTTGGTGCTCATTGGGGTCATGATCCTGATTCATGAACTGGGCCACTACTGGGCGGCGATCTTCTTCGATGTAAAGGTGGAGGCGTTCAGCTTCGGCTTTGGTCCGCGCCTGTTCGGCTTTCAGAAGGGCGAAACGGATTTCAAGTTCTGCCTCATCCTGTTTGGCGGCTATGTAAAGATGGCCGGCGATCAGCCGCTGGACGAGTTGCCTGTGGATGCCAACGGCGAGCCGGTTGCGATCGATCCGCGCGGCTTCAATGCCAAGCCCCGCTGGCAGCGACTGGTGATTGCGTTTGCCGGTCCCTTTATGAACATCCTGTTGGCCGTCGGACTGCTGACCGGGTTGTTTACGGTGCACTATCCGAAGTTGGCCTCGGCTGATGGTCCTGCGGTTGTCGGCCACGTGCAGGCGGATTCCGCGGCTCAAAAAGCAGGAGTGAAAGAGGGCGACATCATTGCGCGGCTGGGCGACAACTCCAAGCCCAGTTGGGAAGATATCCGGATTAAAGAAATCTCGGGAGCCGAGGTGCCGCTGGCAATCCTGATCAAGCGTGGCGGCAAGGACATCCCGGTGACGGTGACGCCTGCTTACAACGCCAAGACCGGTGTTGGCGATGCCGGTTGGAGCGAAGAGAACGAGATACAGATCGCGCAGGTCCTTCCCGGCATGAATGCGGAAAAGGCCGGGTTGACCAAGGGCGATGTGCTCCTGACTGTAAACGGGGAACCGATCCGTTCCACGCGCAAGCTGCACGAAGTGATTCGGGCTGCGAACGGGAAGGCCGTCGATATCATCTATCTGCGGAACGGCCAGCAGGCCAAGATCACGGTGCAGCCAACTTACGTAACCAGTGAAGGTCCGGCGCGTTGGATGGTCGGCGTGCAACTGGAAGAAAAGGTAATCATCTCCAAGCTGCCGGTGGGTGAAGCGTTCCAGGAGGCGGTCCGCCACAATGTCAAGAATGCCGGAGCGATTTATCAGTTCCTGGAAAGCATTCTGCAGCGGCGGATGTCGGCCAAGACGCTGGAAGGCCCGATTGGTATCGCGCGCCTGTCTGGCGATGCGGCTCGCGAGGGTCCCATGGCCTTCTTCGGCCTGATGTCGATGGTGAGCCTCAACCTGGCGATTTTCAACCTGCTGCCGATTCCGATTCTGGACGGCGGCGTTATCCTGATGCTGCTGGTTGAAATGCTGATGCGGCGTGACCTGAGCCTGAACGTGAAGGAAGCTGTTTTCAAGGTCGGGTTTGTCTTCCTGATGGCGATGGTTGTGTTTGTTCTCTACAACGACATCTCGAAGATTCTTCCTGGCTAGTCCCATAAAGAAATTCACGTTAGTTTCCGATATTACTCCTGGTAACCCAGGATCATGACTGAATCACTGACGACATTCGCATTCTACTTTGCTTGCATCGTCGTCATCTTTTATTCGCCCATCTACATGTGGCGGTCCAGCATGCGCCGCCGGTTCCTGGAAAGCGAAGCACGCTACTCGGAGCTCTTCGAACAGACGCCGGTTGCCTATCATGAAGTCGATATGGCTGGGGTTATCCGCCGCGTGAATCGCGCCGAATGTGAGCTGCTGGGCTTTTCACCGGAGCAGATTCTCAATCGTCACAGTTCAGACTTTGTGCCGGAAGACGACCGGGACATGAACCGGGAAAAACTTCGGCTCAAGCTTGCGGGCGAACTTCCGTTGGAACGCTTCGAATGCGTCTATGAGCGCGGCGATGGTGCGTTGTTGACCCTTGATAACCATGAAGGCTACATGCGTAACAAGGAAGGCAAGATCGTTGGGCTACGAACTACCCTTATCGACATCACCGAGCAGCGCCGGGCGGAAATCGCTTTGCGGGAGAGCGAAGCGCGCTCGCTGGCGATCCTCAATACTGTCAGCGATGGCATCATCACCACGAACGAAGCAGGTGTGATCGAACTGGCCAATCCGGCAGCGGAACGGTTGTTCGGCTACGTTTCGAGCGAAATCGTTGGCAAGAATGTTCAGTTGCTGATGGAATCCAGGCTCGAGCCGTCGCAGCTCCGCAATGGTTCCGGACGCGACATGACCGGGCGGACGCAAGCCGGCGAGACCTTCCCCGCGGAGATCTCCGTCAGTTCCTTCCATCTGCATGATCGTTGCATGTATACCGCTCTGGTGCGCGATGTCACCGAACGGAAACGGGCACAGGCCAAATTAGAACGCTTTGCCGGAGAACTCCAGCAGAAGAACTTCGAGCTGGCAGCCGCATTGAAAGCGGCTCAGACTGCCACTGAGATGAAAGGCCGGTTCCTCGCGAACATGAGCCATGAGATCCGCACGCCGATGAACGGCGTGGTTGGCATGACCGACCTGCTTCTGACCACCCGCCTCACCAAGGAGCAGCATGAATACGCCGTCACGGTGAAGCGGTCGGCGGAGACGCTCCTCACGGTCATCAATGACATTCTGGACTTCTCCAAAATCGAAGCCGGGCGCCTCGAACTGGAATCAATTCCGTTCGATCTCAGCTCTGAGATCGAAGAGGCCTCGGCCCTGTTCGCCGTGCGCTGTTTCGAAAAGAATCTCGAGCTGAACTGCTTTATCCGTCCGAATACGCCGCGCTTCCTCCGTGGCGATCCGGGACGGTTGCGCCAGACGCTGACAAACCTGATCGGTAACGCCATCAAGTTTACCGAGAAGGGCGAGGTCTCGATTATCGCTGAGGTGGTCACCGAAACCGAAGAGACCGTCACCATCAAAATCACAGTTGAAGATACTGGAATCGGAATCGGTCCTGAAGTTGCGGAACGCCTGTTCCAATCGTTCGAACAGGGCGACAGTTCTACCACCCGCCGCTACGGGGGGACGGGCCTTGGGCTGGCCATTTCCCGCCAATTGGTCGAAATGCAGGGTGGCAAGATCGGCGTCGAGAGCGAGATAGGAAAAGGCTCGAAGTTCTGGATCACTGCCGTCTTTGAAAAGCAGTCCGGACAGGCCGTACCCAGGGCTCATGCGACGATTCACTTCTCAGGCCTGAAAGTCCTGGTGGTCGACGATAATGCGACAAACCGCACCATTCTGCGCGAAGTGCTGCGAGCGTGGGGTTGCCGCACACTGGAAGTGAATAGCGGCGTGGATGCGGTTGCTTCCCTACATGAAGCCGTGCGCGAAGGCGATGCTTTCCGCGTGTGCCTGCTCGATTTCCAGATGCCGGAGATGGACGGTTTCATGACGTGCGAACTCATCAAGGCCGATCTGGAGATTCGCAACACCATTCTGCTTTGTCTCACCTCGGGGCTCCGCCCTGGCGATATGGACCTGGCGGTGGAGATCGGGTTCGCCGGTATTTTACACAAACCGGTCCGGCAGTCGTACCTGTTCAACACCTTAATCGAGTTGTTGCAGAAAGACTGCACGGCCGCTATCGATGGCAAGCCATACGAACGGATGCCGGAGCACTCTCCGGAACCCGTGATTCCAAGCGGCGAATGGTCCGGCAAGAAAGTGCTGGTAGCCGAAGATAACGAAATCAACCGGCGTATCGCGACATACGTCCTGGAAAAAGCCGGCCTGCAAGTGGACTGCGTTCCGAACGGATTGCTTGCCCTGCATGCCGCAACCTCCGGCCAGTACGATCTCGTTCTGATGGACGTACAGATGCCGGAGATGGATGGATTGGAAGCAACAGCCGCCATACGCGACCACAAGGGGAAGGGTTCCCTTACCCCCATCGTTGCGATGACAGCCAATGCGATGCGTGGCGACCGCGAAAAATGCCTGTATGCCGGCATGAACGATTACGTTGCCAAGCCGCTACAACTGAACGACCTGCAGCGGGTGCTGGACCGGTTCCTGTCTCCACACCCAGCCGATGCGCCCGCGCATGGAAACGCTGGCCCCTCTTAAACTGTTATCATAGTTTGCGCGTTTTATTCCCCGTGGACCGGGCCCTTCTCGCCTTCCTCTCTGAACAAACGCTTGTCTGGCGAAGTCAAGAAGGAGAATTCAATATGCGTGTCCACCTGGTCAACCCCAGTGACGATTCGTTCGGTACTGGTGTCATCACGCCCCGTTGGCTGTATGTTCTGGCGGGCGCTACCCCTCGTGAATTCGGCGATCCCATCATCACGGATGAGACGCTGGAGCAGATCGATTTCGCGAAAATCCATGCGGGCGACGTAGTCGGTATCGGTATCCACACCGGCAATGCACTGCGCGGAATGGAAGTCGGACGCAAGGCGCGCGAGATGGGAGCCTATGTCGTCTATGGCGGAATCCATGCTACGCTCTATCCGGAAGAATCTCACGAACTTGGCGGCGCGCACGCGGTCGTGAAAGGCGATGGCGACGGTGTCTGGGGAACAGTCATCGAAGATTGCCGTCGAGGAACCCCTGAGCGCATCTATGATGGTGGCCGTGTCCCTGCCGCTCAGTTCACATCGGCCCGTTGGGACCTGATGCCCGATGGTGCCTACATGTGGGCTTCGGTGCAAACCGTACGCGGCTGCCCAAAGCATTGCTCGTTCTGCTCCGTGTGGCGCACCGATGGCCAGGAACCACGGCAGCGGGCTGCGCTCCCCGTGATCGAAGAGATCGTCCAACTGCGCCGGCTCGGCTACCGCTTCATCGCGCTTGCCGATGACAATTTCTATCCTGTCACGCTAACGGACATCAAGCTCGCAGAAAAACAGAAGAACCTGGAACGCGTTGCCGAACTGAAAGGCATCCGCGAAGAGCGGTTCGAACTCATGCGGCAGCTCTCCATGCTGCCCCGCGACATGGTCTTCTTCACGCAGATCACCATGGAAGCCGCCGAAGATACCGACTTCCTCGATGCCATGAAGAAAGCGCGCATTCTCGGCGCACTGGTGGGCGTGGAGTCCGTGACCGAAGCTGGACTGAAGACCGTCTTCAAAGATTTCAACCTTTCCGGCGATGCCCTGGCCACGCAGCTCCAGACCTTCCGCAAGCATGGTGTGCACGTGCTCGGCTCCTTTATTTTCGGCCTCACCTCCGACAGGCCGGATACCTTCAACGCCACCTTGGAGCTGGCCAAGCGCTCGAACATCACCTTTGCCCAGTTCGTTATGATGACTCCGTTCCCTGGCACCGTCGACTTCCTGAAGTGGGAAAAAGAGCAGGGCGAAGGCATCCGCCGCATTGACGGCATTCCTATCAGCCGTTATTGGCTGATCCCTCACGACAAGCGTCCGAAGCTGTTCACGCCGCATCCGACCATGACCAGCGAGGAACTGCGCGTCGCCACGCAAAGCGTGTGGGATCGCTTCTACAGCAACGCGGAAGTCTGGCGCCGCTCCACTTGTACGCCGAACATGAAGGCGCGGCTGGCCTTCTTCCTCATCTCCAAGCTGTACCGGCAGATGTATGCCAACACCGGCATTGCCACCGATAGCGCCCGCCGCAACAAGGCCAATTCCTGGGCTCGCGTGCTGGCCAAGTTGACCAGAAAACTGTTCATTGCCAAGCCGATGCCCCAATTGGAACTGCCGGTGGCTCCGCCGCAACCGGTGTTGACCTCGATCCAGGGCGTTTGAACTCATTGAAACGGACAGGCGAAACCGCCCAATGCCGCATAGTTTTCGCAAATCACCAATTCGCCTTGGGTGAAATCGTGGCGCGGACATTCATGTCTGCCGCGTCGAGATTCCGAACTCCTGATGTCGCCGGGGAATTCAGCCTGAGTGTGGAAAATGACTTGAGCCAATCCTGGCCTAAGCTATGGTTGCGCGCGAGCCTGGCGCGGCGTGAAACTGAACCATGCCGCAACTACAATTGCCTCTGTTTCCGGAGGGTGTGACTTCGATAACCGAAGACCTGGCGTTCCGTAAAGAGAATCATCAGGTGGTGTATTTGCACG
>Ga0118677_10000968_pt1 | contig 61545 bp, 45 predicted proteins | sample AliMusrvi5mmetaG_FD_86154 | JGI IMG/M metagenome (GOLD analysis project Ga0118677, IMG submission 86154) | reverse complement strand
CTGATGGGCAGGCTGATGGGGAGGGCGCTGTAGCTTGTCCCTCCATCGGTGCTCACGTCCACCCGGTAACCGGTTTCCCCGTTTGCCGGGCTGCAAACCCACTGGAGGCTCACCGTGCCGGCAGACGGCACCGTGCCCGTGAGCACGCAACCCTTTCCGGTGTTGCCCGTCTGGAACGCCCCGACATCGTAAGTCGGCCCGAGGCGCGGGTTGCCCGCCGCGTCCGCGCCCAGCCCAGGCTGCCCGCGCCCCACCGCTGCGGTGTCCGTGCTTTTCAGATGATAATCCGTTCCGCTACTCACGAAGCTGACCGCTTGATTCGCGAGGTTCCCTTCGTTGCCCTCTTTCCACCCGTCGCAGCCGGTCGCGCTGCTTCCCACCGACACGCAGTGGCTCAGCCAATACTCGAACGACGGGTCATAATTACTGGACGTCGTGTTCGCGAATCCGGTCGCGCCCGCGGCATACGAGAGGCAATTGACCGTCCGCACTTGATACTTGGTGGAACTGGCCAGTTTGAAGGCGCTGCCGGTGCAATTCAAAAACAGAGTCGGAAAACCGTACGGCCAGCTCGAATACAAGACGCTGAAGGTCGCGCCGACGGAATTTGCGACGACCGGGGAGGAAAGGCCGGCCGGGAAGGGATACACGGTGACACTGCCCAACACGCGGTTGAGCGAACTGCCCGGTGCCACGGTGATCGTGCCGCCATTAGCAATAATCTGCTGGATGCGCGTATAAGGCACGGCCATGGTCGTCAGCGAATATCCCGAGGCGAGCCCGAAGCCGCTATAGTTGCTCCCGTTTTTCACAAGCCCGTTGTGGCCTTGCCCGGACGCGGCGCGGATGGTCACGCAATGGGTCGGGTCGGTCATCCACCCGCCGGCCCCGGTGAGCGTCACGTATTCCGCCAACCCGGTCGTCCAGTCGTTGTAACCTTCGGCCACCGCCGTATAGATCGGAGACCCCGCGCTGGAAACGGTGAACGTATGCCCCGAGGCGCAGGTCACCGTGCCGGCCTGGATCGTACCCCCGCAACCGGTGATGTAAGCGATGCCGGTTTTATTGATGTGCTTGAGCGTCCCCGTGCCGCCGCCGGTGAAGGTCACCGCCGCTCCGTCGTCTGCGGCCGCATAGGTTCCCAAGTCGCTCACTGGGAATAACAGCGACTGGAGCGGGGTCGATCCGGCGTTGCTGGTCACGAACGTGTGGCCGTTCGAGATGGTCACTGTCCCGGCATTGATCGTTCCGCTGCAATTGGTCACCACCGCCGTCATGGTCGAGGTGTTGACACACTGGAATGTCCCGGTGCCTCCGCCCGTGAAGGTCACGGCCAGCCCGTTGTCTGACCCGGAATAATTGCCCGCGCTCGACACGCTGAAAGTGACCGCCGAGGAGGTCAGATCGCTGGCGATAGCCGTATTCCAGGCCGAGAGGCTCGTGTAGTCCCCTCCCTTGCCGCTGGCCCGGATCGAGCAGACGAACGCCGAGGGCGCGCCCGCGCCGACCGTGATCGTCGCGCTCGTTGTCGCGGTCGCCCCGCGGTTGTCCACCACCAGCAGGTTCACAGTATAAGTTCCCGGCTCGGCGAAGACATGCGTGGCCGATGAGTTGCGGATGAGCCGCCCGTCGCCCGTGTCCCAGACGCATTCGAGGATCTGGCCGTCGGGATCATACGAGCGCCGCGCACTCAACGTCACGGCTAGGGGCGCGGTGCCGCTGGTCGCGCCGTCGATCACCGCCACCGGCGGCACGTTGGCCGCGCTGGTTCCGGTATCGGTAATTTCCACCCCGCTCAGCATCGGTGCGCCCGCGTGCGGCGTGAACCCGATGTTCAGGCCGCCGGTGCCCGAGGCCATGACATTGTCGAACTGCTTGACCAGCTCGGTTTTTTGTCCGGCTGTCGCGGCCACATCCAGGCCCGAGATCGCCGTCTGGCCTTGCAGCGAAACGTCGAAAACCCGCTGGCCTGCCGCCATGCCGTCCATCTCGCTGAAATAGAGCTTCACCGTGTGCGGGTGGGTTTCCGTCACCGGCCCGCGCGCCGCGTCGAGATAGACCGGGCTGAAGTATTTCTGAAAGTCGCCGGCGTTAAAGATGCTTGTAAGTCCGGCATACGTATTGGTAGAATGAAGGTACCATGTATTTATGGGCTGATTTCCGTTCAATAGACTGGAGCAGACCTCGACATTCATGATCAACTGCTCCTTCCAAAGGCCCGCGGCCACCAGCGCGCTCCATGGGATTGCCATTTCCACCGTGCACACCTCGCCGGTGGCGGCCTGCTGGTAGGCTCCCTGCCATGAACTGAGAGGAATGCCGATGGACACCCCGGCTCCGGTCGTCAGGTATTTGTAGTTGCTGTCGCAACTCACGGCGCCGTAGGCCAATACCACGGTTGGAACCTGCTGTTCCCGGCTGTTGAGGGCAACGCGCATGTAGGGATAATTGGTCGTCGGAGTCGGAGGGCAAAGCGCATGCATGCCGCCGGCGATATAGAGGTAGGTGTCGTCATACCGGAGCATGACATAGCAGTTGTCGTCAGGGGCGGAGGTTGACGCGTGGCTGCCGTAATGGCCCGGGTCGCACACTGAAACCGGGATGTTCACCCGCGTCGCGCCGGACCAGCAAGGGTCGTTCAGAATCCCGGTCATCGTCGGCGCCGACGACGTCCGGGTCGCCACCAGCGGGGTCGCCAGCGGGATGGAAATGCCGGTCATGCCCGTCACGGAGCCTGCGGAGACCCAGCCGCGCGCGGGGTTGGTAAGCGGCATGGAGCCGCTGTAGTGGTAGCGGCTCTGCACCGTCCCACCGTAGGTCAACTGCAGAAGCGGGGTCGGTTCCCCGTGCCGTCCCATGAGCGGATGATGCGTCCAGGCGCGTTGCCGTCCGACTTCATAGCGGTCGCCCGGCGCGGCCAGGTTGATCCCGGCCCATTGCACCGGCGTTTCATTGACCGGAGCCATCGAACGGCTCACCCGGTAGTTCACCCAGGTTTCCTCCGTCGGGTCATTGACCGGAACCAGTGCAAATTCAGAATGTGCGAGGTCCAGATTGCAGATGCATGCCTGATAGTTTCTAAAAGCCATCACGCCATTCCCCGCAAAGCATTCCGCCGCGCAAGCGCCCATTTCCGGGAAAACGACCACGCCCATGTAATTCCCGGCGTCCCACCAATTCCCTGTCTTGCCGGGGCGCATGATAGAGTTTCCATATTGGTTCCATCCGGTGCAATTGCCCCAGGGCGCGAGATAGACCATTGGCGAGGGCTCCGTTCGCAAATAAAGCGGGTTCGACTGCGATGCGGCAAACGGCGAGGATGGCATGCCGGAGCCGCCAGTGCTATTTCCGGATCCAACAACACCCACCGCGCCATTCATTGAATTATTGTAGGTCGGAGCCGGGGGCTCATAGCCAGTCTCCGTTGCCGTGACCGGCAGCCAGCTATAAATGTCGTAGCCCGACTTGGTGCCGAGCACGGGGTTGCTCCCCCCGCCGCCCGGCCAAGCTGGAGGATTGATATTGACCCCCGCATTGCAGTCGCCGAACGCGCTGACCCGGAACGGCGGTTGCAAAACCAGTTGGCTGTCCGGCAAGCCGGCCCGCTGGATCCTCGTGAACCCGCCGGTGTAACTGGCTTGACAACTCGCTGCGCCACCGCACGTCGGCAGATTCAACGCGCTCAGCCAGCCGGTGATCGCGCTGTTCTGCGCGCCGCTTGTCGGCAGCCAGATTTCCCCGCCGAACGGGCGGGTGCAATTGTAAAGCATCTGCGTCATTGCCGAACCGTTGGTGGAAAACGTCCCGTCGTTGCTCGTGGTCTTCGTCACGGTCCCCGCCACGGTCACATCCTCGCTGGCGACCAGCGCCGCCTGGTTGGGCGCAAACCCGCATTCCATCGGGTTTCCCAGCAGGGTCGAGACCCGCGCGCCGGACCATCCGGCAGCATCCATTTCGGCCCGCAACTTGTTGATTTTGGCAGGATCGGGATCGGCCGCCACGATCATCAGGTTGGGTGCCTGCTTGGCCAGCTCCTCGACCAGCCGCAGGCTGCCGACGCCCCAGACCAGGGCCAGCCCCTGCGTGAGGTCGGCCCGGCTGAGCATCGTTTGCACCTGGGTTGTCCACGAGTCATTGATCACCGGCAGCGGCGTCGTGCCCGCAGTGTAGGTCGTCGGCGTCCCGTTCGTTCCGCCAAAACAGTAGAGGCTCCCGTTGGTGGTCGAGACAAAGAGTTTCCCGTCGCCCGCCAGCATGCTGCCGACCACCGCGCCGTCGGGCAATCCCAACCCGCCCACCACCTGCGGCGTAAAAGTCTGTCCGCCTGCCACGATCGCCTGCGGTTCGCTCGAGGCATTATTGCCGCTCCCGTCAATGAACCAGGCCAGGTTCAAATAGGAAACACTCCCGGTATAACCCGCAAACTCGCCGGTCGCCGCGTTCAGCGCCCACGCCCTGCTTTTCCCAGGCACCGTCCCAAAGAGCTGGCTGTGGTCGTAAGACATCGCCAGCGGCCCGAACGAGGAGTTCCATCCGCTCGCATTCATCCGCCCGTCGTTGCACCAGATCAACGTTCCGGTCGCCGCATCCAGGCAGTAGCCAAAAAGTTCCCACGACGGCAAATACCCGGCCACGAAATAGACTTTGCCGCTATAGGCCACCGGCGACCCCCAGACCGGCCAGACCGAGCTGAGCCGGCCAAATCCCATCGCTTTCTTTGCGTTCGGCGCGGCCAGGAACTTCCAGCGCACCGAGCCATCCGCCGCGTTGAGGCAATAGACATAGCCGTCGTCGCACCCGAAAATCACGGCGTTCGTCCCGCCCGCCAGCGCGACCGCCGCCGGCGGACGCCGCAGCGCGCCTCCCGCGTAGAACCGCCACTGCTGCGCGCCGGTATCGGTATTGTAAGCCGTCACGCTGTCATTTGCCAGGTTGGCGACGAAAAGCTGCTTGCCCAGTTGCACCGGGTGGCAGTTGTCCGCGTCGCTCGGCGGGTGGGTGTCGCTGGTATAATTGGGGATCGTGAACGCGCCGGAAGCCGCCGGCTGGTCCCGCCGCCATTGGAGATAGAGAGAGCTCGGGAGCGTCATCGCCGTCTGGGCTGTCCTGCACTCGTCATGCCTCCACTGGGGCCAGTCGCTGCCCGCGCTCCCTGCCGGGACGACCACCACCGAACACGTCACGGATGCCGTCGTCGCGGTCGTCGGGCCGGTGTAAGTCATCGTCCATTTGAAAGAATCGTTGCCCGTATAATTTGTTGCCGGCGTGTAGGTGAAGGAGTGTCCGTCTGTCGTCAGAGTTCCATGCGAGGGCTCGCTCCCTTTGGCAACGGTGAAAGTGTAGCCGCCACCAAACGTGTAAACCGGAGAAATGGTCAGCGGGGTATTTTGCACGGCGACCGCCGTCTGGTTTGCGGGCACCGGCGGGTTCGCCGAGACAGTCACCGTCACCATGGCAGGAGTTGCGGTCGTGGTTCCATTGTTGACCGTCCAATAAAACGTGTCGGTTCCCGTATAGCTGGGGCTGGAGCAGTAATAAATACAGCTCGGTTCTGCTGGATCGATGCGGGCCACTCCATGCGCCGGCTGGCTTGTGACGGAATAGGTATAGGTGCGGCCCTGTGCGGTATCCGTGAAATTTTGGCTCAGATACGCCACATCCCCTCCGACTCCGGACACCGCGCTGCACGAGACCGGTTTGGCCACGAGCGCATTCGCCGTGCTGTAAGTTATCGTGGCGATGTTTGAAGTGAACGGGCCTTCGGTCACCTGCCAAGTCAGGGAATCCGTCCCCGAGAAATTCGCGTGAGGCGTATAGGTCAGCGTGGCCAGGCCGCTGTTCAGGGTCACATCTCCCTGCGTGGGAGGGGATACCACGGCAAACGTCCGTGGCAGGTTGAAATTGGGGTCCGTGAGATAAGTTGCATCGTTCAGTTGGGAGACAACCGGTGCCGTCCCGGAGACTGTGACGGAGGCATCCTTCGCCACCGGCATCACGGGGGCGACAACCGTAAACGTGAAGGTCGCCGTGTTGGAAAACGCCGCCGGATCAAAGGCGGGATTCGCAACGTGCCAGGTGAATGTGTCCGTGCCCGCAAAGTCGGCTGCCGGCTTGTAAACACCATAATATTTGCCTGAGAACTGCAGCGTGCCGTGCTGGGGTCCAGTCAGCACAGCGTAGTTGAGCGTCGTATAGACGGCCGGCGCCGTCCCATTATAATACGGATCATTCGGGTCATTGATGTCATTATAGGGAGACGTGACTTTGGTGCCGAGAAGGACTGCCCTCGAACCGCCCGCGGTGATCGTCATTGAACCGTCCGTAATAACCGGGGCCTTGTCCATGCCGGTCTGGGACAGCGCGGATTGCGTGAACACGCAGGCCACAGACAGCAGGATGCAGGCAAAAACCGGTTGGGCGATGGGTTTCATGGAAGGATTGTAACTGGTAAGAAGGAGATGTTCAACCGCGAATGGACGCGAATTCAGCAGTGGCGCACGCGGTTTCATGGGTTTCAGTTCGTGCGCATTCGCGTCCATTCGCGGTTGACCTGAACAGTTGCGATTGTGCCATGGTCGTAGAGGACCGTCATCTGGTTCGCTGGCACGGACGGCTTCGCCGATACCGTGACCGTCACCTTGGAGAAGCCGATCCAGCACAGGGCTCGGAACAACGAAACGAGTGTTTCCCGGCAAGGCCGGGAGGGGAGCGAAAGTTGCCAAGACGCTTCTTGAAGGGAGCGTGGGCGTCCCGCCCGCCTGCCCAACCAAGCGGGCAAGATGCCCGCGCTCCTTTGGGTTGCCGTTTTCGCAGATGCGCCCAACCGGGATGGACGGGCGGCGTGATTGGATGTCTGGGGGGTGTTCATGGGTTTGTGTGAAAATTTGTTCCGGGAAGAGAAAAGCCGCCCGGGAACCCCAATGAACCCGGACGGCTTTATCAACCGGCGCAGCGGGGAAACCTCAAATAACCCCGCGCGCCTACCCAAAAAATGAAATCGCCGCAAATATCAGGACCGCCGGCGGCGGCGCAGGACCATCACCGCCGTCAGGCTGAACGCCAGCAAGCCCCACGTCGCGGGCTCGGGGATGGTGATATCACGCAGTTCCACGGCACCGAGAGTTAAATAATGGTTGGCGCTGCTCGGGTTAGTGACTTTGAAGTAGACAACCTCCGATGTCGCAGCTCCTGCGGTGAATGTGCCAAGCGCAAATTGTCCATTAGAAGCCGGATTAAGAGTCACCGTTGGATTGGCGAAACTTGAATCCGAGCCGAATGTTGCAATCAATCTGTTGTCAAAACCGCCCGACCAAATCTGCAACTCATAATTATGTCCGTTTGTTAGGCCGCTGAGCGTGAGCGTGTCAGTGAAGCCGGTAGTAACGCCGCTATTATAATGTCCACCTCCTACAATATTAAGATATGTGCCTCCCGTCCCGAGGCCACCACCGGTAAATTGACCTGCAGTACCAAGCATTGCCCAATTAGCTAAGTTTGAAGCATCTTTAAAATTGTTGCTTACCACTGTCGCAGTCTGAAAGGTAACCCCGCTGACCGACTCCGTTTTTGGCCCCGAATTTCCGGGGTTGAAGGATACGGCGCTCACGAGACTGCCGGCGGTGTAAATGTCTGAGCCGCCCGTAACGTTCGTGGCAGCGCCCCAAGTAATAATCACCTGGGCCTGGGCCGAGGTGGTTGAAAAAACCGCGAGGCCGATGGCCAGCGCGGCAAGTGAAGTGAGTTTCAATATTTTCATAGGGTTGGTGGGTTGAGATTTGTTGACTGATTAGCGGTCTTGAAATTTGTGGTTCGTCGTTTGATAAAAAAATAGGGGGACACGGTTGGAAGGCTAATTTATTCTTGCGTAAAACGGCCTTTGGGCGCAAAAAGACGGGAAATTACACGAGTAAATCTACTTTCCCCATGAGAAGCCAGTACCAGGAGGCCGCAAAAGCGATCCGGAAATGGATGGCAAGCCGAAATCTGAGCCCCGGATCGAGCGTCCTCCCGGCGCGGGCTCTCGCGGAGCAGCTTGGATTCAAGGAAAGGACCATGGAGCGCGTCTGCCAGGAACTGATGTCCGGGGGAGCCTTGATCCGGAAGGGATACAAACTGTTCGTGGGCGAGGAGAACCCGGCCCGGTCGCAAATCGGCGGCGAGGTTTGTGTGGTTTCGTATGCGTACCCGGGCTTTCAGTCCGCCGTCGCGCGCATCCTGGCAGATCGCGGGGTAAAGCATCGGGCGGTCGAACTCTCCTTTGCGCGGCAGACAGCCCCGGTTTCAATTTTGCGAAAGGTTCTGGCAGGGGAACCCGCCGGGGTGATTCTTTGGATGCCTCACTGGATCGAGAGCCTGAGACCGCTGATCGAGCAGGCAAAGACCCCGGTGGTGGTCTGCGCGGATGCCACTCCGCCGGGCTTGCCATTCTCCACTGTCGGAACGGATATATTCCGGAGCGTGGAAATCGCCGTGCGGCACTTATTCGACCTCGGCCACCGGCAGATCGCGCACTTTTACGGCCACGAAACAACCGCCATGTCTCGCGAACTTGAAGCCAGTTTCCGTAAAGTGTGCCTGATGCTGGGGATCTCCCCCGAGGCCGTCTGGCAAGAGAAGTCCGGGCTTGACAGCGCGCGGCGCGAAACCTTGCTGAAGAAGCGCAGCCGCAACCCGAAAGTCACCGCGATCTTCGCAGACGTTGCGTCGGCAGTCATCGCGACAAAGCTCTTCAAGGTGCCGGGGGAACTTTCCGTGGTCAGCATTTCTAATGACGCGCCGGAAATTCCGCTGACGGCGGTCGCGCTGCGGGATGGGGCTGCCTGCATTGCCTCCTGGGCCTGCACGGAAGTCATTACCCGGATTCAGGCCGTCGAATCAGGCCGCCCGATGCCGCCGGCGCACCACGCCTTGTTTGTGCCGGAATTGATCGCCAGGAGATCGACGCGGGCGCTCAAGAAGACTGATACAGGCTTTCCAGCCAGTGAACCAACCACGGCACAGGCTGGAAAGCCTGTGTCACACTTGTCGGCAGCCGCTGCCGGCAGCCCCTGGGACTCCTGGAGCAAGACCTACGCTTATCTGAAAAGGAGCCGCTCCCGCAATTGGCGTCAGTTCGACCTCTCGAAGCTGGCCAACCACAGCATGACCCGGGAGCACGGCTGGCTCGGCGGGGGACCGCTCCTGCATTTCCCGGCGGGGCTGCGCTCGATCCATGGAGTGCCGTTCCAGGTGATCGAGGAAAACCGCAACGGCGGCCGGGCGGTGGTGACCTTCCGGTCGCCCCAAACGCACTCGGCGGAGGGCAAAGAGCTACCGGTCAGTGTGAAACTGGCCGTGGGGGGGCGCGTGGAGGCGCTCTATTTCCTGCACGGCTGCGGCTATGCCGAGCCGGCGGCCTTTGCCGAATACCTCATCCACTTCAAGAAGGGAAAGGCGGCAAGCATCCCGCTGATCCCCCTCGGGCCCTCGATCAAATGGGCGCGGCGGCGTCTCGGCGACTTGCAGCCCAACCTGCAGGACTGGTGGACGGGATACGAGCAGCAGGATTTCCCGCACGCCAAATTCGTCACGGTTTTCAACCCCGCCGACCCGGGAGAATACGAGCGTAACCTCTACACGCTCGAATGGGTCAACCCTCGCCCCGGCGAGGAAATCAGCCGCATCGAAGCGCGCGTCGATCCGGAAGCTGGCCCGGCGCTGTCGCTGGTCGCGGTGACGGCGCTGGCGTGAAGGTGCAGTTTTGGGGTATCAGTTTTTCACTGCTGGCAATTTGTCGAGAACCATGCCATGAACGTAGCCGAAGCACGCCATCCACACCATCGCACTCTATGAAATACGTCGCCATCTACCACGCGAATCTGAACTACGCGTTCCTCGAACCCCACAAATACGAGCAGGTCATCCGGGCCAGCTACGAAACCATCATTGACGGCCACGCCAAGTTCGGCCCGAAAGCCAAGTATGTCTTCGAGGCCAGCGGGTTCACGGTCGACCTCATCGCGGAGAAATGCCCGGACGTGCTCGCGAAGCTGCGCGCGGCCATCGAGAGCGGGCAGTGCGAGTTCATGGGAGCGCCGTACGCGCACCCGGTGCTGGCGAATATCCCCGAGGAAGATGGCTACTGGTCGTGCGAGTTTTCCCAGCGGACCTACGAGAAGCACCTCGGGATGCGCGCCGAAAGCTGGTGGAACCCGGAATGCACCTGGATGCAATACGTCCCCCGCGCGGCGCGCAAAGCCGGGGCGAAATACCTCACGCTCGATTTCGAGAGCTACATGACCTGCAACGACCCCGAGTATGCCTGGGTCGAAAAGAACCGCGCGACCGACATTTACTGGGGCGGGCACATGCCGTGGTTCGACCTCGACCCGGACTGCAAATTCCTGCATCGCCCGTTCCGCGATGTCGTGCCCGGCCTGAACGGGTTCTGCCGCAGCGACCGGCTGGTGGGAAAATACCTGAGCTATTTCATGGGGAAAACCACGATCGACGAATTCCTCGCCAACGTGAGGCAATGGAGCGGCACGAAAAACGAGGGGGCGACGATCGTCGTGGCCGACGACGCGGAGTATTGCGGCACGACCGGCTATTTCTACGTGAAATACTACCGCGACTACAGCCGGTCATTCGAGGTCAAGCCGGACGCGGCGGAGAGGCTGGAGGCGATGATCCGGGGGCTGCTCGATCTCGGCGAGCTCGCCACGTTCAAGGAATGCTGCGAGGAGATCCCCGCCGTCGAAGAACCGTTTTTCGTCGAGGACCGCTACGCCTGGCACCGCACGTATTCGGATTGCTGGGGCGGCACGCCGGAGGCGAAGCACTTCGACCCGATCGTGGCCGAGCTGCGCAGCGAATACAAAACGAAATACCAGCCGATCACCGAGGGTGCGCGCAAGGACGAGTTCAGCGAGCTCACCTCGAAATTCTGGTTCCATTGCACGAATTCGGCCAATTCCGACGGGCGCTGGCCGCCGCCGCCAGCCGAGCCGTGCGAGTTCAACCGGCAATGGGTGCGCAACGAAATTGCCGCCACGCGCGCCGCGCTCGCCGAGCTCGCCGTGGCCACGAAGGGAATCCCGCTGCCGGAGAAATCGACCGAGGCTGTCCCCGCCGACACCGGGGAATACGGGCTCCACTTCACCGACAAGCCGCTGGATGATCTCGCGAAGCTGAACTTCTACGAGCTCCAGCACGCGCTCTACGCCGCATGGCGGGCATTCGACCACACGAAGGACGAAGCCAAGGCGGCAAACCGCCTGCGCGTCCTCGCCATCTACGGCGAATACCGCCGCCGCGGCATCACGAAGTTCAAGACGCCAAACCTGTAATCAACCATAAAAAATCCAACAAACAAACACCATGAACACAAAATCAGATCCCACTATCAACGAGCTCGCCAAGATGATCGACCACTCGCTGCTGCATCCCACGATGAGCGATGCGGAAGTGCTGGCCGGCTGCCAATTGTCGCGCGACTACAACGTGGCCACCGCCTGCGTGAAGCCATACAGCATCCGCCAGGCGCTCGACGTATTCGCCGGGACCGACGTGTTGGCCTGCGCCGTCATCGCTTTCCCGCACGGCAACAGCACCACCGGCATCAAGGTCATCGAGGCCGAATCCGCCGCGCTCGCGGGCGCGAAGGAAATTGACATGGTGGTCAACAACGGCAAGGTCAAGGGTGCCGACTGGACCTACGTCAAACGCGAGATCGGCCTCATCAACCAGGCCGTGGTCGCGGCGGGCAGCATCCTGAAGGTGATCTTCGAAAACGATTACCTCACCGACGCCGAAATCATCCGTCTCTGCGAAATCTGCTCCGAAGTGGACGTGGCGTTCGTGAAAACCTCGACCGGCTACGGTTTCGTGAAGCAGGAAAACGGCATGTATTCCTACAAAGGCGCGACCCTTGGGCACCTCAAGCTGATGCGCAAACACACCGCGCCGCACATCCAGATCAAGGCGGCCGGCGGCGTGCGCACCTTGGACGAGATGCTGGCCGTGCGCGAGCTCGGCGTGACCCGCATCGGCGCGACAGCCACCAAGGCCATCATCAACGAGGCGATCAAGCGCGGGTTCGCAGGCTCCGTGCCGCGCCCGCATCTGGACGGCAGCACGGCCGCGCCTGCGGGTTACTGAGCGGCATCGTGTCCTCGGAACTCATCGCGGCCTACACGCGCTGCCCGATTTGCGGTTCGGCCGACTACCGGCTCGAACCGCCGGGCCTGCGGCAATGCCCGGCGTGCGGCCACCGGGATTTCAACAATCCCATCACGGCGGTGGCGGCGCTGATTCTTGATCCCGGCGACAACCTGCTCCTCATCCGCCGCGCCAAAGATCCCGCCAAAGGCAAGCTCGCGATGCCCGGCGGATTCGTGGATGCGGATGAAACGCTGGAGGGTGCGATCCACCGCGAGATCGCCGAGGAAATCGGGCTGGCCCTGAATTCGGTGGCCTACCTGACTTCGCACCCGAACGACTACTGCTACCGCGGGCTGTCGCGCCCGGTGTGCGATGTGTTTTTCACGGCGTGCGCGGAATCCTTCGACGTGGTTCTGGAGCGAGAGGAAGTTGTCGGCTGGCAGCTTTGCCCGCTGGCCGACATTGACCCCGCCGAACTGGCCTTCGACTCGATGCGCCACGCACTGGCCACTCTGCGCCGACGAATATGAGCAACACCTTGCACGTCGTTGACGCCTTCACGAACCGGCCATTCACCGGCAATCCCGCCGCCGTCTGCGTGCTGGCTGCGCCGGCTGACGAGCATTGGCTGAAGTTGGTGGCGCGCGAGATGAATCTTTCGGAGACCGCGTTTTTGCATCCGGTCGAAGGCGGCTGGTCGCTGCGCTGGTTCACGCCCGCCGTGGAAGTGAAGCTTTGCGGCCATGCCACTCTGGCCAGCGCGTTCACGCTCTGGGAGACAGGAATCGCCGCGCCAAACCAGCCGCTACGCTTCAGCACGTTGAGCGGCTGGTTGACTTGCCGTCGCGAGGGCGAATGGATCGAAATGGATTTCCCCGCCCAGGTGGCCGAAAAATGCAAAGCCCCCGACCGCCTGAATGAAGCCCTCGGGTGCGACCTGCTTTCGGTCGGAGGCAATGGAATGGACTATTTGGCCGAAGTGGCGGACGAAAGGACCTTGCGTGCATTGAAGCCGGACTTCACCGCCCTCGCCAAGCTGCCCGTGCGCGGCATCATCGTGACCTGCCGCAGCGAGTCTGCGGAGTTTGATTTCGTCTCGCGTTTCTTCGCCCCTGCGGCGGGCGTGAATGAAGATCCGGTAACCGGCTCTGCGCACTGCGCGCTCGGGCCGTATTGGCAGGCGAAGCTCAGCAAGTCCGATTTCACCGCGTACCAGGCCAGCGAACGCGGCGGCATCGTCAAAGTCGGCGTGCGCGGCGAGCGCGTCCTGCTGCGCGGCCAGGCTGTGATGATGAGCCACGTGCAGCTTCATTCATGAAGATCGCAGTTACTATCTAGAACTGCCAGCATCCCAAAAATGAACGTCCCCATTCTGGAATTTGACCCCAGCCGCGAAGCGCTGCTCAACCCGAGCCGGGTCTACGAACCACGGCCCGACATGCCGGCGAGTTGCGTGCTGTGTTTTTTCCACGATGTGATCGATCAACTCCTCTACAGTGGCGACGACCTCGGCAGCGCGGAGTGGGATGGGCGCGATTGGCACGGACAATGGACGGCGCGCGAAAAACTCACGATGCTCGCCTCCGAACTAGCCCTAGAGCTTTGAACCAGACACCTGTTCAAAACCATTATTTCATTATGCAAATCCTGCTAAATAAAGATCCGTTCGCGCTTCCGGGGAAGGCCGACAACATGTGCCAGATGACCAACACTTGGCCTGCGAGGTGGGTGAAGCCTGCCTTTCCGGTGACGGCCCCGGCACACGTCGCGTTTCGCTGTCGTTTTGAGATTGCCGGGGCATTGACCGCCCGCCTGCACGTCTCGGCCGACGAGCGGTATCAGCTTTTTCTCGATGGGCGGCCACTCGGGCGAGGCCCGGCTTTCGGCGACCAGGAGAACTGGTATTTCGACACCTATGAACTCGCGCTCGCGGCTGGCGAACACCTGCTGGTCGCCCGCGTGTCGCTGGCGGGAGCGCGCGGCCCCGGGGCCCAGATTTCCCTCGCGCACGGGCTGGTGCTCTGCCCCGATCCCGGCTCTCCGCTGGTTCCGCTGATCGCGACCGGCGTCGCTCCCTGGTCTTGCAAACTCCTGGCGGGTATTCGCATTGGCGAACACGATTGGAAACTTCAGGCAACCGGCCCGATGACAGTGGATGCCCGCGAATTTCCGTGGGGCTACGAATCCGGCGGGGGCGACGGCTGGTCGGATGCCGTGCCATTCGAAGATGCGACAATCGCCGCGACGGCCATGGAATACAGCGCCCGCTCGCATTTGCTTCGCCCGGCAATCATCCCGCCGCAAATCGACCGTGCGATTGCCGGCGTGACCGTGCGGCATGTGGGCGAAATTCCAACCGGCGCGGACGACCGGCTGCCGTTTGACTCCGCCTCCGATCTGGCCAATGAACATGCTGGATGGAGCAAGGGTTCGCTGACTATTTCCGCGAATTGCACCCGCCGGGTGCTGCTCGAGCTGGATAACTATTACAGCTTTTACTACGCGATCACCGTTTCCGGCGAGCGCGGGGCGAGATTGCGCATCGCGGCGGCCGAGCGGCTCTTTGACCCCATGGTGAACCAACCGGCTTGGCCGTGGCACGCGAAAGTTTCCCACGATCAGATCGAGGGCGCATTTTTCGAGGGCCCTCACGATGAGTTCATTTTGGATGGCGGCGAAAACCGCACGCTCGAGCCTTGCTGGTGGCGGTGCGGGCGCTATGTGCAAATCGCCGTGACCACCGGCGACCAGCCGCTGACCCTCTCGCGTGTCGAGCTCCGGGAAACACGGTATCCGCTGGAAATGGAGAGCCGCCATGACGCCGGCGACCCGAAGTGGGAACAGATCCTGTCCCTTTGCTTCCGCACGCTGCAGGAGTGTTGCCACGAAATTTATGTCGATTGCCCCTACTACGAACAGATGCAGTGGGTCGGCGACATGCGCGTGCAGATGCTTTGCCATTACGTCGCGACCCGCGATGTGCGGCAGGTTCGGAAAGCGCTGTCGCTCGTTGACAATTCCGCCGCGCAGGGAGGGTTTGTTCGCGCCTATTATCCCTCCGGCAGCCGGATGCTGATTCCCGGGTTCGCGCTCTGGCACATCGCTTCCGTGCATGACCTGGCGATGTGGCGCGGCGAAAAGGAGTTCGTGCAGGCGCTGATGCCTCAGGCCCGCGCGACGATGGACGCCATTTTGCAAAGCGCGCGCGGCGACGGCTTGCTCGCCTGTCCGCAGGGCTGGCCTTACACCGATTGGGCCGATGGTTTCACGTATGGCAACCCGCCGGCCGCCGAATCGCGCACCGAGAGCATCTTCAACTTCCAAGCGGCGCACGTGCTGGACCTGCTCGCAGAAATTGAAACCTATCTCGGTGAAACCGAGCTCGCCGAACGCTGGCGACGGAAGGCCCGGAGCCTGGCGGATGCCTGTGGCAAAGCGTTCTGGGACGACGCGCGCGGGCTTTTCGCCGTTGATCTCGACCACCGCCATTTTTGCGAGCATTCGCAGTGCATGGCGGTGCTCGGCGGGCGGATCACCCCGCAACAGCAAGCCTCGGTCGCCGACAAGCTGGTTTCCGACGCCTCGCTCACCCGCGTCCAGCTTTTCTACAGCCATTACCTTTTTGAAACCTACCGTCGCCTCGGGCGCATGGATGCCCTGTTTGCCCGCCTTGAACCGTGGCACAAGATGCTGGAGATGGGACTGAAGACCACGCCGGAGACCATTCCCCTCACCCGGTCGGATTGCCATGCCTGGTCGGCGCACCCGCTGTTCCATTTCTACACGACCGTGCTCGGCATCCGGCCGGCTTCGATGGGATTTGCCGAGGTCGAGATCACGCCGCAACTGGGGAAGCTCGACCATGCGTCCGGCAAATTGGTTCACCCGCGCGGGTTCATCGAAGTCGAGTTCCGCCAATCCGGCAACATAGTTTCCGGCAGCATCACGCTGCCCGAAGGCGTGGCCGGGACAGCCCACATCAACGGGCAGATCGTGAAACTGCAAAGCGGAACACAAAAGGTCTAAAAAATGAATGCACCAGCCTGGACCGAGACGTCGGTCGTTTACGAGATCTACCCGCAGACATTCTACGACTCGAACGGCGATGGAATCGGCGACTTGCCGGGCATCATCGCCAAGCTCGATTACATCCGGAGCCTCGGCGTGGACGCCATCTGGCTCAACCCGTTTTACACCTCGCCGATGAAGGATGCCGGCTACGATGTGGCCGATTTTTACGGAGTGCATCCGCGCTACGGCAACCCCGACGACGCCCGCCGCCTTTTCGCCGAGGCGCACGCGCGTGGCCTGCGGGTGCTGGTGGATTTTGTCCCGGGCCACACCGCGGCGGAACACCCGTGGTTTCAAGCTTCCATCGAAAGCCGCGAGCCGTTCAAGGACTGGTATGTCTGGACAGACAGCGCCTGGGCGGACGGCGGGGAAGCGTGGCGGGCCAAGATGGTTCACGGGATGACTTCGCGCGACGGAAATTACCTCTGCAATTTCTTCGCGCACCAGCCGGCATTGAATTTCGGTTTCGCCCAGCCCGACCAGGAATGGCAGTTGCCCGTGGATCACCCAAATGTCCAGAAACTCTGGGCCGAGATGAAGAATGTGCAGCGCTTCTGGCTCGACCTCGGCGCGGATGGTTTCCGCATCGACATGGCGGGATCAATTATCCGACAGGACGCCGGGCACAAGGCCATCCGCCGATTCTGGCGCGAGTGCCGCGAGGAAATCTGGGAGGCCGGCGGCCGCCGGGATGTTTTCACGGTGGCCGAGTGGAGCGACCCCAAGGCGGCGTTGAGCGGCGACGGGTTGCACGCGGATTTTCTGCACTGGATCCCATCCTACAATACGCTCTTCCGCGCGCCCGGCGGCAAAGCGTTCTTTCACCGCAAAGGGCAGGGCGACATTTCCGCGTTTCTCAAGGACTACCTCGACCACTACGAGGCCACGCGCGGGCACGGCCACATCTGCATTCCGCTCGGCAACCACGACCTTTCGCGCATCAACGGCGGCCAGTCTGAACCGCGCGAATTGGAGCTCGTCCATGCCTTCCTGCTCTCGATGCCGGGCGTGCCGTTTCTCTACTACGGCGACGAAATCGGCATGCGCCAGTTGCCCGATGCCGTTCCGGCGCGCGAAGGGTGCTACCCGACGCGCTCCGGGGCGCGCACGCCGATGCAGTGGACCGACGGGCCCAACGCCGGGTTCTCCAGCGCGCCCGCCGCGCACCTCTGGGCTCCGGTTGATCCCGCTGCGGGCGCGCCCACTGTGGCGGCGCAGGAAAAAGATCCCGCGTCGCTGCTGCAGCGCATCCGCGAACTCGTTGCCGTCCGCCGTCGCGAACCGGCGCTGCGGGCCTCGGCGGCTTTCACGCCGGTCTTCGCCGAACCCAACGCGTACCCGCTCATTTTCGCGCGTGGTGAAGGGGCTGACGTGGCGATCATTTTGTTCAACCCGGCCGACCGGGCGGTCGAAGGGGAAGTCAAAATCCCTTCATCCCTCGCCCGTCGCCCGGTCGGGCAACGCCTTTTCGGCCACGGCGAGGCCAGCCTCAAGATCCAGGGCGACCGGTTAAGCTATCGGGCCAGTGGCATCAGCTTTCTCGGATGCCGGATTGATAACACATGATCAATATGACAAGAATACGCCCTATGAAAAACTATCCGCCGATCAGTTCCAAGTGCCCGCATCTGTTGCACGGTGCCGACTACAACCCGGACCAGTGGCTCGCTCAGCCCGAGATTTTGCAGGAAGACCTGCGGCTGATGAAGCTGGCCAACTGCAACGTCATGACCGTCGGCGTTTTTTCCTGGACCGCGCTGGAACCGGCGGAGGGGCAGTTCACGTTTGCCTGGCTGGATAAAGTCTTGGACGATCTCGCGGCCAACGGGGCTTACGCCGTGCTCGCGACTCCCAGCGGAGCCAAACCGGCCTGGCTGTCGCAGAAGTATCCGGAAATCTTGCGGGTTGAGCGCGACGGCGTCCGCAACCGCCATGGCCAGCGCCACAACCACTGTTTTACCTCGCCGGTGTACCGCGAAAAGGTGCGGGCCATCAACACGCAACTGGCCCAGCGCTACCAGGATCATCCGGCATTGATCGTGTGGCATGTGTCGAACGAGTATGGCGGCGAGTGCCATTGCGATCTGTGCCGGGACGCTTTTCGCGCCTGGCTTCGCGCCAAATACCACGACGATCTCGATGCGTTGAACAAGGCGTGGTATGCCGACTTCTGGAGCCACCGGTTCACCGACTGGGGGCAAATCGACACGCCGACCGACCACGGCGAAAACCTGATCCACGGGATGAACCTGGACTGGAAACGGTTTGTGACCGCCCAGACGCTCGACTTCATGCAAAAGGAAATCGAGCCGCTCAAGCAGTTCGCGCCCGGCATTCCGGCGACCACCAATTTCATGGGAACTTATCCCGGGCTGGACTACTGGAAACTGGCTCCCGCGCTGGATGTGATTTCGTGGGACAGCTACCCGCGGTGGCACCGCCCCGGAAACGACCTGCAGGAGGCGTCGTTCCAAGGATTCGTCCACGACATGTGCCGCGCCTTCAAGAAAGGCAAGCCGTTCATGCTCATGGAAAGCACCCCGAGCATCACCAACTGGCAGCCCGTGCCGAAACTGAAACGCCCCGGCCTGCACGCGCTTTCGTCGCTGCTGGCCGTGGCTCACGGCTCCGACACCGTGCAGTATTTTCAATGGCGCAAAAGCACGGGGTCCTGCGAAAAATTTCACGGGGCCGTGGTCGATCACGCCGGGCATGAAAACACCCGCGTCTTCCGGGATGTGGCAGAGCTGGGGGAGACCCTCATAAAACTGGATGCCGTCGCCGGCACTTCCACGCCGGTCGAGGCGGCGATCATCTACGATTGGGAGAATTCCTGGGCGATTGACGATTTAAAATGCCTTGGGCCAAACAAAGCGTATGTCACCACCTGCCACCACCATTACCTCTCGTTCTGGAAGCAGGGCATCGCCATGGACGTGATCGACATGGAGCAGGATTTTGGCTCCTACACACTGCTCGTCGCGCCCATGCTTTACATGCTCAAACCCGGCGTGGGCGAGCGCATCGAGCGCTTCGTGCGCGACGGCGGCACCTTCGTGGCCACCTACTGGAGCGGCATCGCGGATGACAAAGACCTGTGCTTCCTCGGCGGATTCCCCGGCCCGCTGCGCAAAGTTTTGGGGATCTGGGATGAGGAAATTGACACGCTCTACGAAGGGGACTCCAACCGGATCGTGTTCCATGGAAAAAACGAGCTCGGGCTGAAGGGGAGCTACGCCGTCCGCGAGTTGTGCGCATTGGTTCATGCCGAGACGGCTAGGACCCTCGCCGTCTATGGCGACGACTTTTACGCCGGCCGGCCGGCCGTCACCGCCAACCGGTTTGGCGGCGGCCAAGCTTATTATCTGGCGGCCCGCACCGAGGACAAGTTCCTGGATGGATTTTACAAGGCGCTCTGCACGCGGTTGAAACTCCGCCCCTCGCTCAAAACCGCTTTGCCGAAAGGGGTCGTGACCCGGATGCGGACCGACGGAACAAACAGTTTCCTCTTTATCATGAACTTCAGCGACAAGGCGAAATCGGTCGCGCTGGACAACACCAAAGGCGTCGATTTGTGCACCGGGGAAAAAACCTCCAAAAAGCTGGAGCTGGCTCCCTACGGCGTCGCCGTCATTCAAACCACCACTCGAGGCGGCTGCGCTTCAAAGCCAGGCGGATGCCCGGCATGATTTGCGCGACCATAACAACAACCCCGCCTCCAACTATGAAACAAACACCTGACCCCGAACATGCCGCCCGCCTGCACGAGTCGGTATCTTCTGCCATCGCCCGCGGCGAGCATTTGCTGAGGTTGCCTCCAGGCGAACACCATATCACGAGAACATTTCTCCCCGAACGGTTTTGCCATGTCTCCAACAACGACCACGGCCTCAAACGCATCCTGTTCGACATCGAGGGGGCCGGGGACTTCGTGCTGGACGGGCAGGGAGCCAAGCTGGTTTTTTTCGGCGATGTGCTTCCGGTCCGGATCGGCAACAGCCGCCGGGTCACCTTGTGCAACCTGACCATCGACTGGCATCGCCCGTTCTTCACCCAAGCCGTCGTCACCAGGAGCGGCGACGGCTGGATGGTCTTTTCAGCGGATACGAACCTCTATCCCTTGCGGGCGGAAAACGGACGGCTCATCGCCCATGATGGGTTGGATTGGCGGACCGATTCGCTTTGGAACCTGCTGCCTTTTGATCCCGTAAAAAAGCAGGTCTGCACCAAAACCGAAAACTGGCATCTCCACCAGATGCACAAGGCCACGGACGAGGGCGGAGGAGAGTTCCGGTTGGAAGCCGCATTCCAAGAGGTTTACCCGCCTGGCACCCCCATTGTCCTGATGCATGGGAACCGGGTCGCGCCCGGCGTCTGGATCGAAGATTCGCAGCAAGTGACCCTCCGGGACGTCACCGTCCACCATGCCCCTGGAATGGGCGTGATCGCCCAGCTCTCAAGCGATGTCACCCTGGAAAGATTCCACGTCAAGCCCTCTGGAGATCGCCTTTTTTCAACCTGGGTGGACGCGACTCATTTCGTCGATTGCGACGGGCGGACACGTCTGCTCGACTGCGAGTTGCGCGGACAATTCGATGACGCGTCGAACATCCACGCCAGTTTTTCGCTGGTGATAGAGCGACATGGTTTGCGGGCGGCGCGGATCATGGCCGTGCATCCTCAGCGGTATGGGGAAACCGCCGCGACCCCTGGCACGGGACTCGCATTCTACCGGCGCAGCAACATGCAGCGTCTGCTCGTAACCAAAGTGGTATCCGCAAACAGGATCAACCAGGAAATCAACGACATCACCGTTGCCGACGATCTCCCGGAATCAGCCGGCGAATTGGTCTGTAGCCGGTATAATCCTGAAAATATCATCGAGGTTCGCGGATGCCGCCTCGGCGCCAACCGGGGGCGCGGGCTCCTGCTCAATATGGAGCATCACATCCTCGTCGAACAAAATCATTTTCATGTGAGCGGCCGCGCCGTTGAATCGGTGTCCGACGCCAATTTCTGGTGGGAGGGAAGCCCGGTTCAAGACGTGACGATTCGTGACAATGTTTTTGAAGACTGCGGCTTCGGGCCCTGTGGTCAGGACTTGATTTTTGTCGGCCCCGAATTGCCGGACGGCTCCGACCCGAGGCGTGGCTCGCTCCGCGAAAGCGTGACCAGGCCCGACGAACAAACCAAACATGTTCCGGTATTAAAAAGTATCCGGATTCTTGACAACACCATCATTCGGCCAGCCGGCCCTCTCCTGCATGCGCACGGGGTGGACGGCCTCAGCTTCACGGGCAACCGGCTTCTCGCCAGCGAGCACCACCCGGCCGCCCCGGACGGCGAGTTGTTTGATCTCGGCGCTGCCGTCACCAACGCTGACCTCCATCCTCCCGACAGGCAAATCAAACCGTGATTCCATGCGGACACGGTTTGAAAGTTTGACATGCCTGCTACAACGAAAACTATGAGCACGATCCTCCAAGACAACGAAACCATCCTCTTTATCGGCGACAGCATCACCGATTGCGGCCGGCGCGAAGACCAGCACAGGCCGCTCGGCTGCGGGTTTGTCAGGCTGTTCACCGACATGCTGCTCACCCGCGATTCGGAGAAGAAAATCACCGTGATCAACCGCGGGATCGGCGGCAACACGGTGGAGGATTTGCGCAGCCGCTGGAGCGATGATGTGCTCTCGTTCCGGCCAGACTGGCTGGTCGTGAAAATTGGCATCAACGACATCAACCAATATCTTTGCAAACAAGGGGCAGTCCCTCTCCCTCCAGAAACCTACGAAGCAATCTATGGCGGGTTGCTCGCGCTGACGCGCCAAGAACTGCCCCAGTGCCGGTTCCTGTTGCTGGATCCATTCTGGGGCAGCACCGATGCCACGCCCGATTCTTACCGCGCCCGGGTCACCAAGTTATTCCCGGAATATCTCGCGGCCGTGGCGCGGCTTGCCGCCAGTCACGGTGCCCGGCACTGCAAGTTACACGACATCTTCACCGCGAAATTCCAGGTGCAGCACCCAGGCATCTATTTCCCCAATGAACCCGTGCATCCGGTTTCCACCGGGCATCTGCTCATCGCCGAATCGGTCTATGCCGCGCTCGCAAAATGAGCAGCCACCAAATCACAGCCACTGCGACCCGCACGAATCAAATGACACGCTTATGAAAAAACGACCACTGGGCAATTCCTCCATTTTGGTTTCCGAAATCTCGCTCGGCTGCTGGACGATGGGCGGCCTGAACTGGGTCAACGGCCAGCCCAACGGCTGGGCCAACGTGGACGAAGACGAAATCGCCCGCGCCGTCAAGACCGCGGTGGATGCCGGCGTCAACCACTTCGACAACGCCGATGTTTACGGCAATGGCCGCGCGGAACAAATGCTCGCGCGGGTCTTGAAAAAACTCGGCCTGAAGTCGGAGGACTTTGTCATCGCCACCAAGGTCGGGCATTTTCCCGGCACGGCCGCCCACGCCTACGAGCCGGCCCACATCCGCCACCAGTGCGAGCAGTCGCTGATCAATTTGCGGCGCGATTACATCGACCTGTATTATTTTCACCACGGCTGGTTTGGCGAACATTTGCACGAAGCGGCCGCCACGATGGATGCCCTCGTCCAGGAAGGCAAAGTCCGCCTCAAGGGCCAGTCGGCCTACTCGGCGGAGGATTTCGCGAAAGCTCTGCCGGTCGTGCGCCCGGCGGTCCTGCAAAGCTGGGCCCATGCGGCGGACAACCAATTCATCCGCCCCGGTTCGCCGGTTTCCCAACTCCTGGAGGAATACCACTGCACGTTTGTCGCCTTCAGCCCGCTCTGGCAAGGGCTGTTGCTGGATAAATTCGATCCCGAAAAACCACCGCAATTCGAGGACGGAGACCACCGGAAATCCAACGCGAATTTTCAGAAGGAAAAACTGGTCGCTCTGAAAACCACGCTGGGCCGGATGAAGGAACGCTTCGGCCCGACGACGGCTGACCTCTCCGCCGTGGCCCAGCGATTCATCCTGAATCACCCGCGCGTCGCCTGCACGATTCCCGGCTTCCGCAACGAACGCCAGGTCGCGTGCAATCTCGCCGCCGCTTCCCGCACGCTTTCGCCGGAAGACATGGATTTCATCAACCAGCTTTTCGGGCGTGGCTGAATTGGAGACGCTTGCCAGAGAGGCTCAACAACGAGGATCTTGAAGCATGGGCGAGTTTTTCCGAACGCGCATCACCATCCCCGGCACGGGGCTGTCCGTCTCGCCGCTCTGCCTGGGTGCCCCGGATTTTGGAACGAAACTGAAAGGCGCGCCGCTGGACACGCTTTTTGACAGCTTCATTGCGGGCGGCGGAAATTTTTTTGATACCGCCCACTGTTACGCCGTGTGGCGCGATGAACCCGATGCACTCGGGGCCAGCGAGCGAACCCTTGGCCAACTCGTCCGCAGCCGCAACCTGGAAAGCCATGTCGTCATCGCCACCAAGGGCGGACACCCGGCGATGCTCCCGAAATATCCGCGAGCGGATCGCTTCCTTGCTCCCGAGGTTCTCGTCTCGGATGCCCGTGACAGCCTCGGACGCCTCAAAATGGAAAAGCTCGATCTCTTCTTGCTCCACCGTGACGACCCGCGCGTGCCGGCAGGCGAGATTGTGGACGCCCTGGCTGAACTTGTGGCGAGCGGCCTCATCCGCCACGCCGGCGCGAGCAACTGGACGGCAAATCGCATTGCCGCCGCCAACGATTACGCGCGCCGGCACGGTTTGCCTCCCTTCGTCATTTCCTCTCCCTCGTGGAACCTCGCAAAGCGGAATGAAGGAGCATTTTTCGACCCGACAATGCGCGAACTGACCGCCGAGGACGAGGCGTGGCATCGCGAATCGCTGCTCCCGGTGATGTGTTACAACGGTTCAGCCGGAGGCTGGTTCGCTTCGGCCGGGAATCACGGGGCTTGCGACAACCCTGTCAGCCGGGCGCGCCGGGCGCGCTGCGACGAGCTCGGGCGCACGCTCAATGCCACAGCGACGCAGATTGCCCTCGCGTGGCTCAGCTCCCACCCGTTCCCGGTTTTCCCCATCGTCGGCACCAGCCAGCCATCGCATCTTGAGGAAGCCCTCGCCGCCGCCCAAATCCGGCTCACGCCAGAACAGGCCCGCTGGTTGCGGGACGGCCCGCTAGTCTGAGAAACATGAAATTATGGAAAAGAAATACAGAGAGCTAGCGAAAGAGATGATTCTAGCAGGGGTGAATGCCGCCGATCCGCGCCAGTCCATTCAAGATAGCGTGCGGGTGGACGGGGATATTTTGACTGTGCGCGGAGACGCGTTTTCCCTCAAAGAATACGACCGCATCCTGCTCTTTGGTGTCGGAAAAGCGGCCACCCCGATGTGCCAGGCCTTCGAGGGTATTTTAAAACCTGATGCCGGCCTCGCGATCACGAAGATCGGCGAGGAAATTTGCATTGCCGACGTCAAAACCATTCCCGTCAAGCGCGCGTTCCACCCCGAACCCCGCAAGGAAAACGCGGAGTATTCGCGCATGGTCCTGGACATGGTTGACGCCATTGGCGAGGGCGAACGCGCCCTTGTCTTTCTCATGGTTTCCGGGGGAGGGTCGGCCCTCTTCTCCTGCGCCCCAAAAACAGTCAGCATCGAGGACAAGTTCACGCTCAACCAACTGCTGATGAAGTGCGGCGCGAACATTCACGAGATCAATACGATCCGCAAGCACTGCTCCGATGTGAAAGGCGGAAAATTCGGCAAGCGCGTCTCGGAAAAGGGAGCCACGCTCATCTCTCTGATTCTTTCCGACGTCGTCGGCGACGACCTGAGCGCCATCGCCTCGGGCCCGAGCTACAAGGACTCAACAACTTTCGCCGACGCGATTCGCCTGATGAAGCAATATGCGATCTGGGAGGAGGCCCCGAAGTCGGTTCGGGAGCACATGCTGCTCGGGCTGGAAACCCCCGATCTGGAACCTCCTCGCGAAGTCCCGAAAAATGTCCACAACTATCTTATCGGAAATAATCTGAGCGCGCTTCATGCCGCGAAAGCCATCGCCTTGCGCGAGGGGTTCCATACGCTGGTTCTGACCAGCCAGAATACCGGGGAAGCCAAAATTGTCGCTAAGGCATACATGGGCATTGCCAAGGAAATCCAAGATTCGAAAAACCCCCTGGCGCCGCCTGCCTGCTTGATCGTCGGCGGGGAGATGACAGTGACATTCCGTTGGGAAGACCGCGACGGCTTCGGGCCTGCCCGCGAATTTGTCCTGGGCTCTGCCCTCGAGATTCAGGGGCGCAAAAATATCGTTGTCGCAGGCTGCGACTCCGATGGCGTTGATGGCGAGGGGAAGTCGGGCGCAATCGCCGATGGCAACACGGTCGCCCGCTCAACGCTGGATGCCAAACACTACCTCGACAAGCATGACGCCGAAATCTTTTTCGACAGCTTGGGGGACTCGATCCAATTCGCCAGCATGACCAACGTGAATGACATCATAGTCATTTTTGTCGGCGAAAAAGGCTAGCCCGGACAAATCACATCTGAAGCGCATCCGATTTTGCCTGCCGGGCGGGCGCGTTCCGGGAACTGGGCCTGATCATCGTGAACTCTTCAATAAACCTGAAAACGGCGATTGAGAAATTCTTTCAGAATTCCTCTACAAGAATCGCCGTTTTCGGGATAAAACAATCTCTCAAACACAAACACCCGCGATGGCATTAACCCTCAACTGGCTCGACTACCTTTTCATCGGCATCCCGCTGGTTGTTGTCCTTGGGACGACGGTTTACATGACCCGGTTCATGCGGAGCGTGTCGGACTATCTGGCCGCCAGCCGCACGGCGGGGCGGTATGTGATCTGCTCGGCCGGGGCGGAACTCGGGGCGACGGTTGTCAGCATGGTGGGTGGGCTGGAGGTGTTTTCGCGCAGGGGATGGTCGATGAACCTGTGGGAGGGCTTGCAGTGGCCGATCATTTTCTTCATGACGTTGCTGGGGCTGGTCTATGTCCGTTTCCGCCAGACCCGCGCGCTCACGTTTCACCAGTTCTTCGAGATGCGCTACGGCAAAGGCATCCGCGTCTTTGCCAGTTTCACCAATGTCTTCTCCGGGCTGTTCAACTTTGGGATCGGCCCGGCGGTCGGGGCGCGGTTCTTCGTCTATTTTTGCGGGTTCCCGCCGGTGATCCACCCGGGCGGATGGGATCTGCCGACCTTCATTCCGGTGATGTTCCTGCTGATGCTGGTCTCGCTGTATTTCTCGCTCAGCGGCGGGCAGGTGAGCGTGATGGTCGCCGACTGCCTGGCGGCGCTGATCTCGGGGATTTTTTACCTCATCGTGATCTGGTTCATACTGACCGTGATTTCCAAGGACCAGATTTGCACGGTCATGCTCTCGGGACCGCCCGGCCAGTCGTATGTTGATCCGCTGGATATCGGCGGGCGGCAGGATTTCAATTTTTCGCTGGTGGTGATGGGGCTGCTCTTCAATATCTACATTTTTCGAGGCGGGGCTTGGAACGCGGGATTTGTGGCGGCGGCGAAGTCTGCGCACGAAAGCCAGATGGCCTCGATTCTCGGATGTTGGCGGGCATTCGGGGCTGGCCTCATGGGGACGCTGGTGGCGGTCGGCGGATTCACGGTGCTGCACCACCCGGATTTTGCGGCGATCAGCGGACGGGCGCACGAGGTGATGGGAGGCATATCGCCCCCGCAACTGGCGACGCAGATGTCGATCCCTGTCGCCTTGGGGCTGATGCTTGCGCCCGGGATCAAGGGGGCGTTCTGCGCGATCGGTTTGTTGGGTTTGATTGCGGCGCAGGGGGCCGCGGTTCACTCGATGGGATCGATTATTCTCCAGGATGTGATTCTGCCCTACAAAAAGCGGCATCTTGAGCCGAAGGAGCACATCTTTTGGCTGCGGCTCTGCGCGGTGTTCGTCGCCGTTTTCGCGTGCGGGGTCAGCATCGTGTATAAACCGATGGATTTCCTGGTTTTTATTTCGACGCTGATCGGGTCGATCTATCTTGGCGGGATCGGCGCGGCAGTTTGGGGGGGGCTGTATTGGCGGCACGGCACCAACGCCGGGGCGTGGGCGGCGATGCTGGTCGGCACGGGATTCGCTATCGTCTTCAATTTGACCCAGCAATTTTGGTCCCCGCTAAACCGTTTCCTGATCCCGATCGTCGGCCCCGGCGGATGGGCCGACTTCCTCGTCGCCAACCCCGACAGGATCCCTTTCAACGGCATGCAACTCACCATGGTCAGCGTCACCGGGGCCTTTGTCTCCTATATTGTGGTCTCCCTGCTGACCTGCCGCGAGCCGTTTGACATGGACCGGATGCTGCATCGCGGGAAATACCATATTCCCGGCGAGGACGACCCGGTGGCCCCGATCATAAAAGGGTTCACATGGGGCAAGGTGATCGGGATCAACGAGAATTTCACCAAGGGCGACAAGATCATCGCCTCGACCACCTTTTTTTGGACGATGTTTTGGTGCGCCGTCTCGATCGTCATCCTGATCTGGAACCTCTGCGGCTGGCGATTCACCCCGAGGCAGTGGTTCGAGTACCAGTATTTGACCGGCATCGAGATCCCGATCTTCTTTGCGCTCGTCACGACGGTCTGGTTCACCATCGGAGGCGGCGTCGATATGGTCCGCCTCGTCCGCTCGCTGCGCACAGCCCGGCGCGATGACAGCGACGATGGAACCGTCCCCCCGCCGTCCGCTCTGCCGTAAGAGAAGCCCACCAAACCCACGACGCGAAACCTCAGTGCCCGCCGGTTGCTCGACCGCTACAGCGCATACCACCAGAAATTGGGCCGCGCATTCTCCTTGGGTTGGAATTGCTCGTCGCGGGGGACACCATCAGGCCTTTTGCCCGTATACGCCCTTCGATCCATAGCTTCCGCCGCCATAAGCCCGGCCGGAGTAGGTGTAGTAATCTCCCAACCGTCTGGATTTCACGAAGTTGAGCACGATCCCTGCGGGCAGGCATCCAATCTCATTAAGCAGGCGGATGGCATGAACGACGGATTTCTTCGGCGTGGTATTTGCGCGCACGATCAGGCAGCTCACATCGACATGCCTGAGAAGAAGAAGGGTGTCGCTCACGGCAATGATCGGCGCGGTGTCGAGCACGATCCGGTCGTAGTCTTTGCGCGCCGTTTCAAAGAAGCCTTTCAGCACGGGGCTGGCAAGAAGTTCGGAGGGGTTTTCAGAAATATTCCCGGCCGTGAGGACCGTGAGGTTCTCCTGCCCGCCGGGTTGCAGGGCCTGCTCGTAGGAAGCCTGGCCGAGGAGCACTTCCGTGAGTCCCGGGAGACGGGTCTCACCAAAAAGAAGCTGGGAGACGCTGGGTTTGCGGAGGTCCGCATCGATGTAGAGCGTGCGGAATCCCTGCTGGGCGAGCGTGACGGCAAAGTTGGCGCTGCAGAAGGTTTTGCCCTCGGACGGCATGGCGCTGGTAAAGAGGAAGATTTGGCGCTGCTCGCGCCCCCCCACCAAGGCAATCGACGTCCGCAGAGTGCGGAATGCCTCGGCAACAAAGCTGTGCCGTTCCTGCACCGCGACGAGTCCCCGAGTGGGGAATTTGATTTTGGGGATGGCGGTGATGACTCTGAGTCCGGTCCCCCTCTCTGCCTGCTCGACTGTCCGGATCGTGGAATCAACAGCGTTCAGGAACAAGGCGATGGCGATTCCCGCAACCGTGCCGCCCATCAAGCCCATGAGGAGTATTTTGCTGTATGGGACCGGGACAGGGGTTGATCCCATCGAGAGCTCCTGAATGCGGATCGACTCGTCCGACATACCCTTGGTCATATCGACCTCCTTGAGCCGGCTGACCACGGCGCCATAGAGGGCGCGATCTGCTTCCAGCCCCCTCGTCAGCCCGTTATATTCCAAAGACTTTGAAGTGATTTCGAGGAGCCGCTGCTCCGCGGCGTTCTTCTCTTCGTTCAGCCGCTTCACCTGCTCTTCCATCGCGGACCGCTGCTCCCCGAGGAGCGAGACGGCCCGGCCAAGCAGTTCGCTCCGGTCCCGCTTCGAGCGCTCGATGCGCTTGCGGGCGGTCGCGAAGAGCGGATGGCCCGGCATGTAGCGCTGGCTCAGCAGATCCAGATCCGCCTCCTGCTGGACGATCGTGGCGGTCGCCTGCGAGATTTGCTGGTTTGCCGCGATGCTCGGAAGCAGGAGGATGCGCGATTCGTCGCCGGGATCTTGCTTCAGGGATTTTATGTCGCGCTGGATCTGTTCCAAAGAGTCCTGGTCCCTGGCGATTTCCGCGGCGATCTTCTTGACCTTCTCCTGGGCTTCTCCCAGCATGGTTTCAAAGGATGCCGTGCGCTCGCGCTCGCGGAAGCTTTGCAGGGCTTCCTCCGACAGCTTCAGCTTCGCGCCGAGCCGCTGCGTTTCCTCGACGAGGAACTGGCCGGCGGACCGCGTCGCCTCGGTGCTTTGCTCGATCTTCATGTGGAGGTATTCGTTTGCGAATGCGTTGGCCAACTCCGTGGACATGGCGGGATCGCGGCTCATTGCCGTGATGTCGAGGAGCCTGGTGCCCTTGCGGTAATTCACGTTGACCATCCTCATGAGGAAGCCCGCCGCCTGCTCTTTGGTGATCTCCGCGCTCCCGGCTTTGACCGCGTTCTGGAAGGGCTTCGATCTGGCCAGGTCGAGCCGCTCGGCGACCCGCAGGGCAAACGGGTAGCTTCGCAGCGAGTCCACAACAGTGTTGACCATATCGAGCGACCGGACCTGCGCGTCGCGCAGCGTCTCGACCCCCTTGAGCAGGTGCGCCGTGTCCACCTCGAGAAAGAGCACCGCCCTTGCCTTGTAAATAGTCTCCTGGTTTTTCAGGTTGAAAACCGCCCAGGCCAGCCCGAGCACGAGCAGGAGAATGACGATCCAGAGGCGGTCGGCGACCGCATAGTAATACTGGCGCCAATCAAAAGAGGGCGCGGCCTCAGCTTTGAGCTCTTCGAATGCCGGTGAGTTGTCGTCCATAGTCCTTTAATAATAGTTCAGTTCTGGCAGCGGAGGGAGGATAATCCCCTTCCTGCGGGCCGCCGGGCAGGCAGGGGATGGGAGTGAGAGGCGCCGTCCACGGCAGCTAATACCAGCTTTCTCCCACCGTGATCACATCGCCCGGAAGGATCTCGAACATCTCGATCTTCCCCTCCGCCATGCGCTTGGCGTTGATTTTAAATACCCGGCTTGCCCCGCCGGTCCCGCGGCGCACGAGCACGCGCCCGCGGTCCGCGATGCGGGTGAACCCCCCGGCCATGCCGATCGCCTCGAGGATCCCCAGAGTTTGCCCGCCTTGGAGATCGTAGCTTCCCGGTCTCGCGACCTGCCCCATGATGGTGAACTTGCGCTGCGCAAACTGGGCCACGCTCAGGTAAATCTGGGGGTTCACCAGGTATTGCTCGCTGTAGAGCTTGGTGAGAAGCGCCCGGGCGTCGCGCACGGTCAGGGACGCGAGCTTGATTTCGCGGATGAGGGGCAGCTGCACGCTGCCGTCGCGGGCGATGGTCGCGCGCGCGAAGAGATCGGGTTCCCGGAAAACCGAGAGTTCGATCGTGTCCCCCGGGCTGAGAACATAGTCGTTTTCCGCAGACGAAAGCAGCTGCTGGGGCGCCGCCTGAGAAGAGGCGGCCGCAGCAGGGGCCCTCCCTGGGTTATCCCGCGCATGGGCAGGCTCATTTTGTGCGCCCGCCACCCCTGCGGAAAGCGCTCCTGCCAAGACGAAGAGCAGCAGAATTGCCCGCCGAGGCCCCGCAGCCCGCATCAACTGGTTGAAAAACATCCTGTGACAGAACGCGATCATGGGTCAGAAAGTCAAATTAAAACTCAGAGTGGCGCGCGTCTCGGGGGAACCCCTAGAGTTTGTGCCTGTGCTGCTGCCGCTGCCGCCGCTGCTCCACCACGAGGCCTGCCACGACGACCATGAGGTGAAGTTGTAAGCCAAAGTCGCGGAGGCGAACCCATAAGGATTCTGTGTGCCTGTCTGCCGCGCCTGACCTGTCTGCCCGGTTTGGTTCGACAGGTTAAGGTTCTGGGTTTGCTGCCACCCGGCGGAGAGGGTCAGGGCGACCTTGCTGAAGAAGCGCTGCGAGAATGTCCCGATCACCCCGCGGGAGATCTGGGTTTGGTTGGAAGTTGTGAGGGAGAACGCCTGCGTCTGGTAGACGGACATCGAGAGCCCCGTGTTGACCCTCGGCTGCCACGCGGCTTGGAAGCTGACGTTCGGCCGGATATCCGCCCCGAGGCTCTCGATTTTGGCGCTCAGCGAGGTTTTTTCCGTTGGAATGTAGGAGGCCTCGAGCTCGTAGCGCGGGCGGAGGCCGGTATACTGGCTGCTCTGGCTGCTCTGGCGGTTCCTGTTCCCCGAATCCGTCAGGTAACCTGCTCCCAGCCCGCCCTTGAGCCGCAGTTTTTCCGTGGGGGTGTATTCATCGGAGAGGAGTGTTTGCACAAAGCCGATACCGGCACCCTGCTGGTTATCCAGCGCCTGGCTCGATTGTCCGGCATCGACCTGCCAGCGCAACCGCGTTTTCCCGGTCGCCAGCCAGTCGGCAAAAACCCCTCCTTCGAAGTTGCCGAGGTTCCCGTTTCCCGAGCCTGAACTCCAGCCGGTGCCGCCGTTCTGCGCGTTCTGGTTCATCGAGAGCGAGTAGCTCGCTTTGGCCCCGACGTCGACGTCGGTGGCCAGCGTGTAGCGGTAGTCCATCGCCGCCCCGAGGTTCGTCTGCACCTGGTTCTGGGAGGTGGGCGCAGCGAATCCGCTCCCCGTGCTGGCCGTCCCGCGCAGGGTGAAGTTGTGGCGGTCGCCGAGATGCCCGACGGAGAGCGAGGCGGTTTGCGAGAAGGGGTTTCGCTGGTTGCCCGTGCCGGCCGCGGTGTAATTTTTGTTCAGGTAGTAGCGGAGCCCGGCCGCGTAAGCCGCGGAGACCGACCACGGCCCGATCTCGCGGTCGTATTTCAGCGCGAGCGTCGGCGCGACGAAGAAGCTGCTGGCGCTGGAGGGAGTGGCAGCGGCAGCGGATTTGTTCTGGTTGGAATAGTTCTGGTTGGAATACTCCCAGCCGAACGAAAGCCCCGGATGAACTTCCAGGGGGCCGAGCCACAGGCCCGAAACGAGGGAGTCGGCCACACCTTCGACCAAGGAGTAGTTCGGGTCACCCGGCCGCAGCCCCGCCAGCGCCGCGGCGGATTTCGGCTGTTGCCGGTCGGCCTGGAGCCCCTCCCAACGCGATCGGAAAATCGCTTCGTTGACGGTCGCGGGCGGAGCCGGCGTCTGGGAAAATCCCCCGGAGGAAAAAAAAGGCGAGGCCATGAGGAGGCCTCCGAGAAATATCCGGGGCCTCATCTCAAAATCGGCGAGAGCGGCTGGCCCGAGGCGCTCAGGTGGGCGATCAATTCCCGGTAAGCCGTGGCCCAGTCGCCCTTTTGTGCTGCGAGTGCGGCCCGGATGCGGTGCGCTTCCGCCTCGCGTTTTTTATCTCCGGAGCGGGCTGCCTCGTCGAGGATCCGGCGCGCCGCGACATCGTTCCGGGCCGCCGCAAGGGCCGCATAGTCGGATTCCAAACCGCGGGGGCTGTCGCCGGAGGATGTCGGCAGATCGAGTTTGACGGAAAAACGCTTCCGCAAAATCCCGACCGCGCCCGCATAATCACCGTCTGCGACCCGCGCCTTCGCCCGCGCGCCCCAGGCGTCGTCCTCCCAATCCGGGTGGGCGCGGAGAAATTCCTCCAATCCGGCCGCATCGCCTTTTGATCCCCAGAGGGAGAGAAACTCGGCCCGTTCGAGCTTGCTCAGCTTCCCGCAAAACTGGGGATCGGCTGCGAGCATGCGGATGTGGGGCCGGGCATCGGAGGCAATCGCGATCCACGCGAAGTGGAGGGAGGGATCGAATCCTGCCGGCGGAGCGACGAGCTGCAAGGTCGCCGGATCGGTGCGGAGCCTGTTGAGAATCTCGGCGTAAATCCTCATCCCCGGCTGGTCGGAGGATTTCTGCCGCCGATCGATTTTTGCCTGACGCTCCGTCGCCTCGAGCCAGAGCCCCGCAGCGCGGCGCGGGTCGGTGGAATACCAGGCGTTCCCTTGGTCGAAGGGGATGAGGGGCCAGTTCGGGCTCAGGATTCTTGCGGCCCGGAAGGCGGCGTCCGCATCTGCCTCGGTCTCTTCAAAATCGAGCCCCAGCACGCCAAGTTGGTAGCGCAGATCGGCATCCATCGGCCATCGGGCACTCTCATCCTTGGCCATATAAAATGCCGCTTCCACCTGTCCGGCCTTGTATGTGGCGAGGATTTTCTTGCCGGCCGCCCGAGGGGCAAACGGAGGCAGTGCCCCGCGCTCGAACCACTGCGCCGCAACCAACCGCCCCCCGAGCAATCCAAGAAAAACACCCGCCACGACGAACGCCCACCGCTGCCAGGTTCTCCGCTTCTCCGCCGGGGATTCTCCTGGTGCCTGTGCAAGTCCCAGACACCCGAGCGCCATCACCCACCAGCCGAGTCCGACCAGATGCAGGGGGACATCCATGATTCCGTGGACCACCGCCGTGGCGGCGCTGCACACCAAAGCCCACCGCACGGTCCAACCCGCATGGCCGCGCAGCGCAGAGGCCCGCATGGCCGCAAAAATGACGAGCGCAAGGAAGCCTGCCACGGCGATCGGGCCCGCTTCGATTTCCGCCATCAACCAGTCGCTCTCCGGGTGGATTGCCGTTGCTTCCCTGAGGCTGGCGTCGGCATAAAAGGGAAAAATGAAGCGGTAGGTTCCGAGCCCGGATCCGGTGAGCGGAAAATCCGCCATCATCCGCATCGAATCCTGATAAACCTTCAGGCGGAAGTCCGCCGTCAACTTTTCGACGGGTGCCTCCTTTTCTTTGGCAAAGAGACGGCGCGAAACCGGGTTGTCTGTTCCGAAACAAAGTAAAAGCGCCGCCACCAGCAGGGTCGCTGATGTGACGAGCACCGGCCGGGTCCATTTGACGCGGCCGAGACCGAGCAGCCAGAGCGCGGCTCCCAGCACCAGAACCACCATGCCGCCGCGCGAGGGCGATTCCAACAGAACCGTCCAACTGCAGACCGCCACTCCCGCCGCCCCGGCAAGCGCCGCGGGAATATTCCGCCTCTCGATCCCGCCGGCAAGCGCCCCGATGCCCGCGAGCGCCCCGGTCACGAGGAGTGTGGATACGTGGTTTCGATTGGCAAAAAATCCGAATGTCGCCAACTCGTGCTGAAACGCAGGATGCCAGCCTGTGGCCCTCGCAAAGATCGCCATTCCGGCATACGCCGCACAAAAAAGCGAAGCCGCCGCAGCCAGCCAGACCAGCCCCGCCTCGCCGACTGGCTGGGACAACAAATACATCCCCACCACCAGCGAGGCCGCCAGGATCGCCACCCAGAACATCGTTTCCTCGGGCACGACGGTCACGCGGTTCAGCGCCCCGAACCCCCCTTCGGCGATCAGGGCCTCCCGCCACCCCGTTTCCGGCACCAACCCAGACGGCAGCAGGCTCAGGCAGGCTCCCCCGATGACTACTCCCGCAGTTAACCCAACCGCGCCGGGGATGATTCCCACCGGCGGGATGAACACGAGGCAGAATGCCGCAGTCAGGAGAAATATCCCCAGACTGCCTTGGAGCATTCCTCCGCAAAGCAGGACACCCGCGCCCGCAGCCGCCAAAATGACGAGCTGCGCGCCCAAGGCACGCTTCGGGGAGCTCTCAGGCTCGATGTTCTCGTGGCGGTTCATGGTCGGCAAAGAGCCAATGTGTTTCGGATTCCGCGCTCCCGCGCAAGCTCCGATGCACTCATCTCCCGACATTTTTCAAAATAACCGCGAATCCCACTGGTCGCCTGCCACACCAGGAAATACCGGGTTTCGCGATTTCCGAGTAGGGGAAACCCTGATATTTCGAGGGACCAGAAAATCTTGCGAAATCTCCGTTGACACCCGCCGAACAACCGATACGATGCGTCTTGATGAAAACAAAAACATTCATTGCAGCCTTCCTGCTCGCCATGTTCGCCATGACGTTCACGAGTCAGGCGCTCACGGTGAAAACAAAAACCACAGGGACTCCACCTGCCCCGCCACATAATGCACCACTGATAAGTGGCCTTTCTTAATTCTCGCTCATATATAAACAATCTGTCCCCTTGGTGTTGTTCGGCCAAGAGACAACTCAAACCACAAAAACAAAATATCAAATAACGCCAACACCATGAAACCTCACCGGATTCTTGTCGCAGCCACCAGCGTCTTGTTCTTGGCACTCGCGGGTGCCAATGCGCAATACTCAACCAATTTCAACCCAGCCGGGTATACTTTGCCGGCACCGAATGATGCGCCGTTTATCACAGGTTCTCTCAGCGCTCAAAATGGGTGGGATACCAACGATGCCAACCAGCCGGATGCTGTAGGCCACGTGAGCTACTACAGCACGAGTGCCAACGATTACTGGGTGCAATTCGGGGGGTTAGCCGTAAGCACAGGCGATCCCGGCCCGCCCGTTGTCCCCCCTGCCTACCCTTCTGTTGCCTCGAGCGAGCTTTGGAAAAATGTCTCTCTCAGCGACACCCACAATGCGCAATTCAAAGTAAAAATGGCTATCACCTCATCGGATGAAACCAATCCGTCACTGGACACGTTCCATTGGAAATTCGGGACGGCTGGAACACCCTCAGAGGAGGTGGGCACCCCAGGAACTTCGATTGTCTCCCTCGACTTTGTTCCTAACAGTGGTGTCTTGCAGGTAAAATACACGGACAGTGCTGGCAGTCACAACTCGCTTGGTGGCTACGGGATGCCTTACGATGTCAAATACGATATCATCGCGACCCTGACCGGACTCCAAGATGGTCAGACTCCTCACCTAAACGTGTCATTCCAGCAAGGAGCCAATGCTCCTACGGTGGTGATTAATAATGATCTCACTCTCTCCGACCCTACAGCATCTATCGCTACCGTTGGTGCGGTATGGGATCTCGCAAATACGGGAGGTTTTGACTCTCAAGGCGTTGGGACTGGGTACCCAAACTACGGATTGAACACGCTTCAATTCGACAACTACTCGGTGGCTGTTCCGGAGCCCTCGGTATTCGCCCTGCTCGGGTTGGGCTGCCTCGGATTTGTTGGCCTTCGCTCCCGCAAAAAATCCCAAATGGTCTGACTGTTGTTTGCCGGTGTTCGCCATCGCTCGATTTCAAGCGATGGGATGGAGTGGCCCGATTGGAGATCTGATCGGGCCTTCTTCATTTCTGGGCCAGGCAGAGATATTGTGGCCGGAATGTCTTTTGCCTGAGATATGCGGGTTAGCGCCAATGCTGTTCACTTTGCGGCGAACAGGAGCGTGGGCGTCCCGCCCGCAACTGAAACAAGCGGGCGGGACGCCCACGCTCCTTTCTTAAGTGAACAGCATTGGGGTTAGCGCAGGAGTGGGCGTTTGCAGGGGGCACAATCAGAGCAGAGCGGGGCATCGTGTTGCGAAAACATGAATTTCCGAGAATACCAAACTGTGGTAGAGTTCAGGAGATCGCCCATGCAAAAGGAATTTAACGTTGTTGTCGTTGAAGAGCATCCCATCACGGCGAATGCGCTGGCGGAACTCCTCGGCCGTGAGCCCGGCATGAGTGTTCTGTCAACACTGTCGGGTGGCAGGGGCCTGCTTGATTTTTTGGACGAAAAAAAACCGGACTTGATCCTGATGGGTCTCCGGCTGGGCAATGCCGACGGGATCGAGCTCATCAAATCGATCCGTGCCCGTAATCCGGAGCTGAAGATCCTCGTGTTTTCGATGTATGAGGAACTCGAATATGCGCGCCGGGTCATCTCCGCCGGCGCCAAGGGCTACATCATGAAAGTCCAATCCACAGACCGTTTTCTCGAGGCGGTTCATGTGGTGTTGAGCGGGGAAATCTATTTGAGCGACAGGGTCAAAAAGATGGAAGAGTCAAAAGCCCCGAAACCAGTGCATCAGGTTTTGAGCGACCGGGAGATTTCCATTTTCTCGATGCTGGGGCGAGGCATGTCAACCAGCCAGCTCGCCGCCGAGCTCTTCCTCAGCAAAAAAACTGTCGAAAAGCACCGCGAAAACATAAAACGCAAGCTCGGCATCACAAGCACGCCGAAATTAATCCACGAAGCGGCCAAGTGGGTTTGTTCGGTGGAGAGCTGCTCTGCGGAGGTGGCCCTGCCTGCCAGCGCCGACGCACCGGACGCGAAAAGTTAAACGCGAAAACGGCGTTTCCGGTAGAGGTTGCAACGCAGGACGCGAAGCGGCCGAGGCCGGGCTTTCCATTCTGAAAGAATTTCTCAATCGCAGTTTTCGGGTTAAAAAACAGCGCGTTGGTCGGGGTCTCGGTTCAGCAACGTGCGGATCCGCTCGTCTCTCCCCCGGTGGTCGGCGTCGACGCGATGAAAGGTGATCGTGCGCGATGCGGGGGCGAACTCCACCCAGCACGGGCGCGGGTCCTCATCGCGCGGAAACCCGACCGAGCCGACTCCCACTGCATAGATTCCCGGTTCCGACAGCACAAATTGGCCGACGCCTTTTGCTGTCCGCAGGCGTCCGTCCGGGCTGCTGTGGTAAACGGCTGTCATGTGGGTGTGCCCGAAGAATGAGACTCCTTCCCGCTGGCTTCGGAAATGGCGCCCGACCTCTCTCCTGCCCTTGATGTGGGTGAAGAGAGCGGGCGCGTCCAAGCTCCCGTGGCAGGCTTCAAACCCCTGGCCACGCACGACCAGCGGAAGGTTTTCCAGCCAGTCCCGCTGGGCTTCATCGAGCTCCTCGCGCGCGCGAACCAGAGGCAAGGAAATCGCGTTTGGCAGGTCGCCGAGCGGAAACCCCCGGGCCACGGCCATCGCATCATGGTTTCCCAATACCGAGACCTTGGCCACCTTCCGGATGCTCTCGACACACGACCCGGGATCCGGCCCATAGCCCACAATGTCTCCCAGGCAAAATATCTCCCCCACCCCGCGCTCCACAATATTCTTCAAAACGGCCCGCAAGGAATCCTCGCAAGCATGGACATCCGATATCAGACCGATTTTTTGCATTCCGATCCTGACGCTACTCGCAGGAGCGAAGGCGTCAAATGTGGATTCATTGCTTTGCGGGTTGACGGCCCTCTGAGGCGGCGAGGATTTTTCCGATGTAGGGGGCGAAGACCGGGTCGGCGAGCAGGGTCCTCCGGGTGGCCTGGCTGAGCAGGTGGCTCGCGCGCTCGAGTTTGGAGAGGCAGAGCTTCATGTTGCCATCGGAGGCGGCCAGGGCTGCCACGGCCATGATCTGGCCAGCTTCGAGAGAAGCCATACCTGCGTTCGCTTTCAACTCGCGGCGCACCCCGGCAACATCCCCGCTTTGGATTTTTAACAGAAGAAGACGGTTGGAGAGGAGCGGGTTGGAAGGATCGAGACCAAGCGCGGCGGTGGCTGCAGAGACCGCCTCATCAAACCTTCCGAGGGCGCGGAGTGCCAGGCTGCGGTTCGCGTGCGCTCTCGGATTTCGGGGATCAAGGGAGAGGGAGGAATCGAGGGCCTCCAACGCCTCCGCATGGCGTCCTTGGAGCATGAGGGTAGCGGCCAGGTCGCTCCATGCGTCCGTGCTGCGCGGGTCGATTTTCAGGGACTCGCGGAATTTCGATTCGGCGAGAGGGAGGTTCTTGTCCCGGAGAGCGGCGGTGCCTTCGTCACTCAAAACAATGGCCGGAGAGCGCGTTACGGGTTTCGTTCCCGTCCACCAGGCTGTGGCCGGGTCATTGGGAACTGCGGCGGCAGGGGGGGAGGCTGGCCCGCGTTTTCTCTCCGCCTTTCCGGTGCCGGACGCATAAATCCAAATGGCGGTCCCAGCCAGGGCGACAACCAACAGGGGGGCCCAGATGTACAGGAACACCCTCTCCCAGCTGTAGCGCGGATCCGCGAAGAGATAATCGGGGAGTTTTGGCAGGAATTTCCCGAGCCCGGAGTTCGGCTGGTCGGATAGGCGTCTCTTGATTGTTTGGTCTGGAATGGGCCATCTCGTCTCGCCGGTTTTTCGTCTCCGCAAATCGTGATCGGAACGGGAAGAACGACTTCTCCAAATGGCGGCCCCAGCCAAGGCGACAACCAGCAGGGGGACCCAGATGCACAGGAACACCCTCTCCCATCTGGAGCGCGGATCCGCGAAGAGATAATCGCGGAGTTTTGGCAGGAATTTCCCGAGCCCGGAGTTCGGCCGGTCGGATAGGATTTCCTTGATTGTTTGGTCTGGAATGGGCCGACTCATCTCGCCGGTTTTTCGTCTCCGCAAATCGTGATCGGAACGGGAAGAACGACTTCTCAAAATGGCGGCCCCAGCCAGGGGGACAACCAACAGGGGGACCCAGATGCACAGGAAAACCCTCTCCTGGCTGTAGCGCGGATCCGCGAAGAGATAATCGCGGAGTTTTGGCAGGAATATCCCGAGCCCGGAGTTCGGCCGGTCGGATAGGATTTCCTTGATTGTTTGGTGTGGAATGGGCCGTCTCATCTCGCTGGTTTTTCGTCTCCGCAAATCGTGATCGGAACGGTAAGAACGACTCCTGTACCTTTTCCAGGTGAGGGCTGAATTTCCACGCTCCCGCCACATTGCAAAGCCCGCTTTTTCATGTTCATGATCCCCATGCCGAAGTTCTTCTCTCGATCTTTATCAGAAGGGAATCCCTGGCCATTGTCCTTGATAGAAAGTATCAGCTGGCCGAAAATCTGCTCAACCGAGATATCGACTCGCGTCGCGCGGCCATGGCGCTTGGCATTGAGAACCGCTTCCTGGATGGCCGAAACACCCTCCTCTGCCAGCCTCTCTTTTCTCCCGTCCGCCATTTGGTCAGCCTCCGTCCTGAATGGACCAGCGGGTTGCTTCGCTGATCAGTTTCTCCACCGAGTCAATGCCGAACTTTCGCTTGATGTTCTCCCGGTGGGCTTCAACAGTCTTGACGGCAATGCCAAGCAATCCGCTGATCTCGCTCGTCTTCAGCCCCTGCCCCACGGCGCGGAATACCTCGATCTCGCGTTTCGACAAGTTTTTCACATCCCCGGCCCCGGGTATCACCGGTGGCATTTTTCGGGATGTGTCGCTGGCCACGCTTTGGACGGACCCGTTGAAAAAGCTGCTTCCGGCGAGCGCGGCCCGCACCGCTGTCACGATATGGTCCACGGCATTTTGTTTCATCACATAACCGATTGCACCGTTGGCGATCACCCGATCCGCGTGGATTTTCTCATCCAACATTGTGAAAATCAGAATTTTCAGATTTTGAAATCGGGCGTGCAAAGGCGCGATCATTTTCAGCCCGTCTTGGTGTCCCAGCCGAAGGTCGAGAATCAAGAGATCCAATCCTTGGCTACTCAGAAAGTGCTCCAAGTCGGCGAGACTCGTAAAGCTGGTGACCTTCTGAAAACCCTGGTCGGCCTGAAGAAGCTCCTTCAAGCCCGAGGCAACGATGGGATGGTCGTCGAGTATTCCAATCCGGCTTGCTGATTGGATGCTCGGCTGACTCGGATTACCGCTCTCTTTTTTTTTCGGTTTCAAATTGAAAAATCCCCCACCCATCAAACCGGGTCTGCCAGAAAATTGCAATTCCCATTTGAAAAGTGACCTGTAGGAATTAACCTGTTGCGCGAAACTGCATTCTTGCATAGAATACGTTCATGGACGGATGGAATGCATCAAATTCTGCCCCATGGCAGGCAGGGCCGAACGATGCGGACGGCAAATTCTGCGATGTGGGAACTGCCGGGTGGGCAGCAGTCCAAAAGCGCCGGTCTGCAAGCAGTCTGGCCAGGGCGAGCATCCGGTTGTTCCCGCTGGCGATCTTGGGTTTGGACGTTGCGGTCTGGGGCATTCTATACTGTGTTGCATCCCTTCTCTGGGCCTCAGGCAACTACTACGGGTTTAACGAGTTGGCTGTGCCCGTGGCGGCGTTTATGGTCTCGCTGAGTCTGGTCGGCGGATACAACTCGCGCAGCGACATGGTTTCGCTTCGTTACGCGGTCGAGCATTTCATCGCCTGCCTCGCCGGCCTGGTCTTGGGGGCGGTGGCTTTATATCTGGTTTCAAACTACGGGGAAGTGCGCTTCTCCAGCCGCGGAATTTATCTCGCGGCCTCGATGGTTTTTTGCGTGGCGTCCCTGCTCTACCGCCGCACTCTCTTTTTTGCCCTCAACCGGATGCTCCCCAAGAGGAGCCTGTTGATCGTGGCCGATGCGGACCGGGGCATGAGGTTTTTCCGGGCCCTCCGGCAACACGGCCACTCCCAACAACTGGAGTTCCTTGCCACGGATCCCGGCTTGGTCGGCAGGAATGTGGACGGCCTGGATTCGCCCATTTTCTCGGGTGCCATGCACGATCTTCCTCAGCTTCTCCACGCCCATCGCGAATGCCTTCACGAAAGCGTCGTCGTCGCCGCGGATAGTTCGAAACTCGATCCTGCATTTCTCGGTTTCCTGGCCACCATCCACTTTCAAGACTTGCCGGTCTATTCCATTCAGGGGTTCTACGAAGCGGAGTGGCAGAAGCTGCCTTTGTCTCTCCTGAGCCCAACGTGGCCGCTGCAGGCGGGGCTTCACTTGGTCAAGCACTCGTCCTTTTCCGTGGCTAAGCGCGTCAGCGACATTGCTGTGGCCGCTGTCGCGACCGCGCTTCTCGCTCCGGTTTTCGCGGTGATCGCTTTGGCGGTGAAACTCGACAGTTCCGGGCCTGTCTTTTTCCGCCAGACGAGGGTCGGCGCACACCGGAAGCTGTTTTCCCTCTGCAAATTCCGCACCATGCATGTCGGGAGCGAGACGAAAGGAATGTATACTGAGAAGGGCGATCCTCGGGTGACCCGCATCGGCCGCCTGCTGCGCGCCTCGCGTCTCGACGAGCTTCCCCAGCTCTTTAACGTCCTGCGCGGCGACATGAGCCTCATCGGGCCGCGGGCGGAATGGGACAGATGCGTCGAGCAATATGAAAACGTCATCCCCCACTACCACTTCCGCCACCTCGTGCGCCCGGGCATCACCGGTTGGGCCCAGGTCAACTATCCCTATGGGGCCAACATCCGGGATGCGGCCGAGAAGCTCATGTATGACCTCTATTACATCCGGAACTTCTCCCTCCAACTCGATGCCGCGGTCGTCTTGAAGACGATCCATGTCATGCTCTTCGGCAAGGGAAGGTAGTTTTCCCTCCAATCCACTGCGGCAACTTCCGCAGGGGCTTGAACAAAAACGTCCAAGGGAGGGGACGCAGGCCGTTGAGCGCCCAGGCCCGCCGGTCGTTGCGGTTGGCGGCGAGCCTCGCCGCCAGCGAGCGGTTGCTCATGCCTCCCTCGCGCATGGCGACCAGCACGCGCGGGATATACTGGAACGAAGCCCTGTCTCTCACCATCACCCGCACGAGCCATTCGTAATCCGCCGCCGATTGGAAATCCGTCCGGAATCCTCCTGACCGCTCATAGACTTCGCGACGCACAAACACCGTCGGATGCGGCGGCATCCAACCCCAGAGAAAGGCGCGCCTGCGAAACTCCCCGGACTTCCAATACCGCTTGATCCGGAATCCCGAACGCCCCCCCCCGGACGCGATATAGACCAGATCCCCATAGACGCCGTCCACACCGGGGCCGGCAAATGCCTCGGCAACCCGCGCGAGCACCATGTCGTCAAAATAAAAATCGTCGGCATTGAGGATGCCGACGATGTCGCCGCGAGCCATTTTGATCCCGCCATTCAGGGCCTCATAAAACCCGCCGTCCGCCTCCGACCGATACCGCCGCCCCGGCACCCCTGACGCCCACGATTGCAAACGCCCGACGGTGCCATCCGTGCTGCCGCCGTCGAGAACCAGATGCTCCAGTTCGACTCCGCCGGGCAGCGCCTGCCCCGCAACCGACTCCAGGCAGTCGCGCAGCCCCGGCCCCGGATTCAACGCGGCTGTCAGAATGGAGATTTTCTGCATTTTTTAACCACAACCGACCAAAGGGAGGTAGACTGCCGCAGGCAGCCCCGCCGGGGTGAGCTATGCGAATCAAATTTCACGGAAAGACACGGATGAAGGCGGATGAAGAGGAAACGAGCGCGATGCGGGATTCTGTATCCGTGATAATCCGTGTGATCCGTGGTTTCTCTTCTCATTTTTTAACCGCGGATTTCACAGAAAGACACGGATGGGAAACAAGAAACATAACGCGTGTGCTCCCTTGCTCTGGACTCTCGACGCTCGTCCCTCGACCGCTCTCATTGCTTATCCGTGATAATCCGTGTGATCCGTGGTTCCCTTTCTTTTTAACCACGGATTTCACGGAAAGACACGGATGGATAGTTGGACTCAGCGGATGACCCGCCTCCATCGGAAGTCAGCATGTTTGAAATTTGCGAGGATTGCGAGGTTGAGACCTGTTATGGCCAAGTATCCCATCATCTGGGCAATGTGTGTGGCATGGAATTCCTCGACCACCTTGGTATCGACAATTACCGAATTATCAACAATGAGATCCGGGATGAGTGTGTCCACCAGAACCCCTTCGTAGATGACGTTGTATAGCTTCTGCTGGTTGACCGCATGCCCCCGCTTGGTGAGTTCGACAACAAGCGCATTCTCGTAGGCCCTTTCGCTCAACCCCGGTCGAAGGGTATTGAGAACCCGCATGCACGCGCCGACAATCGACTCGCTGAGTTCACGATGCAATAACTTATCTTCCATCATATTCTTATCCGTGATAATCCGTGTGATCTGTGGTTCCTCTTTCTTTTTAACCACGGATTTCACGGAAAGACACGGATGAAGGCGGATGAAGAGGAAACGAGCGCGATGCGGGATTCTGTATCCGTGATAATCCGTGTGATCTGTGGTTCCTCTTTCTTTTTAACCACGGATTTCACAGAAAGACACGGATGGAGGCGGATAAAGAGGAAACGAGCGCGATGCGGGATTCTGGATCCGTGATAATCCGTGTGATCCGTGGTTCCTGTGCTTCTCATTTTTTAACCACGGATTTCACAGAAAGACACGGATGGAGGCGGATAAAGAGGAAACGAGCGCGATGCGGGATTCTGGATCCGTGATAATCCGTGTGATCCGTGGTTCCTGTGCTTCTCTTTTTTAACCACGGATTTCACGGAAAGACACGGATGGGAAACAAGAAACATAGCGCGTGTGCTCCCTGGCTCTGGACTCTCGACGCTCGTCCCTCGACCGCTCTCATTGCTTATCCGTGATAATCCGATAGATCCGTGGTTTCTCTTCTTTTTTAACCGCGGATTTCACGGAAAGACCTTTCACCCGCGGCTGTATCCCTTGCGCTCTGAGGGAACACCCGGCCATCCATGCATCCAACGAGCATCCTTCTTGCCTGTGCCGGATTCCCGGCAACCACGGTGTCCGGGCCCGCATCCCGGATGACAACCGCCCCTGCCGCGCAAACCGTGTTCTCGAACAACGTGACACCCGGCCCGATAAAGGCACAGGCCCCGACCCAGCATCCGTCTTCGATAACGATCGGCTTGGTGACCAGATCAAAGGATTCCTTCCGGAAATCGTGGGACCCGGTGCAGAGGAACGCCCGCTGGGAAATGCAGACGTTGGATCCGATGACCACCCGGTCGAGCGAGAGAATCATCACCTCGTCGCCGAGCCACACATGGTCCCCGCACTCGAACCTCCAGGGAAACGTGATGTTGACCCGCGAGCGGATCACCACGTCCCGGCCGACTTTCGCGCCGAAGAGATGCAATGCCGCGCACTTCCACGTCGAAGGAACCGGAAACCACGGCGCGAAAAACAGGCTCCGCACCACCCACCACAAGGCTTCCTTCCATGCCGGCGCGCCGCGGACAAAGCCAGAATTGTCAAATTTCGAAAGGTTCATGAACAGCAGGTCTAGATCGGGATATACTCCAGCACGGCAGGCGAGGTTTCGCCAATCAGCGACGGGCGGATCCGCTGGTCGAACGTGGCCAATGCCCCTTGGTTTCGCCTGCAAAGTTCCAGAAGGTAAGCATCGGTTGAATGCGCGGATCCCACGGGCAGCCCGCGCACCGACACCCATTCGGAGAGCGAATAATCATCACTCCAAAATGCATGGGTTCCCGTCGCCATTTTGAATTCCTCCAACCGCTTGGCGAGGTCTGTGATCGGCAATGGCGTATTGGGGTAAGCGGGATGCGAGAGGATTCTCAGCACCCCATTTTCTGTGATCGGGCAGGTCCTCCATCCGCTTCGAATGGCTTGCGGAAACCATGCGTGCGCAGCGCCATGGTGGACATGCGCCTGATCGAACAGGGCGACCAACACATTGACATCCAACAGATAGGGCATACCCGCTATTCGTCCCTTAGCTTATTGACGACATCGAGTGTCACCGCTTTGGCCTCAGGCCCCCTGGCAATGACCCGGAGACCGTTCCGCACCACTTTGTTCGGCACGGGCGGTTGTATGCTGTTGCGGATGAGTTGCGAAACCGCTGCGCCAAGACTCAAACGCCGGTGTTTTGCCAAGCTCTTCGCCACTTCAAGCACATCTTCTTCAATATCCAAGGTCGTTCGCATCACCGCATCGTCGCATCAAATACTGCATTGTCAAGTGTGTGATATCGTCGGTCAACGGAAGCGATGCTGCAACTGGGAGAGAAAGATTTTTTGAAAGTTGTTGAATCGTGAAAGATCGATCATCAAAAATCTTCAGGTTCCAATCCTTTTGATAATCCAACGGCGTGCCGCTTCTGTATTTCGCTCGAAAAGCCACCACATGCCTGTCGAGACGATGAAAATGAAGGCTGCAAGGCCTGCAAACAGCGAGCATCCCGCGGCATCGGGGTGAAATTGCCTGCCTTTCAAAAATACCGCCGCGACAAAAAACAACAGCGGGAAATGGATGACGTAAAGCGTGTAGGAGATTTCTGAAAGCCCCGTGACAAGTTGGCTCCACCAACCGGTCGTCTGGAATCTGTCGGTGAGGAACAACATCCAGAAGGCAAAAGCCACGCCAATCGCGTATTCGCAACCCAGCCAATGACCCGTCTTCGATGCTCCGAGAGCGCCGAGGAAAAGTGCGCCGCCAATCACCAACCCCCACTGACGTGCTCCATGAATCCCGGTTGGTTTCCCGGACCTGGCTTGCTTGAGAACCCACCACACGCCCGCCCCGAACAGCCAGATCACTCCACCCGTAACCAAACCGCGCGGCAGCCACAGAGCAAGAAACACAGCGCAGGAAACCAGAAGCACTCCGAAGCTCCGCCGGTTGGTCACAATGGCCTGCAACCCGCAGCCGCCGAGCGGAAAAAGCAGGTAATACCAGAACTCGTTGGCCAGGCTCCAGAGCGGACCGTTAGAGCCGAAGACCGGAACGGTGATCGTTTGCAAGAAAAACACATTGCCAAAAAACGCCGTGGCACTCCACGAGGCCGGGTGGTCGAATGTCGGGCCAGACATGAATTCCCTGTGGAGATCCCCCGCATACGCGCCCGGATTCCAATGGCTCCCCAGAAGATCGAGTCCGAGCGTAAGCAAGAGCGCGGGAATGAGCACCATCCACAGCCGCGTCAGGCGCGCGATCGCATATCCGTGCCAAGTGAAACGTTTCTTGATCAGCCCGGATAGAACGGAGCCTCCGACGAAATAGCCCGAGAGCACGAAGAACACCATCACCGCCTGATGGCCGAGGCCGGTGGAAAAATAGAAGAGCTTCGTGATTGCACCCGTCCCCTTCAGATCCACGAAATCCAGAAAGAGAAAAGCCCGCAGATGGCTGAGCATGACCAGCAGCGCGCTGACACCGCGAACCAGATCAAGTGTGCCATCACGGTTTTTCATTTAACCCTAAAAACAGAGTTGGAACCACGGATGGCACGGAGATTCACGGATTTTCAGGAATTTACTGCAATCAGCATGCTCGCCTGTAAGATGAGGCAGACGATAGGCGCAACTCTTTTCTGATCCGTGTCAATCCGTGGAATCCGTGGTTGAACTTCGTTTCTGCATTTTTAACCACGGATTTCACCAAAAAGACACGGATGGGAAACATTTCATCGGATAACTCGTCTCCATCGGAAGTCTGCATGTTTGAAGTTTGCCAGGATTGCGAGCTGGAGATTCGTGATCGCGAGGTATCCCATCATCTGTGCGATATGAGTGTTGTTGAATTCTTCGACGACCTTGGTATCGACGATCACGTTTCCCCCAACAATAAGATCCGGCACAATTGTGTCGACAAGAACGCCCTCGTAGTGGACGTCGTAGCGGCTTTGCTGGTTGATGACGTGGCCACGATTGCCGAGCTCGACAACAAGCGCATTCTCGTAGGCCCTTTCGCTCAACCCCGGCCGAAGGGTATTGAGAACCCGCATGCACGCGCCGACAATCGACTCGCTGAGTTCACGATGCAGAAACTTGTCTTCAATCATATTCTTATCCGTGTCAATCCGTGGTATCCGTGGTTGAGTATATTCAGTGGCCTTCAGCGGTTTGTTGCTTAGGTTGGATCAAGCTTTGACTTTGGTGAGCGCGGAGACGCCAGCTTATTGACCCAGGACAGGCTCCGGAACAGGCTGTGAAAACCGGTGAAGAATCCCGCGACGAAGGCAATCGCCGTGAGCGATCCGGCCGCCCAAACCACGATGTTGGAGATTTGGACGACGCGATGCGCGCGCTTGTTGCCAAGCTCCACTGTGCCCTTGTAGAGAGAGGCGGCCGATTGCCGGTAAACTTGAAAAGCCGGGAGGAGCTCGCTGTCCAAAAAAGCACCAGCCGCAGTCATGTCCGCTCTTGTGACAACGTCAAAATACCGGTCCCGCAGTTCGCTGAAGTGTTTGCGGTCGGCAAGCATTTTGTCCAAGACGGCTTGTTGCTCGGGGGTCGTGGGAGTTTTTTCGAAATCCTCAATCGGTGCGGCAGTGGGGTTGTTTTGGATTTCCGAGATCAACCGCAGGCGATCCTCCTCTTTCGTGGTGCGCTGGATGAGCAGGAGATTGGACCAGTTCTCGAGCAAACGCTGATTGAGTTGTCCCGTGCTCTGGAAATCGGGCACGGTGATTGCGGTCAATTCTTTCACGGTGACGTCCAACCTGTGAACCAACAATGCGGTGGCTCCGGCGACGAGGGCAACAGCGAGCACGGTGAGGGTCGCAAAGATGAATAATTCGCGGCGATACATTTTCAGGGTGTCAATCGCGTGTTTCGGTGACCGGGTTGTTCCATGGTTTCAGGTGATGCACGAGGGAGGGGAGCCCCCTCCGAGCAGCCATTCGTAGAGGGTTTTCATCTCCCGCGCAATGCTCTGCCAGTTGAATTTGTAGAGGATCAATTCCCGGCCATTTTCCGCCATCGCGTCGCGCCCGGCGTCCGACATCGCGAACAGGCGGCGCAGCCCTTCCGCGATGTCCCGGGCGTTCGTGGCGATGGGAATGGCGGCGCCGCCATCATAGGCTTCCGGCAAATTGCACTCCGGGGTGATGAGCGCCGGCAGGCGATGCGCCCACGCCTCCAGCACCACCATGGGCAGGCCCTCGCTCAGGGAAGGCAGGATGAACGCGTGGCTGTGGTGGTAGGCGGCTTCCTTTGCCTTGTTGAACTGAGGCCCGGTAAAAAGGACGCCGGCCGCACCCGATTGTGACGACGCGGAGAGGCGGAGATCGTCCCAGACAATCCCCTGTGCCGTGCAGAGCTTTTTGAGCTCCGCTTCATGGCCTTTCTGATCCCAGCCGGAAATCGCCAGAACCCATTCGTTCACGGTCGCCGGCATCTCATGGGATAACGCGGCCCACGCGCGAATCAGCTCCGGAAGTCCTTTTTTGGGATGAATGCGCCCGAGATAAAGCAGAACCTTCCGCCCCCCGGCCACGCGCCCGATCCACGGCGGCGGGCCATCGGGCGTTTTCTCCGGCAGGTCAATCCCATTCGGAATCACCGCCACGGAACATTTCATTCTCAAGGCGCGGATCGACTCCGCTTCCGACTGGCAGAGCGCGCGCAGGCAGTTGGCGTTTTCCAGGTGGGCGTGCTCGTAGAGGGCGAATGCCACGATTTTTTTCCAGCGGGAATTTTTCAGCGCCCAAGGATCGAGCATCCCGTGTGCCGAGATGATGGACGCGGCTCCGGTCTGCATGCAATAGCGCCTCGCCGCCATGCTGGGGTAAACCCAGATCCCGTGGGTGTGGACAAGGTTGGGGGCGTAGGCTTCGACCGCTTCCAGATACCCGGGCGCATACCCGAACGCCTCGGGCCAGACCGGCCGGAATATCTGCGTCGGGGTGGGAGCCCAGAGGCCGATGTCTTCCTCGGTAAATTTGTCGGCGACGCCAAAAACGCGCACCCCCACATCCTGCTCCTCGAGCGATTGAACCAGCCGGCGCACGCTCTCGTAAAGGCCGCCTGCATTTCGCGAAACGCTGTGGAGGAGATTGGCGGTCGTGATCTTCATGGGGCCGTCCGGCGGTTGATGAGAAAATCCACTAGCATGCGATCCATGAGCGTGGCTTTCACGGGACCCACTTCCATCGCCTTTTCAGCCGCTGCCTTCAGCCCTGTGGCGAATCTCCCCGGACCCCAGTCGGCAATGATGCGGCGACTGGCGTCGCCAAAAGCAGAAAGTGGAAAGTTGAAAGCGGAACACGTGCCAGCGGGCGCTGGCCGGGTAGCCTGCCCATCGGGCAGCCCAGAGGGCGACATGAGCGGGGGCGAAGGAGGCAAATTTGCCATGCGCGACATGAGTTCCGCGAGCTGGCTGACGTTGGCCGGATCGAATGTGAAGCCGTTCACTCCTTCCTGCACGAGATCCCTTGCGCAGCCGCAGCGGTTGGAAACCAGCACCGGCAGACCGCTTGCCATCGCCTCGTTGACCACCAACCCCCATTGCTCGGTCGTGCTCGCGTGCACGAATGCGGATGCCCTCGCGTAATACTCCGGCAGTTCGGAATACTGTTTGAACCCCGGCATGAAAATGCACGGGGGAATTCGGAATGGGGAATGCGAAATGGGGAATTCGTCAGGCTGGATTGTGTTTTCGGTCCTTCGTTCTTCGTTCTCTATTTCAGCTTTCAGCTTTCCAGTTTCAGCTTTCTCTTCCTGCTCCCACGGTCTGGATTCAACGACATTCAACCCGAGCGAACGGGCGTGGGCGATCAGAGCCGGGCGCAACGGGCCATCGCCGAGAAGGACGAGGTTCCATGCCGGCGTGCCGGCGACATGAGTCGAGGGACGAGGGACGAGGGACGAGGATTCTGTCTGGGCGTTGTGCCGTTCGGTGCTCACTTCCGAACTCTCGACACTCGACACCCGACTCTCGACGCTTCCGCTCCGTCGATAGGCGGCATACGCCTCGACCAGCCGAAAAAGGTTCTTCTTCTCAATAAACCGTGCGGAGGCGAGGAAGAACGACTTGGGGGGCAGACAGCCATCATAAGCCGGAGGTCGGAGGTCAGAGGACGGAACTGGCACTTCCGATTTTAGCTTTCCACTTTCCGCTTTCCGCTTTCGCCTCTTTGCGGATTCAGCAGCAAAATAGCCACTATCTACCGCATCATAGCCGAGGAAGATCCGTTCCGCTGGCATTCCGAGTTGTACAAGGTAGTCGCGGTGGGCGGAGCCACCGGCCAGGGCGGCAGAAAAGAGACCAATGACCTGCCGCTTGATCCATTCTTTCCATGGCTTGCGTGGCTCGTCCCATGGTGTGGACTCGGACATGACAACAATAGGAAGGCTGTGCTTAACCGCCCACCAGATTGCATCCAGAGCCCCGAAATCTCCCCATCCGTTTACTGCAACGGCATCAATGGAACTCGCGGACAGCCTATTTTCCAAATGCTCCCGCAAATTGAAATTGGGGGACTTCCCCTTGTCGGTCGAAAGCAGTGTGTGTTTTTCAAACTCAGCGCAATACCCGGCAGAATCCCAACCATAGGTATTAGACCTGCCCCGCCATTCAACACCAAGAACTTCGCAACAACGGCTGGCTGCGTTCAATCGTGCCACATGATAGGGCCCCAAATTTTCAAAAAAAACGGCCACTCTCATTCAGTGTCTCCTGTTGGCGGCGTGGTGCGCTTGTCAACTACCCACCTCCGCTTGCCGGCGCGGCTTGTTTCCACATCGTCCACCGGTTCAAAAATGCATCCGGCAAGTTCTGGTGCGACCTGCCCCAGACGCTGGCGAATGCGCTGTTCGGCAGTTTGATCGTAGCTGGAATTTGTGACCAAACGGAGTCGCGCCCCTTGATTTTCCAGCACCAACTGGATGTTCAACACGCTTGTCTCCTGGTGGATGCAGTGGAAAAACGCCATGCTGTGAACCGAACTGCCGGAGTCAAGAGCGACCATGTCATGACAGCGGCCGACCAACTTTCCAAAACGAATCATGTGACCATGCGGCAATTTTTCAATTTCCTCAACGGCATCACCTTGTCGGTAACGAATCAGCGGAGTGTATCTCGGGTAGAGGGTTGTCACGAGCACGGTCTCCTCCTCAGTCGCGCCAGTTGATGTCTTCTGAGTTTCGACAACATAGTGATCCGAAAATACCTCAAACGGTTCCTCTTCAAAGCGCATCGCAACCTGGCCGAAATCCACCCCCCCGAATTCTTCGATCAGTTTGCAGTTGAATGTCCGCCTCAGGAGATCGCGGCTGTCGGGCTTGGGCGGAAGTTCGGAACAGGGTTGGACAAATCGGCAGCCACACTTCAAAAAACTCTCGGAAACCTCCGGGGTGGACCGGACGAAATAGTCCAGCGCCGAGGCATACCCAATCAAACCTGTTGGACGAAACGAAAGGAACTCACGCGCCATGGACCGGCAAATATCGGGGTTGAGCCGGTAGGCGTCCATCCGCCGATAACCAAGGAGCCGGTCTTTGGCTTTCCGTTGCAAGTGCCGCAGATGACGGCGCCAGCCGGTGCCGAGCAGATGAGAGTGTCCCCAGATCAAAAAGAGCTTCGAATCCAGTTGGTAGCCGGCGCGAATCCATAGTGCCAGTTTGAGGATTTTCAGAATACGGTCTTCCGAATTCCAGATGCCGAGATGAATGGGATTTCCGGTGGAACCTCCAGTCATCCTGCTCAGATCAGGTGCCCCAGAGAGGCGCTGGAACTTTTCAGGATGATCTTGAAGATGCGATCTGGTCAGTTCTGGAATGGCATAAAAATCCGGCCAGCTTTTGATTTCATTGGGAGCCTCATCATGCGCCACCAGTTCTGCGTAATAAGGCACATCGGCAACGCAGTCCTTCCAGACTGCCTGCAACTTGCGAAATTGAAGATCCTCAGTCCGGCTGTGGTCCCAAGCTGAGAAAACCCGAAGGTAATCGCTTGCAGATTGATACTCGCGTCTGCAACTTGGAATGAGTTGAGATGCTGTCATTTTAACACGAAAAACGCTTTTGAACCACGGATGGATTTACACAGATAAAGACAAAGGCGTGCTGGAAAAAATCAGGCCGAACAAGTCTGCCTCTTGTTGCCGACATTCATCCGTGGGAATCCGTGTTATCCGTGGTGAAATGTCTTTGTCTTCAGGTTTCAATCGCCGTTTTCGGGCTGAATTGTCCCGAGCCAGACAGGCGTTTCCCCCTCTTCTCTCCCAGTTCAGAGCGACAAAACCCGGTTGGCATGGCTGGACATTCGCTCGCAAATGACATCCAAAACCGGCTTTTGTTCCCGACAGTAGGCAAAGATTTCCGCTGCTTTTGTGCCGGCATAATCATGCGCAATGACATTCCGCACGTCCTTCATCTCCCGCAATGTTTCTGCGTGTTCCACAAACCCACGTTTCTCGGCACGGTTGACCCTGTCCAAAAGTGTGCCTTCAGGCATCATCTCAACCCGATCCAGACTGCGGAGCACTTTGTTAATGAGTAAATCCACCGAACGGGCAAAACGTCCGGTAAATGCCTCGGCGCTTTCCAATTGTCTTTCCGTCGCGCCTTCTAACGAATCCGGCAATTCAACCACTTGGAGAAATGAATACTCCAAGTGGCGACGTGCGCATGCCAGTTCCGCGAGGCTCTGCTCAAGCAGGCTTCGGATAGGATTCCGATTCACAGTTGTATTCCTGTTTGCTTCGCCAGGGCGGCCAGCGGTTCGTCGTCTTGATTCCGTCGTTGCACCACCAAATCCAGTTGTTGCCATCCGATCCGGTCCAAAATAGCGCGGCGCAACCGCAACACGTCGCGAAAACCGATCCGATCAGAGGTCACCAGTAAATCAATATCACCGCCTTTGGCCGTATCGTCGGTCCGGGAACCGTAAAGATAGATTTCAGCCGCTGGATCAAGCCGCCGGACTTCTTCCCGGATCGCGTTCAACTGATTCTCTTCAAGCCTCATGGTGGTAATGTTCTCCAAAGTCTCGCAATCGTCAATTCAATGATTTGTAGATTTGTCCGCTAAAAGTCGGTTAAAACAATTCGACTCAGCCCGCCGCAGGCAGCTTGACCGTGCCCGTCCCTCCCGGAAATTCAGCCAAACACATCTTTTGCAGAAGAACCGGATTTTCTATATTTCCTCAAAGCTCTTTTGCCTGGTAATATGTCGCTGATTAGCGTTTCAGATTCCACGTCACATTTCCTTCGTTTATCGGAGTGGCGAAAATTGATTTTGGTTGAGGATTATCCGTTCTTGGTTCTCCGTTCTTCGTGTTTCGATTGATTAAAAGCGATAGTATTTTAGAAAGGTCACGCGTTTTGTCATTTCGCCAAGTGCGATTGATATCACAATGCCACCGATCATAATTATGATCACTTGAAGACCAGTTGAAACGAATATTTTTGCAACCAATATGCTACAAATGGGAAGAATCAGAGGATCGTGCCACACATAAATCGCGCCCGCTTTTCTTCCAAGGAAAGTAGCACCATTGGGGCATTTGATAAATGTCAATAGCAAATAGATTGCGAGCGGCGCAGAATAATATGCGTAAAAGAACGAGTTTTTCGTAAAACACATCACAATAATGCAAAACGTAAATATTAGGAAATGTATCCAATGGCAGGGAGTATCTTTTCTGCACGCCAGACCCAAGACGTAATTCAAAAGATAAGCGGGTAGAAGAAGGAAGTCCGGCCCGCATGCAAATGCTGGTATTGAGCTGTTGATGTAGAATATTAAGCAAAGCAAAGATACTCCACAAAGCATCAGTCCTGGATCTTTTATGAAAAGCATCAGGCCAACGGTCAATACTGATATAAAAAACAAATACGGGAGAAAATAGAACTGAGGCCCCACTGGAGCGAAAACGAAGCTGATCATTGAATGGAAATCGCCCTTATCAATATAGCAGGGTTTTCCAATGCTAAAAGTGTAAAAAATGATATTCAAGATTATTTTATAAGAAAGCGAGAAAACGATACACGGCAAAAGCAGTCTGGCGGCACGTTTTAAAACATACGCTTTGAATATCATGAAATCGATACTCTCAAATGGCGTAAGCAGTCCTGCTGCAAAAAAAAATGCCATAACACACCAGGCAAGCCATAGTTGAGCGCTAGATATCATATGCATCACTGATTCAGGAAAACGATTCTGAAAACCCATATGTACAAAAAGCACGCCGACAATGGCAACGCCCTTCAAGGCATCGAGGGCTTGGTTGCGATCACCTCCAGCGATTTGTTTTTGCATCATCTATTCTCAGGTGAGACGGTTGTATCGCTTGGGAGAATGCAATGCATTTTTATTTTGAAGAATATGGAATCGTCTCCATGTCCATAGAAACCCGAATCCAAAGAATGCGGGATATGCTGCAATTATGTTTACATCACGACCAAAGTTGAATGTTCCCACAATGCCAACCGTATATATCAGCAGGAAGCCGTAGTCGTCTCCCATGAGATCCAAGCGGGCGAGGAATGCGCACCAGAGAGCCATGAGAAACGCGGCGGCAACCGGGCCGTAGAGTCTGCCGAAGTTTGCAATTCCGCCTCCGATCATGCCGACGGAAACCGTGGACGTGGCTTCCCCCTCACTATTGACTCCCTGCCCGCGCGCGATGGCATAGTCGAGGCCCATCGTCGGCTTGTTCGGCCAGATGGCACGCGGGATCGGGTTCACAAAGTTGGCAAAATAGAGCATTCCCCACGCAGGGGTGTAAGTGCCGTCGTCGGTAAGGCAATTCACCCAGCAAAGTTCCTCAAACATATTGAAGCCCTGATGCCTCACGTCCTCGTCCATGCTCGCTTGCAATTCTTGGTGCATCACCACCTCAACGATGCCGTTCTCTCCCCTGTTCGCGAGGACGAACTTGAACCAGGAATTGATGGCGAGGAAGGAGACGGCAAGCATCGCGACCTGCAAAACAAGCCGGTGACGCCACCGGATAAACACGAGCGAAATCAACCAAGGCAGCACCACGACGAGCATGATGTTGCGCGTGCGGTCGAGCAGAAACCGCGGCCAGCTCAGCGCGATCACGGCAATCATCAGATTGCGCCCGGTGCCTGGCCGGAGGAGCGCGGCACAGACTCCGGCCACCGCCGCGCAGAGTGTGAGCAACGTTTGAACGACCACGGTCAACGAGTCTAATATCGATGTGGCAATCTGTCCGCGCGACATGCCGCCGCCATACCCGGCCAGATATGGAGCCACAACGGACAGGATGTCGCCACCGGAACCGTAAATGTTGATCGCGAGAAGGACGAGCCAGAACCAGAAGATGACACGCGCCAGCTTTTCGAGCGAGGGTTGCAAGGCATCGAGGCCAGTTTTCCCCGAGATCAGCGCATCCACGCGGCTCGACCGGCTTTTCAGTTTCCCAAAGAAGATGGTCGGCACGAAGCCCATAAAAATCCCGAATGCCAGGGCGAACAGCGCCACTTGCATCCACGCCTCGTCCAGCAGTTGGTCGGTAAAGCCCTCGACATAGTCCCCGTAGTCGTTGTAGAACGCATCGCCGTGATACCACGCAATCACGGTCCCACAGACCGCCATGGCAGGATATCCCCACCCCTTCGCCCGGTTCAACCAGCCAAAGCAGCCGACCGCGAGCACACAGGCCAGCGAGAACCAGAAACTTATTGGAAATAGAGACATGAAGAAAAAAGTGGAAAGTGGAAAGCGAAAGGCGGAAAGTGGAAAGGCGAAACGTGCGGAGCCTATGGCCTCATATTTTTGAACTTGAGGAATTGGACATTTTTTTTGTTTTCACTTTTAGCCTTTCACTTTCCAATTTTCTCTATGGGCGGTTGGCTTTTGCGTTCTTCCCGATTGTGGTGAGAATTGCAAGAATCTCGCGGGACTCCCGGAGGAGCGAGAGGGCCCCGACGGCTTCCAAGTGTGGCGATTCAGTGATGAGTTCCAGCCAGTATTCTGTCTCGGAGGCTTCCTTTGCGGCGATTCCCACTTTGTGGATGAAATCATCGCGCGACTCACCTCGATTGGCTTCCCTGTAATTCGCGCCGATGGAAGTTCCTGAACGAAGCACTTGCCTGCCGACAACTTCGCCGGCCCGGTTTCTCGGCAAATGCTCAACCAAATCGATCAACTTTAACGCAAATTGTTTCGTTCGAACCTCGAGATCGTTTTTTGCCATAATAATATTCCCCATTTCCCCTTCTACTTTTTACTTTTCGCCTTTCGCCTTTCGCCTTTCGCTTTTCTCCCCCTGCTTTTCGATGATTCCGATCAGTCGGTCCGCGAAGTTGTCGAGCGAGTAGGCTTCGGCGGATTTTTGGCAGGCGGCCGCCATTTCGCCGGCGAGCGTGCGACGCGTGACGAAGCGGAGGACGGCGTCCGCCAGGGCCCGGGAATCACACGGAGGGATGAGAAATCCGGTTTTCCCATCCTCGACGACTCGCCCGCAGTTCGGGGTCGCAATAACGGGCAGTCCGTGAGCCATGGCTTCGAGCTGGGTCAGGGCGAAGCCGTCGGAAAGGGTGGGCAGCACGAAGACATCGCTCTTCAGATACCACTTTGATGTAGCGTCACGTGTCGCACGCCCATGGAATGCCATGTTCCCAGGGGCAGACCGAATAGCCGACTCCGAGATCCCGATGGGACCGACGATATCAAATTCAACCGGTTCTTGCTCAAGCAATCGGGCCGCCTCGATCAAATAATGAATTCCCTTGCGCACATTCACCTGGCCAAGCCATAAAACACGCAAAGTGTGTTCCGCTTTCCACTTTCCGCTTTCCACTTTTCGCTTTCCACTTTCCGCTTTCCACTTTTCGCTTTCCGCTTTTTCATACGCCAGCGGGATGATCTCAATTTTCGCCGGATCCGCCCCTTCGGCCACCAGCGCCTCACGGCTCCACTCGGAATTGACCACGATGATGTCTGCCAGTTCCCACTCGCGACGGTTGCGGGCGTAATACGCCGTGGGAAATGGCTGCGGCGGACCTGCCAGCTCTGGAAAACGGGCCATTTCTTCCGCCACCAACCGGAACTCAGCCGGGCCCGGATCAATCTGATCCAACACCGTGAATACGCCGCGTTTCCTTTCTGCCTCTAATGCCTCCAAGCTCGCGTAGGAATATCCAAAAAAAACCTCATGCGGCGGCACCTTGAGTCGAGACACAGCCGAAGCAAACGCGTTGTCCGTTTGCAAATAGGCCTCATGACTGCGCCCCTGCCTTGCCAACCGACGCACTTGCCATTTCCAAAGCAGACTGCGAAAAGGAAACGAATAAACGAGCTCATCAGGAATCGCCTCACAGCGAGCGGCCAAGGCCGACGGACTACGGATGGCGGACGACAGACAGCGGACGAAGAACTGCGAGACCACAGAGGTCAGCGGCCGGAGATCAGGTGCCAGACTTCTGACTTCTGACTTCTGACTTCTCTTCCCGTCATCTCCGCTTTCAGCATCACTCCGCACCACTCCGCTTCGCTCGGGTTCGCTCCGCTTCGCTCCGGTATCAGTTGATTCGCGCCGTCCCCGGCGTCTCACCCTCCGGGGCAACGCTTGGTTGCTCTCCCGAGCAGCGTCCCACGCCGCCTGGGTGCCCTCCCTGGGCCAAACACTCGACTCACCCGATCCACGAAGCGCTATCGCGCTGGTTTTCCGCATCACTCCGCTTCGCTCCGGTTGCCCTCCCTGGGCCAAACATTCGACTTGATCCCTTCTCACGAATCGCTCCCGCGCTGGTTTTCCACTTTCCGCTTTCCACTTTCCGCTTTCCGCTTTCCACTTTTTCCCATACGTCCACCAATCTGTCACCAAGCCCGCCAACATCCCGCGCTCATGCAATGCACGCGCCACCGCATAATGCTCACGCGCGCCAATCTGGGAGACAAGGACTTTCAAATGCTAAAATGCTGACACGCGATTCAATCTCAAAAACGCTTTTGAACCACTAATGGACACTGATCTGGCCGGGCCAATGGCCCCGTCCGCCGGTTTGGCAGAACCAGAATGAGCGGAGGCGCGGATCGCGAAGCGACTCCGGGTCTGTGTGCTCAGGCGATCTCGCAAGCTCGCTTGCAGAGTCGCCTCAACACACAGACCGCCGAACCGGGAACCGGTTCCCCCCTCCTCCTCACAAACTCCCAGCCCGCACTGCGGGCATCTGCCGGGGCTTTGGCCCGGCATTTTTTAGTGTGGATTAGTGGTTCACCCCTTCTGGATGTTCAGCCGCTATTTTCAGTTTTTCAACGTGAGCCACTTTTTGTAGCCAGCCCACGTGACCGGGGAGCGTCGCCTCAGGGCCTGAGGGATTCCTCGAATGCCATCCAACCACCAATGCGGTTCGCGGAGAAGCCAGCCACGTTTCGCGGCGAAGCGGGCTTGGGCAAAGATACGGTAAAGCAGCAGCAACGGCATCTGCGGCAGCGGACACCGCATCAACGTACTCCAGAATTCGTTGCGGGCATGCCGGTGGTGATTGCGGATCTCGCTTCTCTGGTTCGGCGTCCAGTGGTGCCGGATCGTGATGGAAGGAACCAGACGGACCTCCCAGCCAGCCGCCACACACTGGAGCGCGTAGTCCGGTTCCTCATACATGTGGAAAAACATTGGCTCGAACCCCGCGAGCGAACGATACGTCGAAACCCGCAGGCAGGCACCGGAGTTCGGAAACGAGCGGATCGCCCGCTCGGCTCCAAAATCTGTCGTCGTGAGTGTCTCCGGGTATTCGTCCGTCCGCTGGGGGAATGTCGCGATGGCGAGATCAGGCTGGCGGGAAAAAAAAGAAGAGAGGGTCTCAAGACAGTTTGACTGCTCGGGATAGCTGTCGTCATCCAGCGCCAAAACAAGATCGCCGCGCGCCTCCCGCATCATCCGATCACGCGAAGCGACAGAGCCAAGGCCAACTGGATTCACAAAAAGCCTAATATTTAAGCCGTTGGTCTTTCCGTTCTCTTCTGCCATCTGCCATCTGCCATCTTCTGCCTCCCGCCTTCCGCTTTCTGCTTTCCGCTTTTCCGCTTTTACCATTAAAACCGTCTCATCCGTGCAGCCGTCCGCCGTGATCAGGACTTCATGCGGAGGCGGATTCAAATGCCACAGCACATCCAACGTTCGGCGCAAATCGGCAGCACGGTCCCGCGTGGTGATCATGATCGAAACGCTGGACATGATAAAATTGCGTTCAATCTTCCCGACTTTTGGCGACAGCGATTTCGCCCCGCGTGGTCCAAGTGTAATCGTTATACCGATGAGCGAGGAGATCGTAAGTGTCGAAGTTATCCTCGATAAAATAGACGAACATTTCAGCCAAAAATGGCTGAACTGCCTCAAACGTGATGTCAATTGACTCGGTGGAGTGGCAGCCGTCATCAATGACAATATCAATGTGGCTCGCGCCCAATACATCTTGCAAAACTCGGGCCGCCTTCGATGCATTCAATTGATCAAATGAATGCACCTCAGGTGCGTTTTTTTGGAATGCCCCCATCTGTTCAAGGCATTTGCGGTTTGCTTGAAAATTCGTCAAATCGATATCTAGGCCGATAACTCTGGCAGTTGGAAATAAGTCACACCAGATTGACAGCCCGGTACCTTTAAGAATGCCAACCTCAACTAGCGTAAGTCGTTTCGATGCTGCTGCCTTGACAAAAGGTCGGAGAAAGTCTGCGTAACATCGTCCATAGTTGTGATGATGTGGGGACATGCGATCCCCTCCGCGATGAATCTCCGTTGTCTGGTAGCCGCCATACAATTGCTCCGTGAGTGCCAGCCATTCAAAACTACCCGGAGAATATGCCTCGCGTTGGTTTTGAAAAAACGATGCGTCTATGCCCCAAAACCTTTCTTTGGCTTTTTGGAAGAAATATCCGGGGCTTCTCATCCATGAGCGCATTCGGCGCAACAAGTATCTGTTCGTGTTTGAATTGTTTGTCATTGGTTGTTCTTTTCTCGATTTAAACTCCATTTTGAGAGGAAACGCTTTACGCGTCGCAGGGCTTTTCCGGCAAGAACTTGCCGGTCTTCATTAAGCAGCGACAGCCAAGCCCCAAGGTTTCCATGGTGGCGTCGATGATGTTCCAGCCGTGCAATCGTGAACGGACGTGAATACGCCTTGCGATCGAATAAAAATGGCTTTCGACCGCAAAAATGTCCGATGCGAGGACGCTGGATATTATTGGGGAACTGCCACCCCGCCACGACGCAATCAGCTTCAAATTCCTCACACCCGTTGTAGGCTGGTATGTTCTGCAGATTTGTGACCGCAATCTTCATTTTGCCCCGTTGCGCCTGCGAGTGCACTATGTAGTTCAACATCCCCATGTCACCCCAGGCAAAAGTTTGCGGCTCGGCATCAGCGATGGTTTTGATCCGGCAATAGTGATCGTAGTCAATGGCGTTGCGGCGAGTCGCATAAACCCCGGCTGAGAAATAGGCGTGGCCACGCCAATCAAATTCCGGGTCATGTCGAAACAACTTTCGGGGATCAAAATAATAATGCGGCAGCCAATCTGGAATGACAGTGATGTCGGCGTCCGGCCGAATCGAAATTCCGTCCCATAAAATCTGAAAATCAAGTTCGGGGCGGATCTGTTGGGTGAAATCGCCCCAGACAATTGCATCCGAATCAATCCAGACATAAAAATCAAACGGGCCTTCCCACATGGCAGCCTGTTTGACATGAAAGCTCAGGCCAAGGGTCTTTCGCATTTCCAACGACGGCAATTCCGAGATACGCAGAACGATTACGCGATATTCATTTTCTAAATCCGATACGTCAAAATCACCGTCCACCGTTAAGCAGATGGGCACTTGGGGACAATAATGCCTCATGCTGGCCAGCGTGGCCTGAACCATGAACTTGTCTCCGGCATGGCACCCGGTCACGAAACCAAAAGGCGCTTGAACTTTCATAAAGGGTAACTGTTCAGGTCTGGTGACCTGAGGCAAGTGTGCCTGAGGTTGCTCCGGGGATGCAAGCGGTTTCTCGGAGCAGGAAAAATA
>Ga0118677_10000967_pt1 | contig 61656 bp, 55 predicted proteins | sample AliMusrvi5mmetaG_FD_86154 | JGI IMG/M metagenome (GOLD analysis project Ga0118677, IMG submission 86154) | reverse complement strand
GGGTCCACTCCCCATGAATAGACCGAACATGCACACTTTGCTGCGGTCGATCGCCTTGAGCAACGCAATGAGGAAAGTCAAGACTCCGTAATCTTCGTTCCCCTCAAGAAGGATACCTACATTAATCGGAGTATCCTGTTTCATGAATCAAGTCCTTTCGGTAAACAGCTCAAAATGTGCGAAGCGGTGCGACAAGCCGCGTCGTCGCCAAAAAAGGCGCAAAACTTGCTCGAGAAACGATCGGCTGCAAGTCGATACCTTTGGCGTTCTGTTTCGCTATTCAGTAGTCGACGCAAAATATCCCTCAATTCTTCGGGCGATTTGGCACGCGGACAACCCGCTGTCACGACAAGCTCCTTTCCGTGACCAAGTGGAACGTCGATCATGTCCAAAACGACGACGAGCCGGCCCTTAATCAGGGCATCGCTGCCCAATCCGCTGCAATGCGTGACAATGATATCCGCGGCGGACAGTGCCTCGTCAACCGTCCAGGCATCGTTCGTAGTGAACTTCACGGTAGGAAACCGCAAGGCCAAGTCGGCATAGACTTTCAAATCTTCCACTGGATGGAGTCGCACGACCGCCGAAAGATCGTTCTCTCCGCGGACTGCACTACAAAAACCTTCCGCGAATTGTAACCGCTCTTTGAGTGGGAACGGGTCCGTCGCGAGCATGACGACCGGTTTCTGTGGATTCAGCCCCAGCTTGATCCGAGCCGCTCCAGTCTCCGCCAAGAGAGTTCGCGTCAGGCGGGGGCAGCCGGCAATGACCGTGCGATTCGGATCAAGCCCTGCCGCAATCAACTTTGCCTGGTCCAACCGGCCCCAACAGAATATCTTGTCGGCCAGGAGCGGGTAGAATCCAATCGCCTCGTCGCCCATCACCCCATGTACCATCGTGTAGGTCGGAATCCCGAACGCCTTCGCCGAGAGGATTAATGGCGCCCACGAAGCGTTCCGGTCGTACTCGGTCAAGATCGCCGCTGGCCGCGCCCGATGAAGGAATTCCTGATAGCCCGCTATCGACTGCGTACAGGTGAGAATCGCATCGGCCAAGCGATGGTATACGCCCGGCGGAAAGCCAAATTGCGTAACAATCCGCGCAAGCAACGGCCGGATGCGCGACCAGTAAAGCCCATAATCTCGTCGCCATGCGCGGACATCATAGGACATCGCGTGGGACAGGTGCAGACTCGCGGCATCGGGCGGCACCAGATCCACTATCTCCCGCGACCGATAGAGCAAAACGCAACGCTCCGGCCCCAACTGCTTCGCCACGGGCAAGACCAAGTCGGTGCAGCGGAAGTTGGCCTCATACCAAGTAACGAGTACACGGCCCCTACAACAACTTACGTCACTCTCCGGCTGCCTAAACGGGCGAAGATGATGGTAGATGAATCTCAGGCGGTTCTTTAATGTATTACGAAAACGCCAGTCACCGTGGCGGATGTAGAGTTCGATCCCCAGGAGGCTAGAGATCGCGGGGCCCACAGGTACATCGCGAAAAGTTGGCTCGGAAAGATCTTGTTCGATCGCGCGGATGTCATCCACGCTCAGATGCGGAGCCACGGCGGATGTGGACGAGGCGTTCACTTGTTAATGTACCTTGCCATTTTGGAAATAGACAGGAAGGAGTAACACGTACCCAGCGACGGCAAAAAACACCCGACCGACCAACATGGCCTGGGGAAACGCCACTAAGTCTGCGCCGTTGCGCACAAGCCACAACAGACTTCCAACATAAGCTCCGATGCCTAGAATAATGGCCACGATATAAAGGTCTTGTCGCCGAAGGACGTTATAGACATTGTTGATGGGGCAAAAGGATTGCACGAAGGGGACCAGCAGGCTCCAACGGACTGCGGGAACCGCATCGGAATATGCTGGCACAATAAAGCGAATCACCGGCCCAACGGCAAACCATCCAACAACGATCAGAGGAATGATGCCGATCACGGAAAAGAGGATCGGCTTGATCGACATGCGAATCAGATCGCTCAATCGTCCGGTGCGGCCGTAGTGTTCGGCCATTCGCGGATAAAGCACCTGGCCGACCGCGGCCGGCAAGAGTTCTAAAGCTCCGCCCGCCACAAGTACGATTGAGTACAAACCCAAACCTTGCTCGCCCAGGTAACCGTATACGAGCGTGGAGTTGAGCACCGTCCACCAGGCATAGATTTGGCCGACGATGAAGATCGGCGCGCCGATCACGAGCAAATGCTTCAGATGCTGCCCGTTCCAACGCAGCCCGACTCGCAGCGGACGCCAGTAGTAAAGAAAACCCACGCTCACGGAAGCGGTCAGCAATGCCCGCAGACATAGCCCGTAGAAATTCAACCATGCCACGAGCGCGACCAACGCCAGCGCAACCGTGTTTTCGATAACGCTCGACATGGCGAGCCTCGCGAAATCGTGGCCCGTGCGATACGTCATCTGAAGATAATAGGTGTTGTAGAAGAGCAGCACGGCGAGAATGGCGTTGGTAAACCAGCCGGCTGCCAATTCCCATTCGCCCTGAATCAATTGCCAACATCCGACGCCCACAAGTGCAATGCCGACGATTCCACCGACGGCCAGTGCCCATGCCTGCGCGGCGGCGGCCAGTTCGTTGACCCGTTGCCGGTCGCCTTTTCCGATATAGTAAGGGAGTTCCCGGTTGATGCCGTTGAGGATGCCGAGTTGCAGGAAAGGGGCATAGCCCAGCACTAATCCAATGCTGTTGTACATTCCCAGCACGGCCGGCAAGACGCACCTTGCCTGTAGGACGCCGCCAACCATGCGGAGCATCATGGAAATGACGTTCCCGCCGACCAGTGAGCTGACGAGGAATAGAATGGACGGTTTTTTTCTTTCGACAGCCGCCGGCGCAGGAACAGACTGTGGTTCCAAAATAACATTGAGTTCGGAAACTGTCACGGGTTCCGCGTCAGCGTCGATTTTGAGAATTAGTTTGTTGTCGATTAACATTCGTTGACTTAGGATCCGTCCGCGTTTTGTGGTGCGGCCGTCTCGGCTGCATGTGCAGGCGAGACGCCCGCACCACAAGTTGTTACTAGACCTTGTTGTGGCCGGTCTCCTGACCGGGCCACACTGCCGACCGAAGGTCTCCAATTTACCGGGAGACCTTCGGTCATTCGTTCGATACACCCACAAGTGGAGAGAATTTGCCCAGGAAGGGCATTTGAGAATAGCCCAGCGATTTATCGCTGGGATCGGAATTCCGCAAGACCTCATCCAGTCCCGGAGGGACGGCTAAATCCCACCTCGGTTCCTCTTTCAGTCGTCCCTCTTCGGAACTAATGGTTACTGTTAAATCTATCCCAGCGATAAATCGCTGGGCTATTCTCAATCGTCGGGACAAGGAAATCTCCTTACAAAACTACTTTGCTGTCCCGATTGGCGGGGACCGGCGTTTGAAAAGTTGGACGTCGGGAAGGGGATAAAATTGAGGTATCTTCTCCGTTGCCGGTTCATACTCCGTTTTCAGCTTGGCTTCCAGTTCCGGAAGATGGTCCAGGGGGAGCCAATCCGAGAGGTAAATGTACTTTCCGTGATAGGTGAGCGAATCAGCCAACATTTCGCGGAATAGAGGCGTATTACGAAGCGCATTGTTCGAGTGCGCACGTTGCAGCGTCACGGGGGCAAAGTATCGCGAACTACCCTTTGTGCGAATTACGTAGTTCACGTCGCCTGGCGACAGGAAGAGCATCTCCGGTTCCTCGCTCAAGTGGAATTGGCGATCCATCTCTTGTAACGTCGCGTTCTGGTGCCAGGCGGCCTTGACCCATAACCAGAGGTAAGCATCCTGCTGGACGGGCACGATGGAGAAAAATATCCATCCGGCAAAGGTCGCACCCCCCATCGCCAGCCAAAGACGACTGCGCTGCCCGGCATCGGGAATCGTGCGGATCGCCCAGAGTGCAATCAGGAAGGCGGCGGGAAAAAAGAGCAGATAGTGATAGCAGAGATGGAGGGACTGAATGAAGACTGGAGGCACAGCAATGGCAATCGCGCCCAGGCCCAAGAGCCATTCCTTCCATTGCTTCCGTTCCGCCCCTCGCCATAAAAGCCAGAGCAAGCAGACGACAGTCATAAGGTAGAAGGGAGTGTGGGCCATGGACCACACTCCCTTGTACACAAAGGCATGGATTTCGCGCAAATCGAACCAAGATCCCGACTGATTCGTCGCCGCGTTACGCGTATCGGCGATCTCTTGCGGAAAAACGAAAATGTAGAAGAGGGCCATAGCGGCCGTGAACCCCGCCCAACTCGTGCCGACCCGCAGGATACGCCCGCGCTCGCGAGTCGCCAGTACCATCAGGAATGGGAAGATCGCGGGCCAGATCGTCACCACCTTACAGGAAAGCATCAGGGGGAGAAAGAGGCCCGAAAGGCAGTTGAGCGTCCGATTGTCCGAAAGCGAAAATGCGGTAAGGCCGACTGCCAACAGCACCGCCAACTCTTCGGGCTGCTGATGGACGTGATGCGACGTGGCCAACACGCCGACGAGAAAGACGAGCATCGCTTCCAGCCAACCAATTCCAAAAGCCGCGATTCGCCGCCGAAGCAGCCAGAAGAACCAAACGCTAAGAAGCATGTAGCCGGTGTAGTACATGAGTCGCGTCACCAGTTCAAACGCGAAAGGTGAGCGGCTTTCGACCGCGAGCCCAGCGGTCTTGTAGAGTCCATAGTAAAGGCACTTGAAACCGATGCCGCGCATGAGAAATGGCTTGGAAAGGTTCTCGGGAAAGGTTCCAAACCGGTCGGCCATGAAAGCATAGGCATAAGTAGTCCGCAGGTCGCCAAACATGGGAGTCGCCAACTGTACCGCCAGCGGCACGATCACCATGAACACTAGAAGTAGAGTGTTTCGCGTTGAGACGCCGTTGCCGCTTTGTTGATCTGCATCGACGGTATAATCAGGCACGATCAAAATCCTTAGCGGCCGTTGGCTGGTTGTAAATCATGTCGTCGACCTGGACAGGTTCTCCGCCATAAATGGTCTCGATGACATAAGGATCACGGTAACGGACCTGCGCCAAAACCCGCCAAACGTACTCGCCAATGACCCCAAGGGTAAGCAGTTGAAAACCGCCCAGAACCAGAATCACGATCATCAAAGGAGCCCATCCTTGAGTTGGTGTTCCACCGAACAACCGAGCGCCAAACACGACTACCGAGTAAAGGAAGCCAAGCATGGCCACCACAATCCCAACCACGGACATGCAGCGGATGGGAAAAAACGAGTAGCCGGTAATGCCGTCCACGAGATAGGTCAACTTCTTCCAGAAGGTCCATCGCGATTTTCCGTGGCACCGTTCCTTCCGATAGTATTCCAAGTACTTAGTTTTGAAACCTGGCCAGAGGATTTGGCCTTGTAGGAAGGGATGGGCCTCTCGCCGCCGTAGCAGCAGGTTCATCGAGCGGCGTCCCACCAGCACGTAGTCGAACCCCCCCAGCGGCATGTTCTGAAAGCAGAGCCGCTGCATCAGCCAGTAAAAGATTCGCGACGTTGCCACGCGATACCACGATTCATCGCGCCCCACTCGCTGGCAGACGACGATCTCGTAACCTTCCGAGAAGAATGCCTGTAGCATGTCATTCATCAACTGCGGCGGGTCTTGCATGTCGGCAGAAATCGGGATGGCGCATTTGCCTCGCGCAATGGAAAAGCCTGCCTGCAGCGCGCTGACCTGCCCAAAATTGCGAGTCAGTTGAACGACGCGCACCAAATGCGGCTTCCGGCGCTGGGATTCCAGTAGGACGTTCAGAGAGCGATCGCCGGAGCCATCGTCCACGAAGATCACCTCGAATGTTCGGTCGGGGTTCCTTGCGATTACCTCGCGCTCGATCAAGTCCAATGTGGGTTCAATGCTTTGCTCATTGAAGTAGACGGGGATAATGATGGAACAATCCAAGGTGTTGCAGCAATCGGCATTCATATCTTTGCTCATGTTATCGAAGATTCAAGTCGTGACGACAGAGCGAATGATCCGGGCTGGCACGCCATAGACGACTACCCCGGCCGGCACGTCGCGCACGACCACAGAACCCGCACCGATCACGGCCATCTCGCCAATCGATAGATGGTCCCTTATTACGGCTCCGATGCCAATCCACGCCGCTGGGCCGATAGAAACGAATCCTCCTAAACATGCGCCAGGCCCGACGTGCGCACCGTCGCCAACATGGCAGTCGTGGTCAATGCTGCTTGAAGTGTTGACAATGACACACTCGCCGCAGATGGTGCCAGGGTTGAGAACCGCATTGGCGGCGATCACGGAACCGTCGCCGATTTTACAGTCAGCGGCGACAACCGCTCGTGGATGAATCAGCGTGGCCAGACGGAAGCCAGCATCAATGGCAATTTGGGCCATGCGCAACCTGTCAGCGCAACCTCCAACGGCAACAAATATGTGCTCCACGCTCGCGGCTCGCAGCAAGGGAAAGGTTTCGCGTCCGCCAAGTATCGTGCTGCCGTAAAGTGGCGCACCTTGGCGTTGAACATCGACGTCGTCGAGGAAGCCAACCAGTTCGTACTCTCCGGATTGGCGCAAGATGTCGGCAACCACACGGGCATGTCCTCCCGCTCCCCATATCGCAAGCTTAGGTTCTGCCATTGTTATGATGCGATGAGCATTGAGGAATGAATGGTCATCTGTGTTTGTGGACCGATTGTTCGGAAAGCCGGCGTTCCAACGGTGTTCCTTCGTTCACGGCAGTTTGAATCACCTGACACACCAGGGTCACGTCGTGCTCGGTCAAGGTGGTCCCATTGGGAAGGAGTAGAACCCGCTCGCACAAGGATTCCGTGTGTGGCAGGAGCAGTCCCGCATGGGGGTAATACGATTTATACGGTTCCATGCGATGGCATCCTGGATAAAAGTACCTTCGGGCGAGCACGTTTTCGGCATGGAGCACCCGTAGCAGCGAGTCTCGCGATATTCCGGCCGTATTCGCATCGACTTCCAGGACAATGTACTGGTAGTTCGCCTTTTCCGACCCGCTGTAGTCCACCATGGTAATACCAGGTAGCCCGCAGAGTTCCGAGCGATAGTGCTCGTAGTGTTTACGATTTGCGGAGATGATTTCCTGCATCGATTCGAGGTTGGTGAGGCCAAGAGCGGCGCAGAACTCGCTCATCTTTCCGTTGGTGCCCAAGTAGACGACCCGATCGGATCCCGCAAAGCCAAAATTCTTCATTAAACGGATCTTTGCGGCAATTTCGTCATCGTTGGTGACGACCGCGCCGCCCTCGCCGGAGTTGACGAACTTGGTGCCGTGAAAGCTGAAAACCTCAGCCTGCCCGAGGGAGCCGATCATTCTTCCCTGGTGGCTGCAACCGAAGGCATGCGCGGCGTCAAAAAGCAGTTTCAAACGATGCCGTTCGGCGATATTTTGAAGTTCATCAACGTCGCAGGCGCGTCCCCAGAGATGCACGCCGATGATTCCCGTGGTCCTTGGCGTAATCATCTCTTCAACACGAGCCGGGTCGAGGTTGTGAGTATGGGGATCGATGTCGGCAAAGACGGGGGTAATCTCCTGCCATTGCAGGGCGTGTGCCGTAGCAATGAAGGTAAAGGACGGGACGATGACTTCGCCGGAGAGTCCGGCGGCGCGAATTAGGATTTCCAGTGCCACCGTGGCATTGCACATGGCGATGCAATGGCGCACGCCAACCGCCTCCGCGATCGCCGCTTCAAATTCCCGAACATAGCGTCCGGCGTTGGTCACCCAACGACGGTCCAGGACGTCCTGTAGTCGCTCCATGAGTCTGCCGTTATCGCCGAGGTTGGGGCGGCCGACGTGCAGCGGCTGGGCAAAGGCCGGCTTTCCGGTGAAAACCGCGAGATCAGCACCCGCAACCCCGACGGCGTTGCCGTCGGTTTCAAGTTTTCCGTGCATGTTGAATTCCGATTGATTAGCCAGGCAGAGTAATTCAGGAAAATGCCCGATGCAATGATCGGCGAGGATGCCATCTTCGTGATTGTAGGCAACGGCCGTTAATCCGCACTGCCGGGCACCATCCAATTCGTCCTGGTCGTGCCCTACGAAGATCGCCTCAGTCGGGCCAACCTTGAGGCGCTGTAAAGCGATCATGTACGCATCGAGCGACGGTTTCACATATCCGATGTCGATGCTCGTCAATACCGCATCAAAGTGCTGCTCGATTCCCAGAGTGGCCAGACGCTGACGGACGCGCGGCTCTCGGCTCTCCGTATCGGAGAGCACGGCCAACTTCAGGCCGGCCGCTTTCAGCCGGGCGAGCGTCTCGGCCACGCCGTCGAACAGCGTCCGCTGCTCGACCTCGGCGGCTTTAGCCTTGGCAAAATCGAGCACTCGCGCGGCCGCCTCCTCCGAGAGCCGGAAATCGGCGATGAGTTCGCGGAAAGCATCCCAGTAAATGCGGCGACCAAGGTACACCTCGACCAGTTTCGCTTCCCACTGACTGCAGAATGTTTGGTAGTCGATCGCGACGTGTTCGTGCTGAAGGCAGACGGTCATCGCTCGTCGCCACTTCGTGGCGTCGAAAAATATATCGCCCATGTCGAAGATTACGGCGGTATAGCGCGGATTATTCATCGTAGGGTGGGTGGAGCACGGAAGTCCTATCGCGATGGTGCGTTACGCGAACGCGGCCAAAAACAGTGAGGCGTTTTGCCGTAGGGTTGGCTCCGTGCGCAACCCACCATTTCCCTCGGGCGTTCGCTTCACGCACCCTACGGTTCGTGAAAAATCCAGTATAGCGCATGAAGATTTACCAGGCGGTCCAGCCGCCATCCACGGTGACGACCGAGCCGGTCATGTAGGCGGACGCCCGCGAGACCATGAAGAGCACGGCGCCCACGTAGTCGTCGGCCTTGGCCATTCTTCCCAGGGGTGTGCGGGCACAATATTCCCGCACGAACCCCTCGTCCTGTCGATCGTACACACCACCGGGGACCAGGCAGTTGACGCGGATGTTCTTATCGCGCCAATGGATGGCCAGGTAGCGGCTGAGGTTGATGACCGCGGCCTTGGAAGCGGCGTAGGAAACCGGAGAGTTAAGCCCCGATTCGCCGTAAATCCGCGGATCGGCCGAGACGACACCGTACGTCGATGACAGGTTCACGATGTTGCCGCCGCCGTGGGCGATCATCGACGCTCCGAACACCTGGCAGGTGAGAAGCACGCTGGTGAGGTTGACGCCCATTACGCTTTCCCACGCTTCCTTGGGGTAATCGCAGACATTGGAGCTATAGAAGCCCTGGCCGCGAAACTGGGTGGAGTTGACGAGGACCGCTGGATGACCGAGCCGCTCGGTGATTTCCGCCAGAGCCGCTTCCAACTCGGCCTTTTGGGCCGCGTCGGCGCGGACGGCGATGGCCTGATGTCCATCGGCGGCCAGATCCGCGGCAAGGGCCAAAGCTGCCTCATGGGCGAGGTCCAGGATGCAGACCTTGGCGCCGGCTTCCGCCAACCCCTTGCAGACTGCGCTCCCGATCCGGCCCGCGCCGCCGGCAACCACGGCCACTTGGTCTTTCAGCCCGAATAATCGGTTCAGTACGTTCTTGTCCGAGGTCATAAGGGGGATCTTTCTAGGGTGGATTATTCGGGGTGAGTGGAGCACGGAAACTCAATCACAGTGGTGCGTTACGCGAACCGGTCTAAACCGGGGTGAAATGTTGTCGTTGGCTAGCTTTTGTTCGTAACCCACCATTTTCCTAGGTGTTCGCTCCACGCACCCTACAGTTTATGGCTAAGCCGGACTAAGCCGTTGCCGAGGCGTTGGACTCCACCCGGCAGCAGACTTGGATTGCGTCGATCCCGGCCTGGAGATCGGCGGCGACGTTACTATGAGCACCGGCCACAATGCCCAAAAAATCGAACAGAAGATCGACGTACATTTGATTGACGTCGTAACCGCGATGATCGAGGAGGACCGAGACGCTGCCGTCCGCGGCAACGGCCAGCAGTCGCTCTTCTTCCCAGCGATACCGAAGCGTGCCCCGTTCGCCGACAAATTCAAAGCCGCGGGAACGGTCGCGGCGGCAGAAGGAAAGATTTAGGGTAGCGGTGACGCCGGACGGATAGCCAAGCAGCAATGCGGCTGTATCGTCGGCGTCGCCGTGGAGTGCCCCGCTGTGCCGGCTGCACCCCGTGACGGTTTCCGGAATCCCCAAGCACCAGTTCAAGAAGTCGATCTCATGGTCAAGCGTGCGCAGGGCACCGCCGCCGAGATCCTTTCGCACGGCATACGACTGCGCGTAGTCTTCCCAGGGATGCCAAAGGGGCAAGTAACTTTCAAACCAGGCCTTGGCATACAACACGCGACCGATGGCGCCGGCCAGCAGGGCTTGCCGGGCCGAGGAGTAGGCGGGATGATACCGCATACAGTACGCCATGCAGCCGGGCGTGCCGAAGCGGATGCCGTCTTCCGCAAGTTGGATGGCATCTTCGCAGCGGTCGCTGATCGGCTTCTCGACGAGTACGGGAATGCCGGCGGCGATATAGCGGCTGGCCGTGTCGACGTGGAACCGAGTAGGATTGCAGATGACGGCAAAATCGATTCCGGCGGCTATGGCTTCGGCATCGCTGGTGACCGCCTGCGACTCGGCGGGCGGCACAAAGGCGGGGTTGCGTTGCTCGGACCGCCGTACGACAACGGGAGGGGGCGCGCCGAGCACTGCCAGGTTTTGGTAGTGCCGGTGCCCGATGGAACCGAATCCAACGATTGCGCCGCGAAGTTTTTCGATTGATTTCATTCTTACCGCTGTCTGATTCTTTCCGCTCGGATTATTTGCGTAGGGTGGGTGGAGCACGGAAATCCTGACTCCATGGTGCGTTGCGCGAACCGGCCCAGAACTGCAACAAGCGTTATCAAGGGTTCGACTCCGTGCGTAACCCACCATTTTCACGGCGGTTCGCTTCACGCACCCTACAGCGGCGATGACGGCCTATCATGCAAAATCTTCAGTGGCCAGGATGGTCTGCTTGGAAACGGCGCGAAGGGCGCGTCGGCCGACGATGCTGTCACGATGATGCCAGGAGACGCCCGTACCCGGACAGCGTAACTCCAGGTCTTCCTCACGGAGGATGTCGCCAATAGCTAGATCCCGTTTGGAAGACAGGCTTTTCGCCAGCTTCTCCTTGGCGCGGCCCATCCAAGGCTTGTAGCCGATCATGCCATCTCCCCTGGCCACCTCGACCTGCCGAATATAGCTAACCAGACGGCGGAGGCCATCCATTTCCAGTGAACCGGCGTGATCGGTTCCACGCATGGCTCGGGAAAGGGTAATGTGCTTTTCGACGTAACACGCCCCCAGGACCGCTGCGGCAACGGCCGGGACGATACCCGCCGTATGGTCCGACATTCCCACCAGCAATCCATACCGCTGGCGATAGGTCTGCATGGCGCTAAGGTTCACATGCTCGGGCGGACAGGGATACTCCGAGGTACACTGGAGAATGACCATTTGATCGTGGTGCCTGGAGATGATCGCGACGGCTTCGTCCGCTTGTTGTTCGCCTGCCATGCCCATCGACAAGACGATGGGGCGATGAAGCTGTGCCAGGGCGTCGAGGAGCGGCCCATTGGTCAGGTCGCGGGAGGCGACTTTGTAGGCCGGTAAATCCAGCGGGGCCATTTGCTCGACACTAACTAGGTCGCAAATGGTGCATAAGTACAGAACCCCCTTTTCCGTGGCGTATTGCTGAAGCTCGCGGTGCTGCTGCCAGGATAGTTCCAGGAACTTCCGGTGTTCGCCATAGGTGGCGCCGAAGGAGTTCTCATTTTCGTAAGGCTTGTTGCGCAGTTCCATCGACAATTCGCTCTCCACGTCCCGCTTCTGGAACTTCACGGCGGTTGCGCCGCAGAGGGCCGCCATGTCGATGAGCTTCTTGGCGATCGCCATCTCGCCGTTGTGGTTCTGGCCGATCTCGGCCGAGACGCAACAAGGCTCACCATCGCCCACGACGATCGGACCGATCGAGAGCTTCTTGAAGTGCTGCTCTTGGCTGATGGGATCAGGAAACGAGGGGCTGACGTTCGCAGAATTCATAGACTTGCTCCAGGCTGAACAGATTGTTGTCGCCGCCGAGTGCGCCGTAAATTGCCGCCATACGCTGCAACTCTTCCGGTGTATCTACCGTGAGGCGAACCTCCGGGCGGAGTCCTTCCCAGGTCGGCGAAAGCTGGGTAACACGGAATTCCTCGGGATGCTGCCGAAAATAAGGCGTAACGTGCTCATGGCAGAAAGGGGACGCGGCGCGGCGGGCCATGTCGCGAAGTGCGCCAACTCGCACAACTTCCGGAACCACGTAAGACAAATCCTCAATGCTCGTGTAGTCTACTCCGCTTGTCTGGTGATGAAGAATGATCTTCGCGGTACGGGCGGGGCAATACAGGGGATTGTCGGCAGTTGCGCGAACGATGACCTGATCGTCGCCGAGGTGAGCCGTGGCCGCAAGATAGCGATCGAGCACGTCGTTTTCTGAGCCGTGGAAGAAATCAACCTTCAACTCACCGCAGAGCGATTCGGTCACATCATCGGCAGGATTCGTGGTCGTCGCCACCAGCACGCGCAATCCCAGGGGCAAGTGCGCCTGTGCTGCTTGCAATCGCCGCACCACGCGGCCCAACAAGGGCAGACCGCACAACGGGGCGGCGATCTTACCCGGCAGGCGGCTTGAATCCATGCGGGCCTGAACGACCACGATCACATTGGATTCGCTCATTACGATCTTACTTCTGCACCGGGTTGTTGGCCGGAGGGATACAATAGGCTTCAAACTCGACCACCAGGAACTCCTCGGCCGCACTACCGTGCAGGCCGATGAGTTGGACTGCTTTTACCGAGCACGGGGCGAAATCAATGACCTGCCACCCACGCCATTCGCCCTTGCTCCGGTCGATCAACATTGCATAATGTTGCCCATCTGCGGAAATTTTCGTGGAGTAGTTGAAGAAGCGGCCGTCACCATTCCACAACAAAAAACGGATCTGCTTAAGCCGATAAGGGCGATTGAAGGCAATAGTCCATTCGCAAGGCAAGCCGCCCGCTTGGTAAGCGTATCCTAAACCTTGCCGCACCTTAACGTCACCGTCGATCAGCGTCTCACCCCGAGCGGCTCCCTGGACGGTGGTGCCGTTGGTCGCTAGGGCTACATTGCCCGCCACGACGACTCCGTGGGTGCCTGTCAGCGGCGATTTTATTTCAACGGTCGAGGTCTCCAGACGTTTCTGCACCTTGGTCTTGTCCAGACCGCTAAGCCCCGGCAGGCACCGCTCGTACCACGATGTCGCCCGAAGCCGAACCACAGACTTGCTGGTGGCCAAATGCTTCTCCGCCAGACTCCACCAGGCATCGCCCAATTCCATTTGAGCAGTGGGCGCGGCGGGCGCGGCGAGATCCTGCTTGGCAATCGCCGCCAGATCGGGATCGCTCCCCTTGGCCAGCATGGGCAACCCTTTCTCCCAGTTGCCCTTGGCAAGGCAATACCAGCGGCCGATGGTCAGGTTGGCTTCCTCGTTGTCCGGGTTGTCGTCGAGGGCCTTCTGGGCCTTCTGGATCAGGGAAAATACCTGCTTCAGGCGATTGAGTTCGCGGGTGCGGGTCTGCATTTCCCGCTTCATCTGCACGTCGTTCGCCTTGTAGGCAGCCGTGTTGGCCAACTTGAGCAATCGGTTTGCCAGGTCGAAATTGTCTGCCGCAATGGCGGCGTTCATCAGGCTCTCCCCAAGAATCACGGTTTTTTGCGCGCCGGACGATCCCGTTCGCAGTGTATCGACCGCATCAGCCAGGAGATTGGCCTTCAACTCCAGTCCGTCGACGTCGTATTGCTCCTGCATCTTGTCGACAACTTCCAAGGCGTTGGCCAACTCACCGGCCCTGGCCGCCGATCGGCTGGCCAGTCGCCACAACACGAAGCGCGCCACCGGGTCGTCGGAGGTTGCTGTTCCTTGCTTGAAGAGCTTTGCCGCCAGGGTAATTTTTCCATTGACAGACTTCGCGTCGGAGAACTCCTTCTCAAAAATCTGCCGGATCTTGGCTTCAACTTCTGCTTGCTGGTCATCGGAGGGAACAGCCGCCTTCTTGGGTTTCGCCTCCACCGTTGGCGATTTTTCTACAGCAGGGGTGGGGGCAGGTTCCTGGGGAGGTGGCACTGGTTTTCCGGGGATTTCAGCTTGCGGAGGGAGCGCATCCGATGTGTTGGGCATCGGAGCAGCCAGTTCCTTGGCCTCCGGCTGTTCCGGCGAGTCGGACCGTTTCGACAGCGGTTCAGGCGATTTTGCAGGCAGTGACTCAGTTTCGGCCCCCGCGGCTGGCTTGGGGGGCTGCGTCGCGGCAGTTATATCTGAATCGTACGACTTCTTCGTTGGCGAAGTCTGGGACGGAGCATTGTCCGTGACTGCCTTCACAGCAGTATTTTTGGCCACCGATTGCGAACTGTTGGAAGTGAACATTACCGCGAGCAGGCCACCCAGCAGAACGACCGCTGCCACAACAGCCGCCGGTATGACCCAAGCATGCTTCGCCGATCTTTTCGATTTACGGCTGGTGAAGGAGGATACTGGCGAATAGTGGCCGAAGGAGAGTGCCGTCTCCGGGGAGTCGGCGTTTTTGTCGCCTAGGGCGACTTCGGCCTTTGCCGCCGCTGATTTCAATCGTGCCTGCAAGCGGCGATCATACTCCGTCTTCTTCTGTGGGTTGAGCAGACAAACTTTCGCGGCTGCCAACTCGTTGAGGATTCGCTGCGACTGTTCGGATTGCTTGCCGGTCTGGAAGTTCTTGACCTGAGCCATGCGACCGTCGGCAGCGTTGACAATCACATCAAGGTCCGACTCGAAAAGTTCGATGCCCAGCAGCCGGTAATGGTGCGGCGGTTGGTCCTGTTCCGGGATCCCCAGCCACTTCCGATATGGATCAAATGATTCCACGTTTATGCTATTCTGCCACAGTTGCAGCAAGTCTTTTACTCATTACCCGCATTGTACCCTACTCGCTATCCACGGGGTAGAGCCTTTCCGATCATCCCCTGAAACACTCGCACATTCCGATGGGACAACAACCGTCACTTCGCCCTGTCGGCGCGCACTCCGTTCCCGTGGGTTGCGCAAGGCACCATTAAAAATTACCTTTGTAAGGGTTGTAGCGATAAGACGGAGTTTTCCGGCAATCGCATCGCGACCCGATGGGCTAGTCTAAAGGTAGCTCGTAAATATACAACGGTCTTCGTTGGAACGGAATATATTCCGTTGCTTTTGTCATTCATGCCTTTGGAGTGCGACGGCTTGCCGTCACTTTTCAAAACGCCATGCACCTTCCGTAGCATCGGCCATTTTGAAAAGCGGTGGCAAGACCCCGCACTCCAAACTATGTTCCTGCCACACTCGCCGACCGAAGGTCTCCCATGCACCGGGAGACCTTCGGTCGGACGTTTCGGCGGGGTCGGGAGACCCGCACAGAACTCGCGAACTCGGTAATCCCTCTTCTAAACACCACCTTTGGGAATCGCGGTCGGGTCATGTTTTTTGGCGTCGCCGTTGCTGCTGGCCGCTGCGGCGGTCTCGATCGCGAGTGCGGCACTGGCGTTGCGGACCTGCCAGGCATACTCCTCGACGACCTCGCAGAGTTTGTCGCGGACCGTCTCTTCGGGGGCGTGAATCAGTTCTTGCAGTTGGGCAATTGTCTGGCGGACTTCGGGAAGCGTGTAGGGCCGATGGTAGGCGGCACGCAGCTTGGGGTGGTCCGTGGGAAGCGTTTCCTCGTCATCAAAATATAGCTCTTCGTAGAGCTTTTCCCCAGGCCGGATGCCCGTAAAGCAAATCTCGATCGAATCTTCCGGCAGGCCCGATAATCGGATCAGATCGCGGGCGAGGTCGACAATCTTCACCGGTTGGCCCATTTCCAAGACGAAGATTTCACCGCCCTGGCCCATCGCCGCAGCCTGCAGCACGAGTTGCGAGGCTTCCGGGATGGTCATGAAGAAGCGGGTCATGCGGGGATCGGTGACGGTGATCGGGCCGCCACGGCGGATCTGCTCCTGGAAGATCGGCACCACGCTGCCGTCGGAACCCAGCACATTGCCAAACCGCACCACGGTGAAGCAGGTTGGCGAGTTTTGCGACATGGCGTGGATGAATCGCTCGGCAATCTGCTTCGACACGCCCATGATGCTTGTGGGATGGACTGCCTTGTCGGTCGAGATGAAGACGAAGTTCCGCACGCCAAACTCGTGGGCCATTTCGGCCATGGTCTTGGTGCCGCCAATGTTGTTACGGATCGCTTCGCCGACATTCAATTCCATCAAGGGTACGTGCTTGTGCGCGGCCGCGTGGAAAACGACCTCCGGATGAAACTGCGTGAAGAGCTGTCGCACGCGGGCCTCGTCCGTAATGTCGGCGATGCACTGTTGCAGCACGGCACCGGGGTAGATCGCCCGCAGCTTGCGCTCGACTTTGAAAATGCGGTTCTCGCCTCGCCCGACCAGCAGCAACATGCGAGGATTGAAGCGGAGAAGTTGCCGGCAGATTTCCGAACCGATGCTGCCGCCGGCCCCGGTGACCATCACGGTGCGGCCTTCAATCAAGCGGCCGATGATGTTCATATCCAACTGGACCGGTGCGCGGCGCAAAAGGTCGCTGATTTCAAGGTCGCGGATGGGGATGCGGTGGTCGCCGCCCAGGCGATCCTGGATGGGGCGGATGATCTTCAGTTCCAACCCCGATTGCTTGCAGGTATCCATCAAGTTCCGCAGGCTTGAACCGGCCAGGGTGCCCGCCGTGACCAGCACCGTGCTCGCGGAGCAAGCGGCAGCCACTTCGCGAACGTCTTCGAGCCGGCCAAGCACTGAAAACTGCCCCAGGCGCGAACCGACCGCGCTTTCTTCCATGGCCAGGAGGCCGCGTACGCGATAGGGCAATTCGCGATAGGTCTGCATCTGGCTGGCCAGCAGGCCCGTCGCGTGGTCGGTTCCCACCAACAAGGCCCAGCGGAAGTCGCTGGGATTGAGGATCGGCCAGAACTGCTCGCGATAGAGTCGCCAGGTGCCGCGCAAGGCACCGAGCACGACAATGGCCCCCAGGCAATCCATGACAATCACGTACCGCGGGACGTAATAGCCCAGACCGAGGAAATACTGGCCCGCGGCGAAGAAGAACGTGGCGGCCAAGGAATACCGCACCAGGGCAATCAGGTCGCTGAAGGTTACGTAGGTCCACCAACCGTCGTACTGGTTCGCAATCAAGAACACGAAGAACTTGATGGTAAGAACCCAGGGGAGGGTTTTCCAGAAAACGACCATCATCTCTTTTGGAGGAATGACAAAATCAAAGCGGATCCAGAAAGCCATCCAATAGATCAGCGCGAAGACCACCAGATGGATCAGGGCCATCAGCCAGACGCGGGGCTTGAGGTAGTTCCTTCCCCGCCGGCGAGCCGTCTGGACAACGCGTTTCCACAAGCCGGCCAGATCCGTACTGGCGGCAATGGCTACGGGTGCTTCGGAGAGTCGATCATGGTGTTTTTCTGAATTCATGCTTTAGTGGATCGTTGGCTCAAGCTTCGCGGAAAAAGGGCATCCACGCCCCTACTCCCGCCAAATATACCGATCTCTTGAAAGGATTTGCTGAAAAATGGTGGCACTCGTTTCACTCGGCCCACCCTACGGTTCATCCCACTCCGCGGCTTCTCGGATAGCTTCCCTAGTTCAATAGGGGCTTAACATCCTCCGACCCCAACCATTCCCGAACCGATTGGGCCATACCCAGGATTTCGGCCTTTGACTGAACGATTTCCGCGGCCGGCATCTCCAAGAGAACCTTGAACATGACCGGCCATTGGGTCTTGCCGACCATGTCCCATTGGGTCTTCAGAAGATCACCGCGTTCGTGCATGGTGTGGTCGCCCACTTCATACCAGTAGGCGACGATCACCTTCTCGTTGTTCCTCACCCAAGTGGTGATGCTGATCTTGGTATCTGGGCGATTAGGGGCTTTCAAGGGCTGCAACTCCACCTCGCCAATCAGGGTGAAGCCTTGGGCGCGGTAGCAGTTCATCGGGTTGTGGTAAAGCCCCAAACGAGGACTCTTGTACTCCGCCAAGAGGAATTTTAGGATGTGGGCATCCTTGGCATCGCCCTCCTTGGAATAAACGCGCGATACGGCGGCATCCACTTCGGCTTCATTGAAGGTCCGATCGTCAAGTTTTGCAATCTTTCCTTCCCACGTTCCCGCATCAGCGGTACGGACCACCAGGGGAAAGTCGTCAATCGGCCGCTGAGGCTCGACCATGCTGGGATGCGACATGTGGCCGACAAAGAAAAACCCCAGTTGGACGGCGGCCAGAACTCCGATCACCACCCCCATCCGAACCATGATATTGCCCATTGTCCTACTCCTAGTCTAGCCTTTGTTTGTTTCTTCCGGGTTCACCCTACGACACTAAAGCCGCATTCATAACCGGAAGATCCCTTTGTTTTTGTTTCTATTGCAGATTATGCGACGACTTGCTGGCGTCGACGAGTTCCGCTTCATTTTGATTTTGATCGTTGAAGATCGCCGCCTGATAAACCAGGTTCTTTGCGTTGCCGTGCTCTTCTCCGCCAGTCACCACGGCCTCTACACTGCGGACGCCGAAAGCGTCGAGCATCTCTTGGGCTGCCATGACTTTGGAACTCTGGCTGACATCGCGGAAAACCGAAATCACGGCTGCATCCACATGTTGACAGACCAATCGTGTATCGACGATCGGCAGCAGGGGGCTGCTATCGAGGATGACAAAATCGAAATTCATGCGGAGTTGCTCCAGCAGCGTGCCGACGGTGCCGTTGCTGAGAGCCGCCAGCACCTGGCGATTCCAAGAGCCGGCCGTGACCGCGGAAAGTCCCTCGGTTTCGGTTGGCTGGACCATGTCCATGATATCGCCTTCGCCGCGCAGGGCCTCGCAAATTCCCGGTCCCAGCGGAAGCCCCATGGCTCCGTCCAGCGTGGGCTGCCGCAAGTCAAAGTCCACCAGAACCGTTCTCCGCTGGGCGCGGGCCAAGCTCATGGCCAGTTGGGTGGCCAAGGTTGTCTTGCCTTCGCCGCTGACTGCGCTGGTGATGAGAATCACGTGCGTTTGATCGCATTCGGCCTTTCGCAGCAACCGGGCCGCAACTCCATCGACCGCTTCCGTGAATCGCATTTTCCAGATCTGGCTCCGCCGAGTCGCATCGCCGAGCCGTCGCATGGCCATCGCCGGGATCAGCGGCACCGCTCCGATCACCGGAATCTTCAGCCGTTTTGACACATCGCTCGCGGAATTGATTCGCTCCTTGCGAAGATCCCACACGACCATTCCCAGGGCCGGCAGGAGCATGGCAAACAACGAGCCTGCGAAAATGAATACATAGCGGAGATCGCGCATTTCGTTTTCCGGAAGGGAGGCTGGCGAATTCCGGTCACCCAAGATGCCCACACGAGGCGTGGACTTGAGTTCCACGCGGAGGCGTTCCCGCTCTTCTGCCACGCCATGAAGGATGCGTTCGATGTTATCGACTTCGGCCCGTGCCATCTGTGCGGCAACCGAACTGCGTCCCACGGAGTCGGCATCGTTCCCTTTGCGCTCAACTTCTTTTTCAAAGGCAGCCACCTGCCCGGTGGAGATCTCTACCTGGTTCTCCAAGTGGCGGATTTCCCGCTCCAACTCGATGCGTTTGGCGCTGCGGACCTGCTCGGCGGACTTTTGTTCCAAGGTTTGAACTTGTGCCCTGGCCGATTCCAACTCCGCCTTGGTCCGAGTGAACCCGACGGGTTGCTTCGTTCCGGGCGCGGCGGCATCCGTGTGTTGCCTACTCACTGCCTCCAGGAAGGCGAGGCGGCTTTGCAGATCGCGGTAGATGGGATTGTTATTGAGGAGCACGACCACCTCGGTCTCGGGGATCTCGGCGGTGGCCAGTTCCGTTAAGGTTCTCTTTGCTTCCTGGAGCCTGCCCAGAAGAACTCGGTGTTCCGAACGCATGCCCTGGAATTGGCGTTGGAATTCGGCATACATATTCACGGCCAACTGGCTCCGAGCCACCATGGTCTGATCGTCGCCGGCGCCGATATTCTCAAGTTCCCGCTTCAACTGTTCGCGCTTGGTGCGGACTTCGTTTTCTTTCTCCGCGGAGATTTGTTGAAGATCGCTGAGGCGGTCGCGGCGCTGCTGCCGGTCGAAATTAACGACCTCATTCATATAGGCATCCACGACGGCGTTGACGATCACCTGCGCGTCTTCCTTATCGGGTTCCGTGGCACTGACCTGCATGATGCCGGCGTTCTTGGCGGCAAAATCGACACGGATCTCGTCGGTTAGCCAGGCGATGGTATTGTGTTTGGCATCTTCTCGGAGGATGCAAGCCCGATTCTTCAATTTCGGATCGCGAAGGGCCGCCCCGATGACGAAGCGGCTCTTGATAAGGCTCTGCTGGGTATCGCGAAAAATCTCGAATTCATTGGTGATCTGCTGTCCCTGATCGGCGGTCTTGGTAAGAATGACGGGGCTGGACGGTTTTAACTCCAAAATGGCCGTGGCCTTGTACTGCGGCTTGAGCAGCAACCAGAGCGAAGTTCCGGTCACGGCCGCACACGCCAGTCCAGTCGACAGGATTACCAGCCAGTGCCGCCGAAGCGCGTGCAACAGGGCCAAGCCGCCTACACCCTCCTGCGCCGGATCCTTGCCGCCAGCCGGCATCCAGTCACTCGATCCTGCGTAGGAGGCGATGCTCGATGGCTGAATGGTGATGGCCTGTTCCGAAGGGATCGCGTCGGACTGCGTTAGACTTTCATTGATTGACATAATTCTTGTCTCAGAGGAGAAGATCTGCAAAATGAAAAGATTTCAAACTCGAAACGTAGGCATCCTCCCTGCGAACTCACTAGCGTAGGCATCCTGCTTTCACACCTTTCACACCTTCGGCAAACCCCGCGGTTTGTCGGGCCGAGGGCCTAAACCACCCAACCCGCTGGGGGGGCTTCGTCGCCGTGGCGAACCGCCCCTGTCGCCGAAAGAGAGAGGTCCTTCCGTCGTTGTCTCGACCAGCAAGGCCGCGAGCAGCGCCATCTCACCCCAAATCATCAGCATCGCCCAGATCATCATCAACCAGCCCGCGTGGTCGTGAATGAAATCTGCCACGCCGGCACTCACCCACTCCGTCAACATGCCGGTGAGCACGATGCGAGCGACATTGGAAATAATGGCAATCGGCACGGCACTGATGATCAAAATGATTTTCTTCCAGGCCGGCATCCGCAACAGGAAAGTGGCCCCCACGCAGACGGCGAAGAAGAGGGTCATCATCCGCAACCCGCTGCAAGCCCTGGCAACTTCAAGCTTGCTGCTTGGCTCGGAGAGTTGAATGACGTTCGATCCTTCGCCAAGTGCGATGGCCGGGATGCCAATGGTTTGCAGGACGTAGACGCTCATGATGGTGGCACCGCGTTGCAGTTTTCCGCCCATTGCGGCGGCCAGGAAATCCGGAAGCGGCACCATGAAAATCAAAAAGAGGATCGAAGGCCATGCCCATCGAAGGGCACGCCATCCACCCAAAATGAGCGTCATGCCAATCAAGAATGGCAACAGCGAATCTATGTCGCGCTCGTAGTTCAGGAAGAGGCAAAACCAGCGAACAAGCGCAAAGATTACAAAAAACGGCACCCCCCACCAAGTGCCCTTGCTGGGCCATGGATCGACCATCTCTTGACGCTGCCAGAGCAGGAATCCAGCGAAAATCGGCACGAAGAAGCCGTGACCATAGTCGGGCGTCGAATACCAGACCCGCACGACCTTGGTCAGCGTCTCCCAATAGGTGCAGAGGAATCCGAGCAAGAGGACTCCCCACGCCGCCATCACCGGTGGGGTGGGCTGCCATCGTTTCCACTGGGCCAGGGGGGGAATTGCGCCTATGCTCATAGCTTCTTTTCTCGTTCGTTGGTCAACTGCGAAAGACTGTTACCGCCCCGAGGGTGATTCCTGCCGTTAGCCTCTTTTGCAAAGAGCGTGCCAGCACCGGTTCTCAAGCCAACAGCTATTCGCGTAACTTTTTATTTGAATTGGAGTTACGGCGGATTATGCGATTACCATTGGTGATCTGAATCATTGCACTTATTTGCAAAAATGTTGATTTTGCAACTCGTCCGTTGACAAATCTCAACGGTGGCACATTTAGAACAGCGATCCGTGCCGTGGGATTCCACTGGACTTCATTGTCCACGAACCAACACGAAATTGCAAGCACCCGACAACAGACCCGACAGAATCAACTAGCAGTGGTGGTGGACAGCAGGGCAGTGATCTGATGCTGCCTCAGGATCCGGTGGAAGCCCTGGGTCTGCGGGTGTTGCGCAAAGCCCATTGTGACCTACGCGGATGAATGGAAGGAAGAACGCGACGTCGCGGGGGTGGTAGCGGTGAAGGTCGCGGGCCGCTGCGTCGAGACCAGTTGCGTGGTTGGACCGCCTGGGAGCGAGTCACTGCTCGGCCAAATCGTGCTCGAAGAAGCCGACCTATTGATCGTTTGCGCCAATCAGCGACTCATCGCCCGACCGGAATCTCCCCAATTACCGACGCTGAAGTTGAAGTAAGGAGCCGCTCAGTCGAGCGGTTCGAGGCAGAAATCTTCGATTTCGACCGAAGCACCCTGTTGCAGGAAGTTGATGCTCACCAGAAGTCGGGTTTTGCCGCGCCGCCGCAGAACCACCCCCTCGACGCCAGCAAAGGGTCCGTTACGAACGCGTACGTTCCTACCCGTCTGGAGGCGGCTTTCCATGGTCAGAGGGACGTTGGCTTCGATCAAGCACTCAATCTGGCGAAGATCGGCGACCAGCCGTTGGCCATCATTTACCGGCAAAATCCGCACAATCCGATTGGTGGCCAGCGACATTGTGCGCTGTTGTTCCTCACCAAACATAAACAAATAGCCATCGAAAAGCGGTGCAAATGATGTCATCCGCCGCCGACCATACTGTAGTGTTTTCTTGACTAGCGGCAAATAAAAGGGAACCATTCGACGCAAGAGTTCCCGCGCCAACGACTTCTCCTGCCGAGGCTTGGTGTATAACACCATCCACTGACTGTCGACCGCTAGTGAATCGGGCGATTCTAACAGCGTTTCCGGAAACAGGCACGTCTCCTTCGTCAATACCGGCATGTCAGGAACTCCTCTTTGCTTCTCGGTAACAGGCACTTTATTATACAACAGAAATGCGGACACTTCCTGTTCCACTCCTGTTCAAACATCAGCGAGTTACAGGACTTTTCCCCATTGGTTCAGGTCCGTATGCTAGATTGTTATATTAGCCCTCACCCCCTGCCCCTCTCCCAAAAAGGAGAGGGGAGGGAAATGGTGGGGCTTTGCAGTGCTCGACACCACCCTACAAGCTATTTCCACCTTTTCAAACGCCCCAAGAGAAAGATCAATGCATGTGTGGTATTGTCGGATATGTTGGACCGCGTGAGGCGATCGAATACCTTGTCACCGGACTCCGCCGTTTAGAGTATCGTGGCTACGACAGTTCTGGGGTCGCCCTGGTCACCACGGAGCGGCATCTGACGGTCTGTAAGTCGGCTGGGCGAATCGATCGCCTGGAATCGAGGCTTGCCGGGTTATCGACCGAGGGCCGGACGGGCATTGGGCACACTCGCTGGGCCACCCACGGTGCTCCGAGCGACATTAACGCACACCCCCACCTGGGCGGTAACGGTGAGGTTGCTGTTGTTCACAATGGGGTAATCGAGAATTTCCAGCCGCTCAAGCGGCGTCTGATCGAAGAGGGATATACGTTCCATTCGGCCACGGATACCGAGGTCATTGCCCATCTGGTGGCTAGTTGTTTGAAACGGCAGCCGCCCGTGGAAGACGTGGCTGCACTGAACTACCGGCCCCTGGTCGCCGCGGTGCAAGAGGCCCTGCTGCAACTCCAGGGAACCTACGGTCTGACGATCCTCTTCCGCGATTGGCCCGAAGTACTAATCGTCGCCCGCTTGGGCAGTCCGATCGTGCTAGGAGTCGGCCCTGGCGAGCACTTTGTGGCTAGCGACGCCTCGCCTCTGGCAGGCTATACCGACAAGATCGTTTACCTGGCCGATCACGAGTTGGCCGTGCTCACGGCCGATTCAATGCGGATCATCCATCGCGATGCCGGGCACGTCGATCCGCGCATCCAGACCTTGGAGCTTAAGGCTGGCGACATCGACACGGGCGGCTACAAACACTACATGCTCAAGGAGATCTTCGAGCAGCCCGAGTCCGTCGAGAACGCCATGCGGGGACGATTGGATATCGATGCCGCGACGGCCAAGTTCGGCGGTCTGAATCTCACGCCGCAGCAATTGCGCAGCGTACGGCGCATTGTGATGACGGCATGCGGCACGAGCTGGCACGCGGCCATGGTGGGTGAGTACCAGGTCGAATCCATGGCGAGACTGCCGGTTGAAGTCGAGTATGCCAGCGAACTTCGCTACAAGAACCCGCCCTTGGACGACCACACACTTGTTTTCGCCCTCACGCAAAGCGGCGAGACGGCTGACACCTTGGCCGCGCTCCGTGAGATGCAGCGCAAAGGCTATCCCGTGCTCGGCATCTGCAATGTCGTCGGCAGCTCGATTGCCCAGGAATCCGACGGCGGTGTTTACCTGCGCGCTGGACCGGAAATCGGCGTGGCCTCAACCAAGGCATTCACATCGCAGTGTACCGTATTGGCAATGATGGCCCTTTATTTCGGCCGCTTGCGACACCTGAGTTTCTTGGCGGGTACGCGGATCATCAAGCAACTCCAAGAGCTTCCCGACAAGGTCCGTCAGGCCCTACAGTGCCATGATAAAGTGCGGCAGATCGCCGAAAAGTATGCGGGCTGTAATAATTTCCTCTACCTGGGCCGGCAGTTCAACTTTCCCACGGCCTTGGAGGGGGCGCTCAAGCTCAAGGAAATCAGCTACATCCACGCCGAGGGCTATCCCGCGGCGGAGATGAAGCATGGGCCGATTGCACTAGTCGATCACAGCACGCCCAGCGTCTTCCTCATGCCGCACGGGCAGACCTACGACAAGGTAATGTCGAACGTCGAGGAGATCAAGGCCCGCGGTGGGCCGGTGATTGCAATCGTCTGTGAAGGCGATCGCGAGGTCGGTCGTCTGGCCGACGATGTGATCGAGGTGCCAGCCGTTGAAGAGTTCCTGCAACCGATCATCACGGTGATACCCCTTCAACTCTTGGCCTACTACATCGCCGTTGCCCGAGGGTGCGATATTGACAAGCCGCGAAATCTGGCAAAGAGCGTGACGGTGGAGTAATTTTGAGGGCCTATGGGCCGATGCAATCCGCAAAGGATGTCTTGATTCGCTTTGCCTGCGATCGTATACTCCGTGGCCGATTGCAAAATTAGAACGCGCAACCGGTACGTATATGCCACACAACGTGCAACGGCCATATTTCGCTCTACTGCGGATCTGTTTCGGCATGATCTTCGCCGCACTGGCATGGCAAGACTTGCACGCCGCGGATTCGCTGGGGTCCGGTGGTTATGCGTCGGTTACGGACTTGGCTGCTCCGGAATCGATCGCGGCACCGCGGGTAGCCGATCCTTCGTTACCCGCCAAAGAGAATCCTGTTACCAAAGCCGAGGATCGCTCGACCAAGGACAAAACCAAGGAAGACAAGAAGGACGAAGCCCCTGGCGAGAAGGGCAACGACGCGAAGGACGAAATAAAGGACGACAAGGAGTTCAAGGAACAGCGTTTCAACTGCTACGGCCAAACCTCGGTTATCACGCAATGGCACGACCCATTTCATTCGCTTTACGAGGGTCCGCACAGCTTTCGTTCCGAGGCAGAGATGCGGACTTCGGCCACGGCCACGCTGATGCTGGGCGGCAAGCTCTGGCACGGCGCGGAACTTTACTTCGATCCCGAGATCGCCTGCGGCCGCGGCGATAGCGACGTCTACGGCATCGGCGGATTTCCCAACGGCGACATCACACGCGTGGGCCGCCCCGAGCCTACGCCTTACGTGGCCCGGCTCTACGCTTCCCAGTCGATCGGCTTCGGCGGCGAGCAGGAGAGGATCGAAGCAGGGCCTCATCAACTGGCATCGATCAAGGATGTTTCGCGACTCACCTTCACCGTTGGAAAGTTTGCTGCCACGGACTTCTTCGACAACAACAAATACTCCCATGATCCGCGGTCTCAGTTCATGAACTGGGCACTCATGTACAACCCTGCGTGGGATTATCCGGCCGACGCCCGCGGCTATACCCTGGGAGCCGTTTTTGAACTCAATCAGAAGAACTGGGCCATTCGCTACGGCATTCTGGCCGAACCGCAGGTAGCCAACGGTCAGGATCTGGATACGACCTATAGCCTTGCCCACGGCCAAGTCGTCGAACTGGAAAATCGCTATACACTCGACCAGCGGCCGGGTAAGATCCGCTGGATGTTCTATTGGAACCGGGCCAACATGGGCAACTATCGCGAGGCACTCGCACTCTCGCCGGTCAACCCCGACATCACTGCCACGGCCAGCTACTCGAACATCAAATATGGATTCGGCATCAACATCGAACAAGACCTGACCGACAACTTGGGCGGGTTCTTTCGCTTCGGTTGGAACGACGGCCAGTCTGAATCCTGGGCTTACACCGAAGTCGATCGAACGATCTCTTTGGGAGTCGTGCTCAAAGGAACACGCTGGGGCCGTCCCCAGGATCAACTCGGAACGGCCGTGGCGATCGACGGAATCTCCAGCTCACATGCCGCTTATCTGGCCGCCGGCGGACTTGGTTTCATCCTCGGCGACGGACAATTGAACTACGATCCCGAGTTGGTCTGGGAGAGCTATTATCGCTTTGAGTTGAAGAAGGACTCGATTTGGATCAGCCCCGACTTCCAGTTGATCGGAAATCCGGGGTATAATAATGATCGAGGGCCCGTGGCGGTCTACGCCCTGCGCGTCCATGCCGAGTTCTGAGGTGGCTATATTTTAATGAAACCAAGCGACCCACTTCAAGAAAAACATCATCTCCGAGCTGTGGCCCACCTACGGCGACTCCACCAGCAAGACGGTGGTCCGCTCAGCGCCAAGATCTTCCAACGGCTGATTCATCTGCCGCAATACACTTCGGCCAGAACAGTACTGTGTTATGTCAGCTTTCGCAGCGAAGTGTCCACCCACGCTTTTTTTGCACGGATGTGGGCAGACCGTAAACGGGTTGTCGTCCCCTATTGCGTGGCCCAGCATCTCGAACTATTCTGTTTGAATAGCTTCAGCGACCTGGTTCCCGGCACGTTGGGCATCCTGGAGCCTAAGCCCGAATTGCGTGAGGAAGACCAACGGCGAGCCAGAGTGCAAGAACTTGATTTGCTGGTCATTCCCGGCTTGGCCTTCGACCGCCAAGGCGGCCGGCTTGGCTACGGTAAGGGCTATTTTGATCGTCTGCTGCTCGCCGCGCGGGTGGATGCACTGCTGGCCGCCGTGGCTTTTGAGTGTCAACTGTTCGACAGCGTGCCGATGCAACCGTACGACGTACGGGTCGACGCGGTGATCACCGAAACCGAGATCCATCGTCGCGTGCTGCCACGCGTAAAATGAAGATGCACATCGAGGAATGCCTCTATCATGGGAATGTTCGACACAACGGGCACGGTCTCCGCCGCACTAGCGCGGAAGGAGAATACCTTGCAAAAGCTCGATCGTTTGAAGAAGACTTTGCGGCATATGGAACCGGACCGTGTGCCGATCAGCGATTTCTTCTGGGGCGGCTTCATTCGCCGCTGGCGTGCGGAACTCGACCTGCCGCAGGATGCCAATCCCTATTATTACTACGATCTGGATTGGATTGTCACGGTGCCCAACATGGACCCCTGGATCCGCCCGTTTGAGATTCTCAAGGAGAACTCCGAAGAGGTTGTGGTCAAGACCGGCTTCGGAGCGATCTTGCGCAAGAGGTTCGATTGCCCCATGCCTGAGTTCATTGCCTGGGAAACCGATACTCTGGAAAAGCTTGAAGCGGTCGAGTTCGACGATCCTCACGACCGGCGGCGTTACTTCGCGGCGGGCGACAATCAGATCGCCGGCGTGGGCGATGGTTTCGAGCGCAACTCGCCGGCCTGGATTGAGACCGTCAAGTCGCTCTGGGCCGACTTCCCGGTCTACGGCAGCATGATCGAGTGTTCCGAGTGCATGACGCGGCTCATCGGCCCACAGAACCACATGCTCTGGATGGCCCTGGAGCCGGATCGCTTCGGGGCGGTGCTGAATCGTATCGGGGAGTTCTATCTCGAATGCTCAAAAGCGGCAATCGACGCCGCCCAGCCGTGGCTGGACGGATTCGTAATCTGGGGCGACGTGGCCTACAAGAAGGGTACGTTCATGCGACCCGACTATTGGCGGACCTACTACAAGCCGTGGGTCAAGGCCATTGTCGATCACTGTCATGGCAAAGGACTGGACGTCATTTATCACGGCTGCGGCAACGTCAATGCCATTTTTGAGGACTACGTCGAGGTCGGGATCGACGCCTATAACCCCTTGGAGGTCAAGGCCGGCATGGACGCCGTCGACCTGCGTTACCGTTTTGGACACCGCATGGCCTTCTGCGGCAACGGCGACATCCAGGTCTGGGAGAAGGGCGACCGCGAGGCGATCCGCCACGATGTGCTCCGCAAACTCAACGCGGCCAGGGGTGGCGGCATGATCTTTCAGTCCGACCATTCCGTCTCTAGTGCCGTTTCGGGCCAAACTTACGATTATATTGTCAGTCTCGTCCGTCAATACGGGAAGTATCCCCTGCAACTCGATTAGTGCGTTGCGTTCACTTCCAGGATACCTTGATGATCGTCAACGAGTGCGACGGCAGGTTGACGATGCCTTTCTTGAAAGAGACTTCTGTTTTCTCGGGCACCACCCGATTTGGGTGCTCAATATCATTGAATGAAGCGGGTGAATCGCCGGCCAGGATCGTCGCCTCATAGTGGCCATCGAGCAACGTGTCCTTCATCTTAATGGTGCAGGCTGCGTCTTTTGAAGGATGGCGATTCACCAGTGCGATCGACCAAAGCTTGCCCGAGGCGTCCACCGTGGCAATGGCATCAATCAAAGGAACCTGCCGGCCGCCATGCATGAGTTTTTCAGCCTGTAGGTCGAGTTTACCGACGCGGTCTTGAAGCTGATTGGCATACATTGCCAGAGTATGGAATGTCGTGCGTTTCACGATCCCCGTGGGATGAACGAAGAGCGGCCCGCGGGTGTTGACGATGGGAGCGATGTTGGCCATGCCGACATCCTCGGCGTGTCGCAGGCAGGCGTTGAAGAACGATGCCGAGAAGAGGGCATCGGCCATCGAGTACTGCGAGGCAATGGCATTGATTTCCCGTTTGGCGATGAATGCGATTGCGGCCGAGTCATTCTTATTGACGATCTGTTTACGGGGGAATCCCGGGTGATGCCAGCCGCGCAGGTTCCACTCGTCGAAGGCGATCTTGACGCGGCTGCGGCAACCGGCCTCCTTGAGGACTTCTATCACGCGGGTGATTGTCTGTTCCGGGCCATCGGAGAGCATGATGCAGGAGAGGTAGTCGGGCATTTCGTTATTTGCCCAAAAGCCCAACCAATACTCGTGGATGCAGACATAAGTGAGGTGTTGGCCGGCTATTTTCAGCAGCGGCAGGGTCCATCCCCGATCGGGCGTTGCGGCGGCCAGGAGAACGAGTTTGGGGTCTGCGGCCAACATTAATTCAGCCGACTTGCGAACCAACGGCCCCCACTCTTTCGGTGTCCTGGCACCGATTTCGTGACCGCCCCAGTTCTCGTTGCCAATGCTCCAGTAGCGGACATTCAGCGGCTTGGCATGACCACCGGCAGCGCGCATTGCGGCATACGGTCCTTGGGTAGCGTTACAGTATTCAACCCACTGGCCCATCTCTTCGGGCGTGCCGTTGCCGGCATTCGTGCAGATATACGGCTCGCTGCCAATAAGCCGGCACCACTCGACGAACTCGTCGGTGCCAAACGTGTTGGGGTCGGTAACGCCCCAGACCGGATCGGGGGTCGGCTTACGATTAGGCCCGACGCCATCTTTCCAATGATAGCCGCTGGCAAAACATCCGCCCGGCCAGCGCACCACGGAAACCCTCAGCTCTTTCATTGCTTCGATGACATCTTTGCGGAAGCCGCGCTCGTCCGACAGCGGCGAACCTGGTTCAAACAGCCCGCCGTAGACCTGTCCATCAAAGTGCTCGATAAAACCGCCGAAGATCATCCGGCTGTAGGGTACGGAGCGCGCGTCGGTATCGATCGTGACGGTTGCCTGCATCTCTTTGGGTGGACCGTCGATCTGCGCCAGCGCAGGCCACCTCGCGACGAGCGACAGAACAACAAACGACAAAAACCAAGGAAAGGTTTTCGATCTAGGAAGAGTCAAGCTTATTTCTTTCAGACGCTTGTGGATGCACAACATGGCCGTCACCTCAGGGTAATTTCACCCATTTATACCACATTCACATCCTTCGAGCAATTCCCGACAATCGCCTTCCGAGAATCGGCATGCCAACTGGACTGTCGCTAGCCGCCCTGTTATCATAGGGAAACTGTTGCTGCTCGGAACGTATCCGAGCGAAGCCTAGATGGGAAATCCCGGTTTACACGAGGAGACCGTTTGATGCGGAGGAATATGGTGCGGCTGGCTGCGGTGGTCGCGTATTTGAGTTTCACGATCATGGCCTATGGAGCGGGCGACTCGAAGCCCGTCACTGCGAACGCATACAAGGATACCATCCGCCTAGCCTGCATCGGCGACAGCATTACTTGCGGGCCCTATCCGTCGATGCTCCAGAATGCCTTGGGGAACAAATGGCAAGTCACCAATCTCGGCGTCAGCGGTGCCACCATGCTGAACAGCGGCGACAAGCCCTACAGCAAGTTGGGGCAGTACGACCAGGCACTGAAGAGCGAGCCGGATGTGGTGACCATCGCACTCGGCACCAACGACAGCAAACCCCGCAACTGGAAGAAGAAGGCCGAGTTCGCGACCGATTATGCAGTGATGATCATCGCTCTCAGGAAGGCCAATCCCAAGGTAATCGTCTATTGTTGCCTGCCGCCACCTGCCGGTGGAAACAAGTGGGGAATCAACGGCAACGTCATCAAGACCGAGATCAGTCCGATGATCTTGAAGGTTGCGAAGGAAACGAATTGCAACGTCATAGATCTATACGAGTCGCTTGACGGCAAGAACGGTTTCTCCGGCAGAGACCGGGTTCATCCTAGTGGCGACGGTCACAAACTCCTGGCCGCCACTATTTACAAGGCATTAACAGGCAACGAAATGCCCACGGAAGCCCCGAAGGCGGAGGCCACCCCGAAGAAGAAGGCGGGATGAGAAAGCTCAGCCACACGACGGGGCTACAGTGAGCCGCCCGTCGGCTTTCTCAATCACCCTCATCCCACAAACAACCCATGAAATTCACCCTCCTGGTTAGCATTATCGGTCTTGGTTTTATCGGTTCCTTGGGAGCAGAGGAGCTTGCGGCAACGCAAGCTCCTCCACAGAAGTTCTTTTTCCTCGGTGACAGCATCACCAAGGCAGGTGGATATGTTCGGATCATTAAAGGCGAGCTGTTGAAGCAGGATCCGAAGAATCCACCGCAGATCCACAATTTTGGCCACATGAGCGAAACCGTCTCGAACCTGAGCGAGGCTTATCATCCCGGTCGCCGTCCGTGCGTACTCAACTGGGTTGACGCGGTGTTTGCCGAAAAGCCCAACTGGGTGGTCATCTGCTTTGGCATCAATGATGGCATCTATCACCCGTTCAATGAGAAACGCTTTGCGGCCTATCAAACCGGCATCGAAACCCTCATCAAGAAAAGCAATGCTGCCGGTGCTTACTTGATCATCCTCACGCCGCCGCCGTTTGCTGCCGCCGGCCCGCCCTTCCCACCTGGCACGGATACCGCAGCCCAGGAGGCATTGCTCGCCAAGGCCAATGCAGAGGCGGAGGAGGCGGCGGAGAAAGATCCCAAAAAATTCGGATACCGTTCGGCCTACCCGTACTACGACCAGGTACTGGCACGCTATTGTAAATGGTTGCTCACCCTCGACGCTCGCGACCGGGTAAGTGTAGTGGACATTCGCACGCCGATGCTGGCCAGGATCAAAGAGACTCACGGCGGTGATGCGATCCACCCCAATGGCCGCGGCCACGCGATCATGGCCGAAACATTCCTGAAGCAATGGCCGGCGATCCAAGCCAAAGCCAACGCGAAAGCCAAATAACGATCTGCGTCGCCGCAGCACATGTCAACAGATCAACCGTTTTTGGCGACATGCCAAATATCCATCTGTGGGACAGTTCAGCAGGAAGTCCTAGCGACCATCCGAGCCCGCCGCCTTGCCGGTTCTATTCATAGCTGAATCGCAACTTGGCCCGCAGCGGAGTTCCGTTCTTCAGCGAGTCTGTTATAATGAGGCCACGAAGGCCGGACTGCCCGGCCGAGACGTTTATTCCGCAACCCAACTGAGGAACGGTAGTCCATGAACTATTCCGACCATGTCGTCAGCATCCATCCTTACTTCAAAGTTCATCCGGGCAAGATGAACGAGTTTAAGGCATCGCTGCCCGCGTTTATCGAGAAGGCCGCCACCGAGGAAAAGACCCTGCACTACGACTTCACCATCCATGACGATGAGGTTTTCTGCCGCGAAGCGTACCTTGGAGCCACCGGTCTGCTGGAGCACCTTGCCAACGTGGGAGCGTTGCTGGAACCGCTCATGAAACTGGCCGACTTGACGCGAGTGGAAGTCCATGGCCCAGCAGCAGAGCTCGACAAGCTCAAGGAACCCTTGGCACAACTGGCCCCGGTCTGGTTCACCTGCCTGTATGGTGCGAAACGATAAGGGCAGCCCTATACGTGCGAAGAAACGCCACCGCTCGGCACAGCAGGCCGCGGGGGTGTGGTAAACTGAAGGCAGCTAGACCCGTTGACGTTGGTGCCCACTGCGGTGAGCCACATACGCCTCGCCACGTATCACGCCGTAATATCCAGGGCTTGTCCCTGCTGCTCGACCTGAACGTAAGCTGCACTGCGGGACCCCGCCGGATTGTACCTGACCCAATCGGCTTGAATAATTGAGGGCCATGCCCGCCGTCCCCACGCTGCCCATTGAAAACCAGCCATCCTGAGAAGGAGGGGGTTTGGGTTGCCATCCACGCCTGATAGTGTGCCGGCATCGTGTCGGCAAGGGTTCAGTCGCAATCGAAGATGAGCGCACGAGGAGCGAACATGACGACTCCTGGTTCAGTTTTTGCAAACAGAATGCCCCCGGTTCTGAGTTTGGGCCGGGGGCATCTGCTTGGACTGAGAGCGAGCGGTTACTTCGCCATGTCCTTGAGCAACTTCAGCGCCCGCACCTTGACCTTGTTGTAGGCGGGCTTGGCCGGGCGGTCCATCAACTCGCCGGGCTTGAACGGGTTGGGCACACCTTTCTCGGCTTTGCGGGCCGGAACCTTCTTCTTCTCGATCTTAATCAGGCCGGGGATCGTGATTGCCCCAGCACCCTTTTTACCGAGGCTCGTCTGGATTTCGGCAGCAAGGGCATTCAGCACTGCGGAGACTTGCGTCTTGGGTAGTTCCGTGGTGGCGGCGATGTTGGCGAGCAGTTCGGTTTTGGTTAGGGGTTTCGTGGGGGTGGCGGCTTTGGCCATGGTTTCTGTCCTCCGTGTAAGGTGATAGGTAAAAAAAGGTTCATCCGTAAGGGATCGTGGTGATTAGAGCGATTTGGGCGAAAAAGGCAAGCCCTTTGTCCACTGTCTCATCCGCCTGACTCTGGTCTCGGCCGGGGCCGTCGATCATCTAAGGCAGTTGACATGGGGTTTGCCGGATCCCAAAATGGGACTGAATTGCCTGCCTGCCGATTTCTGTGGCCCCGTCCCGCTGCGTGCCGAGATACCGGTCCGGCCCCGTCACCCTGCCCACCAACGCTTTCCTGCCGAAAAGAGAGGTCTGCCATGAAGAAGTGCCTGTCGTCCCGTCCGGTTCTGCTTTCCCTGTTTCTCGTCGTGTCGGCCAGCCTGTCCCAGGCCCTAGCCGACGTCACTCTGCCGAAGGTAATCGGCAAGCGTATGGTCTTGCAGCGCGACCGGCCGCTGCCGATCTGGGGCTGGGCCGACCCTGGCGAAGATGTCACCGTGAAGCTCGACATAGCCACGGCCACCACCAAGTCCGACGCCCAGGGCAACTGGAAGGTGGTGCTGCCAGCCGTGAAGGCTGACGGCAAGGCCCACACCATGACCATCAAGGGCAAGAACGAGATTAAGCTCGAAGACATCCTGATTGGCGAGGTGTGGGTCTGTAGTGGCCAGTCGAACATGGAGAAGCCCATCGGCCCACACCCAGGCCAGCAACCGTGCCTCGATTGGCAAAAGGAAATCGCCGCGGCCGACTATCCGCAGATCCGCCTGCTGGAGGTCCCACCAGCACACGCAGCCAAGCCGGCATCCGACGCCGACTGCAAGTGGCTCCCCTGTTCGCCGGCCAACATCGTCATCAAGCGGGGCGGCGGCCATGGCTACTCGGCTTGTGCGTATTACTTCGGCCGTGAGCTACAGAAGGCGCTGAAGGTTCCAATCGGACTGATGGCGGCCAGCGTTGGCGGCACCCGTTGCGAGCCGTGGACGCCCAGCCAGATTTCAGGCCAACCTGGAGGCGACTTGTACAACGGCATGATCGCGCCGCTGACGCCCATGGCCATACGGGGCGTCATCTGGTACCAAGGTGAATCCAACGTGGGCGACGGCCTGGCGTATGCCGACAAGATGAAGGCCCTGATCGGCGGTTGGCGGCGGGCTTGGGGCTACGACTTCCCCTTCTACTTCGTCCAGATCGCACCCTTCGCGGGTTACGGCCCTGGCGCCCTGCCGCCGATCTGGGAAGCCCAGATGGCCAGCCTCCAGATTCCGAAGACGGGCATGTCGGTCACAACCGATCTGGTTCAAAACATTGGCGACATCCATCCGAACAACAAGATTGACGTGGGCAACAGACTGGCCCTCTGGGCCTTGGCCAAGGAGTACGGCAAGAAGAACCTCGTCTACTCCGGGCCGCTCTTCAAGTCGATGAAGGTCGACGGGAACAAGATCCGGCTTACCTTCGCCCACGTCGGCGGCGGGCTGAAGTCGCGTGACGGCAAGCCGCTCAGCGAGTTCGAGATTGCCGGCACGGACGGCAAGTTCGTCGCTGCCGAGGCCACGATCGACAACGACACGATCATCGTCCAGGCCAAGGCGGTCGCCGCGCCCACCCAGGTACGCTTCGGCTGGCGGAATACGGCGAATCCGAACCTGGTCAACAAGGAGGGCCTGCCAGGCTCACCGTTCCAGACCAACAACTGGCAGGGCGGGACAGGCGAGTGAGCAAGAACAGAGCCTGCGGTCTCGGCAACTCGGTAGCTGTCATCTTCCAGGCAGGTTCTGGATTACCCTAACAACCCTCAACGGAGAACCGACATGCGACAGACCCTCAATGCCAACTTCGGTGGAACCAGGGTAGAAATGGACGATTCTGACCAGATCACGACCCTCGGCCGGCGTGGCTTCATCCAAGGCTCGCTGGCCGTCGGCGCGGTCCTCGCCGTGCCGCACTGGATGCTCGTTGCCGAGGCGCAGATCCCCGCCGGAAAGAAGCTCAAGATCGGGTACATCGGCCGCGGCAGCGTCTCGCACGCCTATCTGCCGACGCTGGCCGACGCCGACTTCATCAAACTGGTCAGCATTTGCGACCTGATCGAGGACCGCGCCAAAGACGGAGCCAAACAGCACAAGATACCCAACGTCTTTCCCAACATCGATGCAATGCTGGCAGGACCGAAGTTCGATCTGCTGGTCAACACCACCTCGATGCCGTCTCACTACCCTGTCAATCGAAAGGCTCTCGCGGCCGGCTGCCATGTCTGGAGCGAAAAGCCCATGGCGCTGGAGGTGAAAGATGCGCACGAGTTGCTCGCTCTCGCCAAGAACAAGGGCGTTCACTTCTGTGTTGCGCCAACGTGCGTCACCAGTCCGCAGTTTCGCTTCATGTCCGACATGATCCAGACGGCAAGATCGGCCGCGTCACCGCTGGGCATGGCACCTATGGCCACGGCGGACCAACCTGGTCGGCATGGTTCTACGAGAAAGGAGGCGGGAGCCTCTATGACCTGGGCGTGTACAACGTCACGACGCTCACCGGCCTGCTGGGACCGGTCAAATCGGTCGTGGGCATGACCGCGATCCTGAACAAGACCCGCAAGGTCGACGACAAGGGAGAGGTGCAAAATCACTTTGCCGGCCGGCCAACACCGACCGCTCCGGTCTCTCGTTGATCTGTCCCGTTCCAGTGTGTAAGATTCCCCAAAGCCATGCAACAGCAAAGGAGCTACAGCCATGCCTACATCAAGGCCGATGAAAAACACCAAGTTCCTGATTCTACTGGACGAAGACTACGAGGATCTTGAGTTCTGGTATCCGAAATTGCGACTGATCGAGGCCGGAGCGGAAGTTACCGTGGCCGGCCCGCCTGGAAAGCATCACTTTCACGGCAAGCACGGCTACCCGGCAACCTCCGATGCCGAGATCCCCGCCATGCAAGCCGCCAACTTCCATGGTCTGATCATTCCCGGCGGCTGGGCTCCAGACAAGCTGCGGCGAGATCCTCACGTTTTGCAACTAGTTCGCGACTTCAACGCGGCTGGCAAGCTGATTGCTGCAATTTGCCACGGCGGGTGGATTCCTATCTCGGCCGGCGTGTATCAAGGCGTTCGGGTAACTGGCTCTCCTGGAATCAAAGATGATCTGATCAATGCCGGAGCCATCTGGGAAGATGCGCCGGTAGTGGTTGACCACCACTTCGTCTCCAGCCGCCGCCCTGATGACCTCCCGGACTTCTGTATCGGAATCTTTCAGGCGCTGCCAGTTGACGGCGAGCCGCTCAAGCCTCCCAAGCTCCCTAGCAGGAAGAAATCGAAGAGGGCTGGTTAGCGATGAGTTCCTCCATGCAACGCCTCATGCTCACCCACGTCGGCCACCGCAGGTTACTGGCGATTGAACGCGCATGCGCCGTGATTGACGACGAAGGCACGCTACTCAACCAATTGGCCTCCCAAGGACTGCTTGGACTCGAAATCACGCCGCAGGTTGAATACCTCATCGCACGCGGCTGGATGATTGTCGCACCAGCCGATCTATCGGCAGAGGATGCCCTCGTCCGCTACCGCCGCAATCCGCTGGAGCATGTCGAACACATCAACTTCGAGATCACCAATCAGTGCAACTTCAAGTGCCTGCATTGCCGAAACGGCGGCGTTAAAGTCTTTCGCGAAAGAGACATGGCAAAACTGGAAGAGGCCGGACGCCTGTTTCTTTCCCTTGGCATCCGCCGCTTCGACTTCATTGGCGGTGAAGTCACCCGTTACGGCAGGGGTTGGTTAGATCTATCTCGTACCCTGCGCGACCATGACAGCACCCTTAATTGGCCTGATCCGTTGAAGGTCACGGTCTATACGAATGGCTGGTGGCTCAACGAAAAGGGGTTTGATGCCGCAGAACGCTATTATCATGACGAATCTGCCTATCTCGTCGATCTGAAGGCCCATGGAGTCTCCCACATTCTGTTCAGCATCGACGGCCCTGCCGGGCGTCATGATCGGTGGCGCGGATATCCCGGACTGTTTCAGCGAATCCTTGAATCGATCCCCAGGATCAAGGCCGCCGGACTAGCACCCAGGCTCTCCGTGGTCACGTTTCCCATGGAAGAATTTGAACACCTGCGGCCCTTCGCCAAGGCGATCTACGACGACCCAGTCGATCCACTCGGACAGTTTGCGGAAGACCGGATGAACCACGTGAGCAACTTTATCGACAGCGGAAATGCAGCCGACCATCTGCGGGCTGGGCATTTCCGACTATCCCGCGTCACGCCAGACATGATCCGGTGCAAGGCATTCTTTCGCCCCCGTCCCACCCTGCGGATCATGTCCAATGGCGCATTGGGCATTTGCCCCTTGATGCTGGGCGAAGAAGGCTATGGCAACATCCACGATCGGCCGCTGTTGGACATCCTAAACCACCTGGAAGTAGCTCCGCTCTACCGACTGCATGCCAGTGGTGAAATCGGGCGCTATCTCCAGGATGTCGATCCCGCCAAGTTTGCTACAGGCTTCGACCACCTTTGTGCGGTAAGAATCGAAGTCAATCGTCGTGCGATGGCCGACTTGACGATCTCCCCGAGATAATCAGATAGTAAATAGGACCATGCGGCGACCAGTTTTCTTTGGTGCGATTTCGTCTGCAAGCATGAGTAAAGTAAAGTGAGCCATTACTCACCACGGCTTCTTTCTTTGGCCCCTCCGCCAGCACCAGTCTCGGCCGTTGTGGCCACAATCGATACCTCAACGATACCTCAACTGCATGTCTTCTGCCAGCGCCGCCGCCGTGCGGAGGAGCATCGCTAGCCGCCGATACCCTTTTAGCGGCCGTCGCTGCAACTTCTCCGACACGAGGCAACCACCGAGTAGCCTTATCTGAGGAAGTTGTTCCGTCCAAAGCTTGCAACAGGATCCGCAGCATCGTAGACTAAGATCGAGTTTCCCAGATCTACAAGGCGACGACAACCATGATTTCTCGAAGTATTCTGGCGGCAATCCTTGGCGTCGTGTCCTACGGTGCCACCCTCTTCAGTGCCACGATTCCGGTCACAGACAGCAGAGTGCTCTCCGGGCTTTCCCCGTACAATTGGGTCTGCCGGGACGAGTCCCTCAGCTCGACGGTGAATGGAGCCTCCCTCAAGCTCTGGTTCAAGGGCACACGGCAAGTCACCTTGCAGGTGGCTACCGACCACATGGCCACTCACGTCGCCAAGCGGTTTCCAATCATCGCCTGGTCGGTCAACGGCGGGACTCTGCATACGCACCAGTTGGCACCGAAGGAAGCGTCCATTCTGCAAGCGATTTATAAGGCTGCATTGCCGGCTCTCGATGCGATCGTCACAACGGCTGTGCGAGCGTTGGAATTGCCCATCAAGGACGGGCAAAAGATAGCCTTCATGGGCGATTCCATCACTGAAGGGGGCGCCAACGACCCGGCGGGCTACGTGAATCTGGTGATCCGTGGACTGGAGGCCAACGGTATAAGGGCGACGGCAATTCCTGCCGGAATGAGCGGTCACCGGGCCACGCAGATGCTCAGGCGATTGGATCGCGATGTATTGAGCAAGAAGCCTGAGTGGATGACCCTGAGTTGCGGCGTGAATGACGTCGGGTTTCGGGACAAGGGTGTGCCGCTTGATCTCTACAAGGAGAGCATCACGAAGATCATCGATCAGTGCCAGGCGGCCGGCGTCAAGGTGATGATCCTCAATCTGCCTCGCGGGATATAACAGGCCCGATCATGCTTCTATATCAGAACTTGACCGTGAGTTCTCAATATAAATTAGATACGACCGTTAGAACTCGAATCCTAGATGAAGGATATATTCTCATGTCGAAACGTCAACGTGTCTCGCGGCGCGCCTTTGTAGAGGGGGTTGCAGTTGCTGCGGCAGGAATTGTCGCCGCTCCGATGGTCCTGTCCTCGTCCGCTTTGGGACTCGACGGCGCCGTGGCCCCGAGCAATCGCGTGATCTATGGATATATCGGCTGCGGAGGGCATGGTGCGGGTTGGAACTTCGACCAGGTCTTTCGCTGTCCCGACGCCCAGATCATCGCCGTTTGCGACGTGGACGAAGGTCGCATGAATGCAGCCAAGGCCAAGGTTGATGCCCATTACGGCCAGCAGTTGGGCAAGGATTACAGAGCATGCACGGCCTACGGCGATTTCCGCGAACTGATCCATCGCAAGGATCTCGACGTGGTGGGCATTGCCACTCCCGACCACTGGCACGTCATCCCTGCCATCATGGCCGCCAAGGCCGGCAAGGATGTGATCTGCGAGAAGCCGCTGACCCTGACTGTGGCCGAGGGCCGCATCCTTAGCAACGTGATGCGGCAGACGGGGCGAATCTTCCAAACCGCCTCCGAAAACCGATCGATCGACTCCTACATCCGCTGCGTAGAGTTGGTCCGCAATGGACGCATCGGGCAGTTGAAACATATCAAGGTTTCGTTACCGGGCGGCAACGAAACCCGTGGCAGCAACTTCACCCAGCGCAGCGAGGAACCGGTGCCCAAGGGGTTCAATTATGAGATGTGGCTGGGCCAGGCGCCGCTGCGGCCCTACGTGCCTGCCCGCTGTCACGGCAGTTTCCGCTGGTGCCTCGACTACTCCGGCGGCCGGCTGACCGATTGGGGCGCGCACCTGATCGACCTGGCCCAATGGGGCAACGACAGCGAGGCCACCGGGCCGATTGAGGTCGAGGGAACTGGCAAGTTTCCGCCGCGCGACAGTCTCTTTAACACGGCCGAGGCATTCGACATCAATTACAAGTATGCCAACGGTGTAACGATGAACGTGTGCTCGTCGCACCCGGGCGTTCGGTTCGAGGGCAGTGAGGGCTGGGTCGGCTTCAACAATTGGCGAGCGCCGCTGGTGGCCAGCGACCCGAAGATTCTCGGCTCGCAGATTGGCCCCAACGATGTGCATGTGTATCATCCCAGCGAAATCGTTGCCCGCGCTGACGGCGACAAGGGCGGCGAGCACCGCAACTTCATTGACTGCGTGAAATCGCGAAAACCATGCTATGCCCCGGCCGAAACCGGCCACCGCACAATCACCATCGCGCACATCGGCAACATCGCCATCCAATTACGTCGCAAGCTGCATTGGAGCCCCCAGCAGGAGACGTTCACCAATGACGCCGAGGCTAATGCCATGCTCACGCGGAAGCAGCGCGAGCCATGGACAATTGCCAATGTCAGCAAGTGGCTCTGAAAATTATCAACCTACCAGGAGCATATTGTCATGAACCGTGCGATAGCCTTTTTGCTAAATGGAATTGCAAGCGTGCTGCTGTGCGCTGCCGCCGCAACCGCTGTCGGACCGAACGCCTTCTATGCCATGGATACCTCGTTCGCCCGGCCGGGAGCAACCCTCGACCAACAACTCGACCTGGTCAAGCGACTGGGCTACGCGGGCATCGCCTGGCATGAGCAGACCTCCGAAGAAGTGAAAGCGACTGTCGCCGCCGCCGAGAAGCGGGGTCTCACGATGTTTACGATCTATTGCGCTGCCAAGGTCACGCCGGGGGGCGACCTAACTCACTCGTCCGCGCTGCCCGCCCTCCTCAAATCGCTTAAGGGCCACGGCACGATCATCTGGCTGCACATCGGTGGCAAGGGGCCTGACTTTGATTCTCTGACTGGCAAAGGGCTGGTGGTGCAGAAGCTGCGCGCCCTGGCCGACATGGCCAAGGCCAATGATCTGCGAATCGCCATCTATCCCCATCTGGGTGAATGGACCGCCAAGTTCGGTGATGCGTCCCGGGTGGCCAAGTTGGTCAAGCATCCAAATTTCGGCGTAACGTTCAATCTGTGCCATTGCATCGCTACGGGCGACGAGGCCAAGATCCCGACGCTGCTGGATGACGCGAAGGACGTGTTGACCAACGTGACCATTAGTGGCGCAGACACGGGCGTGACCGGTGGCCAGTGGAAGCAGTTGATCCAGACGCTCGACAAGGGCAGCTACGACGTCGGGATCGTCTTGCGGAAGCTGAAGGAGATCGGTTTTTCCGGCCCGATCGGTTTCCAGGGGTTCGGGATCCATGGTGACACCCGCTCGATCCTTGAACCCACAATGCAAGGCTGGAAGAAGCTCTCCGCAGAACTGAAGTAGCGTACGGTTTCACTTGGAACAGAAGGACAGATGAGCAGACTCGTCGCGATAACTCGGGCGGTTGGAGCGTCGCTCGCCGATTGTGAGCTGACCTTCCAGGCTAGAGAGCCTGTCATTTATACATGACTTTTGTCGTTTTTGGGCCGAAGGCGAGCCGCGCGGTCGCAAAGTCGGTCATGCGTCGGAGTCCGACCCACAGTGGCTGCGGTCCCGGCGGTGCCTCGGTGGCGCGGTTGTTGTAGCCTCCGAGTTGCGTTAACAATTTCATGAACTTTGACAACGTAGGCGGCTTTTTCGGAAGTTGCTACTTCGTGACGACGCGCCAGACCGACTTCCATTCGCTCTCGTCGAACACGGCGGTGCAAGGCAATTTCGGACAGGTGCGATTCAGATATGCTAGGTACAATACCTGCCACGCAATGATTTTGTAAAACGCCAGGCACCGCTTCAAACGGCCGGTCGTTTCGAGTTGAATGTCTTCCACCCGACAACCCGTTTTCAGCGTGCGGAAATAGATTTCTACAGCCCACCTCGCCACGTAATAGTCAATGACCCGCAATACGTCCTCGACCGTCTCAATCGGCAGCGTTGCGATCAACAGCCAACTCAAGTCGGTGCCATCGCCTGGCCCTCCGACCTCTTCCACCAGCACCACGTTGTAAGTTGCCGACAGCAGATGGTTTCCTTCGCACATGATTTGGCTCCATGCTATTTTGGCAGATCAGTTCTGTCTTCAGCCCTGGCGCAAATCTCATGCCGTTTGGAAAAATCCTTCGCTAGAAGAATGGGATCTGTGTATAAATGACAGGGCCGTCACCCCAGGGTAATTTCACCCGTTTATACCACATTCACATTCCTTCGAGCAATTCCCGACAATCGCCTTCCGATCTGCCCTGACACCGATTTGACGCGACTTGAAAAGGGGGCTGCGGGTGTGGTAGGATTGGGACTTTTGGAGGTGGAGGTAACATTGGATGAAAACTCGTAAATTGTTGATTGCCGTGAGTGCTCTATTTGGCTTGCTCGGCGGAATCGTGTCCCTTGACGCACAGGACATGCCGTCCTGGCAAGAGGTTTCCCGGATTCGTCCTGGGCAGAGCCACGTCGTGCCAGCGCTGTGGGCAAATTTTCCAAAGCTCAACGCCAAGAGCAAGGTGAAGATCCTTGATGTCGACGGCCCCGGCGTGGTCAGCCTGTTTCATGTCTGCAACTTTGGCCCAGCAACGGGCTTTTCCGGCAACAGCCCTGGTGCCCAGGCCGTGATCGTCCGAGTCTTTTACGATGCCCAGACTACGGCTGCCATAGAAATGCCGTTAATGGACTTCTTGGGCGACATCCAGTGTCAAAGCGCCTTGTTCAACACCGTCTATTTCACAAAGGTCAAGCACTCGCACAATTTCCGCTTGCCGATGCCTTTTCGGAAGCACATTACGATCGAGCTGGAGAACCCTTCCAAAGAAAACCTCGCCGCCTACACCGATGTGCAATGGGAAAAAGTTGACCGAATTCCCAGCGACTGCGGTTACCTGCGGACCGACTACCGGAGCGGCGTCTTTCAGGCCAACAAACCACTGCTACTCTCGCAGATCGATCAGCCGGCTACGATCGTGGCGCATTGGCTTCAGTACGAGTCGGTGAAAAGTCCGCATGGCGAGCAGTTGTGTGAGGGCGACCACCAGGTCTTTCTCGACGGCGATGAAAAGCCGACCCTCAACTATCTCGGCTCCGAAGACGCCTACGGCTACTCCTGGGGCTTCCAGCACGGCGTTCAATCGGATGGACGCTGTGCGATTATCAAGCTGGAGGATTTGAAGCCGGCCGGTTCGCGCATCGCCGCTCTGCGTTGCCGGGTGGAGGATGCCATTCGCTTTCAGAAATCATGCCGCTGGGTGCTGACCTACGCAAATGATCCGGGCGCCATGATCGCCTTGGGCACCACTCCCGTGCCCTACAGGCATTGCGTATATTACTACGCCAAGGATTGAAACATCAGCCGATGGCTGAAGAACAAACCATGAAGCTGTTCCGCGCATTGTTGAGTTTCATGTCGACAGCAACACGAAGGCCGAAATCACCGGGAATACTGGGGTTCGTTCCCCGGTCGCCACTTGATATTGCATCCGATGCTGGGCCGCGGATCCTTTGATACGGGTTGGCCGGCCAAGACGGCCTCGATGGCGTCGCGAAGATCCTTGCCGGTGATGGGGAGGCCGTTGCCGGGACGACTGGCGTCCATCTGGCCGCGATAGACCAGTTTCCGATCGGCGTCGAAGAGATAGAAGTCGGGCGTGCATGCGGCCCGATAAGCCTTGGCAATTTGTTGTGACTGGTCGACGAGATAGGGGAACGTGTAGCCCCGCAAGGCGATCTCTTCTTTCATTTTCGCAGGCGAGTCATCCTGGTAATGTTCAAAATCGTTTGAATTGATGGCAACAACCCCTACTCCCTGTTTTTGAGACTCCTCGGCAAGCTGTGCGAATGCCGGTGCGATGTGCTTGACGTAGGGACAGTGGTTGCAGATGAAGGCTATCAGCAAGGCCGGCCGCCCCGCGAAATCGCCCAGGGAGTGAATCTTGCCGATGGGGTCCGGCAGGGCAAAGTCGGGGGCTTCGACGCCAAGCGATAACTGCATCGTGCTCGTGGTCAGGGCCATGATATTCTCCTTGTTGGTGAGGGGTAATAGGTAGAGGATTCTACGCATTGGCTTCGAGGTGGAACAGGCGCCGAGCGTTGGACGTGGTCTGGTAGGCAAATTCCTCGAGCGGCACGCCGCGCAGCGCGGCCAGGGAGGCGGCCGTGTGGGCCATTAGCGCAGGCTCATTCCGTTTCTGTTTGCCGCGGAGCGGCTCCGGAGTGAGGTAGGGACTGTCGGTCTCGATCAAGATGCGATCGGCTGGGATCGTGACGGCCACCTCGCGAAGCGATTGGAATTTCTTGTTCGTATGGGTCACATTGCCGGCGAAACTCACGTAAAGCCCAAGGTCCAGGCATTCACCAGCCATCGCGGCGTCGCCCGAGAAGGCGTGCAGCACACCGCGGAGAGGGCCGCGGGAGACTGCGTCGCGCAAGATGGGCATCATGTCGGCTTGGGCGTCGCGGCAATGGATGACGATGGCCCGGTCACGCTGTTGCGAGATCCGCAGATGGCGGTCAAAGTACTCTCGCTGTAGATCGATCGGGGAGTAGTCCCAGTGGCGGTCCAGTCCGGTTTCACCCAAGGCGACCACGCGGGGATGATCGAGCAAAGCGACGATCGCGTCCCAGTCGCCAGCGGCCGCTTCCGCACAGGAATTCGGATGAATGCCGACCGCCGCAAAGAGGCTGGGGTAGGTTTCCGCCAGACGGACGGTCGCCCGGCTGGATGCGGCGGTGGTGCCCAGGGAGATCATGTACTCCACGCCTGCCCCGCTTGCACGGGCCATGACCGCCGCGCGGTCGTCTTCAAATTGCTCGTCGTCGAGATGGCAATGGGTGTCGATCATGGAGTTGGAAGTCTACAACTTCAACTCCGCTGCGGTGTTTTCCAGCAGCTCGATGTGTCCTTGAAGATTGCCGTAGGCTTCTTCCGCCAGCGAGCGAACTTCGGGAGCAGGAGTTAACTCAGCGGCACACTCGCCAATCACTTTCTGGTCGTGTTTAAGGTGGACGATGATCTCGCGGAGAAAGAACTCCAGGCCGAGATCGTTGAACGCGGCGAATTCCAACGGATAAGGCCCAGGGTTTGGTTGCCCACGATGCTCGATAATGGCATCGGCCACTCGCTGGGAATACATGTGGCTGTCGGCGGCCAAACAACCGATGGCCGTCCAGACAGGCTCGCGGCCGGCAAGGCTCCAAGGCTTGATCTCTACAGCATACAACGCCAACGAGCGGCAGAGCGTCTGCAGCAGTCGGTTCAAGACACTCACAACCACCGAAGATTCCAGCGTCCTATTCATGAACCGGTGCTCCATTGCATCAAGGCCCGGCTGGCTACTTGGCCGATCGTCCACAAGCCTTCCCAGCGAACGAAAATCAGGATCATCGCACCTGCCAGAACGACGGCGTAAATGCCGGGAATCGAGAACATGGGGATGTCCGGGGCCGGCTGCTTTTCAGGTTCCGCCTCCAACATCATCACCTTGACCACGCGAAGGTAGTAGAACAGGCTCACAACCGTGTTCAGGCCACCGACGATCAGAAGCAGATACATCTTGGCGTCCAGCAATGTGGCAAAGGCAGCAAATTTTGCCGAAAATCCGGCCAGCGGCGGTAGGCCGACAAGGCTGAAGAGGATAATCGCCAGGGACACGGCCACCGCAGGCGAACGGCGGATCATGCCGGCATAGTTGGCAATCGACTCGCTTCCCCGTGCGTTGCGGACAAAGGCCACGATGGCGAACGCGCCGAAGTTCATGAACAAGTAGACGCCAAGATAAACAATCAGGGCCGCCACGGCATTTCTCGTCTTCTCGGGATGCGCGACATCGCCAACAAGGGTCACGGCCGCAGCGACTGGCATCATCAGGTAGCCAGCATGGGCGATCGTGGAGTAGGCCAGCAGACGCTTGATGTTCGTCTGACCGTAGGCGGCCAAGTTGCCGAAGGTGCATGTCACGGCGGCCAGCAAAGCAATGAGCGAGGCCAGATAGAACCGCACCGGGGCCAGGGCAACGACGGTCGATGCGGCAGGCTCCAGGCATCCGGAAAAGATCAGTGCCAACCGGGTCAAGAGGGCCACGGCGGCGGCCTTCGAGGCGATCGAAAGGAACGCGCCCACTTCGGCCGGCGCACCTTCAAAAACGTCCGGGGCCCAGAAGTGGAACGGCACGGCCGACAGCTTGAAGGCGAGGCCGACCATCGTCATCAGCCCACCCAACACCAGTACGACGGCGGTCGACTGATGTTGGGCATCGCCCGTCTGGCCTAACCAGACCGCCAGTCGCTGGGCCATCGTGGGCAGGTGGGCCGAACCAAGCACGCCCGTCAGCAGGCTGAGGCCATACAGCATCACACCAGCGGCGGCCGCACCAAATACGGCATATTTCAAGGCGGCTTCGCTGCTGGCACGGCGCTGGCGGAGGATTCCGGCCAGTACGTAACACGGTACGCTGGCCATTTCAATGCCCAAAAAGACCATCATAACGTGATTGGCCGTGACCATGATGCAGAGGCCGATCGTCGCGCCCAAGATCATCACATAGAACTCCGTGGCGTCGTCGTCGTTGGGCACACCCGAGACCCGCGTGAAGGTCACGAAGAGCACCGCGAAGAGCATCAGCAGACTGCGCATGACAATGCCGAAACTGTCCCACACCAGCAGGCCGGTGAAGATCGACAGCGGTTTGGACGCAACGGCAAACTGTTGCCCCGGACTGACCTGTAGCCAGGATGCCACAATGGGGCACAGGAACCCCAGCGCGGCCAGGGCGCCCAGGAACGTGATGTAATAAGGCAAGCCGGACGCCTTGGGAAAGATCATGCGAGCCAGCAGCACGAGCACGATCGCGGCGCTGAGCGACAATTCCGGCCACACCGCGCCGAGCGATGGGCCAATATCCTTCAAAACATATTGAATCAGTTCATGCAAGTTCACGGCGACACCTTCGCAACAGGAGGTATGGCAAGCGAAGGTGCTTTTAAGTATTTTAACACAGCCGCGTCAACCGATACGCCCGCTTGCGGCTTCGCAAGCTCAGCAGACACCGCGCTGCGAGTCTCAGTAGCTGCACTCGCTTGTGGCTTTACGATCTCACTAGCCACTGCGGCCGGCGGCGAGAATTGCGCGGCATGCCTGACCGGATTGAGATTATTCACCATGCCTTTGATCGTGGCATCGGTATAATCCAACAACATCGAAGGGAAGACGCCAAGCACCACGGCCATTACGACCAGCGGGGCCGCAATGGCGATTTCACGGAAGGTCATTGGCCGCAGAGCCTCGGGGTGCGGGCCTTTGTACTCCGGTCCCAGGTAAACTCGCTGGATCGTCCATAGAATGTAGCCGGCCGTAAGAATCACGACCGCAGCGGAGAGTACGGCCAGTACGATGCTAAATCTCCAGACCGATAGGACCACGAGCACTTCGCCGATGAACCCACAAAGTCCCGGCAGACCCAAGGCCGAGAAAAAGATCACCATCGAAATGCCGGAGTAGGTGGGCATGTGCTGGAACAGTCCGCCGAAGCGGTCGAGGTCGCGATGGTGGACTCGGTCATAGACGACGCCGACGAGAAAGAACATGCCGGCCGAACTGATGCCGTGGGCGATCATCTGGAACATAGCGCCGCTGATACCCATCCGCCATGCGTCGGAATTGTAGAGGTTGCCGGCCGTTGCGCTGCACACGCCGATGCCCAGCAACACGTAGCCCATGTGACTCACGGAACTATAAGCGACCAGCCGCTTGAAGTCTTTTTGGGCCAGGGCTGCGAAGGCGCCATAGACCATGCTCACCAAGCCGACGATGGCGACCATCCAGGTCAGGCGGTCGTCGAGCGCGGAAGGCAATATCGGATAGCAGATACGCAGCACGCCGTAGCCGCCCATCTTTAGTAGCACGCCGGCCAGGATCATGGAAATGGGCGTGGGGGCCTCGACGTGGGCGTCGGGTAGCCAGGTATGCACGGGCACCGCCGGCAGCTTGATCACAAAGCCGACGAATAAGAGCAGGAAGGCCCACCATCCGACCGAGTGGCCGAGGAACAGCGTCTGCGCAAAGGGTGAGTTTGCCATCTGCCCCATCTTGGCCCACTCGATGATGCTGAAGGTGTGATGCGAGACCGAGCCGGGATTGAGCGCACGGACATCGCTTGTGAAGTAGAGCATCAGCAATGCGATCAGCATGAGCACACTGCCCACGAGCGTGAAGAGGAAGAACTTGATCGCCGCGTATTCGCGCCTTGGCCCGCCCCAGACGCCGATGAGAAAGTACATCGGCAGGAGCATCACTTCCCAGAAGACATAAAAGAGGAAGAAGTCCAGCGACATGAAGACGCCCAACATGCCGGTTTCCAAGAAGAGGAAGAGGATGCAATAAGCGCGAACATGTTTTTGGATTGGCCAACTGGCCCACATCGCCAGTACGCTGAGGAACGAAGTGAGCACGACCAACGGTAGGCTGATGCCGTCGAGGCCGAGATGGTAGTTAATATCAAAAGCGGGAATCCAAGGACTCACAACTACATATTGCATATCTCCCGTACTGAGCGAAAAGCCAACCGAATTCTCCTTGGCCCCAGGCAGCGCAATCCAAACCGTAAGCGCAAAGACGATGACTGTCACGATGAAGGCGAATTGCTTCATCGTTTCGTCCTGACCTTTGGGGAAGAATAAGAGCACGAATCCTGCCACCGTCGGCAGGAATATGATCAGACTCATCAACACGGCGGGATCAGATAAAGCATCGAGTAAAATATTCATCGTGTCACGTTCAAAGTTTGCGGTTTTCGACCGTTAAAGAGGTTCAAGTTATTTCTTAGGTTCCGGCCAAGGCCCAGTTCCAATAAAAGCTAATCAAGAGGAACAGGGCAACCGTGCCAACAGCCATCCACATGACGTATTGCCGCAAGTTGCCGCTCTGCACGGTACGAAGCCAAAGGCCGGCCGTGTGGGTTACAAGGGCAAGGCCATTCACCAGTCCATCGACTAAAATTCGGTCGATCCATTCGTCCAGTCGTGCTACAACTCCGACGAGCCACGCCAGGCCGTCAACTAGGCGGTCGATGCCTAGTTTGTCCCATGCGGCGACCCAGTTCGAGATCCGCAGCGCGGGACGAATAAAGAGCAGGGCATAAAGTTCGTCAAACCACCACTTGTGTACCAAAAATCGATAGATCGGGGCGAACTGCTTCCGCACATCATCCGGGTTAAGTTTTCGCAACCCGTAAAACACGGTCGCCAGCACGAAACCGGCCAGCGCGGAGCCAAAGGCCCAGAACGTCGCGGGCACATGAATCCCTTCGGCGTGCGATTCATGCTCGGAAGGATATTTGACAACGGGTGCCGACCAACCAGCCGAGGCGCCATGTTCCGTACCTAGCGGCCGCGCCTGCTCCAAGAGCGGCGTCAGACCGAAGTTGCCCAAGGGCGTGAGGGTCCAGCCGGCAACGACGGCAAAAAAGGCAAGAACCACCAGCGGTCCGACCATCGCGCGAGGCGACTCGTGGGCGTGTTGATAGACATGCTTGTCGCGCGGCTCGCCGGCAAACGTCATGTACCAGAGGCGGAACATGTAAAACGTCGTAATCGCGGCTCCCCCGGTGGCAATCCAGAAGAAATAACCATGCAGCGGATTGAATTGTTTGAACAACAATGCCTGGGCCAGGATGCCATCCTTCGAGTAGTAACCGCTCAGTCCGACGACCAAAGGGATACCCGCTCCCGCGATCGCCAAACAGCCGACGAGCATCGTGCCGGCGGTCCAGGGCATCTTCTTCCGCAAGCCACCCATCTGCGGCATTTCGTTGGTGCCCGTGGCGTGAATCACCGACCCGGAGCAGAGGAACAGCAGGGCCTTGAAGAAGGCATGAGTGAAGAGGTGGAACATGCCAGCCAGCCATCCACCAAGGCCCAGTGCCAGCATCATGTAGCCCAATTGGCTGACGGTCGAGTAGGCCAGCACGCGCTTGATGTCCGTGGCGGTAATGGCAATCGTGGCGGCGATAAAAAGCGTGATTGTGCCGACGATTGCGATGACTAGCAGAACCTCGGGCGTAAAAATCGGATAACAGCGGCCGACGAGATATACGCCCGCGGCAACCATCGTGGCGGCATGAATCAAGGCACTGACGGGTGTCGGACCTTCCATGGCGTCGGGCAGCCAGACGTGCAACGGGAACTGGGCACTCTTGCCCACGCAACCGCAGAAGATTCCCAGCCCGGCCACGACCAGGAGCCAATAGCCGTAGCCTTGCTCGCGCCAGTCCTCAATCTTCGAGGCCCAATCTCCCCAATCATAGTGTCCCTGAAAGAACGCTAACTTCCCATCCCACAACCGAGGTTTGTCAGGAGTATTTCTTTGCTCTAGCTCTTTGATGAATCCCCCATGAACAAGTTCACTCACCTTATCTTGTGCAGCGAGGAAGACCATGCCATCAGGAACGTGCGGTTCAAAATGGTCTCTCTCCGGCCGAACTTGGCTGAAGACGCCGGGCTGAACGGTACCATCCGCCTGAGTACGATCACCGAAGCTGAATGTGCCCATGCCGGCAAAGATCGCCATCAGGCCAATAATCATGCCAAAGTCGCCGACACGGTTGACGATGAAAGCCTTGTTGGCCGCGTTCGATGCGCTCTTCCGCTCGATGTAAAAACCGATCAAGAGGTAGGAGCAGATCCCCACCAATTCCCAGAAAGCAAAGACCATCGCCAAATTGCCGGCGATCACCAAGCCCAACATGCTGAAGCAGAAGAGCGATAGGTACTGGAAGAAGCGATAGAAGCGGCCGCGGCGGCGGAGCGGCTCGCCATTTTCCAATCGGGCCAGCGAATCGGTAACTTCGTGCAGCTCTTCGTGCATGTAGCCCAGCGAGTAGATATGGATGCACGAGGCAATCAGCGTGACCATGCAGAACATGGCGAGGGTCAGCGAGTCGATGTAGTAGCCAATAGTCAGCGATAGCGAGCCGAACTGACCGAGAGTGTACCAATCGCCGGAGACGGGATCGGGAGGCCCGGCGTGAGAATCTGTAAGCGGATTAACGCTGAGCCAGCAGATCAGGGCCGAGAAGGAAAGCACGAATCCGCTGACGATAGCGCCGGTGGCCAAATAACCGGCGGCCTTCCCGCCAAGCCCCATGCGCTTTCCGAAAAAGACAATGAGCACGAACGAGGCCAGTGGCAGAAGCCAGGCCGTTCCTAAAAGCGTCGGCAGTGACGTGGTCAGATTCATAATGATTATTGCAAATTGCAAATTGCAAATTGCAAATTGCAAATTGGCGTACGCTCCGCGTGCGTTTGTCCGACAATATCCAATTTCCAATTTTCAATTCTCAATTTTCAATCCCTTTTATCCGGCAAGTTCGTTCCCGCGATCGACGTCGATCGTTGCGTGGTTATGGTAGAAGCAGAGGGCAATGGCCAAGGCGACGGCAGCCTCGGCGGCGGCCAGCACGATGACGAACATGGCGATGAACTGACCATCAAGCCCCAAACCGTAGGCATTGCCTTCCAATTGCGCACTGCTGAAGGCGACAAAATTCAGGTTGGCGCCGTTAAGCACCAGTTCAATGCCCATCAGCACGCCGATGGCGTTCCGCTTGATCGTCATGCAGACCACGCCACAGACAAATAGGATCGCGCCTACGATCAGGTAGTGCGACAGGCCAACAGGATGTGTAAGTAGATCCATGTGTTTTTAATTAAAAAGTATCCAGGAGCTAGAAGTTAGAAGTTAGAAGTTAGAAGAAATTCCGATTCCCACATTCTAACTCCTAACTCCTACCTCCTAATCCCCCCCTCGCCGCCTCGCCGTTTTGCCCGGGCTAGGAACGCGGCTCCGACGAGAACGACTAATAGATGAACGGAAATAATTTCAAACGGCAGGAGGTAACCGACCGGTTTCTTCGCATCGTCCGATGATTGACCAACCTTATCGGTGCGGACGCCGACCAAACCGGCACCCAACTGGGTCGTCGTGGGATTGGCAGCGGCGACTTCCACGGCGACCGGAACTGGTTCCACGATCGGCCGAACCTGGCCGACCGTCTGCAACAGTACGGCCAGCAGCGATCCGCCGGTCAGCAGGGCCAGTACCCATTGCCCGCCACTGCTTTGCATCGAGATAAACGGCCCTCGCGCAGTGAGCATGACGCCGAAAATTAGCAGCACGACGGTGCCGCCGACATAAAGCATAAGCTGCATGGCCCCTAGGAATTGGGCACCGGAGAGGAAAAACAATCCCGCCACTCCGCACAGCGAGGCAACCAGGTACGAGGCCATGCGCACGATGTTGTTCGACACGACCACGGCGACGGCGAAGACGCACGTCACCAAGGCGAAAAAGAGGAAGAAGAAGCTGTCCCAGTGGATGGCCGACATGGTTAGCAAGCTCCTTCTCGGGAAAGGGAGGAAATTGCAAATTGCAAATTGCAAATTGAGAATTGAAAATTGGAAGACAGAGGGTGCTGAGACAATAGTGGACTCGCGCGTCCCTCTTCAATTTGCAATTTGCAATTTTCAATTTGCAATTTACAATCCCCTTCCGACCGTTGGTTTTGTTTCGCCGGCATTTCGAGCGGCTTGCTGGGGTGCGAAAGTCCGCCGCGCAGAACGAATATGGAGACCATCGTGCCGACGAGCATGATCGAGGCCAGCGGCACACAATATTTCAGGCAGGTGGTCATGACTTGGTCGATGCGGAGGCGGGGTAGCGTCCAGCGGAGCCACATCATGAAGATCACGCCCAGAACACCTTTGGTGATCAGGTTGCACATACCAAGGAAGTTGCCGGCAAAGGCGGCGATGTCGTTATGCTCCGGAGTCAGTCCCAGCATGGTTGCGATGGGAATTGGCCCATTCCAGCCGCCGCAGAAAAGGAGTGCCCCTAACAGGGCCAGCAGGAACATGGCCGAATACTCGGCCATGAAAAACATCGACCAGCGGAAGCCGGAATACTCGGTCATGAACCCGGCCACCAGTTCGCTCTCGGCCTCGGGCAGGTCGAAGGGGGCGCGGTTTGTACCGGCCGTGGCACAAGTCATGTAGATGAAGAACGTGACCAAGGCGAACGGGTTGACGAGGTTCCAACTCGTCAGCCAACCAGCCTGCCGCTGGGCAATCTCCGTCAGATTCATGGTTCCCGCCATCAGCACGGGCACGACGACGCACATCCCCAGCGGGATCTCAAAACTGACAACCTGGGCCGCTTCGCGCATCGCACCATAGAGCGACCATTTGGAGCCAGAGGCATATCCGGCCAGGATCACGCCGAAGACTTCCAGGCCGCCAATCGCCAAGATGAAGAATGCAGCCGTGTCCATCGGCTGAACAACCCAGCCCGGCGCGAACGGCAAAGCCAAATAGGGGATGAAGGCGGCACAGAAGGTCAAGTAGGGGGCCGCGCGGAAAAGCAGCCCGTCGGCTGCGGCCGGAACCAAATCTTCCTTGCAAAGCAGTTTCAGCCCGTCGGCCGCAGGTTGCAGCCAGCCAAAACGCCCGCCCACGCGAGTCGGTCCCAAACGGTCCTGAATGCGGCCGGAAATCTTCCGTTCCATCCACGTATAGACCGCCACGCACGTCATGACCAGAGCCAAGATCAGCGCAACCTGAACCAGACCGACCACAAGATACCAGAGCCAGCCTTGCTGGGCAAGGCCGTGAAGCCCCCAATGATCCAGGATGTTTATCAGTGCTTGAGCCACGTGTACATTTCTATGGAACTAGGATCTGCGAAACCGCAAGCGGCCAGGATGAATCATTCTTTTATCTCTCATAATTCTGCTCTCCATCTTTCTGTCCGCTCCCTCTCTCCCTACCGATCAACCTTCCCCGCTCCCCGCCTCACGCCCCACGCCTCTTCCTACCGATCAATCTCACCCAACACGATATCCAACGATCCGATCACCGCCGGTACGTCGGCAATCAGGCATCCACGACACAATTCCGCGGAGACCGAAAGATTGCAGAAACTGCTGCTACGGATCCGCACTCGCCACGGCACGGGCGAGCCATCGCCGATCAGCATGAAGCCCATCTGGCCCTTGGGGGCCTCGGTCTCCAGGTAGGCCGTACCGACGGAGAGCTTCTGCCGCAGCTTGATCGGCTCGGCCAGCACTTCCGTGGTCTGATTATATTTTTCCATCGCCTGGCGAATCAGCCTCATCGATTGCACGACTTCCAACATGCGGACATAGAAACGATGCCAGCAATCACCCAACACGGCCTCCCGCGGAACGGCCGGATAGGGCATATCCTGAGGATACTTTCCCTTGACCTGGGCAATGACCTCGAACTTGTAGCCTTCGTACATCCGCGTGTAAATCAGCTCGCCGTCGCGCCGCAAATCCCAGTCAATGCCGCTTCCCCGCAAGACTGGACCGGTGCAGCCATAATCGACCGCCATCTCGGGCGAAAGCAGGCCAATGTTTGCCGTGCGGTGGATAAATATCGAATTGCTTGTGAGGGTCGCATGCAGCTCGTCAATGACCGGCTCGAACTCGGCCAGGAACGTCTCGCATTTTTTCTGCCAGCCTTTAGGCAGGTCGGATGTTACACCGCCGGGCGCGATGTAGGAATAGGTCAGCCGCGCCCCGCAAAGCTCCTCGAAAAGAAGGAGGATTTTCTCGCGTTCCCGAAAGCACCACACGAACGGCGTGAAACTGCCCAGGTCGAGGCCGTACGTTCCGGCGGCTACGAGGTGGCTGGCAATGCGGTCCAATTCGCAGACCAATACCCGCAAGTGACGAAGCCGCTCCGATGGCACGAAACCGAGCAGCTTTTCCACGGCCATCGACCAGCCGAGGTCCATGTTCATGCTGGCCAGGTAGTCGAGACGGTCCGCGTAGGGCACGAATTGCCGCGGCGAGAGGTTCTCGCCGATCTTCTCCGCGCAGCGATGCAGATAACCGATATTCGGCGTCAATTCGCTGACCACTTCGCCATCGGTTCGCAACACGAGCCGCAACACGCCGTGCGTACTCGGGTGCTGAGGCCCCATGTTGATCAGCATTTCATCGCTGCGAAGGTCGAATTCGACCAGATCGGGATCGACGCGTTCAACCGGCATTTTCAACCCTCCTGGCGATGCCGTGATACTCGTGCGGCGGACGATAATCCTTCCGCAACGGGTGGCCGATCCAGTCCTCGGGCAGCAGTATCCGGGTCAAATCAGGATGGTCCAAAAAGTTGACACCGATCAGGTCAAAAACCTCGCGCTCGTGCCAATTAGCCGTCTTCCAGATCGAGCTTAGCGTCGGCAACTCGGGCAGGCTACCCGGAACGTCGTCCTGCCAGCGAGGCAGCGTAACCAGGAGCACCAGACGATGCTTATAAACGAGGCTCGATAGGTGATAAAGCACCTCCAAATGCGGCTGCCATTGGACGGCGGCCGCTTTCTTCGCGTCAGGCTCAAAGTAATCGACGCCCGAGATGCAATGCAGCATATTGAACCGCAGGGCCGGTTCATCGCGCAGGAAATGCCCGATCTCAGCCAGAGAACTACCGGCCACTTCGATCCAAGGATCGATTGCGGCAGGATCCGTTCGGAGAATGGCCGGACCGAAGCGGCCGTTCAATAGTTGGTGAATATCTTGGAATTGCATCTAACGTACTAACTGAAACTTTTCAAACGGTATTAACGCACGATCTGGAGTTTTCCCGCAGGTCGAGATTGGGAACTATCGATAGCCCGCACCCAATTGAGGTCGCCCCTTCGCCAAACGTAAACGAAACCAAGTAAAATCAAGGCAAAAAACGCGGCCAGATCGACTGCCGCAACAAGGGCCAGCGCGCGGGCGTCCTCGGCGGCCAACTCACAAGCGTCCTCGGCGGTTTGTGCCACAGTCGTAATGTCGGCGGTTTGCGGGGATGTTTGTATTTTCATCGTTACTCCCAGATCGGCTTCCAGGCTGGGAGCGCGTGGAGGAGTCTGCGGCTTCATCCAGCGGGTTGCCGTGCCAAAAATCGTCGCCGGCGGGAAAAACAAGGCGACTTCAACTTCAAAAACGATGAACACCAAGGCCACCACGTAGAACCGCAGATCAAACTGCACGAAACTCGTTCCGACTGCCGGCTCGCCGCATTCGTAAACATCCAGCTTGGCGGGTGTCGGCATATCGCAGCGAACCAGTCGGCCGATAAGCAGCGAAACCAGCAAAAACAATAGCCCAACCGAGCCAAAAAGCACGATGTAGGCGGCAATTGAGGTCGGAGACATTCCGAGTTCCAGCGAAAGATCGGACTTGAAAAGCGATTATTCTAGGGCGAATCCACTAACCATGCAACCCGTGAAGAGTATTACTGAAACTCACTGATTGGGGCCACCATGCACCGGTCGAAGCACCGACTTGGATTGAGCGACCGCCAGCGGTTCAAGCGTTGCTTTTCCCCAGGCAATTTCGACCGGAAGCCGCGAAAAGTCAACCCGGCATCCATCGCGAGAATAGCAGCTTAAATCGTGCGTCGAACCCATGAAGATACAATCGACCGGACAAGGTTCTACGCAAAGAGCGCAAAAAAGGCATTTTCCGTAGTCAATGACAAATTCGGTTACTTGAAAACCTTTCTTTTCTGGTGCCTTTTGCTTGCCGATTTCAATGCAATTGGCTGGACAGGCCCTGGCGCACGCTTCGCAAGCAATGCAGGTTGTCAGGTCGAAACGGTGGTAGCCGCGAAAACGCGGAGCCACGGCTACCGGAAGTTCAGGAAATTCGTACTTCTCAGTGAAAGTTCGTCGCTGTGGATCGTAGGTGCGAATCCAATAGCGAAGACCCACCCAAAGTGCGTATGAAACCGTCCCTACAGCAATGAAGATGTTGCGAAACCAATTCAGCATTGGGCGAGGGTCCGAAAAAGAATATAAGTTAAGTGAAATGAGCGTCCATTATATTGCATGCGGACCGAAAATGGCAACGGGAGAACTTTGTAGTTTTCCTGCCTGCCCTGCTCCGCCCTTTGACAGTGGTGCTCCGGAGAGTAGAATAGGATGTAGGTCGTCCCTTCCGCTCAATCCAGAGGGACTATGGCCCTACCCCACCTGTTACGGATACCCTTGCTATGTCGCTCTTCGCTATGTTCTCGCCAGAGACCATGATTGTCGTCGGAATCATTGCATTACTTTTGTTCGGAAACCGCCTTCCTTCGGTAATGCGGTCGCTCGGGCAGGGCGTAACCGAGTTTAAGAAGGGTCTGGAAGGCAACCACGAAGATGATGCCGCGAAAAAACTCGAAGCGTCCAAGAAGCTCGACGACCAGGCTGTAAAAAGCTGAGAACTTGTTTCAGAAACCACATTAAGGGTGCAAACAAGCCCGCAGACCCATTGTTGAAACAAGTTTTTTAACGTAAGAAGTTAGGTAGTCGTAATGCCCTTGCCGTTGGCTTTCTTCGAGTTTTTTGGAATCCAGGGATTCCTGCTGCTTGCAATTCTTGGCGTTCTCCTCTATGGTGAGCGCTTGCCGGAGGTTGCAGCCACCGTCGGGCGGCAACTTATGCATTTGAAGAAGAGCGTGCAGGGGATTCGCAACGAGATCGAATCCGTAGCCTTTGATGCAAAGCATGCGGTTGCCCGCAGCATGGATAAAGCCGACGATCTGGCACATGAGGAGTCCACGGCTCCCAAGTTTGAGCCTCCGCCGGCCGAACCCGCCACCGTTGGATCGTCCGCAGAACCCCACGCAAGCCTCGGTAGCCCTTCATCCGACAACAAATGATTCAGGGCGTTTAGCTCAGTTGGTTAGAGCGCCTTCCTCACACGGAGGAGGTCACAGGTTCGAGTCCTGTAACGCCCACTCTGGGGGGTGCAATAGAGTGCATCCCCGTGCAAACCCCTGCATTTCCAGGGGTTTCGCTTTTCTTGTGTACCGCGTTGCATGGCGTTGCATCGGAAAAATGCAGCCCAAAATGCAGCTCGGTTTCCGATGCTGTTGCGCGTGCAAAATGTTCCACGGTGGTTTGCAGATAGTGCCGTTTTGCGACGGCTTGGCTGTTGCCGATCCACTCGCAAACGACTTGGATTGGAAACGTCTCAGCCAACTCAGTCTCGCGTGTCGCCCGGAGATTCTGGAAAAGTTTCGGCCACGGCTTCAACCCGGCTCGCCGGATGATCCGTGCCAGGTGGGTTCCCAGGTTCGACGGATTGCCTTTCAGCCGGTGGTGAGCACCGGGAATGACGTACACTTCCCCCTCCTCCGCTTGCTCCCATGCCTCCTCCAGGTACGGCCGCAACTCCGGGAAGATCGGCACGACACGCGATTCCTTTCCGTCGTGATGCTCGGTCTTGGGGGAGTGAATGAGCATGGCGGGTGTCGGTTTGAATTTCCCACCCAATAGATCAACGTCGATCCATCGCAGCCCCATAGTTTCCGAAGGGGTACGCAACCCACCAAAACGCGCCAACGCAAAGATCATCCGCCATTGCCAGTCAGGGCAGGCATTCAGGACCGCTGCGGCCTCGTCTCGCGTGATGAAGTATTCACGCGCCGCGTTACCCTTGACCATGCAGCCCTTCATGCCGTCGAAGGGGTTTTCCGCAATCAGGCGACGGCGCAGGGCGTCCCGAAAGAATTGTTTCGCCATGCCGCAGCGTCGCCTAACCGTGTTGTCGGCTAGACCCTGCCCACCATCCTGTTTGCTGGCCAGCCAGCGTCGGAAGTCGTCAGCTTCGCTCGCGGTGATCTTGTTCAGCGGCCTAGTAGCTCCGAAGAATTCGACCAGACAGCGGCGGGTGTGGTTGTAGACAATGGCCGTGCTGCCCTTCACGTCGGCACGGCGTTTGATGTAGTCAGTGACGAATTTGGCCACGGTATTGGGCCGATCGGCTTCCACGGCCGTCGCTGCCTGTTGATCCTGCAATCGCTCGGGGACCAGCCCCACACGCAACAGGGCACGATACAAGCCGTCGTCATGCTCGGCAATGTAATCTCGCCACTTGGCAGTAGCGGAATTGGGCTCGCGCTTGCCTTGTGACTTGACCAATTCTTCCGCGTGTCGCTTGATCGTCAGGGCGTCGTGTTCACCAACGTCGCCCAGGGCGATGCTCAGCCGCTTGGGGTGTGCGGCCTTTAGCTCGCCTTCCCGCCGTGGTTCGGTTCGCGGCGTGAATTGGATCGAGTAGCTCCCGCTTTTCGGTTTCCTCAGTAGGGATGCCATGATGTAGGTCTCCATAAAAGATCGGGGGCCGTGTCACTCGTTTTGCAGCAGTTAGAAGACTGCCGCGCAAACCTTGCTCCCCGTCTTCACGGATCGTAGCTCGAAAATGCGCACAAGTGACACGGCCCACGGCCGGGTTATTGGAAACCATCGGAGAACCTTCTAAAGGGATGCAAAGCCCTTGTCGGCCACGGATGATGTAACCGACAAGATCATTATCGTCTTTTTCTTCCGTTCGTCAATAGGCGTCCTAGGACACGAATTTTCCGCCTCTTTCCCGTGGAATCGGCAGCCGTGTCCGGGCCGGGTGCATTTTCCGCTGCATATCGCCGCTCGCCTGTGGGTGTTTCTCTTCACTTGGGTGGCCACGCTCGCAAAAAACGCACTACGTTTGCGCCTGTCGCCTGTTCGGGCCTTGGGTGGTGTCATTGGTCCTTGAACAACATCGCCCCTCTAATCGCTTCCTACGCGATTCGTGTGTATCCGGCCACCGGGCCGGTAGTCGCAATATGGAAAGCAACTTGCCGGCCTGGGGCCAACGTCGGCGGGCTCGCCAGCCGTAGCATAACAGCCGGTGATCAATAAACGGTCGGCCTTGAACAGACTAGAAGCCGACCGCCCAAACACCTGCCGACGCTTACTGATTTTTCTCGTGTTCCGTCCTTGGGGAGTCAAGTTGCCCCTCCTCCTCCTCCTCCGCAGTCTCGGCAGGGACGCCGGACAACTCGCCCACGCGAGGGGGGGGCGTGATGACGCCTTGTGTTTTTAGCTGATTGACAAAATCTTCAACGAGCGATTCAAAACCGGGCCAGGGGTTGTCCTCCGTCCAAGCTTTATCCATCGCTTCGATTCGCTGCTCTGTGCTCATGCCCTTCAGGACTAGCTTATGGGGGCTGGTGTCGCACAGATACTTTTCGCTATGAGCCAGAATCGCCTTCCGCGTCACTGGATTGCGGAGGTAAACATCTTGGGCCGCCCGCTGGGCTTCCCAATAGATTTCCTCGTCGGCATCGCTGCCGCTGCCGACGAGCCTTGCCACGTCTGACCGTAGTTGCGTTATTTCTCTTCTCACTTCAGTTGTCCTTTGTCTAGGAGTGCATCAACGGCCGCGCGTAGCTCGGCCAGTTCTGCTACCACGTCGAAAGCTTCGCACGGGCCTAACGCCCGGTCATAGACCAGCTTTGCCGCCGTCGTGTCGCCGGCCTTTGCCAGTTCAATCAGTTTCTTCGCAATCGCCCGCACGTCGGCAACTGTGACCGCTTTCGACAATGCCGCCCGCAACTGGTTTGCCTTTTTTGCAAGTGGATTGCCAGGGCCGCCAGCGTTGCCAGGAAGGAACCGGCCGCGCGGGTCTCGGTCGCCGTTTGCTCCGTTTAGTGACGGTGAATTATCCATGTCGTTTTCCTATCGCGGTCGATGCAAGGCTTCCTGCACCGCGTGAATCATGTTCGGACCGGCCGGGCCGAGTAGCTCGCGCAGCCGGCCGGTTGCTTGTGCAATCGCCGTTTCGTTGCCGCCGCCGCCCATGGAGCAACTCGACAATAAATGTTGCCGTTCCAACAGGGGCGTCAATCGCGTGTTGAATTGCCTGCAAAACGCATCGACCGGATATTGCAATAGCGGGTCCGGAAGGTCAAGGAACGGGCGGAAGCCAAGCTTATCGAGCCCCGTCTTGATTTCGGAAGTGGTGGCGGTAATCTCGGCTTCCACCGCCCGCAACGCGGCCGCTCGGTCAACTCCGATGGATGTTTCAAGGTTTCGCACGTCGCGACGAATCTCGATTTCGGCTCGCAAGTATGCGATTTCAGCACGTCGCAAATTGACGGCGGCTTGGGTGGCCGCGACCGGGTCCGCAGTCATTATGTCAACGGCCTGGGTACTCGCTTCGTCGGCTTGCCGGCGGGCTTCAGCAAGCAAGGCTTCCGCTTCGGTAATTCGGCCATTGATTGCCTCAGCCGCTTGGCGGGTGGGGGGGGTGGCATAATCAGGAATTCGCAAAATCATCATTGTTCAAATCTCCACTGTCAAAAAAGGGGTTTCGTTGGGGTTTACTTTGCTGGCAAATTCCAGCGTTGCCG
>Ga0118677_10000966_pt1 | contig 61664 bp, 57 predicted proteins | sample AliMusrvi5mmetaG_FD_86154 | JGI IMG/M metagenome (GOLD analysis project Ga0118677, IMG submission 86154) | reverse complement strand
GCACAACATCTCCCATTGCTTGGCGTCGAACTGGCCACGGAATTAAAGTAACCAGTCGAGTAATCAGCCCTGCTATCTCAGGAGTTATGCCGTTTCGATTCAGTACAGAGGTCTTCATATGCAAGTTTTCCAGTTTTTACATTGCAGTATGAAGATATTATAACAGGTATATCAGTATTTACCAAATCCCTTAGTCCGTCAGTCTTTACTGGACCCATCCCTCCAAGCAGCATTGCTGAGTTTAAAAAAGCGTCGAGCAATGGCATCTGTTCAGTAATTATATATCCAGCTATTCCGATCAAGAGGGAAACTGCAATGATCACAAACGAAAATCCTGCATGCTTAATAATTCGGAGTGCAAATCTACCTGTGGAGATCGGTCGGGTATGGTGTTTTTCGTACATGATATTGTCTGCGATTGATGGGTATTGGAATGGGTTTTGGATGAATAATAACCAATATCAAAGAGATATGTCGCCAGGCTTTCTGAATTGCTCTCAAAAAAATACAGGATTATATCTTTTCAATAAACAGTAGTACATTTAACGTATAGTAAAATATATCGACATAATCAAAATGAGGAGAGTGCAATGGGTATTGCTTCAAAACTGCAACTTGCTGCAGATGCAATAGAGGATGCAAAAAAACGCCTCAACAGAGCAAAAGATGATGCTGATGACGATTATGAGATACGTCAGGCTATGAAAATTCTTGAGGATGCACTTGCTTATATACATGGAGCATCTTCAGAACTCCAGAAATAGAACGGGAACTGGGATCATATTTTTATGTGTAATGAAGCAAAACCGACTACAGTTATCAGGGTTGATCTTGACGGTGTCTTCGCTGATTTTTATGGACGTATGAGGGAGATTGCTTCAGAGTGGTTTGAATGTCCGCTGGACAGGCTTTCCGGTGAAGTTTCCTACGGCATGACGGAATGGGGTGTTATTTGAACAAGTCAGTATGAGAGTCTGCACCGTTTCGCTGTAACACAGCGCGCGCTGTTTAAAACCATGCAGATGATTCCCGGAGCCCGAAAGTATCTTCGTATGCTCTCCGATGAGGGATATCGTATCAGGATTATTACTCACAGGCTTTATATTCATTACTTCCATGCTTCTGCAGTGCAGCAGACGGTTGAATGGCTTGACAGCCACGGAATACCATACTGGGTTCTCTGTTTCATGAAGGAAAAGGCGCAGGTCGGTGCCGATATCTACGTGGAGAATGCTCCGCACAATGTTACACTGCTCAGGGAAAGGGGATTGTATACCATTTGCTTTGCCAACAGTACGAACCGCCATATCAGCAGCCCGAGAGCTGCGTCATGGCAGGAGGTTTACGAGATGGTGAAGGAGTACAGCTCTTAGATCAGCGAGTTACATAAAAACAGGCAAATTTAAGATAGCTCGTTTCCGGCATTGCAAGCAGTACTGGATGATCGAAGGGCTGCGAGTTCTTGTGTATTAACCTGAGCTGGCAGCCCGCTGAAAGAGCAGCCTGATGCACAGATTGCAGAAAGTCCTCTTCTGAAACATGATGACTGCAAGAGGCGGTTGCAAGAAACCCACCGTTTTTCACTAACTGAAGCCCAAGTTTATTGAGCCGTTTGTAAGCCTTAAGGGCACCGGGCAGGTTTTTGCGGCTTTTGGTGAAGCTCGGTGGATCAAGAACAACAAGGTTGAATGACTCTTTCGACTCAACCATCTGGTCAAGAGTATCAAAGGCATCTTCTGCAACGAGACTGTATTCCGTGAATTTGTTCAGTTGAGCATTACGATCCGCCCTCTGCAGAGCCTCATTGGATGCATCAATAAGTATCGCAGAACAGGCGCCTCCGTAAAGGGCATTGAGGGCAAAACCACCATCGTTGGTAAAGACGTCAAGTACTTCGGCGTTTTCTGAAAGCTTTCTTATAATTCTACGGTTTTCACGCTGGTCAAGGAAAAAACCGGTTTTCTGGCCTTCAAAAAGATTTACTTCATACGTTATACCTGCATCATAAATAGTCTGTACCGTTTCAGATCGTTCACCACGGACTACATCTTTGTAAATTGTAAGACCTTCAAGTTCTCTCAAAGGTGATTCATTGCGAACGATAATAACGGTAGGACTAAATAGCTCCTGCAAGACATCGCAGATCAGCTGCAGGTGAATATCCATGCCGGCTGAGAACGCCTGCAACACGATTGCCTGGTTGAATCGGTCAACAATTAACCCGGGGAGGCCATCCGATTCTCCATGGACTAGTCGATAAGCGTTGGTCTCTTCCTTGTTGTAGATTATTTCTCGCAGCTTGAGGGCTTCAAGAAATTTCTTTTTGAAGAACTCCTTGTCCGGTTGTTCATCCTTGCAGCTGATAAGCCTGACAGAGATCAGGGAGTGAGGGTTGTAAAAACCGGTTCCCAGGAACTTTTTGTCATGGGTAAAGAGCTTAACAGTTTCGCCTGAAGCGATATCTCGCGGAACGTTTGCAAGTTCATTGCTGAACACCCATAGATGTCCTTTCTGGATCCTGTGGTGTTCTTTTGGCTTAAGATAGAGGGATTGCATGGCTTGAAAAATAGCTTGTCGTTTTGATGGTGATGTATTTTACTTTAACATGAATTTGAATGTAAAATGCAACTGTTTCGTTCATGATTGATGGTATATGCTACCATAAATTTTGAACGTGGTGCGTTAAGAACCTGATGCAATGTGCAGCAAAAGCGATGATTCTCAAAAGAAAATAAATACATGTTGTACGTAAGCAAAGCCATAATATTAAGGAATGAAACAATGAAAGGAAAGGGAGTACTGTTTTGTGTACTATTCATGCTTGTTTTAGGGGGTGGGTGTGCAGATTTTCGTACAGTGGGCCGCCAGGAACTTTCAGGTGAACAAGTTGAACTGAGTGCCGAACAAACTGCGCTTTATCATGAAGTTGCCAAGGCCTCTCCGATTGTAGAGTCGCTGGACGGCTATGCTGATGTCTGGATAAAAACGCCGAAAAGGCAGAATAAAGTTTTCTGTAACATTAGGATCAACAGGGGACATGAAGCCCGACTGATTGTCAGTGCAGGATTGCTTGGATGGCCTGTTGCTGATATGTTTTTAAGCACAGATTCGCTTTATGTGCATGATATGCTCAATAACCGCCTTTTTCTCGGCAGTAATAACAATCTTAATCTTGAAAAAATTATAGGGGTAAATTCCGGATTCCCGCTTCTTTCAGAAGCCCTTTTAGGGGTGGTAAACATAACAGAGCCTTTAAGTGCCATCAGGTCGGTTAAACAAGCTTCTGGAACCTTGATATTCAACATTGCAACCCGTGGAGGCAGTAAAGATGTGGTTATCAATCCATCCAACAGAACACTTAGTGCTCTTCTTATAAAGAACCATCAGGGAAAACCCACAACAGAAATTCATTTCAAGAATTACGAAACAATCGTGATCAACGGACACAATACACTTCTTCCGAAAGAGATAGAGATGATTCTCTATAACAGCGGAGCCGAAGGTATTGGCGAACATCAACTTGTAATATCCTACGATGAAAGGGTGTTTAACACAATCGGGAATTCGCTCAAGTTTTCGATGCCGAAAAAAGTAAAGGTGGTCAATTTAGATGACGCCACAGTTTTGCCATGGATGTGAGCTGGCTGTAATCGAATCAACAAAAGAGGGGGCCATCGAAGCGCCCTCTTTTGTTGAATAGACAAAAAAAATATTTTTTTCTATTGTGCAGCGCTGAAGTTCTTGGCGGCAAACTCCCAGTTCAGCAGGTTATCAATGACAGATGCTACATAATCGGGTCGACGATTCTGGAAGTCGAGATAGTAAGCATGTTCCCACACGTCAATCGTAAGAATTGGTTTTTGGTCGCTCGTTGCAGGAGTTTGTGCATTACCGGTTTTTACAACCTTTAAGGCTCCGGCATCAAGTACAAGCCATGCCCATCCACTGCCGAATTGAGTCGCCGCAGCACTCTTCAGCTCTTCTTTGAACTTGTCGAAACTTCCGAAATCCTGGGTGATTTTTGCTGCGAGTTCACCGGTAGGTTCTCCTCCACCATTGGGAGTAAGGCTGTTCCAGTAAAATGAGTGGTTCCATGCCTGTGCGCCATTATTGAAAATACCCACTTTCTGAGGGTCTGTAGCGGTCTGCGAAATGACCTCTTCTATGCTCAGGTTATCAAGCGGGGTGCCGGCGATCAGGTTGTTGAAGTTAGTGATATAGGCAACATGATGCTTGCCATAGTGAAAGCCAATTGTTTTTGCGGAAATAAAGGGCTCCAGTGCGTTCTCTGCATATGCAAGGGGAGGTTGCTGATAAGACATAAAGTATGGTTATTTAGAGTTGAAAAATGTCGATACCTACGTTTCAAAATGCTTAAACTTGCAATTTGGTGATTAAGTTCACAATTTCTGTATTAAGTTTCTTCAAATTACTAAAATTCAGGTTTGCAGTTAGGACCTCAATAATTAATACAGGAGTTTACGGGTAAATGACATTGCGCAATACCTTCCGGATATCATTTTTTTGCCTTTTTTTCGGTTTTGTACTTCTGGGGTGCAGCGAAAAAAAATCCGTTACCCTTGACAAAGACGATACTCGTTTTGTCGGATTCTATAGCGATTATCTCCTTTTATCAGGCGTGCCTGGTGAAAATGATACTGTTGTGCTTATTGTTCTTAACTCTGCTGATCTTAACGAACTTCTTTTGCGTAATGCTCTTACCCGTGAGAGCCTCAATCGAAAGACAGACGCTTATAAACAGAATCCAGAGCTCTGGAGAGCAGTACTTTTGCAGGTGAGGGAAAACATTCGCAAAAAATCACCTGCAGGGCAATGATCAGATCCTATCCTTATCTTGTCGGAGTCACTGGAGGACTTGGCAGCGGCAAGTCTACTGTCTGCCATTTTCTTTCTGAAATGGGTTGCCGGCTTTTCGAGGCCGATAAGGTGGCAAAGGAGCTGCAGCTTAATGACCCTGATGTGATCAAGGGAATCAGGGCTCTTTTCGGAGCAGACATCTATTCGCTGGATAGCGAAGGTCAAATGGTTCTGGATCGAAAAAAAATAGCATCAACAGTCTTTTCGTCTCCTGAAAAACTCGAAACCCTCAACACTCTTATTCACCCCAAAGTATTCAGAGAGTTTCAAAAAGCAGTTCATGATGCTGAAAAGCAGAACATAAAAATTCTGGTGAAGGAAGCCGCAATTCTTTTTGAGTCCGGCAGTAACAAGCAGCTTGATATTGTAGTTGTCGTGGCAGCTGATGAAGAGCAGCGGATAGAAAGGGCTTTCAAAAAAGGTATGGGTAGTCGTGAAGAGATCATGCAACGCATTAAACGGCAATGGCCCCAAGAAAAGCTGCTTGAAAAAGCAGATTATGTGATTGTAAACAAAGGCTCTCAGGAAGACCTGAAAAAAGAGACTCAAGTACTTTACTCAAAACTGCTTGCCGCAGCCTCCTCAGTCTGCGATCACCTCTGAAAGTGCAGGCAGCGACACCCCGTAGCGGTATGATGTGTTGCTGTGTGTATCCATGAACTCTTCATAACGGTGAGCAATATTGTACCGGGTCGCTTTGGCAGAGAAAATCCGGTGACCGAATTGAAGATTGTATTCATCAAGGGTTCCGCAATCAAGGAAAAGAAAATCAAGTGAGCGCAGGGCTTCACGGTACTCTTCTTTCTCTATCATCTCTATTGGATCGAAGCTCAGCCACTGCTTCCAAACCTCATCAACCGTTTCACAGGTATGAGGAGTAAACGGCAGACGTATGTTCTCAGGTGTGGATGTGTCTATGGAAGGAGAGTATGCAGCAGCCATTCCGATGAGGTCAAGCAGTGCGAACTCCTTTTGTGGCTTTTTCAGCGCGCTTAGATAAGAGGTCAGGAAGTCGGCAATACTTCCTCTGTATTGTTCTAGTACCCTTGCTGCAGCTGGAAAATTTGGTTTATAGCACAGTTCGAACCCCATGTCACCGCTATGACAGGCAACTGCAGCAAACTGATCAGGATGTCTCATGGCCAGACGGAGCGCACCGAATCCACCTGACGATTTCCCTGCTATAGCCCGGTGCTTTTTTTCAGGAAGGGTAGAGAGTGTGCTGTCTATGAAAGGGATCACTTCATCAACAAGATAGGTTTCATAGTTACCGGTTGCCGGTGAATCCACATACTGTGAACCTCCGTAGCGGGTCATGCAGTCTGGCATGACAATGATCGCTTCATGCATCTTGCCATCAGCTATCAGAGTTTCGGCCATTTCAGGAACACTTTGACGGCCAAAACTGTAATTCAAAAAGCTTTGTCCCGTAGAGGCAAATCCCGCAAGCAGGTAGATAACCGGAAACCGCTTGTTTTCATCGTAAGAGGGAGGCAGGTATACAGGTATCCTTCGCTCTGCCGGGTCGTCCAGCGGATTTCCGGCAAGGGTGACGCCCGGTACTAAAATATTAATAATGTGCGGGTATTTTCTCCGTTGGTGCTCCCTCATATTTTCAGAGCGTTATTTTTACGGTTGACGTGAGCTGATATAAGAATGCTTAGCTCATAGAGCAGAATCATAGGAAGGCCGATGACGAGTTGCGTGACAATATCGGTTGAAGGAGTAACAATTGCGGCTACAACCAGAAGAAAAACTATGGCATGTTTGCGGTAAAATCTCATGAAGGCTGGTGTCAGGAGCCCAATTTTTGAAAGGATATACGCAATGAAGGGGAGTTCGAACACAAGTCCGGCAGTAAGAAGTGCTCCGGTAAAAAAGCTGACATAATCCTGTACGGAGATGTTGTTTTTAATTTGTGATGTTCCGAAGCTGGCAAAGAACTGCAGGGTGACCGGCAGAAAAACAAAATAACCAAATCCTATACCCGTAAAAAAAGAGAGGGAGATAAAGAGTATTGAAAACCGTCCTGCCTTGCGTTCATTTTCATGCAGACCAGGCGCAACAAACTGCCATATCTGCCATGCCAGAAAAGGAAAAGAGATAATGAATGCTGAAAATACAACGACCTGCAGATAAAGGGAGAGCTGACCATAGGGCACAAGATTCTGTAATACCAAGGTTTTACTGCTTCGTGTCAGCGGAGCAATAAGTATTTCATTGACAAGAAAATCCGAATAGTTAGCACAGATAGCTGTAACAAGAACCAGAACAATGGATGATTTGATAAGCCGTGAGCGAATCTCCTCGAGATGTCCCATAAAGTTCATCCCGCTCTCAGGTTCGGACTCTGTCAGTGCGTTATCGGGATTCTCGCCAGTATCTATATTGACAGGCTCATAGGGTGTCACGTACTCTGGAGCAGCATCAGGCTTTTGGATTGCTATCTCATCAGTATTGCTTTTCAGAGTGCTTTCAGGAAGCTCCGGTGATGGTATGGATTCTTTGTCTTCGCTCATTACTATTTTGTAAACTGAAAATAATAGGATGTTATCGGAATGCGGTTGTTACTGAGGTTCATTGCAGAACGATAATAATCACAAAACATAGTAACAAAGATGCTTGTAGCCAAAAATTGTTTTAAATGCTTCAAAAAAGCCCGATTGTGAGTGGAAAGCAGGAAGCTTAGGGGACAGAAAATAGAAAAATCGGAACTTTAATCGCGGCGTTGTTGGGCTTTATGAGCGATTTTGCTGGTAATTTGAGTCGGCACAGACTGGTTATATAAATCGTGGATGAATCATTATAAAAATGTAAATTTATAGGCAGGTGTATAGGCGGTTAAATCCTCAACTTCTTTTTTTGATACATTTTGTCCAATACAGGTGATTTATCAAAAAATAATCCATTATTTATCTATATGCCTATCCGAAAAAGTGTCCTCATATCTCCTCATTTGAATTAGCCGGCTAACTGATGAACGCAAAAACAACGAAACAGTCCCCGGAAAGCTCCAAAAAAGCCATAAAGCCAGTTCCTGTCACTGAACAGACATTTCCGTCAAAAAAAGAGAATTCCACAGGGTTTCCTATTGTTGGAATTGGTTCGTCTGCTGGCGGTCTTGAGGCTCTTGAAATATTTTTGAAAAACATTCCGCAAAAGTGCGGGATGGCATTGGTGATTGTTCAGCATCTTGATCCAACGCATAAGGGGATTATGGTGGAACTTCTCCAGCGTGTCACGAGTATGCCTGTCGTTCAGGTTACTGATCGGCTCAAGATCGAGCCGGATCATGTTTATGTCATACCTCCCAATAAAAATATGTCGTTGCTGCATGGCATGTTACATCTTTTAGATATGGTTAAGCCTCGAGGCCTGCGACTTCCTGTGGATTTCTTTTTTCGTTCTATGGCCGATGTTATGCAGCAGCATAGCATCGGTGTGATTCTCTCAGGTATGGGTTCTGACGGTACGCTTGGCCTGCGTGATATCAAGGAAAAAGGAGGTGGTGTTTTTGTGCAGGAACCCGCTTCAGCAAAATTTGATGGTATGCCTCGGAGTGCGATAGATGCCGGTCTGGCTGATTTCATCGCTCCGGTCGATAAGCTTCCCGCATCGATCGTTGCCTATCTAATGCATATCCCTTCCCGATCGAGACCGATCAGCTCAGTTGCAGGCAAGTCGCTGAGTGCCCTTGAAAAGGTTGTGATACTTTTACGCACCCAGACCGGTCATGATTTTTCGCTTTATAAAAAAAATACTATTTATCGCCGTATTGAAAGGCGTATGGGCATTCATCAGATTGACAAGATTATCGATTATGTCCGGTTTTTGCAGGAGAATCCTCATGAAACGGAACTGCTTTTTAAAGAACTGCTTATTGGGGTAACAAGTTTTTTTCGTGATCCGGCCGTGTGGGAAAGTCTGAAAACCAAGGCCATACCATCTCTTTTTTCTTTAAGACCGTCCGGTGGTATCCTGCGTGCCTGGGTTGCTGGCTGTTCGACTGGTGAGGAGGCCTATTCACTTGCCATTATTTTAAAAGAGGCGATTGAAACGATCAAGCCCGCAGGAAATTTCAGGATTCAGATTTTTGCTTCTGATCTTGATAAGGATGCTGTCGTAAAGGCTCGACTTGGGATCTATCCACCCAATATTGCAGCGGATGTATCTCCAAAGCGTTTGCAGCGATTTTTTGAAAAGGATGACCGTGGTTACAGGATATCAAGAGAGATTCGGGAGCTCATTGTTTTTGCGCCTCATAATGTTATCATGGATCCGCCCTTTACCAAGCTTGATATTCTTGTATGCCGTAATCTGCTTATCTATATGGAGCAGGAGTTGCAGCAAAAGCTATTATCTCTGTTTCATTACAGTCTGAACCCTGGCGGAATTCTTTTTCTCGGAAGCGCTGAAACGATCGGATCAAATAACAACCTTTTTGAATCGCTTGACAGCAAATCAAGGCTTTTCCGTCAGTTTTCAAAAGGAGTAATCTCCAAACCCCTTGATTTTCCATCTGCATTTCGTCATGCGGCTATATCCTTTCAGGATGGTGTGGATGTCAAGCAGACATCTACTCAATCAGAACTTAACCTGCAGATGATGACTGATCAGGTTTTAATTCATCTTTATGCACCAGCAGCAGTACTGACGAATGAGAACGGAGATATCATCTACATCAATGGCCGTACAGGAAAGTATCTTGAGCCGGCAGCCGGCAAGGCAAACTGGAATATTTTTGCAATGGCCCGTGAAGGGTTACGCTTTGAGCTGACTGCTCTTTTTGGAAATGCGATCCTTCAAAAGGCGGCTGTGTACAAAAAAGGTATAATTATCGGTACTGATAGCGAAACAGAGGCCTTGAATCTGAGGATTGAGCAGCTTCAAAAGCCAGATGCTTTATCTGGACTTGTCCTGATCGTATTTGAAGACGTGAAAAAGAACTCGATGGTTGCACCTCCAGGGATTGCTTTACCCCTTGATACCAGTCAAAACCATCTGTTGTTGCTTGAGCAGGAACTTAAGGCTGGCAGAGATGAAATTTTTACCATTCGTGAACAGATGCAGACCTCGCAGGAGGAGCTCAAATCTACCAATGAGGAGATGCAATCGGCCAACGAGGAGATGCAGAGCACCAATGAGGAGCTGACTACTTCAAAGGAAGAGATGCAGTCTCTGAACGAGGAGTTGCAGACAGTGAATCAGGAGCTGCAGTCCAAGGTGAGCGACCTGTCGCAGGCAAACAATGACATGAAAAACCTGCTGAACAGCACTGACATTGCAACGCTGTTTCTTGATGATGCACTCAACATCCGACGTTTTACAACCCGTACATCCACAATCATCAAATTAATTTCAACTGATATTGGGCGCCCTATAACCGATATCGTTACTGATCTGCATTATACAGCTCTTGCTGATGATGCCCGGGAGGTTCTTCACACTCTTGTTTACAGTGAAAAACAGGTTTCAGCAACTGATGGCCGATGGTTTACTGTTCGCATCATGCCGTATCGTACCTTGGAAAACAGAATTGACGGAGTGGTGATTACATTTACTGATATCACCGGTTCCAAAAAATTTGAGCAGAGTTTGCTGGATAGTGATGAGAATTTTCGATTTTTGTTTGACGCTATACCTGGTGGAGCAATGCTCCAGAATTCCGAAGGGCGGATCCTTATGGCAAATCGTGAGGCTCAGCGTATTCTGGGCTTTTCCATTATTGAGATGATGGGGAAGACGACCTCTGAACTCAGATGGAAAATCGTGCTTGAAGATGGATCAGTTCTTCCTTCTGAAGAGTATCCTGCATTGGTAGCTTTGCGCACAGGACATGCAGTCAGCGATGCCGTTCTGGGAATTGTTCAAGCGCCTAATCAGAGTTGTCGCTGGATCAGGGCCAATGCTCTGCCAAGATTGCATTCGGACAAGCAGATAGCCTGTCAGGTTTATACTTTTTTTGTCGAAATTCCACAACCGCATTCTGAGGCGCAACAGGTCTGAAAAAAAAAGAAATAATCTCTCATGAAAAAGAAAAAAGCGCTTGCAGAGGGACTCTCAGAGTTAAGGCGCAAGGCCGAAGAGCGCTGGCCAGAAATTCAGAAAAAAAACGCTGTTCCTTCGTCATCTGAGGAAATGCATCGTGTCATCCATGAACTCTCTATCCACCAGATTGAACTTGAAATGCAGCAGGAGGAACTGCTTCTATCGAGGGATGAGCTGGAGGAGAGTCTGGAACGATACACTGAGCTTTATGAGTTTGCTCCACTTGGGTATCTGACCCTTGCGCGTGACAGTACAATATGCGAAGTAAACCTGACCGCCACCAAGATGCTTGGAGAGGAGCGATCCTCATTGAAAGGTGATCGTTTCGGACGTTTTGTTGATCAAGACGACCTTACGATTTTTAATACGTTCATAGAACGAGTATTCAATCGCATTGAGCCAAAATATGCTCAGATAAGGCTGCTGAATGATGATACCAATCAACTTCCGAACGATTCTTCTATCCCGGAGATGACGGTTCGGATTGATGCTGTCGTTAGCGATGATGGTCAGGAATGCAGGGCTATTCTCACTGATATAACCAAACAAAAGCAGATTGAAGAGCAGAATGCAGCACTTCAGATAAAACTGATGCAGGCTCAGAAAATGGAGTCAATTGGCAGATTGGCGGGAGGTGTTGCTCATGATTTTAACAATATGCTGCAGGTCATGCTTGGGAACCTTGATCTGTTGATCGATACAGAGGATCTGAAAAGCAACATAAGGGAGATATTTTCCGACCTTCGGATGTCGGTTCTCAAATCAGCAGGGCTTACCAGTCAGTTGCTTGCTTTTGCCCGAAGGCAACCTATCGATATTCAGGTACTGGATTTCAACGATACAGTTTCCAAAACGCTCAACATGCTCAAACGCATTCTTGGGGCTAATATTGAGCTGAACTACTCACTTTCGAAGGATCTTTGGCCAGTGAAGATGGATTCGACACAAATCGATCAGATTATAACCAATCTTGCAATAAATGCGAAAGAGTCCATCCAGGGAATTGGAACCGTTTCCTTCGAAACCCGTAATATCTCCATTGATGCGGCATTCTGTAAGCATCATCCGGAGATGCTCCCGGGTGATTATGTCTTGCTTGTTGTCCACGATAATGGCAAGGGTATGGATAAAGCCACACTTGATTCTGTTTTCGAACCCTTCTTTTCGACCAAATCAAAGACATCCAGTACAGGCCTTGGGCTGGCTACGGTATATGGTATTGTCATGCAGAACAATGGAGCTATTATTGTATCCAGTGAAATTAGAAAAGGGACAACCTTCGAAATTTATCTGCCCTGTTATGCCGGTAAACTATCTCCATCACCATCGGTGAAAGCAAATGAAGAGATAGCAGAAGGCAATGAAACCATTTTGTTCGTTGAGGATGATAAGTTAGTGAGGGATATTACCTTGGAGTTTTTGAAAAGTTTTGGGTATACGGTTTTGGTGGCCGAATCCCCAGCTGAGGCTCGCTCGATTTTTAAGGATTATTCGGGTACTGTACATCTGCTCATTACCGATGTCATCATGCCAGGCATGAATGGACGTGATCTTGCGTTACTCTTGCTGAAGAGCCGTCCCAGTCTAAAAATTCTGCTTATTTCAGGATATGCGAATGACTCTTTAAAGAGTAAGGGGAATCAACACGTTACTTTGCCATTTCTTGGGAAACCTTTCTCTCGCATTGAGCTCGCACTCAAGGTACGTGGGATCCTTGATTCACATTGAAGTGACGTGACTCTCCCCCAGTGTTTTTTATTTCGACAACATTAAATCGAAGTGACATGAATGAAACGATACAGACCATTCTGACACGACGCAGTGTAAGGGATTATCAGCCAAGGCAGATTGATGACAAGGATATGCAGGAAATTCTTCATGCCGGGCATTACGCCCCTTCAGCAATGGGGCAGCAGCCCTGGCATTTTACGATAGTGCAGAATCCTGATCTGCTCGAAAATCTCCAGACTCTATGCAAAATAAGTTTTCAGCACTCTGACAATGCCGCATTGCGTGAGATGGTAAGTAGTGAGGATTTTAATGTCTTTTACCATGCCCCGACCCTCGTGATCGTGTCTGGTGACAGCAAGGCTATTGCGCCTTTGTGGGATAGTGTTCTTGCTATGGGAAATATGTTGCTTGCGGCTCAATCACTGGGGGTAGCTTCCTGCTGGCAGCACGCTCCGATTACGATCTACGGAAGTCCGAACGGGTCAGCTTCATTAAGCAGTATCGGATTGGATTTTCCCAAAGGCTTTGTTCCTTATGCTGCGGCTGTTTTTGGCTACGGTGTACTGCCACTACCCGAAGCTGCACCTCGAAAACCCGATACCGAAACATTTTTGAAGTAAAAGCGAAAGATTCAATCTTTATGAAAGAGCCTGTCACAATCTATCGACAGGCTCTTTCAGCTATCTTTTCTCTTCAGGAAACAGGCTCCAGAGGAAGGGCTAGATTATCCGGGATCATCTCTTCAATGTTATTAGCCGGTATAAAAAACCGATTCATCGGGGTGTTTTCAGTTTTGTTATGCAAAATACCGCGAGCTGTACTGGCTGTCAGTGTTGCAAGGTGACCGGCAAAATTTTTAGGCAATACAAAAAAACCGCTCTGCTGACTTGAAAAAAGCGCCCATGATTCGGGATCTATAGCAAAAACACATCCTGTTTCGATGATGATAAACGGTGTTTCCTCTTGCAGAAAGATGTTTTTGAACATTACTTTCAACAGATGCTGTTTATTATCGATACCAAAATTAAGGCCGGCATTTATGGTAATAGGCTTGTCTTCAACAAGGACTTCAGGGAGAAGCGCGATTTGTTCAGTCGTAATTTGTGCAAGGGCAAAATTTACCCTGCGGTCGTTGCTTTCTGGCATGGTATGAAAGATAATTGGTTGCTGAATAAAGAAACTGAACGCTGTAATGTGTTTTGCAGGTTAAAAATATGGAATTTATAAGTTTTCATTTGTTTTCTTTTCTTTTTTTTTAGGCGTCCTTCTGTTTAGTCCGTTTTCTGATGACGAAACCAAGACTCTGCGTTATGTCCGAATTATTACTTCCCTGTCCCTTCGAGTCTGATGTTTCTCTCGCATCCCTCTCATATTACGGGATTGGAGGTATTTCCCGTTTCTTGGCTCATCCTCAAACTCCTGCCGAACTTGCCAATCTGCTCCTTTGGAACAGGGAGCATCATCTTCCTCTTGCGCTCATGGGTAAGGGGAGCAATATCCTTTTTTCAGATACCTTTTTTCCCGGCATTGTGATCTCTTTAGACCGGATGCACCGGTTATTCTGGATATCCGATGATGAACTTTTTTGCGAAGCCGGTGCCGACAACACCCTGATTGCTGAAGAGTTGCTAGAGAGCCGCAGGGGTGGAGGAGAATGGCTTTACCGCCTTCCCGGTCAGATAGGATCAACGGTCAGAATGAATGCGAGATGCTTCGGCGGTGAAATCTCTGCCGTTACAGCAGGGATCCAGACAGTTTCCCTTGAGGGACGGTTGAGGTGGAAGACTCCCGATGAGGTTTTTCATGGTTACAAGCACACATCATTGATGGATAATCCTGAAATCGTTGTTGCTGTGCTTCTTCGTTTCCCTCAAAAACGCCCGATGGAGGATATCAAATCTCAGATGGAGGGATATGAGGAGGAACGCACAAAAAAGCATCATTTCGATTTTCCGAGTTGTGGTTCAACTTTCAAGAACAACTATGCAGCCGGACGCTCAAGCGGCTCTATTTTTGAGGAGCTGGGCTTCAAAGGGAGAGAGGAAGGGGGAGCCATTGTCAGTCGGCACCATGCCAATTTTATTTTCAACAGGGGAGGGGCTACCGCAACAGATGTCCTCAGACTTGCTGCAATGATGAAAACCGCAGCTTTTGAACAGACTGGTTTTCAACTTGATCTTGAAGTTCAGTGTGTCGGTTTGTTTGAGGGAAAGCTTCTTGCATCATGCGGAGTGTCGAATGTTGCCGATGATCATGACTCTTCAAAAGGGTGGGCCGGACTTCTATGGTCACCGAAGGAGGTAAGCCGCAATATGGTCACTAGAGAAACGCTCTTTCCCCAGACTCTTCTTCAGGGACTTCTTGTTGGTTATAGAGGAGCTGACAGGGAAATTCCCGCCGGAGGCTTTGTTGCGGTTGAACAACTGATTTCCATTCGGGAGGCCATAAGCGCCCCGGAAGCTTCTTTTCTTCGCTGGACAACCCGGTACAGTAATTCTGCTCTTTTTTCAGTGAAGCCGCCCGCTGACCTGTCTGGAGGCGCATTTACTGATGAGCTTTGGCAATATGGCGTTTCTGAATTTTTTGTCGCCCAAACTGATACCGAAGGAAGGTATCTCGAGTTTGAAATGACACCGGAGGGTGACTGGGTAGCACTGCGTTTCGTTGCACCACGAAAAAGAGCTCGAGGGTATGCTATTCTTTCAGAGGAACCATGGGTGGAGCATATCCGCATGTTGAAGGATGAAGGATTCTTCGGAATGGAGTTTTCCTTTAAACTGCTGCAGCCCTTCCTGAACGGACAGAGTATTGCGTTGCAATGCTGCGTCTCTTCAGGAAGGGGAGAGTATGGCTTGCTGCCCTGGTGGGAGGTGTCCGAGTCCCCGGCCGATTTTCATCAGCCGGACCGGTTCTATAAAATCACTCTGTTATAAATCGGCTGACGGCATCCGGGAAACCTCAGCTGCAGTAAAGACTGGCCCCTCTTTGCACACATATACCGAGCCGACATTGCAGCGTCCGCATTTGCCAAGACCGCATTTCATTCGGTTTTCAAGTGTTGTATAGACGTTGGATTCATCGAATCCAAGTTTTTTGAGCGAAATCAAAGTAAATTTGATCATGATTGGCGGTCCGCAAATTACGGCGATGCAGTTATCCGGAGAGGGGGCAGCCTCCTCAAGTACGGTAGGTACAAAGCCAACTTTGTTTTTCCAGTCTGGTGACTCTCCGCCCGGATCAACGGTCAGTACAAGATCGACATCGCTTCGCTCCTGCCACTCCTCAAGTTCATGCTTGTAAACCAGATCAGCGACACTACGTGCTCCGTAAACTATGGTGACCTTTCCGAATTTTTCGCGCTGGTCAAGGCAGGACCATATAACGCTCCGCGTCGGTGGCAGGGCTATCCCTCCTGAAACGAAAAGAAGGTTTTTACCATGGAACTCCTCAATGGGAAAGCGGTTCCCGTATGGCCCTCTGAAGGTGATGAGGTCGCCGATATCAGCATTTGCCAACGCCGAGGTTACCCTGCCCGATTGGCGGAAGGTACATTCGATGTAATCCTTTCGGGTTTCAGGGCTCGCGACACAGAAGGTGCTCTCTCCCTCGCCGTAAACTCCGTAAAGACCGAACATGCCAGTACGGTATGTCTCCTTGAAAAACTCATGGTCAGCAGGATCCTGAAATTCAAGTTTCATGGTTCTTACACCTGGGGCTTCGTCGTGGCGGGCCACAATCTTCATGATGGCCGGCTTGTAGATGTTCTGTTGTGTGTTGTGGATATGTTCTGTCACAGCGATAATGTTGATATCTCTTGTAAGGTCTCGGTAATTCCCATGTCAACAGGGCACTGGCGTGAGCACCGGCCGCATCCGCTGCAGCTGTTCACACTGAATTTGCCTGGAAAATAATTGAATTTGTGCATGATTCTCTGACGCCATCGTGCGGATTGTGTCGACCGGGGGTTATGGCCTGAAGTGTGCATTGTAAAGAGTGCAAATGAACAGCTGTCCCAGTTTTTGCGTCTTATGCCGGTGTAGGTATCACCTTCATCCTGGATGTCAAAGCAATGACAGGTTGGGCAGAGGTAAGTACACGAAGCGCAACCGATACAGCGCATCGAAATCTCTTTCCAGAATCTGCTCTCAAAATTTTCAGGATTCTGCAGCCAGGTGACACAGGCATCAAGATCAAATTTTTTCTCAACGACAGCCAAAGGAGCCAGCGTGTCGGCGCCCTCCTGCAGGATATCAGCAATAGCGCTGAAAGCTTCACGTCCTCGATCAGTCAGTTCCTCAACCTGCCACCCCTTATTGCCGGCAAGTGGTCGAAGCAGGATATCGGAGCCTTTTGTGGTGTCGGGCGCCATTTTAAGGGATGTGCACATACAGAAATCATCAGCTTTTGTGCATGCAATGGTTATAATTACCGATTCATTGCGTCTCTGAAACCAGTATTCATCCTTATAGTCCCATCCAAAAAGCGGATCGTCGATCGACATCCCTGAAGCATCACAGGGGCGGGCGCCGAAGATAATTCTTGGTCCTGCAGGTGGAAGGCATTCATTCGTGTCGATGGACTCTTTTTTTATCGTATAACGCAACATCGGTTCACTCTGCGGGAAAAAAAGATCCTTGATCGAGCGGTCTGGCAGAACAAGTCCAAAATCTAATTCGGCAGCATGTTCAACAGCGGCATACGTTGATATATTAGCTCTTTGTACAGGTCCGATAATGGTAAAACCGCCTGATTTCCATCGTTCGACACAATTGTCAAGTTTATCACTGAAGAGGATTTTTGTCATACGAATTTGTTACTTAGAGAATGAATGTCTCGGAATCGTCTTTTTTAAAGCTGGCAAGCACCGGTTCCTGGGTTTTGCTCATGCCGGAAAAGTGATCAAAAGCCCCAAGGACCTCTTCAGCCATCCGGTGGTTGATGAGACGAAGCGGAATATTGACCGGACATGCCCGATCACAGTTGCCGCATTCGACACAACGTCCGGAAAGGTGAAATGCCCGAACGATATTCCATTCAAAATTTCCGAGTGTATGAGAAGAGGTATTGACCCATTGCGGCTGATTGCTGTCGACAATGCATCGGCGACAGTAACACATGGGACAAGCCTGACGGCAGGCATAGCATTTGATGCACTTGGCAAATTCCTCCTGCCAGAATGAGAAGCGCTCCTGTGGGCTCATTTTTTCGATTTTCTCAAACAGCTCTTCTTCAGCTGCTTCGGGAGCGGCCTCTTTGATCGAACCAATGACATCCGCAAACTCTTCGACATGGATGCCTTTCAATGCCTGCACCTCATTTCCGTTGACATCGAATCCAAAAATAACAATCTGATCCGCATCAAGCTGCGATTCGGCAGCCAGAATATTGATAGCGCGTATTCCTTCAGGACGGAGAAAGACTGCGACACGCTTTTCATCGCTCAGGAGACCTTCACTGACAAGATATCCGGAAAGGTTGGTTATGCAGACATCATCAAGCACAAGCCGCTCAACCTCATCCGGTGAACTGATAAAGAGCGGACGACGACGATTGGCAGTAGTGCCTTTACCATAGCCGATAACCATTTTGACGGCACCGCCTGAAAGAAGTTCCTTTGCCCTCGTTCTGTATTGTTCTTCGATACTCATTCCATATTTTTTTATAGTGACGCTGGTGCCTGCGTTTGCTCGATCAACTGACTGTACTGTTCAAAAGGACCCAGTTTGCGGATATCTTCAGTGACGCTGTTTATGAATTCAGCAAACTTTACTCCTTCAGCGGCACTGATCCAGGAGTACTTAACCCGTTCCGGTGGAATACCTATAAAGTCAAGCAGGGCACGGAAAACCATCCATCTGCGGCGTGCGTGATAGTTTCCGTGGGTAAAATGGCAGTCTCCGGGGTGGCATCCGCTTATCAGAACACCATCAGCGCCTTTCTGGAGAGCTTTAAGGATAAACATCGGGCTGATTCTCCCTGTGCATGGAAGGCGGATAATTCGCACATTAGGAGCATACTTCAACCGGCTTGTGCCTGCAAGGTCAGCGCCGGCATAGGTACAGTAGGTACAGACAAACGCTATGATTTTCGGCTCAAAAGTTTCACTCATCGGCTAACTCCGGTAGCAAAGTTCTGTTGTTCAGCAAAAAGTAGAGCTCTTTTCAGAGACCCATCACTTCTGCAAAGATCTGTTTTTCAGTAAAGCCTGCCAGGTCGAGACTATTTGAGCGGCAGAAGGTCACGCAGGTACCGCAACCCTGACATAGGCCCGGATTGACGGATGCAACCCGTTTGATGACCCGTCCGGAACGGTCGACAATATCTTTCTGCTCAATAGCATTATAGGGACAGGCAAGTACGCAACCCCAGCATCCGGCACAGGTTGCTTCGTTATTCGTGGCAACAACAGGTTCCCTCTCAAGCATATCCTTGCTGAAAAGAGCAAGAACCTTGCTTGCCGTCGCCGATGCCTGTGCGACTGAATCGGGAATATCTTTGGGCGACTGGCAGGCTCCAGCAAGGAAAACTCCTGCAGTTGATGATTCAACAGGGCGGAGCTTAAGATGAGCCTCGTTGTAGAATCCATATTCGTCATAACCGATACCGATTGTTTTTGCAAACTCTTTCGCATCCGGCTGTGCAATAATTGCGGTTGCAAGTACCACCATATCAGCGGCTATTTCAACAGGTCTTCCCAGCAGGGTATCCACACCTCTGACCATTAACTTACCGTTTTCCTGCCACACCTTGCTTACCCTTCCGCGTACATATGCGGCTTCATCTTCCTCAATTGCTCTCCGGCTGAACTCGTCGTATCCTTTGCCTGCCGCACGGATATCCATATAAAAAATATGGGTTTTTCCGCTATGAACCTTATGGGCATAAAGCATGGCGTGCTTCGCGGTGTACATGCAGCAAATCTTGGAACAATAGCGCACCCCTTTTGACGGGTCACGGGATCCTGCGCATTGGATAAAGACCACTGTCTGAGGTTCGGCCCCATCCGAAGGACGCTGGATTTTACCTGCTGTCGGGCCACTTGCTGAAGCAAGACGTTCGAATTGAAGACCGTTAATAACATCAGGATATTTTCCGTAGCCATACTCACCGTACATGGTGTTATTCTGAACCTGGAATCCAGTGGCAACAACAATGGCACCTATTTCAAGGTCTACAAAGGTGTCCGGCATGTCAAAGTTGATAGCATCGCACTGGCAGGTTTTAGCACAGATTTTGCATTTTCCGTTTTTGAAATAGATGCAGTTCTCTTTGTCGATAACAGGAATATTCGGCACAGACTGGGCAAACGGTGTGTAGATTGCTGTACGTTTTCCGAGGCCGCAATCGAACTCACTTGAGATTTTTTTTGCTGGGCACTTCGTTATACAGTCGCCACAGCCGGTACATTTATTAACATCAACGTAGCGTGACTTCATACGAACCCTGACCGAAAAGTTCCCGATATAACCATCGACACTCTCTATTTCAGCATAGGTAAGCAGTCTTATTTTTGGATGTTGCGCTGCTTCAACCATTCTTGGAGTCATGATGCACTGAGAGCAATCGAGCGTAGGGAAAGTCTCTGATAATTGAGCCATGTGACCGCCAAGAGATTGCTCACGCTCAACCAGCACTACCTCCTGACCGGCATTGGCAATGTCGAGTGCCGCCTGGATGCCTGCAATTCCTCCTCCAATCACGAGTGCACGACGGGTAACAGGCACTTCAATAGGCTGCAGTTTATTGTTGCGTTTAACTTTCTCAACCATCGACCGGGTGATGTCCATGGCTTTTTCAGTCGCCTTGTCATTATCGGTATGCACCCATGAACACTGTTCGCGAATGTTCGCTATTTCACATAAATAGGGGTTCAATCCGGCTTCGGCACATGCTTTGCGGAATGTAGCTTCATGCATTCTCGGCGAGCAGGCAGCAACAACGACACCGGTAAGATTATTTTCGCGGATCGCTCTTTTAACGCTCTCCTGGCCCGGATCGGAACAAAAGTATTTGTACTCCACCGAAACCGCCACACCCGGGTGTTCACCCATGGCAGCAGCCAGTTTGGTGCAGTCAACCTTTGCACCGACATTTTCACCGCAATGACATATGAATACCCCTATTTTCGCCATAACTCAATCATTTAGTATGAAACCGTCATAGGACGGGACCCCAATAAAATGGTGCTTAATGAAAACGGCACCTCGCTTCATCATGTTCAATTATGCACGAATATGACCCGAACCCATTGTTATTGTTGTGGCTCAAGGAGCTGATTGACTCAGTCTTTTCAGGAAAATCAATGGATGAAATTATTGAATCCCACTGAGAGAAAAGAGCACCGAAATGTACAACATTATAACCTTTGTTTTTCAGCGCGTTCATGGATAAAACGTCAAGAAACCGCTGACAGTAATGGCCCCGAGTGCAATGATGGTTCCGGTGATCTTTACAATCATCGAAGACCAACAGTATAATCGTTATTGGTTAAAGTTTCGAAACCAGATCGAGTGCAGGAACAAAATGCTTACCTACAGCAACTTCAGACGGATCAGCCCCGCAGGCAATGGCCACAAGTTCTGAAATATAGTAAACAGGCATTGGTTTAATATCTCCGAACCGTTTTCTCATGCTATCCTGACGCATGTCAAGATTGGAATGGCACAGAGGACAGGCTACGACAAATGCATCGGCACCATTTGCAGCAGCATTTTTTGCAATTTTATGTGTGAGCTCTTCTACAAGTGGTTGCTGGGCCAACGTGAGACCTGCTCCGCAGCACTCTATTTTGAATGCCCAATCCACAGGTGTGGCTCCCAGAGCACTCATCACAGCCTCCATCTTGAGAGGGTTTTCAATATCGTCAAACCCCATTGCCTCCATAGGGCGTACCAGAAGACAGCCGTAATAGCAGGCAAGATTAAGCCCGGTGAGCGGCTTTGTTACCCTTTTTTTGATCTCCTCCGGTTCCATCGCCTCAAGAAGCTGGGTGACACCGATAAATTCTGCAACGCAGGTAGGCTCTATTCCGGTAATGGAACGAACTTCCTCACGAAGTTCAGGCGAATCCAACAGGGCTTGCCGGGTGGTTACCTGACGGTTCTGGCATGCCGCGCAAGGGGCAAGGACACAAGTCAGTCCCTGAGCGTCAGCAAGCGCCTGGTTTCTAGCAGGAAGCAGCAGCGCAAGCTTGTGATTGGTGGCATGGGCGGATGTTGCCCCACAGCAGTTCCAGTCTTCGATTTCCTGCAGCTTCACACCGAGGAGGGCACACATTTTTTTTACTGATATGTCAAATTCCTTTGCTGTTCCGCTGAGTGAGCATCCCGGATAGTAGCCGATGGTCATCCCCGGCTTGATCGATAGGGGAGTGTTAGGTTTAAACACTTTCTTTATCGGGCGTCGTTTTGGTACTGAGGGATGAAATGGCTTTTCGGAAGCTTCAAATATTTTGGCGATCTGATCCTTTGCTTTTACCCCGCCTTTACCGGTTAGGGTATGCAGTGGATTGATCTTTCCCTCCTTAAACATCCTGACGCCGGATGCGGCATCCTGAAGAAAGGATCTTGTGCGGAGCTTGTAACTGTTGACCAGTGAGAGTTCCTCCAGACGACCGTGTTTGCGGATGTTGTTGAGGAACGAGAGATGAAAGGCATTGACAAGCTTTTTTGCTTTGTCTTCTGAAATAATGTTCTTTTCAATCGCCAGAGCTCTAAGCGAGTCCATAGTGGCTGCAATCTCCATATTCTGGGGACATCGCGAGGTGCAGGTCTGGCAGCCCAGGCAGTACCAGAGTGCATCACTTTTCAGCGCTTCTTCCATATAGCCGGCCTGAATAAGACGCATGATCCGTGCTGGCGGATTATCCATGAATGTTCCCGCCGGACAGCCAGCTGTACATTTACCACACTGGTAGCAGCAGTTGTAGTCATTGCCTGTGGATTCCTCAAGCTGATGCTTAAGGGCATCCGAAACTGTCATCTTGATATTTGACACGCGGTATATATTGCTTTACGTGGAGCAGGAAGCGAAATGACACAAACAAAGCATGTTAAGGAAAAATACATTAATGTCAAATTCGCTGGCATCAATATTTTAATCCTTTTGATAAAATAAGCCATCACGATGATCTCATGATCTGACGCTACGGCTTATAAGCAGAAAAACTCCTGATATGCAGCTTTATGAAGTGGAAAACACCAATAATAACAAATGCGTTCAATGGACGAGGAATAATTTTTTTTTCGAGAGCTGATTCGTCAATAAATTTTTTTCTTGAAGTAATTTATTGATGGAGTTCTGCTGAAAATAAAATCACAAAATCGGACAAATTACACACTCGATCATGGAAAAAGAATAAAAATTATGGACTTTTGGCTGGTTAATGAACTGGTTTGAAAACGGAAGAAGTATTTTATAAGTATATATAATGTATTGTGAACAATTCTTTTTTAATGTCGGGACAGGGTTAAATGGGCGATCGCTTGCCTCGCCCTGATTGAAGGTGCAGAGCAGAGGCTCGATCCATAAACATGATCTACCTTATGAAGTGCGTATAAATCTTGTTGACTTTTGCCGGTCCCGGAAGTGATGTTTTTGTTGCTTCACGCATTTTGAGCAGCCATGCCATATTTTGTCCAAGAACATCCATAATCTGGACTCCCTCGCCATCCTGCAGCACTTCGCCCGGAGTCCTGCCATGAGTGATGTTCCAGTAATTTGAGGTCGCAAGTATCATTTCTGAATAGGTTAGATAATGGTTGAGGCTGTCGAACGTGATAGAACCCCCTGTGCGGCGAACAGCAACAACTGCTGCGGCAACTTTCTGGCGGAACAACCCTCCATTGGCTCCTGCAACATAAAACGCCCTGTCGAGAAAACATTTCATCGTACCTGCAATGCCCGCATAATAAACCGGCGAACCAAGAATGATGCCGTCAGCGGCTTTTATCTGCTGAATCCATTCATTGACCGGATCAGATGTTATGCTGCATTTTTCATCTCTGTTTTTCGCGCATGTTCCGCAGGCCATGCATCCTCTTACAGCTTTGTTTCCTACATGTATTACCTCAAACTCAATACCGTTTTCCTGCAGTTGCCTGCCGACTCCTGTCAGCGCATGCCAGGTATTTCCATCCTGTCTGGGACTTCCGTTGATAGCTATAACCTTCATTTATTTATTGATTTTAAAGCCATTAACAATTAAAATTCAGCAAAAGCCGGATCGGGCCATTGCCGTTATTGCGTATGTAATGATTGCGATTATAATATTTTAGAGTATATGACTTTTTTCAAACTATTGAAACCCGAAGTTGAACCGATCTATCTGTCGAGCAGCATTGCACCCGCATGATCAATGGTCAGATTGTTTTGGCTTCATATATGGTTTATACTGCTAAAATCTTCAGATCAGGTGGGATACTCTAATTCGATGTAACAAGTTGATCAACAGGAGAATGTATTCATGCCATCCATTCACAGGGAATCACACAGAGCAGATCGTATCGGCTGGCTTCGCGCTGCGGTACTTGGGGCAAATGATGGAACCATATCGGTAGCAAGTCTTGTTATCGGCGTAGCTGCTGCCGGAGTTCCACAGGGAAGTATTCTGTTAACAGGGGTGGCTGGACTGGTAGCTGGCGCCATGTCTATGGCAGCAGGGGAGTATGTGTCTGTTCAGTCGCAAGCCGACACCGAAGCGGCGGACATCGAGCGAGAAAAGCGGGAACTCGAAACTGACCCGGAGCATGAATTGGAGGAGCTGACCTCAATATATGTCAGCAGGGGACTTGATGAGCCGATGGCAAGGCTTGTGGCAGTAAGCCTGATGTCGAAAGATGCTCTTGCTGCACATGTCCGTGATGAACTTGGTATTACGGAGACTTTGCGGGCACGGCCAATTCAGGCCGCACTTGCTTCCGCAATCTCTTTTATTGCAGGTGCAATTATTCCGATTGCAACAGTTTTGCTGGCTCCTTCAGCGAGAATTGTCGAAGTATCATCTGCAACGGCTCTTGTCACTTTAGTTATTCTGGGGGGGACAGCTGCATACGCAGGCGGAGCATCCATTGTCAAGGGCGCTATACGGGTTGCCTTTTGGGGATTACTCGCAATGGGACTTACGGCAGGAATCGGCAGGCTCTTTGGTACGGTTGTGTAGGGTATTTTGCTTCGTTGAAAGGTGTTTTTTCATGAGTGAGTATTTTTTATGAAAATTTAAGGGAGCTTTAACGACCCTTTAAGGGAGTGTTGATTACAATATAGGTGTGTGGTTATTGATCATGTCTGTTCAGGAGAGACCGTTCAATTGCCTTTTCAAGTATACATCAACATATAAAGCGAGGTTCCTCATGAAAAACTCATTCCGTTTTCTTTCTATTGCAGCAATGAATGTGATGATTGCAAGTAATGTCGTTTATGCACATAACATTCCATCATTGATCACAGGTGAAGCCCAGCTTAAACCCGGTTCAGACGACCTGTCAAAGGCATACTACAGCCGAGGGGTTGCAGAGCTTGCTTTAGGAGCAACAGAAGCAGCAAAAGCAGATTTCAGTAAATCCATAGAAGTAGATCCGACTCCGGTAGATGCTCAGGGTTTTAAACAAAGAGGCCTTGCTAAATCCGCTCTTGGAGATATTCAGGGTGCAAAATCAGATTTTACAAAGGCAGGCTCCTTTGGTGATACTTCCGTCGATGAAGAGATAAATAAAAATAACGGGTAATGGATCCTCGACTTATTAATAAGGAAAGATGAGATGCGTCATATTATTCGATTATTATGATAACAATATGATCTCCATGAAACAACAAAACCCCGGTTGAACACCGGGGTTTTGTTGTTTCATGGAGAGTTCGAGCTCTCAATGCTCCGGTTTCATTGATATGCATCAATCATGGACTGAAATGCTTTTTCGTCAGGGGGATTCCGCTGATAGAGCGGGGTAGAACCGACTCCGATCAAGTCTTCATAACATTCTCGATCATCGTTTCGATACAACACTCCAAGCGTCAGAGTGTCCATCTCAGTTGCAAGTCTGAATGCCGCCGTGCGATCTGATGTATCGTGATTATCTTGCAGGTAACTTATGTTTTCCTTGAACCACTGGTAGGTGTTCACCTTATTGAAAACCACACACGGCTGGAAAACGTCGACCAGTGAAAATCCCCTGAATGAAATGGCCTGCATGATAATTTTTTTTGTCTCCTCGATATCGCCGGCATACGCTCTTGCTATGAACGGTGCGTTGAGGGCAAGTGCTACAGCCATAGGGTTGAAGGGCTCGAGCTTGACGCCATTGACCTGAACAGGTGTTTTCATGCCGCGCTGGGATGTGGGAGAAGCCTGGCCCTTGGTAAGTCCGTAGACCATGTTGTTGTGGACGATAACGGTGATATTGGCATTTCTGCGGATGGCGTGGAGAAAATGGTTTCCCCCTTCACCATACATGTCGCCGTCACCCGATTCCACGACAACGACGAGATTCCTGTTAGAGAGCCTGATTCCGAGCGCGGCGGGAAGCGAGCGGCCGTGCAGACCGTTGAACATATTGACATTCATGTACTGCGGTGCTTTGGCAGCCTGCCCGATACCCGAAACCATTACAAGGTTTTTCCGTTCGACACCTAATTCATGCAGCGCCGACTTCACTGACTGTTGAAGCATGAAATTTCCGCACCCCGGGCACCAGGCAACATCTGTCTCTTGGGGCATATCGAAAGCGGTAGGTCTTTTATTCATGATCGATCTCAGTTAACGCTTCCAAAACTTCTTCAACAGAGAACGGTTCGCCGGTGGATTTCAGTATCCGATGCGAAATGGTTCTGCCTGTTTCCAGAGAGAGAAGATCGGCAAATTGGCCGGTTGCGTTGTTTTCCATTATGACGAGTAGTTTGTTTTCAAGCAATGAGAAAACGGCCGGATTGATCGGGAAAATCTGGGAAAAATGGATGCCGGCAAGTTTATTGCTGCCGATCTTGTCGAGTGCTTCTTCAAGTACCCCGCGGTTCGAACCCCAGGAAATCACAAGCGTATCGGCCTCTTCGATCCTGCCGATTATGGTGGGCATGAGTGCCGCTTCCCGGAGCGGTTGCTTTCGCTTCAGTCGTTTTTCAACCATCAGACGTCGCACCTCGCTGCTTTCGGTAATGAGGCCGTATTCATCATGTTCGTCGGAATCCACACGGACCAGACCCTCTCCATATTCCGGAACGCCTCGCGGGCTCAGGCCGTCAGCGGTCAGGGCGTAGCGCCTGTAATTATCTGTAGTTTGAATGAGTGACATTTTGACCGGCAGCTGCTTTATAGAGGCTCTATCGATGGTTGTAATGGAGTCGAGGAGGTACTGGTCGGTGAGTACAAAAACGGGGATCTGGAACCGGTCAGCAAGATTGGATGCGTTCTGTATGCTTTCGGTAAGATCTTCAAGGGTGCCCGGTGAAAGGATTGCCCTTGCAAAATCACCTTGGCCGGCATAAAGCGCAAGATTGAGGTCACCCTGCTCAGTGCGGGTCGGCAAGCCGGTGGCCGGTCCGGGGCGCTGGCCGATATGGATAACAACCGGAGTTTCAAGTATACCGGCAAGGCTTACTCCTTCCTGCATCAGGGCAAATCCTCCGCCTGAAGTAGTGACAACAGCTCTTGCCCCAGCATATGATGCCCCGATCGCTGAATTGATGGCAGCTATTTCGTCTTCGGCCTGATCGACAACGATGCCGTACACTTTTGACCTGGATGCCATAAAGGTGAGCAGTCCCGTTCCGGGCGACATTGGGTAGGAGCTGATGAAGTTGCACCCGGCCGCGACTGCTCCGATACCGAGAGCGGCATTTCCGTCCATCAGCGCTCTCTCAGGACTTTTTATTGCGGTAGGGGATGGAAGCACAATCTTTTCTGCGGCTGCAATCTTGCATCCGAAGTCGTAACCGAGCTTTGCGGCAGTGCTGTTTTTTGAGATTATTTCATCTCCCTTGGTCGCAAACTGTTCACGAAGGTAACCTGTAAACAGCTCGAGCGAAATGCCGGTTATACCGAGCACTACTCCTGCTGCAACTGTATTCGCAAAAACCGGCATCCCTGTTTCATCAGTAAATTTCGTCCAGGGTGTATCGATGCAGTTTTCAGTCCATTTCCCGGTGAAACCTTCTTTTTCGGCAAAGATGAGTGTTTCAGTGCTTATCCGGCTCTGCAGGTGTTCAACCGCAAGAGGAGAGAGGGCAAAAAGCATGTCGATGCGCCTGAGATAAGCCTTCCGGTTTTTGTCTGTTACCCTGATTTCCGTTGTGTTGCAGCCCCCGCGGATACGAGACATGTACTCCATACAGGAGAAAACATTGTATCCACTCTTTTTCAATATTCTCAGAAGCGTATCCGTTACCGTCTGAAGACCCTGTCCGGCTTCTCCGCCGAAAACCATGGAAATGTCGTGCAGGTAGTGATGCATCGCATATAATCGGTTCTATGACTCTTTTCCCTATAACAATCAATTGTCATAACAAGTGCCTTGAAATCAGCTGAAGATTTTTTTTATGATAGAGGGATATTTCTGAGCTGTTCGATTATCGGATTGCGGATTGCACCAGGGAACGGCTAAAGGCTTAATGGAGTTCGCAAGTTTTCAAAGGTAATGTAATCGGGAGGGCGTAAAATGGCTGAAACGATTTTCATGATTCACGGAATGTTTGGAGCTCCGTGGTACTGGGAGAACTATCGGAGAAAGTTTGAGGCTGAAGGGTACCGCTGCATTGTGACTACATTGCGTTACCACGATATGGATCCCCGCGGGGTTCCACACCCTCTTCTTGGGACAACCTCACTCCTTGATTACGCTGAACAGCTCGAAAAGGAGATCTGCCAGCTGGACGAAACTCCTATAGTGATGGGTCACTCTATGGGAGGGCTTCTGGCTCAGATTCTTGGTGCACGCAAACGGGCAAAGGCGCTTGTTCTGCTCACTCCCGCCTCGCCTGCAGGTATTATGGCTCTGACCCCCTCTGTTATCAAGACTTTCTGGAGTGTACAGACCAAGTGGGGCTTCTGGAACAGCCCGTTCCGCCTGAAATTCAGTGAAGTTGTTTATTCGATGCTGCACCTCTTTCCGGAAAAGGAACAGTGGGAGATTTACAATAAATTTGTTTATGAATCAGGCAGGTCGGCTACGCAAATCGGATACTGGTTTTTTGACCCTTCACAGGCTTCGAGTGTTGATGAGTCCCGTGTCATCTGTCCTGTTCTCGTCATCGCAGGTACATTGGACCGTATCACTCCTGCATCTGTCGCCCGCAAAATTGCGCTGAAGTATAAGACGGTATCAACCTACAAGGATTTCGAGAATCATGCGCACTGGGTTGTTGGAGAGCCCGGCTGGCAGGAAGTCGCAGACTATGTAAGCAGTTGGCTTGTCAAGCATCATATGTGATCCCATCTTTGGGGACGTTGTTCAGTAGGAATAAAAGATGATTTTACTTACTTTTTCATAAGAGCCGAAGTTATTCAATCAGAATAAACTGGAGGAGTTCTTATGCCGAGAGGACCGAGACTTGATGCTCCAGGCGCTTTGCATCATGTGATTATCCGTGGTATTGAACGTGGCGTGATTGTCAGTGATGATGAAGATCGTAATGAGTTTTTGCGTCGCATTGGCAAGTTGGCCAAGGATTCCGGCACAACCATCTATGCATATGCGCTGATGACTAATCATCTGCATATACTGCTCAAAAGCGGGGAGAACGGCCTTGTAACTTATATGCGCCGTCTGCTTTCAGGTTATGCCCAGTATTTTAACCGCCGCCATAAACGATCGGGTTATCTTTTTCAGAACCGGTATAAGTCGATTATCTGTGAAGAGGAGGCTTACTTCAGCAAGCTTGTGGCCTATATTCATCTGAATCCCCTGAAAGCCGGTATCGCGTGTTCAATGGAAGAGCTTGCGCGATATCCTTGGAGCGGCCATGCAGTGATAATGAAACGTATAAGCAATGACTGGCTTGATCGGGATTATGTGCTGCGATTTTTCGGAAAAACAGAGGGGAAGGCAAGAAAAGCATACATGGTGTTTCTGGAGGAAGAGATTGGCATTGATCGTGAGTCGGAACTTTCGGGAGGAGGGCTGGTTCGATCTCATGGCGGATGGTCGAATGTACAGTCTATGCGAGAGAACGGGTTGAAGGAAATGGGAGATGAAAGGATTCTCGGAAGCGGTGACTTTGTCAAATCGCTGCTTGCAGAGACTGAACAGGGAGTCGAACAGCAATTCAATGCAGGCGAAAGGCTGGAGTTAGTGCAACGTGAAATTGCTGATGTGTGCAAGGCCGCTGGAATCACCGCAGCATTTTTACGTTCAGGCAGTCGAAGTGGATCGTTGTCGGAATTGAGAAAGAGTCTTGCAACAAAATTCGTGTATGAGTATGGATTATCATTTGCAGAAGCAGCCAGACAGTTGGGCGTGACTACCAGTGCGGTGAGCTATATGGTAAGGAAATAGTGAGTATTTGTGGATTCTGTTGTCGCTATTCAACAACGTCCCCGATTCTGTGTAGAGAAGGGTTAGTGCGAAAAAAAAGCGATAAAACCGAAAGAGAGAAAAAGAACGGTGGCAAGCACAATTGTAAAGTCGCTGATTTTTCGCATAAATGATTCCTTATTTTCATCATACATACTTGCAATGACTATCACGGCGACATTATTTAACAGAAGGAAATAAGTGGATGAAGGAAGGATCTTCGAGAAGGTAAAATAAAACAGGAGAAGTCCGGAGATCAGGCTTGTGATGATCAGGAACTGTTTTGTATGCAGAAATGAAAATGTGTTGGCAATTGTTTTAATGTTGCTTAACAGATCTCCCCTGCGGTCGCGCATGTCCCACATCACCTCGATAAAAAACGCACAGATAAACATGTATCCCCAGCAAATCCAGGCTTTGAGTGAGAGCGATTGACCTCCGTAAATCAGGGGGAGAAATACAAGAGCTGTTGCCCAATCGAGGGGAGGGGTGAGGTTTTTTATGATGTAAATATCTTTCAGACGCCTGGCGCCGTTTAAACGTCTGGAGAGAGAAGCCGGGAAGCATTTGTGGTTATACAGAAATCCGATGGCAATTATAAGTGCGGTTGTCCAGAAGGCCGATTGACCAAATTGAAAGGCGATAATGAGTGAAATGAAGGATACCAGGTAGAAGGTTACGTAGGTGATAAGATCCTGGTGCTTAAGGGCATTATTCAGACCTTCGGGGTCGTTGGTTGAATCTTCGACATCATCGGTGAGCCGGTTATCCTGGTATATGGAAAAGGTAAGCAGGAAGACGGTCGCGATTGCCCATCCATTAATAGGGATTTTGAAATAAATTGACCAGCTCGCTGCCCCAAGCGCAGAGAGTATTGAGAGATGGAGTTTATTTCTGAAGAAATAATTCGGCACGGTCTGTTCCGTTTACGATTACCTGACTTCCGGGGCGTAAGTGACCATCAGCAGGTTTCTGATCTCAACCGCTATTTCTATTTATTCCGTTCCATTATATGCTGTGAAACTGTGCCGTTATCGCTATTTAACAACGTCCCTAAGTTAGGGGCAGCAGTCGCTTTCGACAAAGAGGTTGTAGAAGGCTTTTATGCTTCCGGCAGGATGGGTGGTTGTTTTGCGGTCGAAGGCGGCTTCGATGGTGGGGGTTGTCATTATCCTGAATATTTCGTCCATTTTTTCGGGGGAGTATGGCATGTTGTTGTCGAGCCACCAGGTGATGAGGGATAGTAATGTACTGACGAGAAAGTGGGTTGTTATTTCTATGGGTACGGGTGGAGCTTTTCTCTTTTTCATAAGCTCTGTGTTGGGGCCTATGAGCATCTTATAGAGATAGCGGTGGAGGTATTTCAGTATCATTTCGCCGCTTTGTTTACCGGCTATTGCTTTGTAGAGTTTGTGATGCTGTCCTGTGTGACGGAAGAGTTCGAGAATGAAATATACCTCAGGGTCCCTGCCTGTAAGTCGTGATGTGTGGATTGTCTGCTGCTGCTGTTCGAAGAGGGTGCGCAGGAGCTCAAAACTGGAGAGGAGCAGTTCATGCTTGTCCCGGTAGTGTGCATAAAAAGTTGATCTTCCCACGTCGGCACGATTAAGAATGTCCTGGACAGTAATGGACTCGTATCCTTTTTCAACAATAAGTGACATGAGCGCTTCGTGCATCAGTCTGCGTGTACGACTAATCCGACGGTCTTCCTTTTTTTCTTTCATACATCCTCTTTTTGCGTGACAAAACGGCCTGTTTTGTTCGGTAGTGAACAATTTGCGCAACATTAGTTGTTGACTGAGTGACTAAATATATCTATTCTTTTATCGAACACAATATTCATTAATGAATAAGGTATTCTTTAAATATAGATATGGAGGAACATAAGATGGAAGACAAGAGTATCAGGGAAGCGGTTAAAGAGCGATATGCATCAACAGTAAAGCATAGCAGCTCATGCGGATGTTTTCAAAAGGTAAACTATCTGGATAATGAGTTTATAGAGTCGGCAGGAAAGGTGGCGGGCTATTCCGAAAAGGAGCTGAAGAGCATTCCGGATGGGGCCAATCTTGGTTTGGGGTGCGGTAATTTTTACAGTAGCGACAGTCGTGCGGATCGCCTCTTTGAGGTCGTTGTCTGAAGCGGTTTGCTCGTTTTTTTTTGCTTGTGGAAATCGAGTCTATCGGAAAAAAACGCTATTGTGATGCACTATAGAGAGGGAAACTCAAGCCCGAATTTACCAGCCAGGATGTCGATTAGGTTTTCAGGGCCAACGAACTGCTTCGTGGTTATACCATTGCGGACGGTTTTCAAGGTGTCGCCCATAAGAATCTCTTTGCCTGTTGGATTGTGCAGCACTACCAGCAGTTTTTTGACAAAAATAGTGTCGGGATGTGTTGAGTTAAGGTGATTGGCAGGGATGAAGTCAATCCATTCCTGCGGGTAGAGGTCGAATTCGTATTGATCCACCCATTCTCCTTCGACAAATGCTTTCAGCCGATACTTGCTCTCATCGGCTTTGCTCAGCATGAAAAGATAGCCGTCCTGCATTACTTCAACATCAAGGAGATCGAGGCGCATCGGCTTTCTTATACTATTGCTCCCGAATCCCAAATCGATCAGCCACTTCTCTCCCTCAATTTCAGCAATAATCGCCATATGCGTTTTGGGGCGCCTTACCGGATAAATCATCGGGCGAGCTGCAACAAATGTATAGTCCACTCCAAGCTCCTGAAGAGCCATTGCAAATAAGCCATTGACTTCATAGCAATACCCGCCGCGCTTACGAACCAATATTTTCTCAACAATTTCCTCTGGAACCATGGAGACAATTTTTCCAGCCTGAACATCCAGGTTTTCGAAAGGAACAGAAAATAACTGGTGACGCATTACCTCTGTTATTGTGGCAATATCCTTTTGAGGCTTGCCATTATAGGCAATCCTGTGGTAGTAATTCTCGAGAGTGAAATTATCTGCTTTCATGTTCGCTTTTCTACCTGCCGTTGATTACCGTAATAGACCAATAAGAGATGATTTGCCAATTATGGAGTCATAAACAAAGTATATACGGGAACAGATACAATTGTTGTGATTGGATGAGAGGGGTTCCCTGCACTTAGGCGCACTCACTGACTTTCCTGCCTGATTGATCAGCATGTTTCATTTGGGTCGCAAAAGCATCGACATAGTCATCCCAAAGGTATAACATGTCAGGATCGAAATCCGCTCCATTGGGCCAAACAAGAGTTCCAACCTCATCATCAACAGTAACTTTATCAAAAAGCTCCCTATTACGCAAAGGGCCATAGAGCTCCCCATACAAGACGGGTTCGAGATTAATATTCTTAACGGTACCATCATCAAAATGCACCAGTAATAGAAATCCGTTATCCGGTACTTCGACGGCCGTAACTCTTCTCATTTGGTGTTTCATCTCATTTTTACTTTAGTGCAGCGGTTCTATTTTTCGTGGTGCTTTGCCTGCCTGTAACAAATCCCAATCTGACATTATTTCAAGTTGATGAATTTCTGCCCATGCCTCAACCAATCTCCGTTGTCTATCGGCTAATGAACCTTCAATGGCCTCAATGGGATCAATTGAAAAAACAGCCTGAGAACCCTGATAATAAGCATGAAAATGGGGCTTATGATGAGGAGAATCTATTTCAGGGTACATCCTTATCAGAATTCCGTAAAATCTTGCTATTTCAGGCATTTTTCATTTTCTGATTTGCCAATTACTGATCGAACGATACTTACTCAGCTTACTCCCATCGGCAGTAGAACTAATGTAATTCATTTCTCTCTTGAATCACTATAATCCTTAAAATATACATCACCATTACAGGATTACAAAATAACACATCCGTATACTTCTTCTCAACAGGAAAACGCATGTTATTAAAAACATCCGGGACCTTTCAGAGTGAACCTTATAACCTAGGGTGAGTGTCATCGACAATATCTGCTTCTTCGGCTTGCGCAATTGCCTGACTGCGAATTTGAGCCAGCAAAGCGGCATAGGGGTGGTGTTTATTACCCTGAATGTTAAGTGGTATGGATAAAGAGTTTAGAAGTTGGTTTTCAAAATTCCAGGGTTCATCATTCTCAATCCAGGTCACAAAGGCGTTTTCGTGCATCCATCGGTCAAGCCATTGCTCTCCCTTGTTCGTCAGGGTCATTTTTTTGCCACTTCCCACTCTTCGCAGCGGAAAGCCACTCTCTTTAGCAAGCAGAATGCCAAGAGTTCGCCGCAGCGTTGACTTTTCAGCATTTCCTTTGAAGTGGTAACGAACCCGTTGCTGCAAAGTTTGAGTGGAATTGGCTTTCCCTTTTTTATCAGGCGATATCCCGATATAGAGTAATGTCGACCCATCATGAGTGAAGCAGCCTTCAACAGGCACACCCGGCGGAACCTCTTTAAAGAAAAAAGCATAGACACCGTTTGCTTTTGTAACGGGGCATGGGTTTGAAAGCACTTCATCCCTTGAGTAGAGGTGTTCGATATTCGAGAAAACGGTGTCCATAAAGTATTTGTTGTGTTAAAGCTTTATCAGAAAAGAGGCACCAATGCAGCGCTTAATATGACCTCGCGTGCACTTGCAACTGAGAGCGACATATCCTTATAAAGAAGATGCAGGCAGATCGGGTAATATAGCGAAAAGATACAGGGGGCGAATATGTCTTCCAAAAAGCCTGGTTTATGCAACAAGATCATCGTGCTACTGGCAGGGCAGTTATTTTTTTTGTTGTGTTTTTCTTTTATCGCTATTAAACAACGTCCCCAAGTATTCGCCTTGGAGCTTTTCAGGGGTCTGGAATATCTTGTTTGTTGTCTCTGTGGTTTTGACGACATTGTTGGTTCTGACTTTAGCCGGATAGAATGGCGGTGTAATAATGATAATTGGTAATTCTTCAATGCAGCGAATGTTGGCGGATAGTGTGGTGGTGCTGGATTTTGAGACGACTGGCTTGTCACCGCATTATGGTGACCGGGCTATAGAGATCGGTGCGGTGCTTGTTGAGCATGGGGTGATTGTCGACCGCTTTCAAAAGCTGATGAATCCCGGTTTCCGGATCAGTCCTTTTATCGAGAGTTACACCGGTATTACCAATGAGATGCTGAAAGGCCAGCCTTGCTGTGAAGTGGTGATGGCTGATTTTTCGGAGTTTATAGCCGGTCATAATATCGTCGCACACAATGCGTCATTCGACCGCCGTTTTCTAGATTACGAGTTGAAACGGGCGAAACGGGTATATCAAGGTGCCTGTTGCTGCTCTCTGCTCGTGTCAAGAAGGATTTATCAGGATTCTCCGAACCATAAGTTACAGACATTGGTAACACATGCGGGTATCCCGGAGACGGGAGTGTTTCACCGTGCGCTTGCAGATGCAGAGATGACAGCGCTTTTGTGGATGTCGATGATAGAACGGATTCGCCGGCAATATGGGGTGGAGATGATTACCTTTGATCAGCTGAGTGAGCTCTCAAGAGTTGACAAAATCTATACCCACCGATATTTGACCTCCCTTGGAAAGAATAAGAGAGACGAATAGGTCCTATAGGTGTTATGGGGCTGAAAGGACTTATAAAAGATTTGAAGAGAGGATGGATCCTTCACTTCGTATCAGGATGACAACGGGAAATGTTTGGGATTAACGATCGGCTGCTTGAAGCAGCTATAATGATGATTGAGCGGATGCACAGGGTGGAAAACCTGGCGACTGACGAACTGGCAGCGATGCTTGCCGGATCGGAGGCGCCATTGCTGTTCGATGTTCGCACCGTTGAGGAGTACGAGAAGAGTTGTATCGCGACGGCTGTGCGTGTTGATCCGGATATTGGTTCGGAGGATTTTGAGGCTTGCTATGGATCCATCGTGGCGGGGTGTGATCTGGTATTTTACTGTTCGGTGGGGCAGCGCAGTTCGGAGCTGCTTGAGCGGGTTGAGAGTGTTTGCGGGCAAGCGGGGGCGAAGAGCTTCCGTAATCTGCGGGGCGGCATCTTTCGCTGGTATAACGAGGGTAGGCAGGTGGTCAATGCGTCAGGTTTGACGGACGATATCCATGGGCACGATCCTGTATGGGGCATGATGGTCGAACAGCGCTCGTAGCTTGTTGCTATGGGCGGAACGGCCTGAGGAGCAGGGGGAAGAGTTGTTGCTTGTCGGTGTCGCTTTCATTGTCGAGACCGAGACGGAGGTCGTCGAGATTGTCTTTCATCAGGAAGGTGCCGAAGAGACGGTCCCAGACGGAGAGCATGCTGCCGTAATTGGAGTCGTGTTCGGTCCTGAGAGTCGAGTGATGCAGGCGATGCATCATGGGTGAGGGAATGATGAGGCGGGCCAGACGATCAAGGGCGGGCGGAATGGAGAGGTTGCTGTGGTGGAACTCAATGACCGGTGTCATGAGGAGCGAGTAGAGCAGCAGGTGTTCGATACCTGCGCCGAACAGCATGAAAAGGGGGAGACGCAGCAGTTCCGAAAACAGGATCTCCATGTAATGGAAGCGCCAGCTGGTAGTGACATCGAGGGTCGCATCACTGTGGTGGACAGAGTGGAATCGCCAGAGAAATTCCGTTTCATGGTTGAGACGATGCCAGATGTACATCAAGAGGTCGATGAGCAGAAGGATCACGATGGCTTCGGCTACCGGGGGCAGAGCCAGTATCCCGATTCCCGGCCAGGCAGTTCTCGACCAGTCCAGCATGAAAGCCATAAGTATGCCCGAAGGAAGCAGGATCAGCAGGTTGAGAGCGGCTATTGAAAGGTTTAGCTTTGCATGGAGGGCGCGGCGTTTCTCTCGGGAGAAAAAGGGATTGAGTCCCTCGAGGATCCAGAGCAGCAATCCGCCGGCAATAGTGGTGCCGTATGATAGTATGCGGAGGTCGGGGATGGATAATATGCTTGCTACCATGGTGAGAAAAAAAGTGATGAGTTCTGAGTTCCGAGTGAAGATAGTTGGCAGTCGGCAGTTGGCAGTTGGCAGGAAAGATAGTTCTGAGGTGGAAAGTTGGAAGATAGATCCCTCACTTCGTGTCGGGATGACTTTGGGGATTTAGGATTCATCGATTTGGTGGAGGATTTCGCGCAGGTAGAGCGTTGTTTCCAGCTTCTCTTCGTCTGTGGTCGAATTGTAGAAGGCGATAATGGCTTTGCCGCCGATAGCGATCGGGGGATATTCTTTTGCGGCAAGCATCGGCATCAAGGCAAGGATTTTCGATACAGATTCCAGGTCCATTCCGTTGATTCTTTTGACCACATCTTCTGTGATACCTGCTGATGCATTCTCGTCAAGACCGGCAACGTAAGCTGCACTCTGCACTGCACCATACTGGAAACCAAGGACAGCAAAAACGATATCCCTGTTAGAACTGCTTTCGAGTCCAGCCGGACACTGCCCGATCGCTTCGGCCAGGAACTGCAGTGCCATTTTGGTTACTGCCTCGATGTTTTCTTTATGATTATTATGCATTAGGAGCGAGAAATTTGTTGTGCTTTTTATGACAGCGTTTATTTCAATGTTCATGCACGATGTTATGCCGATGCATTGTTGATGTCCGGCATATTCGCGGCAGATTGTCCACAGCTATACCGAGCTTATCGTACGGAAAGGCAAGAAGCAGTTCATCAGGTGCAAGGGAGAGGCCGGCATTGCCGCCGGTGTCACCAAGCGTGAACGTCGGTTTTCCGGTACTGACAACAAAGCTTGAAACCATCTCGCAGGTCGATCCGCCGGCTATACCGTGCACGAGTTCGCCAGTGTCGAAACCGTAAGCCCTCATGATGTGCTGTCCCTGGAAGGGCTTGCAGACGATCAGGACCACATCCGGCCGCAAGGTATCGTCATTCATGGCAGCAAGAGGGCCGACAATCTGAGCTTCAAACTCACCATCTACGAACGGCAAGGTTGAAGCCAGGGAGCTGCGAAGGGCATTCATCGATCCGAACAGTTTTCCATCACCGATCATGAATTTCTCTGCAACCTTGAGAGGGAGAAGGCTTCCGAAACCCGCGGCTATGGCCCCGCCACCGCAAAGCTGATGCTCTTTTGTGGTGTAGAATGATCCGGCGCCCCTGAGACAGTCGCCCCACATGGCGCAGAGAAATGATTTTGGCCCGCTTTCTCCTGATGCGGCTCCAAATTTTTTCACCCCTTCGGGCAGGTCACTGAGCGACCTGACAAATTTGACCGCGATTGGATTGTAGTCAAGTCCCTCGCTTTTTACCAGTGTTTGCGATAATTGTTCTGGAGTCATGGCTCACCATTGAATCGTTACTGATATGATTACCCGGTATCAGGTATTTAATGGAGTATACGATAATTGACGAAAATCAGGGAAGAAAGAGATAGTAGGAAGTCGGCAGTTTGCAGTCGGCAGTCGGCAAGGAAGAAAAAAAGGGTGGGGGGTGAAGAGAAGAATAGGGCGGATGGGCCGTATGGAACCTATGGGACTCATAAAAGAGGCGTATTTTGACTGCAAAGCATTGAGCGTTGCTTGATGCGTCATAAAAAAATGGTATTTTCAGGGCAGGTCTATTTCAGGTGGAGAGAGTAAATAAAGAGCAATGAGGCCATGAAGAGAACCTTGCAGCGCATTATAAAGAACATCGAGGCCGGGGAGTATGAAGCAGCTCATGACAGGTTGGGGAGAGTGATGAAAGCTTACCCGGAGGAGTGGCAATTGGAAGTCGCGTTTATAGAAACAGGCATAGCGCATGCAATGCAGGTTAAAGGGCAGGGGCGCAGGCTCAGTATGGGATTTTATGCGCAAAGTGCTTCATGGCGGCTTAAAGAAATTTTAGGACATCCAGGGGCGGCTGAGTGTTTACGTACGCTGCATAAACTGGTTGATCTTACTGCAACAGCGCGGTTTAACAGCCTTAACTGACCCTTCGAAAGCAGGTTCGCTTTACAGTTCTTCAAGTTCTCTCCAGTACTATCTTAATCCAAATTGTCGTCGGTCTCATCCGGATAGAACCGCCACTCACGGTTGACAATTCTCGTGGCATGGCCGAATGTGAAGTACGACCATCCCCACTGGAGCAGAACGAAGAACCGGTGTTTGAAGCCACTCAGGAAGTAAATGTGCACAAAAAGCCAGATGAACCAGGCCGGAATACCGGAGAGCTTCAGGTTTCCAAATTCAACGATAGCCTTGTACTTGCCGATGGTGGCCATCTTTCCCTTGTCGAAATAAGAAAAAGGCTTCTGCGGTTTCCCCGCGACATCACGTAGGATATTTCTGCCGATTGACGTACCCGCCTGAAGCGCAACCGATGCGAGTCCCGGCAGCAGCTCACCGCCCGGACGTTCGAAATGAGCCTGGTCTCCGCCGCAGAACACCTCAGGATGTTCCTGCAAAGAGAGCAGTTCAGTCACATAAATACGCCCGGAACTGTCCGTATGGAGCCCCATGGTTTTGCCGATGCTGCAGGACCTGACACCAGCGGCCCAAAGCACGGTGCCTGCCTCAATGCGTTCCTCACCGATCTGTACACCGTTTTTATCTATATCAGTTACCCGGCTTTCCGTCCAGATCTGCACCCCGAGCAGCTCGAGCGCGCGGGCGGCTTTGCTGGAGAGTTCGGGTGAGAAGTCTTTGAGGATCCGTGACCCGGAATGGACGACAAAGATTCTCGTTCGCTTGGGATCGATATTCTTGTAATATTTGGAGAGGTAGTATCGGCTCATTTCACCGATTGAACCTGCAAGCTCGACACCTGCGGGTCCACCGCCGACGATAACAAAGGTAAGCAGCTTTTTGCGTTCGGTCGGATCCTGGGTTCGTTCGGCATGTTCGTAGGCTTCCATGACCCTGCGGCGAATCTCCGATGCCTGACCGATGGTTTTCAGTCCAGGGGCAAACGATTCCCATTCGTTATGGCCGAAATAATGGTGTTTGGAACCGCACGCCAGCACAAGGTAGTCGTAGTCTATGTCGCCGAAGTCAGTCTGAACCTTTTTGTTCTGCAGATCGACATTGTCGACGGAGCCTTTATATATGGTGATGTTGTTGTACCTGGTGAGCATCTTGCGGAAGGGGTAGGAGATCTCTCCGCCGTTGAGTGCTGCCATGGCAACCTGGTAGAGCAGCGGTTGAAACAGGTGGTAGTTGTTCCTGTCGATCAGGGTTACCCTGACATCTTTTTTATTACCAAGTGCTTTGGCGGCATTGATTCCAGCAAAACCGCCACCAACGATCACGACGTGCTTCATTGATAAGCCAGTTGAAGATTAAAACGTATCCTTGCAATTTCAATAAACTGCAGCTTAATGTATCGAAAAAAACCGTACTATTACGACCGAAAAAATGGGATAGTTTGCAGTCGGCAGTGAGGAAAGAAAGTTCGGAGTGCTGAGTTCTGAGTGCTGAGCGGGGGGAGAGAGACCCCTCACGGGAGTTCGGGGTGACAGTGTGCAGTATGCAGTATGCAGTCAGCAGTTGGCAATGGGTAGTGAGCTATAGGAGATTGAGCGATTGCACTGATTGGAGATTATGGTAATGTTAGTTAAATTGTATCGCAAAAGCAATGCAAAAAAAATGGCGTCTATGAAAAGTGCATCGTTACCATCATTGAGGGTAAAGCCGGAACTCCGCTCTGCAGCAGAAAGTGTTTTGCGGGAAGGTGAGACATTGTCGGGATTTATCGAGGACTCGATACGCAGCAACATTGACCGACGTCAGAACCAGAAAGAATTTATTACCCGAGGCCTTCTGTCGCGCGACAAGGCAAAAGAAACTGGGGAGTATCTTTCAGACGAAGAGGTAGTAACGGGCTTAGGGGAAATGCTTGCCAAAGCAAAACAGCAAACAAAGCATTGAACTACCGGATACGTTTCACCCGTGAAGCCGAAAATGATCTTATTCACCTTTACGAATTTCTTCTAGTCGAGGATATTGATGCTGCTGCACGAGCATTGGAGGCTATAACAAAAGGGATAGAGTTTTTAAAGTGCTTTCCATTCAGCTGCCGCAAGGCGACAGATGAAAATCCGTTGTTACGTGAACTGCTCATTTCATTCGGGAACGCCGGTTATGTTGTTCTGTTTGAAATCGAGGATCAGCAAACCATAACCATTCTGGCAGTTCGGCATCAGAGGGAGGAGGATTATTATTAGTAGGCAGTTTGCAGTCGGCAGTCGGCAGTGGGGAAAGAAAGTTCGGAGTGCTGAGCGGGAAGGAGAGAGACCCTTTACGGGAGTTCGGGGTGACAGGTATGAGGAAGTAGGCAGTTGGCAGTAGGCTGTGGGCAGTGAAGTAAAAAGGGGTGAGGAGCGAGGAAGGATCATGGGTTGAAAATCAACTTTTTTTTGGTAAAAAAGATTAACAATTGTTATCATATATGAGTTTTGAAGCTTGCGTTTGATTGCATGTAACGTTTGTTGTATTCGCTTCTTGTCTTATGTGATGCAAAAAAAAGAGCGCTGTCATTTGCATAAGCTAGCCACTGATTTTGTGTTTTATTTCCGTTCCTGAAAAGAGTGGCCGCGAGGCCTGCTCCTGGATGGATACGGTGCTTTATATAGGTACCATTCCCCCTTTTTTTTCTTTTTCATACAAGTTTCCATTGGAAAATCTGCGGTCTTTCCGCTGTTTTTTTGCGTCGGGCCGTGATGGAAAGGGGTTTGTGCCTGAACTGATTTTATTTAAAAAGGGGGGATGATGGACAGTAATAATCGGCGGGGGCAATGCATGAAACAATTCCAGGCGATGCAGGCTTTTACAGTCAAGCGGGTAATTGTTATTGAGGAAGATCAAGTGCTCAAGAGAGGTATTGTCAACTATCTGGAGATGGACGGCTATGAAGTCACCAGCATAGATTCCACTGATGAATTTTTTGAGCAGTGCAGCAATAAATTCTACACTGTGGCGATTCTTGATGTTGATATGCCCGACCAAGTAGGTTTTGCCCTTGCCGGTTACCTCAGAAAGAATACCGAGATGCGGATCATTACGCTGACAAAATACCCGTTTTCGAATACCAGGAAAGCATGTTCAGATGCCGGAGCAGATGTTTATCTTGAAAAACCTGTCAATTTTCGGCTTCTTTCAGCCAGTGTCGGAGTTCTTTTTCCCCGATATGACTGGACAGTAATGCATTCAATACAAAGCAGTTCTCTTTTTAAGAACTATAAAACAGGAGAAGTTTCCGGCAAAAGCGGCAGTATTTCAGAAGGTCGTTTGAAAGACAAATTTTATCACGGACAATGCAGTACGTGCACTCATTGTATGTATTAGTGAACTCAGTGCCTTCTTTCTTCATTAATGTTTTAAGGGCAATGTAATCGTAAACACCGTTCCACCTTCCGCCAGTCCTTCAGCAGAAATACTTCCCTTATGTTTGTTGACAATAATGTCGTAGCTGATGCTTAATCCAAGCCCCGTTCCTTTACCGATATCCTTCGTCGTAAAGAACGGTTCAAATATCCGCATCCTCATCTCTTCAGGTATTCCGGGTCCATCATCACTAACGGAGCAGAATACGTGTTCACCGGTGGCCCACGTTTTGATTGTTATGGAACCCTGAGATTTTCTGTTTTGTGATTTGATGGCATGGGCACTGTTGACGATCAGGTTCAGGAGCACTTGACTGATCATTGGCAGATCACACATGACCAGCGGCAAATCTTCCAGACGCAGGTCAACAATGGCAGCATCGCGATATTCACTTTTGGCTAAGAGGAGCGATTCATCGACCGCCTTGTTTATATCAGATAGACTTAAACTACCAGTTTCGTTTTTGAAGGAGTAATTGCGCATGCTTTTAGTGATAACCGAGATGCGCTCCACACCACTCTGTGTCATTTCAAAAGTTCTGGGGATGTTTTCGAGCAGATCGTCAATATCGATTTCTTTCTCTTTTTGACGGAGTCGCATAACCTCTTCGGATATTGACGGGATTGTATCTACTTTTTCGATTATTTTACGGTAATCGTCCACCAGTTCCTGCAGATCATTGAAATCATTCAACTGGTTATGTCCAGTGATAGTTATGAAATTGAGCGGATTATTAATCTCATGGGCGATTCCCGCCGCAAGCTGTCCGATCATATTCATTTTTGCGGCATGCTGAAGTTGGATGGTAAGTTTTTTGTTCTCCTCCTCAGCTATCTTTTTGGCAATTATATCCCAAACGTGATTGGCTATGGTCTCCAACCATTCAATATCCTTATCGCCATAATCAGTTTGTTTGTTCCCAACTCCCATGATAGCCACTGTTTTCCCGTCACGAATGACCGGTACTATCAGTTCGCGCTTAATTTCCGCATGGCCTTCCGGCATTCCTATGCGATGCTCAAGTGAGGGATAGTCATTATGGATGATCGGTTTTTTAAAACGAGAAGCATCTGCCCACACTCCAGCCAGATTCATAGGATAGTGCTGGCCCTTACCCTCGGCCTTGCACATGTTCATTGTGGTGTTGGTTGACCAGGCTTGCAGCGAGAGTGCTTTCTGGTCATTTGCGATCAAGTGGAAAAACCCGATTGAACTGCCCGATATCTTTTCAGCCTCGTCAATGGTTACGACTAAAAGCTCTCCGGTCGAATAAGTATCTGCCATCTGGAGTATCCGCAACCGGAATGTATTAACCTGCTCATACCGTTTTTTATCGGTAACATCATGAATAATCTCATAGAGTAAATCTTTTCTACCATCATTAATTTTTGTACTCAGCACCTCAACATCACGAAGAGAGCCGTCTTTCCTGAGATGACGGAATGTAAAGGTGAAACTCCCTGTTGAACGGACTTTTTCCAGATTGCCTTTTATGTCGTCAGTTGATAGTGGGTTTATACGAGCAATTTTCATTTGCCTTAGCTCATCTATTGACCATCCGTAAAAGTCTGCCGCCGCCTTATTGGCATCAACAATATTGCCTGTGTCCGGATCAAGAAGTATCATGATTGCGGCATTGCATTCAAACAGATTTCTGAACCGCTCCTCGCCTTTTTGTAATGCATCCTCAGCAATTTTTTGTTCAGTAATATCGATACCTACGCCGATTATAAAAGGAGATGCATCTATTATGATCCTTTTGGCGGTCAGGAGGTGCCATCGGATATCAGTTCCTCCTCCCAGCACAAAACGGAATTCTTCAGTCACGTCCGCATTATTATTAATGATATCAGCCATGACTTCCACAGCCCGGCTTCGATTTTCCGGATGTAAAATATCGATACCAAAAGTATCAGTAATCCCATTTTCAGATACTCCAAAACACATCTCACGTACCCGGTCGTTCCAGGAAACAAACCTTCCGTTTGGATCAAGGAGAAAAAAAGTACCGGGAATAGATTCGATGATCTGCTTATTGAAGAGTTGCTCTTTTTTCAGCAACTTTCCGATATCCGTAATATCCTGTGCGATGATAAGGAGCCGGTCGACGTTGCCTTCAAGTGATTTGAAGGGATAAATGGTACTGCGCACGAGCTGCCCATTGTCTTCATCGTCAAAGGTAAGCGGTTTGGAGGATAAGAAGGCTTCTTGAAGCATTTTCATTCGTACAGCTCCAACTTCCGGCGGCATCAAATTGAAAACACTCAGGCCAAAGAACTCTTCCGGGGTTTTATTAAACTGGGCAGCAAAAGCTGCATTGACATCGAGGATGATGCCCTGGGGAGAAATAACAAAAATTGCATCCGGAATGGATTGAATCAAAGAAAAGAGACATGAATCACCATTTTTTCCGGGTATTCCGTCTGGTGCAATTTGATCGAGAGGCATGGGGGTTGACCTCAAGTTAACTACAATTACAGAAATTCAAAGGGACCACACGAGAACTGACAAAGCCACTCCGCATGTAATCAACTACGTTTCTATATCGGGGCTTTATTTTCTTTACAATTAATTGGGGTTGACTCTATTAAGAAGAATCTATGACGTAAAATAAAATAATACGTTAAAAAGTCAATGTAATTATTAATAATTCCGTTTTGTGCATGAAGGGGAGGGTTGGCAGTCTGCAGTCGGCAGTGAAGAAAGAAAGTACTGGGTTCTCAGTGCTGAGTGCTGAGCGAGGAGGGAAGTGAGACCCCTGACGGGAGTTCGGGGTGACTGGGGGGAGTTGGCAGTGGGCAGGGAAGAGGGGCGGGAAAAAATTGGGAAGTGTATTGATATGATGAGGTTTTTGCTTATGATGGAGAGGTTTTTCTTTTTTTGTCACGAACTATTTTTTTTGATACGAAATCATGTTTGATGAAATTGAGTTTGACAAGATCAAGCGTCTTCCAAAGTATGTTTTTGCTGCGGTTAATGAGTTGAAAATGGCTGAACGTCGGGCCGGGGAAGATGTTATTGATTTTTCAATGGGCAATCCTGATGGTCCCACACCCCAGCATATTGTTGACAAGCTTATCGAGAGCATCAATAAGCCCCGCACCCATGGATATTCGGTTTCAAAAGGGATCTACAAGCTTCGAGGGGCGGTAGGTATCTGGTATAAGCGGAAGTACAACGTTGATCTGGACCTTGATCGTGAGGTTGTAGCTACGATGGGTTCCAAAGAGGGTTATGTGCATCTTGTGCAGGCTATCACCAATCCCGGTGATCTTGCGATGGTGCCGGACCCCTGTTATCCGATTCACTCTCAGGCCTTTATTCTTGCCGGCGGGAATGTGCACAAACTGAAACTTGAACTGAATGATGATTTAACCCTTGATGAGGCCGGATTTTTCCGGAATATTGAAAAGGCACTGCGTGAATCGTCGCCAAAGCCTAAATATCTGGTGGTGAATTTCCCGAACAATCCTACCACTGCCACTGTTGACCTGTCGTTTTATGAAAAGCTGGTTGACATTGCCCGTCAGGAGCGTTTTTATATTATCAGTGATATTGCCTACGCCGAGCTTACGTATGATGGTTATGTGACCCCCTCAATCCTGCAGGTTCCCGGTGCAAAGGATGTTGCTGTTGAGAGCTATACGCTGTCTAAAACCTATAACATGGCCGGCTGGCGTGTCGGTTTCATGGTTGGCAATGCGAAACTGATCGGTGCCCTTGAAAAGATAAAGAGCTGGCTCGATTATGGTACATTCACCCCTATACAGGTTGCTTCGACCATAGCTCTTACCGAGGATCAGAGCTGTGTTCAGGAGATTTGCGAGGTATACCGCAAGAGGCGTGATGTGATGGTTAAAAGCTTTGAGAATGCGGGCTGGCCGGTTGTCACTCCAAGGGCAAGCATGTTTGTGTGGGCGAAAATTCCTGAACCCTTCAGGGCAATGGGAAGTCTTGAGTTCAGCAAGAAACTGCTGAGTGAGGCAAAGGTTGCCGTCAGCCCCGGTATCGGATTCGGAGCTTACGGGGACGAGTATGTGCGTGTTGCCATGATTGAGAACGAGGAGCGTATCCGTCAGGCGGCCCGCAATATCAAAAAATTTCTGCGCGACCAGGAAGCATGAAAAGTAGCTGACAGGGGGTCAGAGATGTGCTTCAACTTCAAAAACCTCCTGAAAAGCCTGCTGCAGAGAGTCGAGGACCATACCCGATGAGACCAGGCTTGCAACATCGCATGCCAGATCTCCGGCCCTTCCGTGAAACCATGCTGCCGCGGCTGCAGCATTGACGATATCCGCTCCTTTTGCTGCCAAAGCAACAATAATACCTGCAAGAACATCTCCTGAACCTGCCGAAGCAAGAGCTTCAGTGCCGCTTGTGTTTAAAAGAACCGACCCATCCACGCTCGCAATAACGGTTGGCGCTCCTTTTAAAAGAATCGACACACCGTTACTGGATGCATAACTTTTTGCGGCTTCAACAGGGTCTGCTGCAATTTCTTCCACGGACGCTCCACAGAGACGGCTGAATTCTCCGTAATGGGGTGTAAGAATCGCCTGTCTGCAGTTTTTTAGTATTTTGGCAGTTCCGGCTGATGAGAGGGCGTAAAGCGCGTCAGCGTCAAGGATGAGCTTTTTGTCGTGAATTTCCGGATGAGCAAGAAGCTGTGTAAAGAAGTGAATCACATCGGTATCGCGACCGAGACCGCAACCGATCATGACAGCATCGGCCCAGGCGGCTTTTTCGACTATGGTATCCATATCCCTTCCGATAACCACAACTTCGGGTAATGCTATATGTATTGCCGATGCAAGAGCGATCGGTACCGAAAGGCAGACATAGCCTGCACCTGTTTTCAGGGCAGCTTTGGCTGAAAGTATGGCGGCCCCGAGCATTGAGGAGTGTTCGGTTTGTGAACCGGCAATAATCAGCACTTTTCCATTGGAATCTTTTGCACTGGCCGTTTCCCTGAGTATGAAGTGTTCGGCGGCGAACTCTTTATCGGTCAAGAGAGTGGAAGAGGGTTCGGCAAGAAAACCGGGGATGGAGATTTCTGCAACATGTACCTCTCCACAGTGAGATGGTCCCTCGTTGAGGTAGAAGCCTGTTTTCAGAAATGCCATGGTCACGGTAACATCAGCCACGATTGAGGGAGTGGCAGCCAATCCTGTGGTTGCGTCAAGTCCGGATGGAACATCGACAGCAAGTGTAAGAGCACCGGTTCGATCGCGGGTGCTGTTGATGAGTTCAATGCCCTCAAGAAGCGGGGAGGCAAGCACCATCTCCGATTCGGTTAAGCGCAGTCCGGTTCCTGTGATTGCATCGATGAGGATATCGTAGGAGCTTTCGCCGATGTAGGGGAGCGCTTCGTCATGGCTTGCAAATATACGCAGGCTGGAGGTGTGTTGCTTATATGCCTGGAGGGTAGTAAGACCTTCGCGATTCACTCCCTGAAGAGTGGATTCGGGATAGAGGAGGACGAGGTCAACTGATGCGTCAAGGTTAAGGAGGTGACGGGCAATGACAAAGCCGTCGCCACCATTGTTGCCTTTGCCTGCCACTACCAGAAAAGAGGTGCCGGCAAGCGAATCAGGCTGTTGAAGGGTCTCCTTTATGATGCGGAGAGATTCGCGCCCTGCAAGCTCCATCAGGCGGCTTTCGCCAATATGAAGCTCTTCTATTGCCGCCTTGTCGGCCCTTTTCATTTCTTTGGCAGTTAGAACCGGCAGCATGGTGGCAAGGATTAAAGTTCGTCAATATCTGTCACAACAGTTCGTCAAGGTGCAGCGAGCGCTCAAGCGAGTGATAGTAAGCATCGGTAAGCTCTCCGATCGGGAAATGAAGAATTTCTTCGCCGTTTATCGAAAGAACGGCATCGTGTTCGACCACTTTTCCGATAACCCGGACGGGAACATTGTGTTTGTTCGCTGACTCAATCACCTCCCGAGCATTGTCGGGTGCTATGCTGAGAATTACGCGTCCCTGAGCTTCAGAAAAGAGCTGCTTCTGGATATGGTATGGGCCGCTATCGGAATCCTCAAGCTCAACCTTGAATCCTAGCGGAGCAGCAGCGTTCATAATGGATTTTTCAGCAAGTGCAACGAAGAGTCCGCCGTCGGAAATGTCGTGTGCGGAGTGCACAAGTTTTTTCGAGGCAAGAGAAACCAGCAGTTCCTGAAGATTTTTTTCATGGTCAAGGTCAATTGCCGGAGCATCCTGACCCGGTGTTTCGTATTGCATGACAAGGTATTCAGAACCGTCCAGCGTTAGTTCAGGATAGCCGAGAAGCAGGATTGCATCACCGGAGTGCGTGAAGGTGGATCCTACGAGGTTGTCGATATCATCGAGAAGGCCGATCATGCCGATGGTCGGGGTGGGGTAAATGGCTGAACGCACACCGCCGATATTTGTTTCGTTATAGAAGCTGACATTGCCGCCGGTTACCGGTGTATTAAACGCACGGCATGCTTCGCCCATGCCACGAACCGATTCCTTGAACTGAAAGTAAACTTCAGGTTTATAGGGATTGCCGAAATTCAGGCAGTTGGTGATTGCCAGAGGTTTTGCACCTGAACAGGCAATGTTTCGTGCACACTCGGCTACAGCGATTTTGCCGCCTGCCAGGGGATTGAGATAGACGTAGCGGGCGTTACAGTCGGTTTTCATGGCAAGCCCTTTACGGGAGCCTTTGATACGGATAACAGCGGCGTCTGTATGGCCAACAGGCGTAACGGTGTTGGTCTGCACCATGGAGTCATACTGACGATAGACCCATTGTTTACTTGCAATATTGGGGCGTGAAAGCAGTTCACTGCTGAGAGCTCTGAAATCAAGGTTTTTATCCTCAACGAGCTTTGCAACCGGAGTTTCGGGCTTTTTTTCAACAGCTTCACGGATATAGACGGGAGCTCCTCCGCCAAGTACCAGTGTTTCTGCAGGAATTTCGGCAACAACAGCACCCTGATGAAAAACCCTCACCTGATTGTCGCTGGTCACACGGCCGATCGTGACTGCAAGCACATCCCATTTACTGTAAACCTCAATTATTTTGTCTTCAAATCCTTTTGCTGCAACAATCAGCATCCGTTCCTGCGATTCGGAAAGCATGATTTCGTAAGCACTCATGCCGACTTCACGAATCGGGACAAGGTCAAGGTCAATCTCAATGCCGCCTGTTCCCAGTTTTTCAATGCCCCTTGCACTCATTTCGGAGGTGGAGCTGGTGATGCCGGCGGCGCCCATATCCTGCAGACCGACAACATAGCCGGTTGCAATGGCTTCGAGGGTGGCTTCGAGAAGAAGCTTTTCGGCAAAAGGGTCGCCGACCTGAACGCTCGGGCGTTTGTCTTCCGAGGCTTCACTGAGATCTTCAGAAGCGAATGTTGCACCATGGATGCCATCTCTTCCGGTTGAGGAGCCGACGATCAATACGGGGTTCCCCTCACCATACGCTGTTGCACTCACGGTTTTATCATGCTCAACGATGCCGACTGACATGGCATTGACCAGGGGATTGCCGGTATAGCCATCTTCAAAATAAATTTCGCCACCGACAGTCGGGACGCCAAACGAGTTGCCGTAATCTCCTATGCCGCGCACGACGCCATCCACCAGATAGCGGACATGGGGGTCTTTGGGAGAGCCGAACCGGAGAGAGTTGAGCGATGCCACCGGACGGGCGCCCATCGTGAAAATGTCGCGGTGAATACCGCCTACACCGGTAGCTGCGCCCTGATAGGGTTCGACGGCTGAAGGGTGGTTGTGTGACTCTATCTTGAAGGCTACCGCCAAGTTGTCGCCGATATCGACCAGACCTGCATTTTCTTCACCGGCGGAGGTGAGCAGGGCCTCGCCATCGCGGGGAAGCGTTTTAAGCACAGCAATGGAGTTTTTATAGCTGCAGTGCTCCGACCACATGACAGAAAAAATTCCAATCTCGGTGAACGAGGGAGTTCTTCCGAGAATAGTACATATCTTTCCATATTCTTCCGCATTCAAACCGTGATCGGCTGCAATGGCAAGTGTAACTTCGACTTCAGTATGTTTCATTGTTACCCGCTAAACGTTTCAAGGGATCAGGGCTGCTGGCCGTGACAGTTTTTATATTTCTTTCCGCTTCCGCATGGGCATTCATCATTACGGCCTGGTTTTTTATCAGCAACGACCGGCAGCTGCGGGATAGGTGCACTCTCTTCATCACTCTCATCCGGTGCCATATCTACACCAAACGATGCTGTATAGACACTTTCGGCAGCCTGATGCTGGGCCACAAGTTTGTCCTGCCGGATTGCAGCCTTTCGCTGTTTTTCTTCCATTTCACGAGCTTCCTCAGGATCGACCGGGAAGAGCTTGAAGGCCAGAGAGAGGGTTTCGTGCTCAATGTCGCGCAGCAGGTCTACAAAGAGACGGAAAGCCTCCTGCTTATATTCAAGCAGTGGATCTTTCTGGCCATAGGCACGCAGGTTGATGCCTTCACGCAGAGAGTCAATTTCACGGAGATGTTCCCTCCAGCGGAGGTCAATGACACTCAGGACAGCATATTTTTCTATCTGCTGCATAATCTCAGCCGGTACGGCGGCCTCTTTTCTGCGATAAAAAGCAAGGGCGGTATCATAAAGCTTTCCTGCTATAACTTCTACGCCTTCGCGGTCAAAGGTTTCGCGGTCAGGTTTGAACTCGATTGAAAGCTCCCGCAGCAGCTGCTCCTCAATGCCCTCGACATCATGTTCCTTGTGGTATTTTTTTACGACTACATCACTGTAATCCCTTAACAGGTCGAGGATATCACTGGTCAGGCGCTCCTTCAGGAGGCCGTTTTTCCGACGTGAATAAATGACCTCACGCTGCTGGTTCAGAACATCATCATATTCAAGAAGGCGTTTACGGATCGCAAAGTTCTGATCCTCAACTTTTTTCTGTGCGCGTTCAATTGATTTGGTGATCATTGAGTGCTCAATCACATCGCCCTCTTCATGTCCGAGTCGATCCATCACGGAAATAACCCGGTCAGAACCGAAGAGGCGCATCAACTCATCCTCAAGGGAGACAAAAAAGACCGATTCACCCGGATCACCCTGACGTCCGGCACGTCCACGGAGCTGGCGGTCAATACGTCTTGACTCGTGACGTTCCGAACCGAGGATAAAGAGGCCGCCGAGTTCGCGCACACCAGGCCCAAGTTTGATATCGGTTCCTCGACCAGCCATGTTTGTTGCAATGGTCACCGCATTTTTCTGTCCGGCTTCAGCGACAATTTCCGCTTCACGATCGTTCTGCTTCGCATTAAGCACATTGTGGGCTATTTTTTTTCCACGAAGCATTCTCGAAATGGTTTCAGAGACCTCGACACTCGTTGTACCTACAAGGACCGGCTGCCCCTTTTTCTGCAGCTCCTCCACCTTAAGTACGACGGCATTATACTTTTCGCGACGTGTTTTATAGACAAGATCGTCCATATCCTTTCGAACAATCTTACTGTTCGTGGGAATGACAACGACATCGAGCTTGTAGATTTCAAAAAATTCAGAAGCTTCGGTTTCGGCCGTTCCGGTCATACCGGCAAGCTTTTTATAGAGGCGGAAAAAGTTCTGGATGGTGATGGTAGCCATGGTCTGCGTTTCGCCCTCGATCCTGACATTTTCCTTGGCTTCGATAGCCTGATGCAGACCATCACTGTAACGGCGACCGGAAAGAATTCGTCCGGTAAATTCGTCAACAATCATGACCTGGCCGTTCTGTACGACGTATTCATCATCGCGCTGGAAGAGCGAGTAAGCTTTCAAGAGCTGACTGATATTGTGCAGGCGTTCCGAGCGCTCGGCAAACAGGCGGTAGACCTCGTCTTTTTTCTGGATTTTTTCTGCAGTGGCAACTTTTGCATCACTCTCAATAGCTGCAACTTCCGAACCGACATCGGGGAGCAGGAAAATATCGCTGTCCTGATGACTGAGCTTGCTGAGAAATTCACGACCTTTATCGGTCAAGTCAATAGTACCGCCCTTTTCGTCAACGGCATAATAGAGTTCGTCGTCGACCTCCTGCATCCGGCTCGAATTGTCTTTGAGGTACTCGTTTTCGGTGCCCTGAACCAGTTTTGCAATACCCTGCTGGGAGAGCATTTTAATGTAACGGGTGTTTTTCGGCTGACCGCGTTTTACACGAAGAAGTGCAAGCCCGGCATCAAAATCTGCAGGCTTTGTCTTGAGAATTTTTTCAGCTTCACTCAGGTATGATGCCACGAGCTGCTGCTGTGCTCGAACCAGCTGTTCAATCCATGGTTTGATTTCCTGAAATTTACTGTTGTCGGCGTGCGGGACGGGACCTGAAATAATAAGAGGAGTCCGGGCTTCATCAATCAGGACGCTATCGACCTCGTCAACAATGGCGAAATAGAAATTTCGCTGAACCATCTCTTCGGGAGTTCCGGCCATGTTGTCGCGGAGGTAGTCGAAACCAAGCTCGTTGTTTGTTCCGTAAGTTATATCGCACTGGTACTGTTCCCGGCGTTCCTCGGGGATCATGGTGTTGAGAATAACGCCAACCGAGAAATTATGAAAATCAAAGACAGGGTTCATCCACTCTTTGTCTCTCTGTGCCAGGTAATCATTAACCGTTACCACATGGACACCTCTTCCTGTGAGCGCATTGAGGAAGACCGGCAATGTTGAGACAAGGGTTTTGCCTTCACCGGTTGCCATTTCGGAAATTTTTCCGGTATGCAGCACAACTCCGCCGATAAGCTGGACATCGTAAGGCACCATATCCCAGATCATCTCTCTTCCCATAACCTGGTATTTCAGGCCTTTAAGGCGTCGGCAGGTCTCTTTTACAAGGGCGAATGTTTCCGGCAGAAGCTCATCAAGCGTTTTAGAGGTAGCCTTTTCATACTCTTCGGCGAGGCTGTCAAGCCGGACATTTATTGTTTCAGCCTCTTCAATATTGATGTCAGGGTTGTCGAGTTTATGTAAGAGAGTTTTTTTCTCCTGCTCTATCGGCTCCAAAACGCTGCGTACCTTCTGTTTCAGTTCCTGCCCTCTCTGGCGGAGCTGGTCATCACTGAGCGATGACAGTGAGCCCTGAAGCTCATTGATCGTGGCGATAATGGGCTGGATTTTTTTAATGTCCTTATCGTGCTTTGAACCGAAGACCTTTTCAAAAATTTTCAACATGTCCTGATATTTGCCCTCTAAAGTTTCAGATAGTGTTATGTATTGGAAAAGCAGGCTTTTCCGCGTACTCACCCCTCTATATTCAATCGAGCCTTAAGGTATTGAATTAGACATTGAGAAAAAAGCGGGAAGCCTTGAAAAAAAAGGGTGAAATGGAAGTGAGCTCTCACTCCCGAACATCATGGGGTAAAGATGTCATTTCCGGTTAAACTCTTCTCTGTGCTCCAGAATGTTCTGTTTACTGGAAATTTAACAAGGAAAAATACAAAAAACGATGATTTGAAAGACCACAGAGCCTTGCATACATTCGTTAAAAGTGAGTTGCCTGCAAAGAAGGGAAGAGTACTGAAGCGCTAACATACTCTTTTAGTTATTAACTTTTCGATTAGTCTTTTCTGTTAAAAATATATATATAAAAATCTTGATTATGACGGTTCATTCTATAATAAGCGTTGCTTTTTTATATGCGTAAGGTTTGGGGTTCCTCGCATAAAGAGCCATTTAATATTGATCCGAAAAAGGGGAAGGAATAAGCCAAACATACCGGGTGTGACGGTTTTACCTCAAAACCAATCAGCAAAAGCGAGCTGCTCGAACTGATGCATTAACTGCTCCTCTGGTAGAGTCGGGTTGGCAAGCAGTTTGATGTATACAACTTTTCATTTGACGTCAGCTGATGTCATCGTCAATGCTGTATATTCTTAAGATAAGAGGTAGTTACGTTATTGTAGTTTTCATGAGCACTTAATATTGTGCAGGAACAGCAAACGTTATAAGCTTCGGAGCGCACCGATGGCCAAAAAGTCGCACAACAGAAATCCAAAGATTCCAGCCGAGTTACTAACAAATGGTATAGATAAACCTGACTGTCAGCAATCAGGCGGCGAGGGAAGTTCTTCTTCAAGCGAAGAGCTTCAACTGCTGAACCGTGCACTACGTGCAATCAACCAGTGTAACCAGTCGCTGATACATGCCAGTGACGAACAAGAATTACTTCATCAGATTTGCAACATTGTTGTTGAAATCGGAGACTACCAGATGGCGTGGGTAGGCTATAGAGAACATGATACCGAAAAAAGCATACGCCCTGTTGCTCAAGCTGGCTTTGAAGATGGTTACTTGAAAACGATGCAGCTCACCTGGGCTGATGCTGGAAGGGGGCGAGGACCAGCCGGGAAGTCAATCCGTACAGGCCAGCCTGCAGTCAACCCTAATATGCTTACTGATCCTGACTTTGAACCCTGGCGGAATGAGGCTCTTGCCCGGGGTTATGCATCTGTGATGAGCTTGCCTCTAAAAAGAGAGAATGAGGTGTTCGGCTGTTTGTGTATTTATTCCTCCAGACCAAATGCTTTTGATACCGAAGAGTCCCGCCTGCTGATGTCACTTGCCGATAATCTGGCGTATGGTGTTTTTATGCTCCAAACCCGCAAATCCCATATAGAGGGCGGCGTAAAATTGCAAGAGAGTGAGTCCCGATACCGGAGCCTGTTTCAGAACAGGCATACGGTGATGCTCATCATTGATCAGCAGGATGGAAGCATTGTTGACGCCAACCCCGCTGCAGCCAGCTACTATGGATGGACGCATGATGAACTATGCCGGATGAACATCAAGCAGATCAACCAGTTGACGGATGAAGAAGTTCAGGCCGAAATGCGACGGGCAAGCACTGAAAACCGCAATTATTTTCTCTTCCGCCATCGCCTTGCTGACGGCTCACAGCGAGATGTGGATGTATATAGCGGTCCCATCACTATTGCACAAAAACCCCTGCTTTACTCTGTTATTCACGACATCACCGATCGCAAGCGTATTGAATCCAAGCTGATTGAAACAAATACACGCTTTACTCAGGCTCTGGAAGCGACTCACGCTGGTGTCTGGGAGGTGGTTTTAGAGACAAACGAGAATATATGGTCGGACGAGATATGGAAGTTGTACGGGTTGGATAAAGACAACAACAAGCCATCCCATGAACTCTGGGAACATTCCGTTCACCCTTTTGACAGGGAAAGAATTTTTAAAGCCGTTACTGAAGCAGTAAACAAAAAGGCTGAAATAGCTATAGAGTATCGCATCAATCGATCTGACGGAGCTCTTTGCTGGTTGATGGTGCGCGGAATGCCGTTCTTTGATGAACAAGGCAGTCTGACGCGCTATATCGGCACGAGTACTGACATCACCGAGCGCAAGCGAATAGAGAAAATGTTGTTTGAAAATCAGATGCGCTTTACCCTGGCATTGGAAGCGGCACAAGCCGGAGTTTGGGAATGGGATGTGAAAACAGGGGAGAATATATGGTCAGACGAGATATGGAGGTTATATGGGTTGGAACGAGGCAAGGAAAAGCCATCCCATAAACTCTGGATACGTTCCGTACATCCTGACGACAGGAAAACGATAGTCCGAACTGTTTTGAATGCTGCAAAAAATCTTAGCCCTATTACAATTGAGTATCGTGTTTTTCACCCTGATGGCACAGTGCACTGGCTTATGGATCGCGGCATGCCGTTCTTTGACGAACAAGGCAGTCTGGTACGCTATATCGGGACTGCTATCAATATCACTTCGCGTAAAAGTTTAGAGGAGCAAGTGATTGAAAGTCAAGCACAGTTCAGCTTCATGCTTGAAAAAAGCAAAATTGGAGGATGGGATCTTGATCTGCAGAATCAATTCGCACTTCGTACGCTCCTTCATGATCGTATTTTCGGCTATGCATCGCTTCTTCCCGAGTGGACTTACAAGATGTTTCTCGATCACGTTCTACCCGAGGATCGTACCGAAGTAGACGAAAAGTTCCAGAAAGCACTTGAGAACAGAAGCGAGTGGAATTTTGAATGCCGGATTCGGCGTGCAGATGGTGAGATTCGATGGATTTGGGCGGTCGGAGGGGCTCATCACGACCATACCGGCAAAGCGAAAAGAATGTCTGGTATTGTGAAAGATATCACTGAGCGCAAGCTTCTGGAGGAAGAGAGAGAGAGTCTACAGGTGCAGCTTCATCAGGCACAGAAAATGCAGATGGTCGGCCAGCTTGCAGGAGGCATTGCCCACGATTTCAACAACTTGCTGACGGTGATTCTCGGACATACTGAGCTGGCCCTTGACCGTAACGACAGCTCATATGAGGATTTGAAGGCAATACAGAAAGCTGCGTCCCATTCTGCAGAACTGACGGGGCAACTCCTGGCGTTTGCCCGGCGGCAGACGGTGTCAGCCCGGATTTTTGACTTGAACTCCTCGGTTGAGGAGACGCTCTCCATTCTAAGAAGATTGATCGGCGAAAACATCACACTCAACTGGATACCCAAAGAAAAGGTTGCGTTTGTTAAGCTTGACCCATCGCAGATCATTCAGATTCTTACCAACCTTTGTGTCAATGCCCGCGATGCCATTTCAGGTAATGGCACCATTACCATCGAGACAAAAAAAAATACATGTTGATCAAGACACAATCAATGCCGGACACAGTTGCACCATACCGGGCGATTATATAATGCTGAGCATCACTGATAACGGACTCGGTATCGATAAAAAGTATCTTCCCCATATCATCGAACCATTTTTTACGACCAAGGAGGTTGGCAAAGGCTCTGGTATGGGGCTCGCCACGGTCTATGGTATTGTCAAACAAGGCAACGGTTGTATTGATGTCAAGAGTGAGAAGGGCAAAGGAACCATGATCATCATTTACCTGCCATTGCAACAGGAGGAGACGCTACCGATAGAAAAAGCCATTGAAGAGCCGGAACTGCTGAATGGCAGAGGTATGATTCTGCTGGTTGAAGATCAACCGGATATTCTGCTACTCTGCAGAAAAATGCTTGAACATCAAGGATACATGGTGCTTGCAGCTTCTGGTCCACTGGAAGCGATAGAACTTGCCGCGGAAAAGAGAGAAGATATTGACCTGCTGGTAACGGATGTGGTTATGCCGGAGATGAACGGCACTGAGCTACTCAAAAAAATTGGACCACTTTGTCCGAAACTTCATGTGCTCTATATGTCGGGTTACACGACTGATTTTATTAATCAGCACCTTCGGGGCGACGATGGGGTAAACTTCATCGAAAAACCTTTTTCCATTACGGCATTTACGAAAATCGTCCAGGATATACTGAAAAGGCGGTCTGAAGAGTGAATACTTGACCTGACGAGCAGGTGGTTATCACGTTTCCGGTGTAGAATTGATGTGCTTTGTGGGTAGCGCAGACTGGGCTACGAGACCATTATATTTGTAGCGGCTTCAAGCTCATCGGAAGTAAATTTGTATCCCTGTCTCTGAATAAAAGCCATCTTTGTCTCTGCATCCTCCATCCGTATCACGGCTTCAATAAATGTTTCATCACTCCTCATCCGTTCAAGGAATGCCTGAGCCAGTTCTTGAGACATGGGTTTTTCCTTTGATTATGTTGGTGGGAAAGAGTTCAGTGAATCCAGTAGTGTCCGGTTAAAATAAAGCCAGTTGAAGTACAGGTTCTCTTACCTTTTTGAGAGAATGTTCTTTGAGAGATAAAATATCGATCAACAGTCGCTGTTCCATGACGACTGCAGCAATCATTCTGGTTAATTCCTGCAATGAATGTCGGTATTTCGTCTGAAACTTGATGTAGCATATCAGCAGATAATAGCACATGGCCACCCAAATCTGCGTCAATACTGCGTTCTGACTAGTACCAAGAAATGACTTGATTTTCAGGTTTTGTTTGATCCATCTGAAAAATGTTTCAATCTGCCAGCGAGACTTGTAAATGGCCGCTATCGTTGAGGCTGCGAGCTTCATGTTGTTGGTGATGAACTCATATTTTTTTCCGGTATCCGGATCAGTATAACAGACCAGACGAAGCGCTTTCGGGTATTTTGCTCTTGATTTTTCAACGACCAGCTCAATTTTTTCGTCCCGTGTCGCCTGCTTGTTTGTTATCGGTTGATGCTGTCCGATGATTCGGTACTGGATGTTTGTTTTTGAGCGCGTAACAAACCAGACTTTGCGCTGATCAAGGGTGTACAACCATTTGAAGTCGATATAGGCGCGGTCGAAGGAAATTATGCTGTCCGGTAAGAGGTGAAAATCAAGTTTCTCTTCGCTTCTTGCAACCCGAACATCATGGTGTTTAGCATCCGTCATGACCATGAATGCAGGCAGCGAGCCGCGGTGGTCAAAGAGGTAGTGCAATTTGATAGCTCCCTTGCGTTGACGGAATTCTGCCCAGGGAAAAACGCTCAGACAGAGATCAATGACGGTGGCATCCATTGAGAAAAGCGGGTTTTTGAACCGGAACTTATGGTCAGGAGTGACTGAGCGGCATTTGTCGAGCAACTTGTAAAACAGTCCTTCATAGATTTGGTGTGGGCGGTTTTTCATAGCGTCAGACAACGTACTTCGCTTTATGTCATCCAGGCCGAGGTGGTACCATTTTTGAGCATGGACGCCAAGGCTTGTTTGAATGCCTCGCAGACTGTCATGACCGACAATCTGTGCATAGAACAACGTGATCAGTTCTTGCCAGCCCGTGAAATACTTTGTGTAGTGGTTGCTTTGGTACTGCTTTTCGAGTTTCTCGAATTCGTATCTTGGAAAAATCTTTAGCAACTCACCGAGCATCGTTGTAACTTGTTTCATGGTCTGGAACTCCTTGTGTATAGGGCTGATATCAATTGTTTAGTCACTTTTAATATCGCCGTTTCTCAAGCGTTTTCAGACCTTTTTCATTTTTAACCGGACACTACTGCAGTGAATCCTTTTTGTAGTACCTACACCGTAATATAGTATATTTCTCGCAGTAGTCAATAGCATTTTTAAGTTTGCTTGTGATTTGGTTTTGTTTTGTCGTTCAACCGTTTTCAGAAGGGTGCGTGTTGCTCGGGGAGTGTTCAACTCGAACGCGTTTTCAGTGTTTTGCCGCGGCCAGTTCAGCAAAGAAATCCTTCAGATGCCGGGTGCCGTAAGCCGGTGCAACATGGTCAAATTTTAGTGCTTCAACGGCAAATGAGAGGAGATCTGCCAGATTGCGGTTGAAAAGCCCGGTTACCATGAGTGCACCTTCGGCGAGCCACATGGGAAGTTCCGTTATCCAGGGTGTTTTACCGCATGCATTGAATGCCAACTCCATCGTCTCCTTGAAGGTGTATATATCCGGCCCGCCAACAGGAATTTCGCGCGAGTCACCATTGACTGCATCGACACAGACTTTGGCAAGGTCAGCTCCATGAACCGGGTTGATTTTTTTCTCGCCTTCGCCGATCATGAAGATATGTCCGCTTTGCGCCATTGAGAAAAAGCGGCCCATGTCGGAAAAATAACCGTTAGGACGCATGACTGCCCATGAAAGCCCGGACTTTTTCAGTTCCGCAACAAAGAGTTCGTGAGCTTTGATGGTTGGGATTTCAGGCATCTTATCCTGATTGAAAACAGAAACATAGATGAACCTTGAGACATGTTCGGCAATTGCCTGATCGAGGATGCGATTGTTTCCGAGGTAATCAACATCGTAGCTGGTGTGATGGGCATCAGGGGAGGTAAGGCCAAGCGCACAAAAAACAATATCTATGCTTTTGCAGATACCTGCAATGGTTTCCGGCGATGTCACGTCGCCGGTAATAATCTCATCAACGATATTGTACACTGCCGGTTCGCCATGCAAACCGGCAGTTTTTATTTTTTCAGGGTTTCTGACAAGAGCACGTACATAATAGCCCCGATCCTTGAACTCTTTTACTGCATATCGGCCTAAATAGCCGGATGCACCGGTAATCAGCACTTTTTTTGTAACGGTCATGGTTTACACTCCTTATGGGTTAACATGCAATATTCCTCTCTTCCTTTCAAAACGATCGCAATTTTTTAATCTCCTTTCGCCAGCAATGAAACAATATATGCCCTGCATACCCGGCAAATTCAGGCTTTAGGAACGTTCTCGCCTCAGCATCCATCATAAGATAGCTCGCAGGGTTTAAAGAACGAAGTGCTGTTGTACTGTTGAACCACGTTCCAAGGTATTGTTTGACATGGGTGTCAATCGGGAACGCGTCAAAACGTCCAAGGCCGAAAAGAGCGATGCAGTCCGCTATTTTAAACCCGATACCATTGTTTTCAGAGAGCGTTCTGCGAAGCTCATCAAGCGGAATCTCTCTATTGCGCAGAGTTTCAAAGTCAATTTTTCCTTCAGCAACTCTTCTGGATGCCGTAATAATGTTCGCCGCCCTGATACGATTGTTGTTTGTGCAGCGACTGAGAGCAAAAGGATCTGCCGTTGCGAGGCGCTCAGGAGTGGGGAAGTTATGGAGCACGACCTCCTTTCCCTTAAAGGTGACGGTTGACTTTTCCCCATACATTTCTGTAAGCATCGAAATCTGTTTTCTGATCAGATGCATTCCAATACCCTGGGCGCACATGAACGAAATAATGGTTTCAAAAGGATCCTGCCTCAGGATTCTCAAAGGAAAATACTGAGTGAGAAGTTCCCAGAGATAAGGATGCAATTCGTGAAAATTTTCCGGAAAAACCTTTTCTGTATCAACATCAAGCGAAAAGTAGCTGCGAATAAACTCAGATAATGGAACACCTTTGATCTGTTTATAAGGAGAATACACTTCAAACTCGTTACTGGATACCGTTCGAATGAACAGAGGTACAGAATCAATTATCGATATGTAATAAATATGATCGAATGCTTTGATATTCCATAAAAATGATTGTCCACTGAAAAGAGTATCACTGATGGATATGTTGTTTGTTGAGTGTATTATAAATCTATTAAGCAAAATGTAGACTGATAGTTTTCATTGATTATAATAAAGCTTTTTCAGTTTGCTATCTTATGTGTTTTGAGTTGCAATATATAATTATAATGAAATAAGATAAACATATTTACATAAAAATTTTATAATAAATTCAAGATGTAGTTTTATGTGTAAATAACAGTTCTTATTTGTTTAGTATATATGCTTATTATGGTTTTTATTGAATATATATACTGTCGTAAGTATAATGGTAAAAATATCTGTTATGTGTGTTTATTTTGATTCTTATTAAAATTATTATCAACTAATAAC
>Ga0118677_10000963_pt1 | contig 61736 bp, 57 predicted proteins | sample AliMusrvi5mmetaG_FD_86154 | JGI IMG/M metagenome (GOLD analysis project Ga0118677, IMG submission 86154) | reverse complement strand
CAATCCGGCCGCCGCCAAGGATGGCGACCGCGATCCCGGCCAGCGACAAGCGACTGAGTTTCTCCTTCAGAAACACCGCCGACCCAATGGCGACGAACATCGGCGAAAACGTCACAAGAACGACTGAGCTGGTGACGCTGGTGTATTGCAGCGACGTGATCCAGGTCGCAAAATGCGCGCCAAGGAAAGCGCCGCTCAACAGCGCAATCAGCCACTCGCGGCGAGTCATGGTCGCCAGTTCCGCGCGACAGCGGGTGATCGCAAACGGCAACAGGACGATGGATGCGAAGACCAGGCGCAATGCGGCGATGGTCAGCGAAGGCGCGCCCGCGTCCTGCGCAAAGCGCGCGAAGATCGAGGCGGTTGATATCGCCACGACGCCGACGCCAATGCCGAGTGCGGGTGGAATACGCGGGCGGGTGGAAAGTGGGGCGGTCTCGCTCATATCATCCGTCTATGCAGGCATGCTACTTAGCAATCTCAATGAGTGATTTCACGTGTTTCTAAGGAAAGATTTCCTATAATAACCCAGTTTGTAATTTATTGTTTTATCACAGGAGAAATTGAAATGGCATTTGAACTAGCACCCCTTCCGTATGCGTTTGCAGCACTCGAACCGTATATTGATGCGAAGACGATGGAAATCCATCACGACAAGCATCATGCGACCTACATTACCAACCTCAACACTGCACTGGCAAATAGCGCCGATCTGCAGGGCAAGTCAGTTGAAGACCTGGTCAAGAACCTGAGCAGCCTGCCCGATGCGGTTCGCACCGCGGTTCGCAACAACGGCGGCGGCCACCTGAACCACAGCATCTTCTGGCAGCAGTTGACGCCCGGCGGCAGCCAGCCATCCGGCGCACTGCTCGATGCATTGAATTCCACCTTCGGGTCGCTCGACACCCTGAAGGATCAGTTTAACAAAGCCGGTCTCGGCCGCTTCGGTTCCGGTTGGGCGTGGCTCGTCGTAGATGGCAGTGGCAAGCTTGCGGTCGTCTCCACAGCGAATCAGGACAACCCGATCACCGATGGCGCCAGCCCGATCCTTGGCGTAGATGTGTGGGAACACGCGTACTATCTGAACTACCAGAACCGCCGCGCGGACTACCTCAAGGCTATCTGGAACGTCATCAACTGGAACGACGTTTCTGCGCGTTTCGCAGCAGCGGTCAAGTAGACCCCGAGAATCTCTGATCGTAAAAGCAGCCATGCGGCAAATCGCATGGCTGCTTTTTTGTTTTTTCGGAATAGCGTAAAATCAGGGGCGCTAGACAATCACATACTGTTAGTGTATAAATTAATCCAGTAAAGATAGTGCACTTCATTGTTGAAGACGCTAGTACCAGTAACAGTACAAAAACGAAGGAGCTTATCAGATGACTCACATAATTACTCAACTTTGTCTGCGCGATGGCGCCTGTGTAGATGTCTGCCCCGTCGAATGCATCGTCGGCGGCAAGCCCGAGGATCAGTGGCCCTGGTTCTTCATTGACCCCGCGACCTGCATCGACTGCGGCGCTTGCGTCCCGGAGTGCCCCTTTGAGGCGATCTTCCCTGATGGTGAAGTCCCATCGGCGCATGTAGCCAAGCCCGGCCAGGAATTCGTCCCGTTCGGCGGCGCGAAGTGGACTGCTGCCGGCGGCGAGGAAGTCGACCTGACTGGCGACGCGGCGCACAACACCAACTTCTACACGGAAGGCCCCGGCTACGCCGCCAAGAACATGTAGTTCGCTGCTAACCAACGCTAACGTCGGTTCATTAGTTACGGCCAAACAAAAACGTTTGGCCGTCTTCTTTTTACGTAGACCGTATGTCAGCAGTATGCCCGCCCTCAGTCAACCATCAACCATGCGCAATGTCTTTGCTCTCTGCATGCTCATCGCCTCTCTGGGAGGCGCAATACCCCAACCTGCTAGCGGCGCGCAACGGATCGTCAGTTCGCTCCCAGCAGCCGGATTAGCGCCGGTGGTCACTTACCCACTGCACAGCGACCGTTCTCCGGCATTGCGCGACATCAAAGTCGTTCAACCGATTGCCCCAGGCGCGCAACTCATCCCACCCAGGCGGTTTCCACAACCCAGCGCGACTGCGCGACTGCTGACGCCAGCTGGCGTCGACTCTGTCATCCAGCACACTCCGGGCGCCGGCGTCATGCCAGCGGCGCTCAACTCGTTTGAGGGGATCAGCAACCCGCAAGGCTATGTGCCGCCTGACACAAACGGCGCCGTGGGCCGCGACTATTACGTTCAAGCGGTCAATATTGCGTTTGCCGTCTACAGCAAGACCACCGGCGCATTGGTTTATGGGCCAATAGCAATCAATACACTTTGGAATGGCTTTGGCGGGTTGTGCCAGACCTCTGGCAGCGGCGATCCAATCGTGCTGTATGACACGCTTGCAGACCGCTGGCTGATCAGTGATTTCGCATTCTCGTCTTTATATGGGCCGTTTCTGGAATGTGTGGCAATCTCCACAAGTTCTGATCCTACCGGCGCCTACTACCGCTATGCCTACGCCATGCCAGACGGCTACATGAACGATTACCCCAAGTTCGGCGTGTGGCCCGACGGCTACTATATGTCTGCGAATCTTTACACCAATGCCACTTCGAGCGGAGTGTCGGCGGGCGCTGCGGCCGCCGCATTTGATCGCTCAGCCATGCTCGCAGGCGCGCTTAGTCCCGCTATGGTTTTCTTTGAGTTGCAACACACTCTGCAGATACAGAACAGAAACTACGGCAACTTGCTGCCATCAAACCTGGATGGCGCCAATCTGCCGCCAGATGGCGCGCCCAATTATTACGCTTCCATCGGCGATATCTATTTAAACAACCCGTCAAATCTGCTGCGCATCTGGCAATTCCACGTCGACTGGACGACCCCGCTAAGCTCGACGTTCGGCGTTAGTTCAACCATGGACGTGAACTCTACGGTGGGCACCGGCGGCGAACCAAACGCAACGCTGCAAACGGCGCCTTACAACTACATGAGTTGTGCGCTGGCAGGCAGCATGTCATGCATTCCACAACCGGGCGTCACGCAGAAGGTGGACGTCATCGGCGATCGCATCATGCACCGTCTGGCATACCGCAACTTCGGCTCGCATCAGTCCCTGGTTCTGAACCATACGGTTGATGCAGGCAACGGCATTGCGGGAATTCGCTGGTACGAAGTGCGCGACCCCGGCGGGACGCCATCCATCTACCAGCAAGGCACTTACTCGCCCGACAGCAATCACCGCTGGATGGGCAGCATCGCCATGGATGGCGCCGGCAACATCGCGTTGGGCTACAGCGTCTCCAGCAGCAGCACCTACCCGTCGATCCGATACGCCGGACGGCTGGCAAGCGACCCGTTGGGTGATCTCACACAGGGCGAGCAATCGATCGTTGCTGGAACAGGTTCACAGACGACCATCTTAGCGCGCTGGGGCGATTATTCAGGTATGAGCATTGACCCCACAGATGATTGCACCTTCTGGTACACCAATGAGTACTATGCGACGACTGGCCCCAGCAACTGGCAAACCCGCATCGGCGCATTCAAGTTTCCAGGCTGCGGCGCCGGCTGGCTGACCGGCGCGGTGACTGATCTGCAATCAGGGCTTCCAATATCCGGCGCAATCGTCAACGTGTCTTCCAGCGCAGAAACAGTCGCGATCACCACGACTAATTCAGCCGGCATGTACGCACTACGGCTAGACAGCAATACCTACACCCTCACTGCATCCGCATACGGGTATCCAGTTGTGGGCATCGGCGCTGTCAGCGTATCTGCTGGCGCCACGACCACCCAGAACATCACATTGACTGCCAGTGCAATGCTTACCGTCACCGGTGTAGTAAGCGACATTGTGTCCACAGCGCCGCTGGCTGCGCAAGTCAGCGTGGCGGGCAGTCCGTTCAATCCACCGATTCAATCGACTGCGACGGATGCCGGCGGAAATTACACGCTGACGCTGGCAGGAGGACAGGGCTACACGCTCACAGCGATGTCCAGTTTGAGACCCTCACAAACGCGCGATATTGGCGCCCTTTCGACCGATCGCGTGGAGAACTTTGCTTTGTGGCACCCGATCGTGCTCGCGCTTGTTTTCCGGCAGTAAGCTGCAAGGGTCGCCCGCGCACTAACCCTAATACCCGCCGTATTCGAGGGCGGAGTCGATGAACCGCAGGTAGTTGCGCTCTGTCTGTGGCGTCAGCGGTGAGTTGATCGGCGCGGCTGTGGGCATGATGACATAGCCGCCACCCGCCTTAGCTGCGATCATGCAGCCACGGACGTAATCATCCACTTCCTGTTCCGTCGCTTGTTCCAGCAGCTTGAGTTCCAGGTTGCCGAATACGCACAGCTTGCCGGCACAGCGCCGCTTGACTTCCAACAACGTGATGTCCCCGTCGGGCGGAGGCTCACACGGGTCAATTGCGTCCGCGCCAGTAGCGATGATCATATCGAGCACGCGTTTGATCTTGCCGTGGCAATGCAGGCGCACTCGCCCACCCTTGCTGTGGATGAGATCGACCATCTCGGCCACATAGGGCACGACAAACCGCTCGAACAGCGCCGGTGGCAGATAGGGCGGTGTGGCATATTCCGGCCCGCAGATGCGGTACAGTTCAACCACGTTGACGGCCAGCATGCGACGCAGGTTCTCCATGCAACGCTCCTGCAACGTCTGCACCGCGCGCGCGAAGTGTTCAGTCTCAGTCGCCGCCCAGATCGTGAACTCGCCAAACTCCATCAGCTCAGCCGCCATGAGCAGCGGGTCGCCCAACGACGCCATGAGGATGCCATGCTCGCCCACTTCGGCCCGTATGCGCGCCTCATCTGCTGTGCTGTAATCGACCGGAATGTAGGGCACGGACAACGCGCGATCCACGTCGGCGGTCGTTTTGCACCAGTGCTCGGTCTGCCACACGGTGTTAATGCTGTCGAGGCGCGTCGCGGTTTGCGACAAGTCGCCAAGCGGCGTGTGCATCACCGCGCGCGTGATCGAGCGGTCGCTCTCGCGGCGCAAGTGCGACTCGCGCTCTACCGGATAGGCCGTGCCCAGGAACTGCTCGTTTGAGCCGGGATTCCACATGGCCAGGCAATCGGTTTTGTCGCGAATCGCCTGCATGAGGGTTCGGTACGATGAGTCATTGTTCTCGACGGACGCGCTGTCATACCCGACCAGTTCATACGTCGAGATTGGCACACGGTCTGGAATCTGGCCGCTTAAGACGGCCATCAGGCGTTGACGTGAGTTCATTGTTGCACCACAAACTGCGAAACGCCTGTGAAGCCTAACAAGACCTCACAGGCAGATAAAACTGAACCTAAACTCTGGCTCGTTCGGCCAGCAACATCTCGACGCTGGCGATGTCGTCAAGCGACAAAGACCAGTCGCCTGCGGCTACCGTCTCTTCGATCTGTGACGGCCTGCGCGCGCCGACGATGGCCGATGTCACTTCTGCTCGGCGCAGCACCCAGGCAATCGCGAGTTGTGCTGCCGTCTTGCCGTTGCGCTGAGCAATCTGCTTGAGTCCATCAACCAAAGCAAGATTAGCGCCCAGCTGCGGCTCCTGGAACATCGGATCGCGATGACGATGGTCATCTGCGGCCAGGGACTCCACCCATTCGCGCGTCACCTTGCCGGTGAGCAGTCCCTTCTGCATCGGGCTGTAGGCTACGACACCGATGTTATTGGCAGCACAATAGGCCAGCGTCTCAGCCTCCACACCCCGCACCAGCATGCTGTAGGGCGGTTGCAGCGAGGCGACCGGATGAATCGGCCGGATACGCATGAGTTGCGAAACGCTGAAATTGCACACACCGATATAGCGCAATTTGCCAACCTTTACAAGGTCAGCCAGCGTGCCCCACGCCTCTTCAATTGCCGCGTCTGGCTGTGGCCAGTGCACTTGGTACAGGTCAATCTGTTCGACGCCAAGCCTGCGCAGGCTCTCGTCGCATTCCCTGCGCAGGCTGGCCGGGTTGAGATCCGCGTACGGCATGCCGGCGTCATCCCAACGCCGGCTGCACTTTGTGGCGACGATCGGCTTTGTCGCAAGCATTTTCAACGCCCGACCGACGACTTCCTCCGAATGCCCAAGTCCATAGATGGCCGCCGTATCAATCCAGTTGATGCCCAGCTCGTTGGCGCGGCGTATTGTCGCAATCGAGTCCGCGTCATCCTGCGGGCCCCAACCAAACTTCCAGCCGTTGCCTCCCATAGCCCAGGCGCCCAGGCCAATGGTCGTCAAATTCAGATCTGTCCAACCGAGTTTTCTTGTTTGCATAGTACTGCTTATCTTACTTACTTCTGGTATATGTGCCTATCAACTCGCCCTGTGCCAGAATATGCCCCTGTATGGCTGCAAGCACCTGATCCTTCGACGCGCCGGGATCAAGTGTGAGTAGCATGTCCAGGGCATACAGCTTAAAGAAGTAGCGGTGCACGCCGCTGGGCGGACAGGGACCAGTGTATCCGCTCTGGCCGCCGCCATTATTCCCGTTCCGCGTCCCATCCGCGAGCGTCGGGTCTGTCTTGACGCCTTCCGGCAGCGCGCGCGTTGCCGGAGGTATGTTGAAAAGAACCCAGTGCACAAACACGCGCCCGGGCGCGTCGGGGTCATCGACAATCAGGGCAAAGCTCTTCGTCGCCGCAGGCACATCGCCCCACGCCATTGGGACAGAGACTTTCTGACCATCACATGTGTACTTCATCGGGATGGCCTTGCCTGCCTCGAATGCGCTACTGGTCACAGCGAGCGCCGAAGCCGGCCCGCCGCCGCTCGTCGCAATGATAGTCACGAGCGGCGACGCCAGAGGTGTGCTGGCCGCCGCACATCCTGCCATCAAAACAACAAAAGCTAACATTCCCACTATCCACTTTCTCATTCAGGCAACTCCCTCGCGAGATAGACACTCTCTGCGTCACGAGCATATTCGACAAACCCATGCCGTTCGTACAACCGTATTGCACTGTGCCAGTCATTGTTTGTCTCTACCTCGATGCGCCTGACGCCGCGCTCGCGCGCGATTTCGACCAGCTCCTCGACAATCGCACTGGCGATACCGCGCCTGCGCTCGGTCGCCCTGACCGACACGCGCACCATTTGCGCCCTGCGGTCTGTCACAACCAGCGCACCGCTACCAAGAATCCCGGAATCGTCCTCGGCAATGAGCACCATATGTCCCTTCGAAACGTAAAAGGTAGCAATGTCATCCAGGTCCGGATTGCGCGACTCATCAATAACGCCCCAGCGCTCCCCCAACCCTTCGAGCACCAGTTCCCGTGTCGCGACCTGATCCTGTGATCGGAAAGCGCGGATGGTGAAGTCGCGCCCTGGCGACAATTTTGTTTCACCCGGCATGCGCATGCGCATGGATGCGATCTCGCTCATACGATTGGATAACGGCCATGCTCCCGCACAGCCTCGAACATTGCCAGCACATTCTCGACCGGCGTCTGTGCCTGAACGTTGTGGATCGGGTTGAAAATAAAACCGCCGCCGGGGCCAAGCGTGCGGATGCGTTCGCGCACCTGTTGCCGCACTTCATCCGGCGTTCCAAACGGCAACGTGCGTTGCGTATCCACGCCCCCGCCCCAGAAGGTGATGGACTTGCCATACTCGCGTTTCAGTTCATCCGGCGCCATGCGCGCAGCCGAAGTCTGCACCGGGTTCAGGATGTCGAAACCAGCCTCGATAAAGTCGGGGATCAACGCGCGCACGGAACCACACGAATGGATGAACGACTTCCACTGGGTGCGCGTGTGAATCCACTCGTTTACGCGTTTATGGAATGGCATGAACAAGCTGCGATACGCCTTTGGAGAGATGAACGGGCCGTTCTGTGTGCCAAAGTCAGTGCCCGTGACAAACACAGCGGCTACACGATTGCCGACCAGCGCAAATATGCGTTCCAGATTCTCCAGGCCGATGTCGCATTGCCGCTCGAATACTTCGCTCACATAATCGCGCCGGCTGACAGTGCTCATGTACCACTCGGCAACGTCACGAATTCCTTTAGGGTGTTTGAGAAACGGCGCAGGCACCATCGCGATATCGCCAAATGCGGTGCCGCCAAAGTTGCCAAGGATGGCTTTGTCCGTCGTCGTGTACAACCGCTCTGCTTCGGATGCCAGGTAGGCCAGGTCTTCGTCCGCGATCGGTGTGAACTCCTCAAGGTTGTCTTCCACGTTCATGTGATCATCGTCGATCGGGTCCTGGCGGATGATCGTGTCAAAGTAGAACCCGCCCTGCGGCAGGCGCCCACTCGGCCGCACTGTCTTGTCCCCTTCCGGATACATCAACACTTCACCGTTCGGTTCGGGGTCAGTGTTGAAGGCTTCAGGAACCAGCGCCGGCACGCCCTGCGGCGTCGTCCACGGCTTCCACCCTTCGTTCTTGTAGCCAAACAGATTCTGCGGCTTGCCCAGCCCGATCACATCGATGCCCAGCGCGTCGATCAAATCGGGCTTGATCTCACCAAGCAGTTGATACGGCTCAACCACCTTGACCTGCTCCCCAGGCGGGTCGAGTTTGAGCGCCTGCCGCAGCGCATATACGGTGTTGATATGCATGCCGGTGACGGCGCTGGCTCCCATGTCCATGGGCAGGTAATCGGGTTCTTCATGATTCAAACTAAGCGCCACGCGTTCTCTGGAATTCATTATTATCTCCGTGTGAAATATAGAGGCAAACCCCTTGCGGTTGCCCTATCTTGCGACCCACCGCCCTATTCCACCAGCGGCGCTGGTTGGAACGGCACATTCATCAACTCGATAACGCTATTGGGATGGCTCTCGATCGAAATGGTCTTTGTGCCGCCCTTCTCGCCACGGAATATCGCCACCCGTTGGTACGGCGCAGCCAACTGTGGCGTCACACGCGGGCGATACGACGCATACCGGCGCATGGCGCGCTCTGATCCTTCGCGGATCAAGGCGCGCGCCCGTTCAGGATGCCGATGCACCGCCCCGGCGTTGTGGCGCTGATACTTCGCCGCATCGAGTCCGTCACCCGATGTCGCCGTAGTGCCGCGTTTGACGCTGACCGTCTCAACGCCGGGGGTCAGGTGCTGGGCTTCGAGACAGCCTGCGCTGTCGCCGGAGAAGAAGACCGCGGGCACATCCAGCTCGTTTGCGCACAGCGCCAGTTGGCCGAACTCGCCGATCGACACTTCGTTGATCGACAGATCGAGATAGTTGAACCACTGTGTATGCGCCAGATGCGCGTAGACAGTGCCAGCCTTGGCATGCTGCCCCACCCACGCAACTGCGTCATAGCCCTCGTTGAGGAGGAAAGGCCAGCCCATGCCAAAACCGCGCATCAGCTCTGCGCGTTTGTCGAGCAAAACCGGGTTGATCCCGCCCGCGCCGTGGCCGTCTGCCACCAGCACCTGGCTGGCGCCGCCTGCAAAGAACCCATCAACGGCCGCGTTCACTTCGCGCGTGAGCAGTTCCTTTGCCGTCTCGTAATAGCGCGACTCAGGCAGGCACCAATCGTCAAAGTTGAGCACGCCGGCGACGCCTTCGAGGTCAGTCATTAAATAGACGCGCAACGGATCACCGCCTTGATCATCTTGCGCGCGCGCAAGGCATCGAACGCCTGGTTGATGTCGCTCAACGCATAGGGGTGCTCCAGGTCAAGCCAGTGCGCCGCATTGAGTTTGCCGCGTTGAACATCGTCAACGATCTGCGCATGTGTTTCCTCTTCGTCGTAGCCGCCGTTGTAAAAAGTGAATGTGCCGCGCGCCCGCGTCGGGTTCAGCGCGCACTTGCCCCAGTCATCGATGCCATAGATGCCGACAGTGCCGCCGGCCTTGAGTAGCGGCAGAATCGCGTCGAGTTGGCCGCTCTTGCCCACGGCGTCGATGATGAAGTCATATCCGCCAGGTAAGGCCTGGTCGATTCGTTCAATCAATCCCACGCCGCCATAGTCGTAATAGTCACTTGCCCCAACTGCGCGCGCCGCAGTTTCACGGGCGGGGCTGCCGATTACCGTGACCTGTGCGGCGCCGCGATTTGCCGCATGCGCCGCAAATGCCAGCCCATTTCCGCCGGAGCCGCTGATCAGGACGCGCGCTCCCTGGCCGACGCCCATGCGGTTCAGGTAGCTGAGCGTTTCACGCCACGTGATGATCATCGTCGCCGCCGCTGGGTCGAAGTCGGACGGGAGCACCTGGTTGATGCGATATCCACTCCACTCGCTCGCCGGCAGGCCATCCTCCCGCATCGCCCAGTGGTCGCGGACAATGCCGAACTCAGCATACCCGCCCCAGTTCACTTGAAACTCACCAGTCAGCGGCGGGGGCGTGCCTACACGGGTGACCAGATCGCCAACCGTGTAGTTTCTCACGCGCTTGCCAATCTGCACGACGCGCCCGATGCTCTCGTGCCCAAGGATCGTCGGGTAAGTCACAGGCCACGGGAAGCGTCCCGCGATCAGGTGCTGGTCAGTGCCTGTGCACGTGGCCCCGTATTCAATTCGGCACAGGGCTTCGTAATCGCCGGGCTGCGGCGCGGGGATATCCTCAACGGTTAGCTCACCCGGTCGCCGCACAATTGCTGCTTTCATAACTCACCTCCATTCCATCATGCCTTCATGACATCATGCCATCAGGCCGTCAGGCCGTCACGATCAGGCTGTGCCCGGTCCCCAGTACTCGCGCCCGAACGGCAATCCGAAAGGCTCTTCGAACGGGCGGAATGGGACCATTGCCGCGATCTCGTCCAAACGCTTCAGAATGTCCGCTGGCAGCGGGCCCTTCTCCACGGCCGCCACATTGGCCTCGACTTCCTCGCGCGAGCGCGCGCCCGTCAGCGTGCACGAGACATTCGGATTGGAAAGCACGAAACGCAAGCCCAATTCGGCAAGTGGAATACCAATCTCATCGATAAAATCATACAGCTTTAGATACTGCGCGCGGCGCGGTGAACTCAACCAGCGCGCGCCATGGCGCACCTCGACATCATACCGGCGCGCCAGCGCACCCTGTTGCAAGGGCGACCCAATGACGATCCCCATGCCCTGCTTGACCGCCGCCGGCAGCACTTCGAGTTCGGCCTCGCGCCACAACAGGCTGTAGTTAAACGCAGTCAGGACAACGTCAAACCGCCCGGTGTTGATGATATGCGGCAACTCATAAACCGTCGTCCCGCCCAGGCCGATATGGCGGATGACGCCCTGGCGTTTCAGGTCCGCCAGCACATCCATGACCGGCCCGTCGAAGTGCGCCGGATCCGCCCACCAGTTGTACTGTCCCGGCCGGTCGGGCTCGTGGATCATCAGGATGTCGATATGGTCGCGCTTGAGGATGCGCAGGCTCTCTTCGACCGAATACAGTAAGCTATTGCGATCCTGAGCATTGAACGGTATAGGGCGTCCGCCCAGTTTGGTCGATAGCACATAAGGCGCCGTCACGCCGTCAAGCGCTTTGCCGAGCACTTCCTCGCTGTTCAAATAGCCGGGCGCTGTGTCAACATAGTTCACACCCAGTTCCAGCGCGCGCAACACTGCACTGCGCGCCTGCTCGAAAGGCCCGCCGATGGAAGAAACAAACAAACCGCCAAGCGCCAGTTCGCTGACTGCGATACCGGTTTTCCCGAGAGGTCTTGTTTTCATATGCTGATTCTATAACCCACTTGCAAATAGCGCTCTATCCGCCTCCCCTGCGAAGGTTGTGTGCATAAGCCTCTATCGACCAGACCGCCCTTCGCAGGGTTCTTCGTGACACCACCCTTGCGAAGGGTCTCGTGCAGTATGACGTCTAATCAAGGCAACCTTCGCAAGGGACGCTAAGCGCTCTATTAAGAATCCGTAACACCCTGTACGCAATACGCAAACCGCGTGCTCAGCATTGCCTCAGACGCCATTTGTACCGTTATCACCATGAAACGCACACATAAAGCGTTTCCAAAAGCAACCAGAAAGTTTACAGTCTGGAGGAAAAACAGATGAACATGCAATCGATACGAACTAAAGGAGTGCAGATGGCCACGGCAACAGCCATCATTCTGATGATCACGGGGTGTTCTGTTCCCAACATCAGCCTCACCAGCGGCAGCGCTTCACAGGCCGCAGCACTAACGAACAACACCGCGGCGTCAAACATATCCGCCAATAGCGCGACCGTGAAAACCTTCAATCAATCGAGCGAAGCGGCCATCGCTCCGGCAAAAACGACGAGTGCACAGACGCAGGCCGATACACCTGCTCAGCCGGGGCCGGTCGTGAGCGGAGACTTTACATCCGCAGTGCGCAATGTGGCGACTAAGGTCAAGCCTGCGGTGGTGCAGATCACCAATCAGCAGGTGCAACTCGACCAGAACAACCAGAGTTACAGCGTCCCGGCAGGCGTCGGTTCCGGCGTGATCTATGACAAGCAGGGACATATCCTGACGAATAACCATGTCATCGAAGGCGCCCAGGACCTGCTCGTTTCGCTTCCGGATGGCCGCTCGTTCCCGGCGACGCTTATTGGCGCCGACCCCCAGACTGACCTGGCCGTCCTGCAAATCAAGGGCGACAACCTGCCGGTTGCAGAACTGGGCGACTCGACACAATTGCAGGTGGGCGACTGGCTTGTAGCGATTGGCAATGCGTTAGCGCTGCCTGGCGGCCCGACGGTGACTGCCGGCGTTGCCAGCGCACTGGGTCGCACTGTGCAGGAACCCAGCGATAGCAACGGCAGCGCCCCGTTCCTGTTCGATGTCGTCCAGACCAGCGCGCCGATCAATCCCGGCAACTCCGGCGGCCCGCTTGTCAACCTGGCCGGTCAGGTCGTCGGTATCAACACACTGGTCGCGGGCATGGCTGAGCCAGGCGTGCCCTCACAGGGCATCGGCTTCGCGATTTCCATCGCAGCGGCCAAGCCAATTGCTGACGAACTTGTCGCAAATGGGCATGCCACGCACACGTATCTGGGCATCCGCTACACGGCGCTAACCCCGTCAGTCGCTGCCCGGCTGGGCATCACCCAGAAGAATGGCATCGTCGTAATGAGCGTGGTGACCGGCTCGCCCGCAGCAAAAGCAGGGCTACAGCGCCAGGACATCATCACCTCTGCCGATGGCAGTGCGATCACGGATGAATCCGGTCTAGCGCGCACGCTGAGCACTCACAAAGCCGGTGACAAGGTGACGCTGATAGTGATGCGCGGCACGCAGGAGCGCACAATCACAGTGACACTGGCAGAAATGGCCCAGTAACCCCTTCCTTTTCTCCCCCGCGCACACGACGGCCCTAACCCGGCCGTCGTGTGCGTTTTTCACAAATCTCACCGGCCTACAAGTCGTCGACAGGGGTCTTGCCATCCAACCACGACAACTCGCTGTCAATCATGAACTGGTTGGGCCAGCCGGTGGATGCCATCTCCCACTTGCGGAAATCGCGCACGCACTCAAAAAACGCGCGCATAGTCGCCTCGCTCGGAGACGTTTGCAGTGCTGTGATGTGTTCCATCAGACCTGCAGGTTTGTCGGGCGCATCCCGCAGAACGTGCAGGAACCACTTGTGATACGGGTACAGAATCTCGTTGTGCGCCAGGATCAACCGGCCGCCAAACAGGATTAACCGCCCAACAGAGACATTCAACAAATACTGGTTTTTCAGACGCAGCCCCTCGCCTGTATACCATGCCCACGTCTCAAACTGGGCATAGAAGCGCTGGATGCGGCTGACCTTCTGGTCTACAGGGTAAGCGGCGATCTTGCGCAGGACATTGTCCACATCATCGACGCGCGAAAACAGGACGCGGGCGCCGGCAAACGCGAAGCGCGCCGGCTCGCTGCCGCGATCCGCCACGGTGCGCAGGAAGTCCATGCTGATGTACTTGCCATCCACATAGCCTTCGGGATAAGTGACCAGCTCACGACTGAAGAACTGCAATTGCCCGCTGGCGATCCGGCTGGCGTGCTCCTCAGGAGAGACCACGATCATGATGTCGACATCGGAATCCATGCTCTCGAACTGATGGGCGATGGAACCGCCCAGCAACAGCGCCTGAACGGCAGGAACGGCCTCGAAGTGAGCCTTCACGCGCGCAATCGAATCAATGTGATGTTGATGCATAACTTTTTCAGTGCTCCCATTTATCAGCCCGGTCAGCGAATGCGTATGCGCTCGATCTCTTCGGCGTCGAAACCGACGGCGCGATAAAAGTCCTGTGCGGTAGGGCTGCCGCGCGAACTATCGACCAGCAACTGAGCGGCGCCTCGCGCGCGCGAGCGTCGCACCGCCAGTTCGAATAACGCTCGCCCTACCCCGCGTCTGCGGTAATCGGGCCCCACCGCGAGCGCGTCGAGCCAGGCGCGCATTTCGATGAGCGTCTTGGCGAACGAGAGCGCGCAGAACCCGACGACGGCGTGATTCTCCGACTCAGCCACCCACACCTCGAGGCTTTGGTTATGGCGCAACTCATCCAGCACATACCCGCGTTTCGTCGAATCCATCCCCGCATCTGCCGGGATCAGCATCATCAGGTCGATTACGCGCTCGTAATCGTTTGGTTGCGCGCGCCGGATAACCAGACCCGAAGGCGCTTCCTGCAACACGCCTGTGGCGTTTTGCTGCCTCATCTGCTCCCATCGCGCGATCACCTCGCGATGCGTGCGAAAGCAAATATCTGGAAATTCTCCCGGTGTGAATAACCCCACGGCGCGCGCATCATCGCCGGCGCGTATGGCGTCGATGTTAAGCGGACGGGCGCGGTAAAAGATGATCAACCCGCTGCGCGGCGGCCCTTCGGGGAACGAGTACACCCCGAACAACTCAATCAGTTCCAGATTGAGCCCGGTTTCTTCCATCGCCTCCCGCAAGGCGGCCTGTTCCACGCTTTCGTCTGCCTCGATAAAGCCGGACGGCAACGCCCATTCGCCCGGGCGCGGTGGTCGGTCACGTTGAATCAGCACAAGCTTGTCTTCGTGTTCGATCAACACGCCCACGCCGGGGACAGGATTCTCATACTGAACATAGCCGCAGGATGGACATTGCCATCGAAAACGACCGTCCAGTTCCGATAGTCGCATTTGGGAACCGCATTTTTGACAGAACATAGGTTATGACGCTCTTTGGACATTATAATTTGCGCCATGAAACCGCGCGCGCCTACCGACCTGCGTAAGATGCAGCAGGAGACGAACCGCAGGTTGTTTGCATTGGTGATCATCGTTCTGGTGTTCGCCGGCGCCGGGTTAATCGCGTTGAGTTACGGTGTAGGGCCTGCGGCAGTCGGGTTGGTGTGTCTATTATTTGGCGCGTGTCTACTGGGACTTTTATGGCTCATCTTTTCCCTGATCGGGAAATGGGCGGGGGCGGAATAGGTAAATTTATGGGTAAGAGAAGTGTGAAAGTCAGCTTGCTCGCGGTTGTCAGTCTGGTGTTGATTTCGGCATGCTCGGCGCCGAATTTGTTGAATCGTAGCCAGCCCACCGCGGCGGTCCCAATCGACCTGCCCATGCGCACACAAGCTCAGCTGCGCGATTTCGATATCGCTGTTAAGACAATCCAGAGTCAGTACATCAATCAGAAGGCAGCCGATGCGTGGCAGGCGCAAAACGCCGCTTACCGGGCAAAGGTGAGCGCTGGCATGGATAACAGCGAGTTCATTGCGACGCTGTCCTCTTACCTCGGCGTGATGAATGACAACGACCTGAGCATTGCCGACGCCGCATCACAAACGACTGTCACTTCCACATCGGGAGTCACCACATCTATTACTGGCATCGGCATCCTGGCCAACCTGCCAACTGCTGACAGGAACCGCGTGCTGATTATGAGCGTCTACCCGGCTTCCCCGGCTGCTGATGCTGGACTTAAGCCGCATGACGCGATCGTGCAAATCGACGGCAAGCTCGTGTCAGCTGCCGAAGGCGCCGCAGTGCTGGCGCGCTTGCGCGGCGCGGCCGGGTCGGCTGTAACATTAACGATCCACACACCCGGCAAAGGCGAGCGCGACGTGGTCGTAACGCGCAAATCGATCACAGCAGAAAGCACCTTTACTTTCAACCGTGTGCCAGGGACAAACATCGGTTACATTCAGCCAGACGGTTCGGCGGTGGATGGCGCGCGTGCCGAAATCTCGCAGGCATTGCGCGACCTTTCCGCCAAAGAAGGTCTGGATGGTCTGATCCTGGATTTGCGCATCATGCAAAACCCGGATTTCCCGCTGACAGACTTATTGGGGCTTTTCGCAAATGGCAGCGCCGGTGTGCTGCAAACCCGGACGGATAAGACGAAGATCGAGATTACGGGCAAGAATATTGCCGGTTCCCAGGAACTTCCGTTGGTGGTGATGGTCAGTGATCAGACCCTCGGAGTCGCCGAGTCCTTTGCCGGTATGCTGCAGGACATTGGCCGGGCGCGCATTGTAGGCACACAAACAACAGGACGCCTTTCCATCATCAACACACTCACCTTGCCAAACACGTTTGCGATGATCCAGATCCCGGCCGGCGAGTACCGCGGCGTGAAAGACCAGAGCTGGCACGGCGTTGGGATCAAACCCGATGTCGCATCTGACCTGAGATGGGAAGACTTTACGGTTGAGGATGACGCACAATTGAAGTTGGCCGTGCAGGCGCTAACGCGGCAATAAGCCCAGACTGCCGCCGAGGTCAATCACATGGTGGCCAAAAATAGCCAGACCCACAACCGTGGCGACAATAGCCGTCACCAGCACGGCCGCGGCGCTACAATCCTTGGCCACCTTAGCCAGTTCGTGATACCCCGGCGACACCTTGTCGACGATGGCTTCGACGGCCGTGTTGGTTAACTCAGTCTGAAACACCAGACCGATGACGATCGCGAGCGCTTCCCACTCCGAGAGCGTCACACTAAAAGCCAATCCGGCCACAATCACAATCACCGTCATGCCGGCGTGGATTTTGAAGTTTCGTTGTGTCCGGAACGCGTGGGCAATCCCCGCAAACGCATAGCCAAACGAAGAGAGAAGCGTCGTTGCGCGCCTGAAGCCGTTCACCGATCCCGGTTGCTTGACGCCAGTCTCACTCTCTGTGTCCTTGTTTTGTGCTAACGGACTCGGCATAGCAAACCCTTCAAATACTCGGACTCGGGATAGCTAAGCAATACCGGGTGATCGCTCGCCTGGGTAAACCGCTCAACCACCTGGACATCGCGTTGGGCCTCGATTGCCGCGCTGAAGAGGATCTTTTGGAACAAGGCGCTATCGACCACGCCGGAGCACGAAAAGGTAGCCAGAAGTCCACCGGGTTTGACAAGTGCCAGCCCCACCCGGTTGAGATCCTTATACGCGCGCGCCGCGCGGTCGATCTGCTCCGGATTATGCGCAAACTTGGGAGGATCTAGCACAACGATGTCATACTGCTCACCGGCCGCGCGCCGCGCGCGCAGATCGGCAAAGGCATCCGTCGCCACATACTGCTGCTCGCACGAAGTCGCGCCAAGCAACGCAACATTCGCCTGAGCCGCGCGAAGCGCGTCAGGTGACGAATCCACGTTGACGACCCGCAGCGCCCCGCTCGCAGCCGCATAAATGCCAAAGGAACCGGTATACGAAAACACGTTCAGGACGCTAGCGCCAGCACAGTAGCGCGCCAGCCGCGATCTGTTCTCACGCTGATCCAGGTAGAAACCTGTCTTTTGTCCATGCGGCACATCAACCAGAAAACTCAGGCCGCCTTCGATAATGACAACCGGCTCAGTCGGCGCCTCACCATACAAAACCCCGCTGCTTTCCTTGATATGCTCGTAGCGCATGCGCTCCTCATCACTGCGCTCAAAAATGAAACGAGGTGAGGCGCATTCCACCAGTGCGGCCACGATGGCAGCGCGCGCATTGACCGCCGCAAGCGTGGAAAGCTGCAGCACAATATAGCCGGCATAATCATCCGCAATCACGCCGGGCAGCCCATCGCTCTCGCCAAAAATCAGCCGCCGGGCATTGGTCGCGCGCAACAGAGGATCGCACTGTCGTAATTCAACCGACCGATGCACCCGCTGCTTCCAGAATACATCGTCGACGGTTTCATCCTGTTGCCACGTGAGAAGACGCACCGCAATCTGCGCCTGCTGATTGATAATCCCGCGCGCCAGCCATTCATCGTTGTTTGTGCTGACATCAACCACATTCCCGTCCTTAGGACGACCGACTATTTCCTTGATTGCGCCGGCGAAAAGGCGCGGATGACGCCCGCGCACTGATTTGTCGCGCCCGGATTTCAAAACCACCCGCGACAACGTCATCGGCTGAGCGCTGTCTGTGTCAGAATCTGCCATAGGGTTTACATTCTAAGCCACATACGCGCTTTTTTACATGCAGTTTGACATCACCACCGTTACACGTATAATTCGAAGGCTGTTTTGCGCACGTAGTGCGCGTAGTGCGCCCGCGAAACAGTGTAATATTATCCAGATACTTCATAGACATGGATCACTCACCCGGAGGGTGTTGGCTTGTCAGACCATATGCACAGGCACAACACAGCCGATCGGTGTGTCCAAGAGGTGAAATAAATGTACGCAATTGTTGAGGTGGGCGGCCGACAGTACCGTGTGGCGCCCGGTGATAAGTTTCTCGTCGAGAAACTGGGACAGACGGCGGGGTCAACTGTCGAGTTGCCTGTCCTCCTGCTGTCAGATGAGACGGGTGTATCGGTAGGCAAGCCATACGTCGATGGCACAAAGCTGTCAGCCAGGGTTGTCGGGGACGTCAAAGGCGAGAAGCTGGTGGCGTTCAAGTATCAGCCCAAGAAGCGCTATCGCAAAAAGACGGGGCACCGCCAGACCTATACGGTTTTGCAGGTTGCAGCAGGCTCAGAACCGCCCGCAGCAGTCGTCGAAGCTCAGCCCGTTGATATTCAACCTGTCGAAGCTCAGCCCGTTGATATTCAAGTTGTTGAAGTGCAGCCCGTTGAAGTTCAAACTGCCGAAGTTCAACCTGCTGAAGTTCAGCCCGTTGCAACTGTAACAGCGACAGAAACCACCAGCGAGAACACTGGAGCTGCGTAAGGAGAGTTAGAAATGGCACATAAAAAAGGTGGTAGTTCAACAACCAACGGTCGCGATAGCCAGGGACAACGCCTGGGTGTAAAGCGCTACGGTGGTCAGGTTGTGCGGTCAGGCTCGATCATTGTCCGCCAACGCGGGACCGCGGTCAAAGCCGGCGAAAACATTGGCATTGGCGTCGATCACACCCTGTTCGCGACAGCCGATGGAATTGTGAAGTTTGATACGCTGCCGACAGGTCGCAAGATCGTCAGCATCATCGTACCAGAAGCCGCAACGGTAATTGTTGTGGCGCCCGCCGAAACTCCGGCTGTAGAGGCATAAGCATGAAGAAGGATATTCACCCCAAGTATTACCCCGAGTGCAAGGTGTATGTTGCCGGCGAGTACATCGGCACCGTCGGGTCTACCCGACCCGAGTTGCATCTCGATGTATGGTCTGGCACACACCCGTTCTTTACGGGTCAACAGCGCATTATCGACACCGAAGGGCAAGTCGATCGCTTCCAGAAGCGCCTCATCCGTTCGCAAGCGGCCGAGGCAGTTGACAAGGCTGAGAAACAGCGTCGCCGTCGCGCCCGCCAGCAGATCGCTGAAGTGGTTGACGAAGAAGGCGGATCAACCGACGCGTCCTGAGTTGTATAGACTTCGGCCGTTCGTCCTGGCACCCAGGCAATGACACAGCCCGATGCGCGCATCGGGCTGTGTTTTTTATTCCCCTATACTTACGCTATGGCGGATATAGGCTTGATCGCAATTGCCATGGCCGGCGTCATGGCGGGAGCCATTCTCGCGCTTGTGCCGGGACTGCACGTCTACAACATCGTTGGCATCGCGATCATCCTCGCAGCACACGGCTCTTTAACTTTCTCCGGCGAGGTCATGGCAATGGCAATGATCGGCCTGGTGGTGGGCTGGTCTACGCTGAACGTCATCCCGGCAGTATTCCTGTTCGCGCCAGATGATGCCAGCGCGTTCGTGGTCGCGCCTGCCGCCAAGCACCTGCTGCGCGGCGCGGGGATGCAGGCCGTGCTTCTGATTGGCGCCGGAAGCCTGAGTGCATTGCTATGCCTGGTTCTGGTTTCGCCAATCCTCGACGAGATGCTTCGCCCGTTGCGCGCGATCCTGCAACCCCATTTCGGCTGGATTCTGACCGCCATTTGCGGTTTTCTCATCTTGGGCGAGTGGCCGCGCGGCAACGATCTGGCGCCCACTCCGGTCAGGCGCCTGTTGTCTGCGTGGGCATGGCTTGGCGCAGGGCTGCTCACCTTCGGTCTGAGCGGCATCCTCGGGTTCGTTTTGTTATACCGCAGCCCGATTGCGCTTGAAGCCGCGTTTGCCAACCTGCTGCCAGCCTTCGTCGGTCTGTTCACAGTCCCCAGCTTGATTCAGACGCTCTTTTTCGGCAGACAACCGCCGTTGCAACGAATAGGCCATTTCGACCTGCCTCCAGGACTGCTGCTGCGCGGAACCCTCACCGGTGTAGCAGGCGGGTTATTCGCGGGGTTCCTGCCCGTCATCAGCGGCGGTATCGGTGGTCTGCTCGCAGGTCATGCCTCGGCGCAACATGATGAACGTGTGTTCATGATATCTCAGGGAGCGTCGAAAGTCGCCTACTATGCCGGCAGCCTGCTGCTACTGTTCGTGCCAGGATTGACGCTGACACGCGGCGGAATGGCCTGGATGCTCAGCACCCTGTATGTGCCGTATGGATGGCGTCTGTATGGGCTGGCGGTGGCTGCCATCGCGTTTGGCGGAGTGCTTGCATTCGGCCTGCTCATCGTGCTTTCACGCGCCGCAGCCTGGCTGTCTCCGCGCATCAACGTGCAGGCGCTCGCGACTGTCGCACTGATCATCTCGTGTGGAATCACTGCCGGGTTTACAGGTCTGGCGGGATTGGGAATACTGGCCGTTGCAGCGGCCATCGGCCTGATTCCAATCTTCGTGGGCGGTCGCAGAATGGATTGCCTCGGTGTATTACTGGCCCCGATGACATTGAACTTCATCGGGGTCGCGCCGGAAGTGGCGCGGTGGCTTGGATTATGAAAATACTCACACTCATCCGACATGCCAAATCGAGTTGGGATGACTCGACTGTTTCTGATAAGGAACGCCCGCTCAACCGGCGCGGGATGCGCGATGCGCCACAAATGGGTCAGAAGCTGTCAAACCGTAATGCAAAGCCTGAACTCGTATTATCCAGCCCTGCCATCCGCGCAATCACAACAGCGCGCATCATCGCAGAACAAGTGAAGTATCCCGTCAACGACATCATCGTCCTGGAGGATCTATACGAGGCGGCGGCCAGTGATCTGCTCAAGATCGCGCAGGGGCTGGATGACAGCCTGAGCGAGGTATTCATCTTTGGTCACAACCCCGCGCTATCGGATCTCGCAACCGAATTATCAAACGGCGAAATCAATGACATGCCCACCTGCGGCGTCGCCGAATTTAGTTTCGACGTAAAGAAGTGGTCTAGTGTCGACAAAACGCGGATCAAAGGCGTCAAGTTCGATAAACCAAAAGCCGACAAGAAGTAATCGCGTGTGTCGCTCGATATCGCGCGACACACGCGAGCTTTTCCGCTAAACCTGAACGGCTTATATTAAGCTGCATATAATGTCACTCGCTCATCATGATAGAAAGGAATGAAGGTGCAACATGTTAAAAGCGCTGTTTGAAGGACTGGTGAGTGACGAAAGCGGAAACGCTGCACCAGTTGCCTATGTTGGCGAAGATCCAACTTATGTCATTACTGAGGACGGTTTTGGCTACCATGTCGACGCGAGAGGCGTCGATGAGCAAGTCCTCGACTTCTTTCGACAGCAGGTTCAGAACAATAAAGACACGGTCAGCGATGGGATGCTGAAGATGATGGGCAAGGAAGATTTGTTCAGCAAAGCGGCCGTTGACAATTCGCTCCGTAACGTCGATAAGACGTTTGCGCAGCTATTCCAGCAGGGCATCCCGGAACAGGGACGCATGTTGCTTGGGATGCTGGGCTTCAAAGTCGTGATTAACCGGCACGGGGATATCGTAAAGCTCGATATGCCTTCCGAGATCGATAACCGCGACGATGAATAACGCTCAGGCCTGGTACTCCTGTGCCTCTGCGACGATGTCTCTCTGACGCTCCGCCTCCAGTTGCGTCAGGTGCTGACGCCAGCGCCTGCGCGCATACACGATGATCAGCACGACGCACGGCAAAATCACAGCGAATCCCAGGTACGGGCCGACTGAGATTACGGGCGTTTGCCGGACTTGATCCATATTCAACAATAACAGTGACAGCGACAACCACACCGTCACGATATTGGGAATGGCATCCCCGGAATGCAGCCAGCCCGCCCCATTACTGCGCTTAAAGCTGAGCGGCGCCAACAGCGCAGACCCCATATAACCCAGTTGATCTTCCATGACATGCACAGCATAACCGAGGAACGCCACAATCCCGGCGCGCGGCTCCAACACCATTCCGAAAATCAGTCCGAGCAAGATGGCAATGAGCAGCGAATGCGTCCACACGCGGTGCCACGGTAGAAACTCGACGCGCACCATCGCCCCGTTCGGGCTGAACCGCAGCGACGTGGAACCGAGTTCCTCAATGTGCAAGGCGCCGTCGTAGGTGTAATCGATCGGCCCGACATGCGCCTGACCAGTGGAGCCGTCCTGGTCGAGCGTGACGATAACGTCGCCGTATTGAGCGTCAAACCTTACGCTATACAAGACCCACTCGCTGACCGAACGACGCGCCGGGTGCAGATGTACGACGCGCGCGCGGTTTCGATTCACTGCCAGCCACATCTGCTCAGCAATCTGATCGGCCATCGTTTGCGCATCAGGACTCGCGACATCTGGAACAATAGCCGCGTCCGCCCGTTCCAGATATCTGACAAACTTGAAGTCAAACGTATCGGGGAGCATTGCGCAGAGTCCACCCAGCGCAATCAACAACGACCCGCGCGCCGCATCTTCCATCACGCCAGGCACAAACGACGCCAGCGCCAGCCCACTCATGAAATGCGCGATGTTCTTCATCCCAGTGCAACCGTCCAGAATAGGGAGGTCATGTTCGCATAGGACACGATGTATATAGATGTCATGAGCGCATGACTAGAAGAAGGAGTAAGCGTTTAGGGGGGCTGATGACGGTTATGATGGTATCGGCCCCGGGAACAACTCGTCGTGACACGATGCCATCGTACACTGCGCCAACATGACTAACCATGTCGCCAACCTGCAATGGCAATACCACCAGGCTTCTGGTTATGATCTGATCCGGCAAAAGACTGCCAAGTGTCCACGACACGATGGCACCAACTCTCATGCCCCCGCTCGTAACTGACACCACTCCTGAAGACGCTGGAATTGTCGCGGTGAGGATTACGTTGCTACGCGTCTGAAGGCTCGTGTTCTCTACAACGTAGTCAAAGGAAACGTCCAGGTTGCTGTTATATAGGAAATGTGAATAGGCCTGTGGCACAATCGCGCGCGCCTCGTTGACCGCCGCCTGAGCATTGATCAGCCCATAGCCAAAGGTGTTGTTTGGCACACTCGAACCGGGCACGCCGCCACAGGTCGTCGCATTCGTCAAGGCGTGCGCTGTGCTGGTGAGCACGGCCTCAGTTTCATCAACATTACCGCGCAACCAAGGCGCCGCAGACCACAACAGTGCTGCCACGCCGGCGACATGTGGTGTGGCCATACTGGTGCCGCTCTTTGGCCCATACCCGCCGCCATTAAGACTTGAATTGACATCCACTCCTGGCGCCACAATGTTTGGTTTCATATGCCCGGAATAAGTCGATGGGCCGCGACTGCTGAAACCTGCTATTGCGTTGGTGCTGTCGATCGCACCGATGGAGAAAGCGCCGTCGTATGTGCCAGGAGCATGTCCGACCGTACTGCAACCTGGACCCTCATTGCCGGCCGCGGCGACAACCATAATCCCTGCGGTGCGCAATGCCTGAGTCACGGTCAAAAGAGCTGCTGGTTCATAACATCCAACTTCATTCCATGGAGAACCACCCCAGCACGTCCACGAGTTACTGGTAATATCAGCCGCGCGAGATGGGTTCGCATTACTCCCATTGGCATCCCCTGGCGCTAATGCAAATTGAAAACATGCGGTGTATAACGCCACACTTCCCTGGCCTGCATCCATGTTCCGACATGCGATCCACTGTGCACCGGGTGCAACGCCAACCTGGTTACCAGTCCCGTCGTCGCCCACCAGACTACCGGTGGTATGCGTCCCATGTCCGTTATCATCTGTCGGTATCGATGCCGACTTCCCAGTCGGATCGTACCAGTTGTAATCATGAGTCGCGGTAATGCCGTTCCAACCGCGGTATTTGGGCTGCAAGGCCGGGTGGGCCCACATCACGCCGGTATCGAGGTCGGCCAGGACGATGCCCTGCCCTGTATAACCCATCGCCCAGACCTGCGGCGCGTTCACCTTCGACACGCCCCACTCCACTGTCTGCGGCGCCGCCACAAACGGTCGGTCAACGATTGAGAGGGCCACAGCGGGGCTCAGACGCGCCAAAGCCTGCGTCTGTATGCCTGGCGATTTTACGTCTAGATCGATATGCGCCACATCAGTGCGCGTGGACAGCCGCAGCAGTGTTGCGCGATCCATCGCAGGCACCCAGATGCCATTGCTGATCCAGAGCACCTGGTGAGCAATATGATGCAACTCCAGGTCTTTGCGCAATCCCGCCTGAGACTGATCGGCGTAATGCGTTAATGTATCGTATACAAAGCGAGTCTTTTCTTCTTTCGTAGCCAGGTTTCGCGCCGGTGACAAATCCGGATATCCCGGCGCGGTGATGATCATGTCGGCGCTGGCGCCATTGAGCGTCGCAGCCCACGCGGCAGCCGCCGCCTTAGGCGGAGGGGGCGCCGCAGCCAGCGATGTAACAACCGGCTGGCTGACGAGGCTGATGATAACGACCAGAAAAACGACAAACCGGAGAGCTACGCTGCGCATGTTGCTGGATGATACATGATGCGACTGTGCTGCTAAGTATCGAGCACCTTGGCTAGTTCAAACAGATCCGGATCGATGGGCTTGAGCGCTCCCACCACCTTGTCCAGCGGCGTGGTGACGATGCGGCTCTGGATCATGCCAACCAGCACGCCTGTTTCATTGCGTGTCAGCGCTGCGACTGCACCCGCGCCCAGCCGGCTGGCCAGGAGGCGATCGTAAGCAGTTGGCGCGCCGCCACGCTGAACGTAGCCCAGGGTGGAAGTGCGCAACTCAAACCCGATATGCGCCCTGTGCACCTGAAAGTAATCCGCCAGTTTCTGCGCGTTATACTTCGCGCCCTCGGCCACGACAGCACAGGCATGCGTCTTGCCGCGCTCGTACGCGTTTCTGAAAATCTGCACCACCTGCTCGGGTTCAGTCTCGATTTCAGGAATCAAGATGGCTTCGGCGCCGCCGGCAATGCCTGCCATTAATGCCAGATAGCCGCAGTTACGCCCCATCACCTCCACCAGAAAGGCGCGCTGATGCGATGACGCCGTTGTCTTCAACCGGTCGATCGCCTCAAGCGCGATGTTAAGCGCAGTATCGACACCGATCGTAATGTCACTGCCCAACAGGTCGTTATCGATGGTCGACGCCACGCCCACCACCGGAAATCCCATCTGCGACAACGCGTGTGCGCCCGTTTGCGAGCCATTACCGCCGATGACGACCACAGCGTCAATTTCCTTCTGGCGCAGCTCCCATAGCGCCTTCAGTCGCCCCTCTTCGGTTTTGAACTCCGGCGAACGCGCGCTGCCGAGGATCGTGCCGCCAAGCTGCAGGATGCCGCCAACGGATCGGGCTGTCATCGGCCTGAAGTCGCCGTCGATTAAACCCGCATAGCCCTGGTGGACGCCGTATATCTCCCAACCCTGCGCAATCGAACATCGCGCCACGGCGCGAATCGCTGCGTTCATGCCAGGCGCATCACCGCCCGATGTCAATACTGCAATTCGTTTCATCAGTCACACCTTGTGAATCCTTCGATACAAGTATTATGCGCACGGAACGCCGATCACGCCAGTGGCTCAGTGCTACAATCCGCCCATAAAATCCGATATCACAATGACCACTCAACAGGGCGATACCCGCCAACGATGTGGCATTGACATGGCATAAACGTATTAACGTATTAACGAGGAGCTTAACCCAGTGACAGATTTTCTTGTGCGAGGCGACCTGGCAACAATCGATCCCGCGATTGCGGAATTGATCCAGCACGAACATGCCCGTCAGTTTTCGAAACTCATCATGATCGCCAGCGAATCCTCGGCGCCTGCTGCGGTGCTGGAAGCCGAAGGATCAGTGCTGCAGAACCTATACGCGGAAGGGTATCCCCACCCGGACGCGCACGGACTCGATGAACACAGCCTGCTTGATTACGACGTGCAACTAGGGCTGTACCGGCGCTATGCAGATCGACGTTACTACAAGGGCGTCGAATATGCCAATACGGTCGAGTCGCTGGCGCGCCGGCGCGGAGCCGAGTTGTTCTGTCCGCCCGGGATGACCCCCGATCAGGTATTCCTGAACGTCCAGCCGCTGTCTGGCGCAATCGCAAACACCTCCGTTTATGAAGCGCTGGTCAATGAAGGCGACACGGTCATGGGGCTTGATCTGCTGCATGGCGGTCACCTGTCACACGGCAGCCCGGTGAACCACAGCGGTCGCCACCATCGCATCGTGTTCTATCGCGTCAACGAGAAAACCGAACTGCTGGACTACGATGCGATCTACGACACTGCGATGAAGGAAAAGCCGAAGATGATCATCGCGGGCTATACCTCATACCCGTGGGCGCCCGACTTCAAGAAGTTTCGCGAGATTGCGGATGCTGTGGGCGCGTTTTTGCTGGCAGATATTTCGCACGTTGCCGGTCTGGCGATTGCCGGCGTGTATCCGAACCCCGTCGGTGTGGCGCACGTGACCACCTTTACCACCCACAAGACGCTGATGGGCCCGCGCGGCGCTGTGATCGTCAGCACCGACGAAGAAATTGCGCGCAAGATCGACCGTGCCGTCTTCCCCGGCGAACAAGGCGGCCCGCACATCAACAAGGTTGCGGCCATTGCCGTTGCGTTCAATCTCGCCCAGCGCCCCGAATACAAACTGCTGCAGCGCCAGGTCGCGGCAAACGCACTAGCGCTCTCGGATGGCTTTAAGGCGAATGGGATGCGCGTGGTTCACAACGGCACCAACACACATCTGGTCGTGCTGGACTGCAAATCCATCGCCTCGCACAATGGAGAGCGATTGATGGGTGATGCCGCGGCGCGCATCCTCGACCTCGCCAACATCGTGTGCAACCGCAACACGATTCCCGGAGACCGCGACGCCACCCGACCGAGCGCAGTGCGCTTCGGAACACCCTGGGTGACCCAGCGCGGGCTGAAAGAAGCCGACATGTGCGAGATCGCGAACGTCGTCGCATTGGTTCTCAAGACAGCCCGCCCCTACACCTACGTCAGCCCACGCACCACCTCCTATCGCGCAAAGGTCGCGTTCGACAATCTGGTTGAAGGCGCCGGCCGAATCAGCGTGCTTGCGCAAAAGGCTGGAACCGACGCAACGATCCCGACTGATACTTACCCGCATGTGTGGACATCGGTAAACGCCAAACCCGTCCAGTCTGGCGCACTGCGATCCATCGATGTCAGCGGTGAACATGCGCGCAGCTTCCTGCAAAACGCCGTGACAAGCGACGTCAGCCTGCTGAGCGCCGAAGAGACTCAATCAGCCTGGATACTCGAACCGACAGGCGCGCGTATGTCGCCAGCCATTGTGTTGAATGCGGGCGGCAGCTATCATGTCGCCGTCCCCGCCGAGAATGCGACCCGCGTCGCGCAGTGGTTCCGCGCGTTGTCCGACGGCTATGTGATGTTTGACCAGCACGACGCGCACGCCAAACTGCCGGGGCCGGTGATTGTCAAAGTAACGGACGCGCATGGGTTCGATGCGAGCGCCCTCCCATCAGAATTGGGCGCATCAAGCGTGTCTGCCGGCAAACCATTTTTCATCGGCCGCTCTGCACTGCCCGAATACAGCAGTGCTCAATCCCCCTTCACCGATCTTCAACCTGTGCTGGCCGAAACGCGCGCTGATTCCGGTTTGAAGCGCACCACCCTTTACGACACACACAAGCGTCTGGGCGCAAAACTGGCGCCATTTGCCGGGTACGAGATGCCTGTCTGGTATGGTGGTTCATCCGTCAGCGAGGAACACGCCGCTGTTCGCAAGGCGGCCGGACTGTTCGATGTAACCCACATGGGCGTGCTTGAAGCGAGCGGGCCAAACGCGCGCGAATTCCTCAATGCCGTCTCGACGAATGATGTAAATGATGTCCTGGTCGGCGCATCGCAATACGCATATCTACTCGACGCCAATGGCGATGTCATCGACGACATCATGATCTATCGGACGGAAATCGAGCGATATCTGGTCGTCGTCAACGCTGCGAACAACGACAAGGATTGGGCATGGCTGAACGCGATCAACTCCGCCGGCAAGTACGGCATCCCCCAATGCGTGTTGCGCGACCTGCGCAGTCCGGCAGTCGGCGCAGAGATGCGGGTGGACATCGCACTGCAAGGGCCGGCGTCGCTGAAGACACTCTCAACCTTGCTCGACAGTGCTGACAGCCGCCACCGTCTATCACAACTCCAGCGCGCGGGTATCTTACGAGCCACCTTGAACGGGTTTGACGTTTACATCTCGCGCACCGGTTACACCGGCGAATCACTGGGCTACGAGGTTTTTATCCACCCCGACCAGTCAGCGGCATTGTGGGACGCCATCTTAAAAACAGGCGCAGCGTTTGGCGTCAAACCAACTGGGCTGGCGGCGCGCGACAGCACGCGCACAGAAGCAGGTCTGCCGCTGTATGGTCACGAATTGGCTGGGCCGATGAACCTTGGGCCGTCACAGATCGGCTTCGCCGGCTATGTGAAGTCATACAAACCGTTCTTCGTAGGCAAAGGAGCCTATTACGAAAAGGCTGCTAAATCAGCGGTCAAGCTGTCGCGCTTCCGCATGGTTGAGAAGGGTGTGCGCATGCCAAAACTTGGCGATCCCGTCCTCGACAATCGCGGGCGCGTCATCGGCACGGTCACATCATGCGCGCTCGACTCAGAGGGATTCCTGCTCGGTATGGCAGCGATCGATGTGGGATTGGGCGCGAAGGAAGGCACGCAGATATTCATCCTCGCCATCCCAGATCGCATGCCGGCGCCCCTGACCTCGCTCGCGCCATTGGGCAGCAAAGCCATGGTCGCAGACGCAGCAACAGTGATGACGCGATTCCCACGCAAGAAATAAACGACGCCCTCCGGGTGCGCCGGCTTGTAGTCACAGTGTGCGCGGTGTTTATCGGTTAAAATAGGGAGAATCGGTAATCGGATTCTCCCTATGATGGATATTGCGCACATTGGTTATGGGTTATGTCTGATGATGTTGATGATTACAGTATCAGCTCCATAGAAGAGCTACTGGCCTGCGTCGCGCCCCGCATCGACCGGGCCGGTCTTGAGTTAATTCATCGCGCCTACCGTGTGGCAGACGCCGCCCACATCCTCCAGAAACGTTCCACCGGCGAACCCTACATCACCCATCCACTCGCTGTCGCAGCGATCCTTGCGAAAATGCGGCTCGATGCCAATACACTTGCTGCAGCATTGATGCACGATGTTGTGGAAGACACAACTGTCACACTTGTTGATATCGCGGATCAGTTTGGCGATGAAATCGCCAGCCTCGTCGACGCCGTCACGAAACTGAGCGCGCGCGAAGAACACAAAGCGGACTTCGCGCCACAGATTGTGGATGCAACCGCGGCGCCTCCCAACAGTCACGAGGTTGAGACCAATCCGATAACGTATCGCACCGATCGCGAAGCCGAGTCGTTGCGCAAGATGCTCCTTGGGATTGTCAAAGATGTGCGCGTCGTGCTGATCAAGCTCGCAGACCGGCTGCACAACATGCGAACGCTGGATGCGCTTTCACGTGAGCGCCAGCGCAAGATCGCGCGGGAGACGCTTGAAATATACGCGCCGCTGGCGAGCCGTCTTGGCATCTGGGAGTGGAAGCAACAACTCGAGGATCTCGGTTTCAAGTACGCCGAACCGGATACTTACAACTTCATCAGCAACCTGCTCGCGGCGGGCGCGGAAGAACGCGATGCGCAGATCGCCCACTATATCGAACAACTAAACGCAGAGCTGGGCGAGTTCGGCATTGTCAATGTGGATGTTACCGGGCGAGCAAAACAAATTCACAGCATCGCGCGGAAGATGCAATCGAAGAAACGCTCGTTCGATCAGCTCAACGACCTGCGCGCCATCCGTGTGATCATCAAAGATGATGTTATCGACGTTGACCCATTGTTAATAACGCCCGATGAAGTATTGCCGCCCGCGGATGAGCTAAAGCCAGAGGATGCTCTCGCGCCAGGTGTCGATGGCACGGACGTAGAGTCGCTGATTGGCATTGCTGAGGGGAAAAATGTGGCTCAGGTCGAACGCGGACGCAAGCTGGCCGAGCGGGACCGGCTGCGCGCGGACCCAGGCGTGCAGAAGTGTTACAGCGTGCTTGGCGTGGTGCATCGATTGTGGAAACCGATACCCGGTGAATTTGACGACTATATCTCCGTTCCCAAAGACAACCACTATCAAAGCCTGCATACCGCCGTCATTGCCGATGATGGTCAGCCGCTCGAAGTCCAGATCCGCACACTTGCCATGCACAAGGCTGCAGAGTATGGCATCGCGGCGCACTGGCTGTACAAGGAGAGCGCGCCGCTTGAGGCGGATTATCAACGCAAACTCAGCAGTTTGCGTGATGCAATCCAGTCCATCAGCACGACATCGGAAGATGCGACATCATTTGTCGACGCTCTCAAACAGGATCATTTCAAGGATACCGTCTTCTGCTTCACCCCGAAGGGCAAGCTGCTTGAACTGCCGAATGGCTCGACGATTCTTGACTTCGCGTTTCACATCCACACTGACCTGGGCAATCACTGCCGCGGCGGACGCGTCAACGGCATGTTCCAGCCGTTAACCCACAAGTTGCACAACGGCGACCAGGTTGAGATCATCACAAAGCAGAACGCCACGCCGAGTCGCGACTGGTTGCACGACCCCAGCTATGTTGCCACCGCCAATGCCAAGAACAAGATTCGTCAGTGGTTCCGCAAACAGGATCGCGATCAGAACATTGCTGCCGGCAAAGAAGTGATCGAGCGCGAAATGAAGCGCCTCAGCGTCACTAACTGGTTGTCCATCGACGACATCTATAAACTGTTCAAGGTCGAGAAAGACAAGGCATCCGACTTCCTCGAGAAAGTCGGCTACGGGACGATCTCGATTGACAGCATCAGTGGTCGCGTGATGGAAGAAGAGCACCGCCGCGAAAGGGAACGCGAACAAGGCACCCTGGCGAATATGGTGCCTAATTTCCTGCGCCAGCAACCCCCCGAGAAGATCAAGCAGGTTGGATGGCATGTGTCGGGTGTCGGCGGGCTGCTCGTAAATGTAGCGCCTTGCTGCACGCCGCTGCCAAGCGATCCTGTCATCGGTTACATCACGCGGGGACAGGGCATTCGCGTGCATCATCGTGAATGTCGCAATATCACCAATGCAGAACCGGCGCGCCTGATAGAAGTGGTGTATGGCGGCGGATCTCGCGACACTTACCCCGTGCAGTTCCTTATCACTGCCATCGACAGGCCTGGCCTGCTACACGACCTGTCTGGCGTGCTGGCCGAGCAAGGCATGAATATCAACGATGTCAAGATCATCCATACCGACCCCAAAGCCGGCGAGGTAACCATCTGGCTTAAGACGGAAGTCTCCAGCACAGGCAATGTGGCAACAATACTGAACAAGTTAAGCCATATACGCAATGTGTTTGAGGTTAAACGCGTCTTGAACTCTCGCCAGAAGTAAGCAGTAGGCTCAAAAGGCTCAAAACCTCTGAGAGCAGATGGAAGTTCATTGAGTGGGGATTAGATGGGTGCCCTACGGGTCTCGAACCCGCAACCTCCTGAGCCACAGTCAGGCGCTCTGCCAATTGAACTAAGGGCACCTCAGTCTCTATAGTGTACCGCACACTCACCGATGCGTCAAATTCTTTTCCATGATTAATCCATCTTCGCCATCCTGGTAGTAACCGCGATAGGCGCCCACCCACTGGTACCCGCAACGCCGGTACAGGTCAATGGCGCGTTCGTTGCTGCGGCGCACAGTAAGTTTCATCCTCTCGGCGCCCTTCTGCCGGTGCTGCTCCGCACAGTCCATCAAAGCATGACCAATGCCGCGTCCTTCATATTGCGGGGTCACGCCTACCGTAATGATCCAAGTCGCATGATCATAGCGCTGATACTCGGCGGCCAGATACCCGACCAGCTGGTTGTCTGCCACTGCCTTCAACCGCAGTGTATTCGGCATAAGGGCGAGATTAAACAACGTCGGTAAATCGTAGGCGTCTTTCGGGAAACACACGCGTTCCAGCCTCCAAACGTTCACCAGATCAAATACCCCGGCAGTGCAGATCGCATAGAGTGCCTCTGTCCGTAGCGCCTTTGCGTTCATAGTTAGAGTAGAGGTTCTATGAGGCATCAATAGCCTATGGCGCGCGCACATGTCAATGTGCGCGCGCCTCTAAGTCAGTTGCGAGATTACTTGGCTTGACCCAGTCCCAGCCGGCGCTTGCGCTCTTCGAGTTGCGCATCCAGTTCGCCGCGTCCGAGGGTGTCGTCCATCTGCTGATCAAGGCCGGAAGCCATGATCTCAGACTGCGCGCTGGCCTTGTCGAGTTTGGTGCGGATTGATTCAGCCATGCGTGAGATATCGGCATCGCCTGTGCCGCTCAGATTGTCCAATGACTTAATGGTCTTATTGGTGATTTCCTTGGCGCGAGCCAAATCCATCAACGCCGACATTTCCTCGCGTTGCTGCTTGATCGTGTCAAGCTTCGCCTGCAACTTCAGCCGCGCATCGAGCAGCGACTTGTACTCTTTCTGCTCGCGCTCAAGCTGGGAGCCATAGGTTTCGGCCGTCGACTTGAGCGAGTTCATCTTCGATTGTGCCGCGCGCGCCAGGTCATCTTTGCCCTGGCTCAGGAACAGGTCGATATTGTGGTCAAGCTCCTGCTGCTGCTTGACATAGTCATCATGCTTGCGCTGTAATGTCTTCACCTGTCCGCCAACAGTCGCTGCGGCGTCTTCAAGCGCATCCAGATTGTTCTCCACATCGCGGACGTACTGATCGATAACAGCCATCGAGTTGGATTGGAGCGCCGAGTCCACCAGCGCGTGAAGATTTGCCTTAATAAGCGTCTGAACTTTGTCGATAAGTGAGGCCATATGGGATTCCTCCAAAACTGGTCGGTATAAATCAGAAATTTAGCAATGCACGTGAATACGAGTGCCTTTTGGACACGCCTTTGAAGATTATATCAGCCGCCCGCCGACTGTATGACTTTTCGCTGACAATCAACAAACAGATCACACCACCAACCGGCTATGCTATCAGGGATGCCGGTGGCATGGCGGTGGCGTTGTGCGAAGTCACGCTATTGAGAAGCACGAGCTGATCCGACAACAGGTTGCGCATGCGTTGCACCCTGGATGCTTCCACATCCTTGCCGTCCAGCAGCAGCATCAACGAATAGACAGTGCCAAGCGCCGTCAACGTATCTTCTAACTGCTGTCCCGTCGGCGCCTCAACAGAAAAATCCATGATCGGGAGACGGACAGTGTCCGGGTTCGCCGCCTCTTCGTCTTCAGGTGTAATAGTGGCGGTGGGGCTAGTAGCCTCAATTGGATCAGTGGGGTGCACTTCGTCAGTTGGCGCAGGCGATGGCGCGGGTGATATTGAACCTAGTGCCAGCCGGTACAACCCATTGACACACTCCGCGACCTGCCCCACTACAGGCGCCAATGCGTCGCGCCCCTGCACTGATGGGTATGCCCCTGCCAAGGCCTCGCTTCGCTCATGGTAGATCTGCGCCAGCGATACCAGAGCCTTAAAAACGGGGTTCTCAACCTTATTGGTATCATATCCGTCAGAGATGGCGCCTACTGGTTTTCGCTCAGTCTGATTGAGCGCATCACGCATATCATCCTGCTGTTTCGAACCGCCTGAGCGGCCGTTGAACCGGCCGAACACTAAATTCGGCAACTTCTTCCAGAAGGGGGTAACTTGTTGGTCGCTCATTGTCTTTGACTTATCAAATATCGGCCTGTTCTGGCCGCTGACCCTTATCCTGAAGGGAAGACTTAACCAGATTCGATTATAGCGCCGCATCTGTGATCGGCTGTCATTTTGTTGATATCGTATGGCGGGTTGATAATGAGAAGAATCCTGTTAATCTGGAACTTTCCGAGCCGGCAATCGTCTTTGTTGTTAGTGATGCACTGCGCATTGGTTCTAATCTGGAGGTTAAGACAATGAAAACTCGCTTGAATACGACGGCACAGTTGATGAGCGCGACGATCGCTAGCATGTTCTTACTTGTCATGACTGGGTGCAATAGCGCCGCGACGCCGTCTTCCATCATAAGTGACCAGGGAGTCGCGCCGCAACCTGCCAACGCGCCGGCACTGTCAAACTCGGAAAAGCCTACAGGTGGTAATTCAGCATCCGGTGATAAAGCTGCTTCTGCAGCGCTTACGGCGCGGCTGATTGTGCGGAACGCAACCCTGATCCTCATCGTCGATGATACGCAGAGCCGCGTCGACGCAATCACAAAACTAGCCTCTGACGCAGGCGGATACGTCGTCTCCTCCAGCAGCACAAAGTACGACGCCGGGCTGCAATCGAGACTCAGCCTGCGCATCCCTTCGGATAAGTTTGATGCCGCCATGAGCTCGATTCGCAAGCAGGCGGTTGAGGTGCGCGAAGAGACGATATCGGGTGAAGACGTCACCGCCGAGTTCACCGACCTGAGCTCGCAGCTGAAAAACCTCGAAGCGGCAGAGCTGCAACTGCGCGATATCATGAGCAAGACAGTGAAAACTGACGATGTGCTTTCGGTTTACAACGCGTTGACGCAGAAGCGCGGTGAAATCGAACAGGTCAAGGGACGCATGCAGTTTCTGTCCCAGTCCGCCGCGATGGCAACCATCAACATAACGCTGATGCCCGACACGTTAGCGCAACCTGTGCAGATCGCCGGGTGGCGTCCCGAAGGCGTGGCGAAATCAGCTATTGAGGCGCTAGTCGGCGCGCTTCAGGGCATCGCCTCACTGGTGATCTGGCTAGTGATTGTGATAATTCCAGTGCTCCTCATCCTCGCCAGCCCGTTTATCGCGCTCGGGTTGATTCTACGCAGACGCAACAAGCGCAAGAAGGCTCAACAGCAAACAACTACGCCAGCGGCGCCGCCTCCATCCCAGAACACAAGCAAGTAAACTCTTGTGCCAGATGGAACACTCCAACAACATGCTCAGACACGATATCGACAAGATGATCAGCGCCACGCTGCATGCCGTCGATCCGCGCTCAGCCGTCCAGCGACACTTGTGCCGGCAGGACGCCACACTCAGCCTGGATGGCAAGTTGTATGACCTGACTGCGTTTGATTCAGTCATCCTGATCGCCGTGGGCAAAGCGGCCGTGCCAATGGCGACTGCCGCGCGCGATATCGTGTCTGACAGACTAACCCGGGGAATCGTGGTCACTAAATACGGCCACGCTGACGCCGCCGCAGGATTGCTAAACGACCCTCGACTGACTGTAATTGAATCAGCGCATCCAGTGCCAGATGCCAACAGCATGCGCGCAGGACAACTGGTCAGCGAAACTCTGACCGGCCTGAATGCCCGGACACTCGTGATCGCATGTATATCGGGCGGCGCATCGGCCTTGATGATCTCCCCTTACCCCGGCATCCAGTTGCGCACCATGCAGGCGATCAACGATGCGCTCCTGAAGTGCGGGGCCGATATCACGGAGATGAACATCGCGCGTTCCCGACTCGAACGTCTGAAGAGCGGTGGGCTGGTGCAACTCGCTGCACCGGCGACAGTTATCGGATTGATCCTGTCCGACGTCATCGGCGATCCGCTCAATGTGATTGCATCCGGACTGACGAACCATCCTGCCGCGCACAACGTCCTTGTGGCAAACAACACGCAAGCGTGCGAGGCCGCGGCAGAACAGGCGCGCGCGCTGGGATACGCGGCGCGCATCGTCACGACGGAACTGCGCGGTGAAGCAGCAGAACGCGGGCGCGAAATCGCGTCAGCCATCCTGCGCGAACAACCCGGCACATGCCTGATCTACGGCGGAGAACCCACCGTCACCATACACGGCCCCGGCAAGGGTGGGCGCAACCAGGAACTGGCGCTGGCTGCGGCGCTGGCGTTTGGGCAGCACCCTGAATCGCCGGCCTGCCTCGTCGCACTGGGCACCGATGGCACCGACGGCCCCACAGATGCTGCCGGCGCACTCACGTTTCCAGACACACTAACGCGCGCGGCGGCACTCAAGCTGGACGCGTCAGCCTGCCTTGACGCCAACGATAGCTATCACTTTTTTGCCCCACTCGGTAACTTGATCATGACTGGCCCTACCGGCACAAATGTGGCCGATGTCGTCATCGCGCTCCGCCTGTAACCATGCGCGGTATGATGAGAGTATCTTTAAACGGGAACCTTAGAAACAGACACGCATGGTAAATGCAGACGACTTTAAGCTCATAATGCGACGGTGGGCCAGCACCGTCACTATTATTACGACCCGGACAAACAACGAGATTTACGGCTTAACCGCTACCGCATTCTCTTCCTTATCGGTGCAGCCGCCGATGGTGTTTGTGTCGATCTTCCGAAAGACACACACGCATCCGCTAATCGAGCAGAGCGGCATTTTCTGCGTAAACTTTCTTGCAGCGGACATGGCGCACATTTCAGATCGCTTTGCGGGACGCTATCCAAATGAAGATCGCTTTGCAGGCTTGAACTATCGCGTCGAAGCGACTGGCGCGCCCGTTCTGGCCGATGCCATCGCCTATCTGGACTGCCGAGTGATAGAACCACTCGTTACCGGCGATCACACTATCTTTATCGGGCAGGTCGAAGCCGGTGGTCTGCAGAAGCCCGATCAGGCGCCGTTGCTTTACTACATGGGCGCTTACCATACCATTGATAGCAAGGCTGAGTGAACAACAATGGGATTGAAAGACATACAAAGTGTTTTCGAACAGACCCGCAGCGAGGGCAGGCCAGCCTTCATGCCCTATTGGCCGCTGGGATATCCAGATCAGGAGACATCGCTGCGCGTGATCGAGGCGCTCGTTGCCGCAGGCGTGGACATGATCGAGGTGGGAGTGCCCTTCAGCGACCCACTGGCGGATGGCCCGGTCATCCAGCGCGCCAGCCAGATCGCGCTCGAGCACGGCATTAGTGTGCAAGGGTGCATCGACCTGGTTCGTTCGCTCAGGGACAAAGGCATCAAAACGCCCATGCTGGCAATGGGTTACCTCAATCCGCTGTTGGCTTACGGGGAAGAACGCTATGTCAGCGCATGGCAAGCAGCCGGCGCTGACGGGTTGATCATCCCTGATCTTCCACCCGAAGAGAGCGCCGATATCAGGGCCTATTGCGCCAAAAAGGATATCGCCCTGGTGCAGTTCACGTCACCGACAAGTCCGGCGAAGCGCTTAGCATTAGGCGCCTCCTATGCGACTGGGTTTGTGTATGTGGTTTCTGTCACAGGCGTCACCGGCGTGCGTGACAACCTGGCTGCCGGGCTGCGCGACTATGTGGAACGTGTCAAAGCGCAGGCGAACGGAAAGCCCGTCGCGGTTGGCTTCGGCATCAGCAAGCCAGAGCACGTGCGCGAGATCGGTCAGTACGCGGACGGCGTGATCATTGGCGCCGCACTCATTCGCGCCGCCGGTGACGCCCCTGACCCTGCACAGGCCGCCTACGACTTCGCGCGATCAATGATGGCGCCAGTGCGGAGTGCAACGTAAATGAAGAAAGATGGCTTAGTATTATTGGGCGCCGTCGTCGGCTCAATTATCGTGATGATCATCATTGGCCTGGGTCTCTCGATAGCGCCTAATCTACTGGCGCCGCCAGTGCCTACCCCTACCCCAGGCGGACTGGTCATCGATAACGTCCACCCCGCGCGCGACTTTGATCTGACAAATCAGTATGGCAAACCGGCTCATTTAAGCGACTACCGTGGAAAGGTGGTGCTGTTGTTTTTCGGTTACACGCACTGCCCGGACGTCTGCCCTTTGACGTTGTCCGAATTCAAAAGAGTGCGGGCCAAACTGGCTGAGACTTCCCAGGCATTGGTGGATAAAGTCGCCTTCGTCTTTATCACTGTTGATGGAGAACGCGACACGCCTGAAGTCATGCTCAATTACGTGAATGCGTTCGATCCCTCGTTTGTCGGACTGACCGGCGCCTCAGACCGTGTTGCCAATATCGGGCTGGATTATGGGGTAAAGTTTGAGAAGCAGAAACCAACCGGCACGCAAGCCAGTTACCTGGTTGCTCATACCTCTTTCACTTACTTGATCGACCCGCAGGGAAACTGGCGCATGGCCTATCCCTTCCAGACGCCGACGGACACGGTGGCCGGCGATGTGGCTCGTTTCGCCGCCAAATGAAATAAATGCGCGTCCAGCATCCTGTAAAGCCAGGGTGTTGGACGCGCGCATGCTCTATAGCGATCAGGCCATCTCGCGTGAGAGGTCAACAATATCGCCGAGAACGCCGGCGGCAGTCACTTCCTGACCGGCTCCTCGCCCGCTGATCGCGAGTGGATTTTCGCTGTAGAACTTTGTGCTGAAGACGACGATGCTGTCTGACGTTCTGATGCCGCCCAGCTTGCTTACCGGATCAGCGCCCACAAGCCCAACACCGCACCGGCCGTTTTCGACTGTCGCCGCATAGCGCAGTCTTCTGCCACCCTGTGTCAATGCGTTGGCGCGTAATGCCATGGAAGCATTGAGGCTGTCCACCTCATGCAGAAACGCATCCACCGACAGGTGATCCATCTCAGCCGGATAAAGCGACTCGACCTGCACATCGCTCATGTTCAACCGATAACCGACCATGCGCGCCAGAATCAATGCCTTGCGCGCCGCATCCAAGCCACCCAGATCCTGGCGCGGGTCAGGCTCGGTATAGCCGCGCTGCCTGGCGTCCCGAACTGCGTCACCGAAGAGAACGCCGGCTTCGAGTTGGGATGCAATAAAGCCCAACGTGCCGCTCAGCGACCCTTCGATGTGTTGAATTTCATCGCCGCTGTCCAGCAGAGTCCGCACGGTGGATATCACGGGGAGAGCGGCGCCCACCGTCGTTTCCCAACGCGCAGACCCTGCGGCAAAAACGTCATACCATGCCAGGTCGCCGGCCATTGGCAACTTGTTTGCCAGCACGACACCGCATGCTGCGCGCATCGCTGCCACAAGAAACGGCGCGGTAACATCGGTCGCAGTAGTGTCTACAACGATTGTCCCAGGTGCAAGATGCGAAGATGGTTGCACAGATCGCAGCGGCGCCTGCTCGACGCCCAACCGTCCGGAATGCGTCTTTGCTTCCAACAGGCGGTTCAGTTGTTCGTCACTCATGCCATCTGCCGCAAGAACAACACCGCTGCTATCAGCAATGCCATTCACGCTCAGGCGCAAGTGATTGCGCGTTGCATGAAGCTGTCGGGCTGCAATAATCTGGCGTGTTAATGCGCGACCAACACCTCCAAATCCCAGAAGAAAAATGGCGCGGCTCTTTATGTCAGTGGATGTTTGGCTCATAATTGTGAGTAAAATAAATCTAGGCTGTTGAAAGAGTATAATAGAGTTAATTGAATTAAGGTTACTCTATAAGAATACTTCATGTCATCACAAGCACTAAAATGGATTCCACTGGGAGGTCTGGGCGAAGTCGGCAAAAACATGATGATCTACGAATACGGGAACAATATCCTGGTCGTAGATTGCGGTCTCATGTTTCCCGAATCCGACATGCACGGCATTGACGCCGTCATCCCAGACTATTCCTATCTAAAAGATAAAAAGGATATCATCCGCGGGATAATTATCACGCACGGTCATGAAGATCATACCGGCGCTGTTCCCTATCTCGTCAAGGAATTTCCGGGCGTTCCACTGTATGCAACTCCGCTGACTAAAGGGTTGCTTGATGTAAAACTGCGCAGCGCCAAACTCGCAGACACCACCATCAACATGGTTCCAACCGATGCTGTATTAAACATCGGGCCATTTAATGTTGAGCTGTTCCGGATGAACCACAGCATCCCCGACAATGTCGGTTATGGCGTGACCACACCGGCAGGGCTGATCGTCCACAGCGGGGACTTTAAGTTTGACCACACCCCCGTTGACGGACACAAACCGGACTTCACCAAGTTGGCCGAGTTCGCCGGGCGCGGCGTCCTGGCATTGTTGTCAGACAGCACGAACGCCGAGCAGCCTGGGATCACGCCAAGTGAACGCGCCATCGAACCAGCGTTTGAGCACGTCTTCCGCGACGCCGACGGGCGCATCATTATTGCCACGTTCGCGTCGCTGATATCGCGCGTTCAGCAGGTGGTTAACATCTGCGAAATCTATGGGCGCAAGCTCTCGCTCGCGGGCACGAGTATGGTCGACAACGTAAAGATGGCTCAGAAAATGGGCTATCTGAGTATCCCCGACGGCATGCTGGTTCGCCTTGAAGACTCTGTGAGGATGAAACCAAACGAGGTCGCCATCATGGCAACGGGCAGCCAGGGCGAACCAAGCGCTGTGCTGGCGCGCATGGCTACCGGCAAGCACCCGGTTATCAATGTGATGAAGGGCGACACCATCGTCATATCAGCGCACTCAATACCTGGCAACGAGGAGTATGTCCATCGCATCATCAACCGGCTCTTCCAGAAGGGTGCGAACGTGGTTTATTCTCCGCTCGCGCGCGTCCACGTCTCCGGTCACGCTAGCCAGGAAGAACAAAAGCTGCTCATCAGCCTGGTGCGTCCCAAGTTCTTTATCCCGGTGCATGGCGAACTAAGGATGCTGAGGGCGCACGCGCGCCTGGCCACCGACCTTGGCATTCCCTCCGAGAATGTGTTTGTCGTGGAGAATGGCGTCCCAATTGAGTTTACCGACGGGGCGGCTAAGCAACTCGAACGCGTGCCGGGCGGTTATGTATTCGTGGATGGCAGCGGCGTCGGCGACATTGGACCCGTCGTCATTCGCGACCGTGAGGTGCTGTCTCGCGACGGGTTTATCCTGATGGTATTGCGCCGCGACGCCACTGGGCGCCTCAGCGAGACGCCGGAGTTAATTACGCGCGGCTTTGTTTACATGAAGGGGGCGGACTCACTGCTCAAGGCGATGTCGACCACCGTAAACGAAGCTCTGAAAAACGTCAACACCAGCACCAGCGAAACGACGATCAAGGACAAGGCATCCGAGGCGCTCAGCAAGTTTGTATACGCCGAAACCCGCCGGCGGCCAATGATCATCCCGGTCGTGGCGTAGAGGAAACCCAGGCAACCGTAGTTCCGAAGGAGCTCAAATGCGCGACATCCGCTTTACTGCGGGTGTCGCGTTTTTTATCCCCGTTACCCTACTGAGTGCCGCTATCACTGCCGAGCGAAAAAAACACAACTCCTATCCCCGCGCGGATGATCAGGTATTTCGGTTGCGCCGGATCAACTTCGATCTTGCGCCGAACCCGATAAATGAGCTCGTGCAAGCTGTCCTTGTCGCGCGCCATTCCCCACACTGCGTGGATCGTCGTTTCATAGTCACACACATCGCCGGGGCGCTTCGACAGGAACTTGAGTAACCGGTATTCTGTTCGGGAGAGGTTCGCGGGCAGGCACACCCCATCGCGCCAGATCGCTGCGCTTGGGCTGATCCAAATGCCTTTGTCTGTCGGAGGCGTCTCGCGGGTATTTGGAACGAACTGCTGGGCAGCAAACTGTTGATCCGTCACAGGCGAAGCGTCTGTGACGTTCAAGTCTTTAAAGACGAAGTCAAAAGAACTGCCAATCTGTATTCGGTCGCCCGCGCCCAGGACGACGCGTTGAGTGTGGATGATCTCTCCGTTGACCAGCGTGCCATTGCGGCTACAGTCTTCAAGCAGCCAGCGGCCCAGATCAAGAATCAATCTGGCATGCTCACGTGACACCTGCGTATCATCGGGCGCAACTACAATGTCCCCTTCCCCCGATACACCGCGGCCAATACGGATCAGCGGTAGATTTAACAGGATGCGGACATTTCCGGCGCCTTGCAACAGCGCAGCCTGGATAGGTTGTATAGTTTCTCGTTGACCAGTCATGCACTCATTTTACTATATCAACTCTATCCGGTTTCTAAGTATTACCGGGCAACCCCGAATGAATGCTTAACGCGCAGGAAGACCAAAAGATGCCGGTTCAGCCACACGACGCTGGAACAGCGTCCGGATGTTTCCCGCCAGATCGGGCGCTACCATGCTGACCAACATGAATACGCAACCCAGCGTTGCTAACGGTGTGAATACCTCGCCGAACAATGTCACACTGGCAATCGCCCCCCAGACTGGCTCAGTGCACAGGATCAGTGCTGCGTGTGAGGTGGGTGTATGGCGTTGCGCCCAAGTCTGCACCAGCAGGGCCAGAGCCGTGCCCAGTAAACCCGTGAAGGCGGCTGCACCCAGTGTGTCCACTGGAATCGCAGGCATGGGATGGTCAGCGACCACCGCAAAAAGTGCCGCCGCGCCAAAACACGATAGCGCCTGTAATGTGGCCATTGGCCTGGGGTCCAGGTCTTTGGGAAACAGCCCGACCATGACGATCTGCAACGCGAACGCAAATGCGCACAGAATTACCAGGATATCGCCGCCAGCGAAACTGAAAGTCAGGTCATGCCAGAACAGGAACATCAACCCCACAACAGAAAGCCCAATCGCCGCCCACATCATGGGGGTGATCTTACCCTTGCCAATAAATACCAGAATGAATGGGACGAGTGCGCCATACAAACCTGTGATAAAGGCGGCGCGTCCGGGCGCGATTGTCTGCAGCCCATACGTTTGAAGCGCAAAACCGGCGAAATTGACCAAACCGGCAAGCAACCCGGCGATCACCCACTTGCGAGGAATCGCGCGCAATGTGCGCCAGGTCAGAAGCAACAGGGCAACAGACGCGATGGCGAAACGAACCGCGAGGAATGAGAACACCGGGAAGCTCTCGACGGCGCCTTTGACCATGGGGAACGTGGCTCCCCAGATGATGGCGATCATCAGCAGTGACGCGTCCGCAAAAATACCTTTTCTAGTCATTACCTGTTGCCTCAGACTGATGTCTCGAAAAATCGAAAAAGCCGGCGTGTCATTGACACATCCGGCTCTCTACATGGAGAACGTAAACACTCCTGAAACGCAAAAAAGCCGGAGTGCAAACACTGCGCCCGGCTCTCAACGTGGAGAAATCAGCTTATGAAATTATGCTCAGTATAAAAGCATTTTCAAGACTGTGCAACCCCACATCTATGTTATAACATCCCCATGTCTCAAGCTGAAATACCGATCCGGGTCGACACAATACTCACCAACGGCTTCGTCATCACCATGGATGACAACTTTGCGTTATACCCCCGCGGTGCAGTCGCCATCAAAGCGGACAAGATCGTGGCTGTTGGCGAGGCAGAAAAGATCGAACGCACTTACCAGGCAACTGAAGTAGTCGATTGCAATAACCATGTCGTCATGCCTGGGTTGATCAACGCACACACACATGTGCCGATGACGCTGTTGCGTGGACTCGCCGATGACCTGCGGCTTGACGTATGGCTGTATGGCTATATGCTGCCGGTCGAACGAAATTTTGTGTCTCCAGAGTTTGTCGCGCTTGGCGCGCAACTCGCCTGCGCCGAGATGATTCGCAGCGGGGTGACCTGCGTCAATGACATGTACTACTATGAAGACTCGATCGCCGAGTCCATTTCAAAGTCTGGCATGCGGGCGCTCTGCGGCCAGACCATCATGCAGTACCCCACACCCGACGCCGGTTCCTGGGATGAAAGCCTCGTCAGCTGCGAGCAATTCATCCAGAAGTGGAAAGGGCACCCGCTCATTGTTCCAGTTGTTGCGCCGCATGCGCCATACACGTGCAGCGGCAACCTGCTGTTGCGCTGCGCCGAGATGGCGATCAAGTACGATGTCCCGTTACATATCCACATCAGCGAAACCTTCCAGGAAGTAGAGGATTCGCGCCGCGAACACGGCATGCCCGTAGTGAACTGGGTGAAGAAGAATGGCTTGCTCGAGGCCAGGGTCATCGCCGCACACTGCACTGCTATCGACCAGGGAGAAATGCGCACCCTGCAACGCGCCGGCGCAACTATATCCCACAATCCGACCGCCAACCTGAAACTCGCCAGCGGCGTCGCCAATGTGACGCAGATGCTGGCAACAGGCTTGCACGTAGGCATCGGCACAGACGGGCCGGCAAGCAACAACGACCTTGACCACTTTGAGGAGATGCGGCTTGTGGCATTACTTGCCAAAGGCAGCACGCGCGACCCTGTGGTCGTTCCGGCGCGCACGGCTATGGCGATGGGCACGATCGAGGGCGCGCGCGCTCTCCACATCGGCGATATGACAGGGTCGCTGGTTCCAGGCAAGCGGGCTGACATCATTGTGCTCAATATGGCTACACTGCACAACACACCGCAGTACTACAGCCTGTCGCGCAACCCGAACGGCGTCTATACACAAATCGTTTACGCCAGCAAAGGCAGCGACGTTCGCGATGTCTGGGTAAACGGGAAGTGTCTGATGCGCAATCGCACCCTGCTGACACTCGACGAATCCGACATCCGCGCGCGCGCCAACGCCGTTGCAGCGCAGATCAACACGTTCCTGATCGAGCGCGAGGGCGATGTATTGCGCAAACTGGCGGCCATTGGCGGCGTCCAGCAGGAAGAGTCGTTTGAGGTGCAGCTCAAGGCGCGCGTCGATGATCCAGCGCCTATTATTGCCAAGATCATAAATAACAGCGATTTCACAGTAGTGCGCAGTGTTCATTACAAGCAATACGACACCTACTTCCACTTTGATAGTGAGAACACACGCCTGCGTTATCGAGAAGATGAGCACATTGATGAAAGTGGGCAGATCATCAATAGCCGTTACAGGTTAACGCTTGTCGGCGCGCAGAAGGAACGAGAGTACCCCCACTCCATCCTCTTGTCGCGTTCGCGCTTCATCGCGCCGGCAGATCGCAGCCTGCGCTTCTACCGCGAGTATTTCAAGCCATCCCACGAAGTGCAGATTGAGAAAGACCGGTTGCGCTGGGAGATCCTGTACGACGATGACACCTTCTTTATCAATATCGATCGCATCGTCAAGCCCGAACAATCAGGCGCTTATATCGAGATAAAGAGCCGCACATGGAGCATCCGCGACGCAGAGCACAAGTCACAAGTAATCGGTGAAGTGTTGGCGCAATTTGGCATACTGGACGACGCCGTCATCCGGCATGAATATATCGACATCGTGATGGGCAAAGATCAGGCCGGCACAACAGCATAATTCAGCAGTTGAGCAGGGATTTGTGAGAAGCAGGCGCAATGACAAAATTTAGCACAGAAGAGGCACAAACAACGCTCGCGAAGTTGGAAGGGTGGTCGCTGAATGCGCAGGGCGAGATCACGCGCACTTTCGCGCTATCTGGATTTGTGCAGGCGCTTACATTCGTAAATGCTGTCGGGTTACTGGCCGAGGCAGCACAACATCACCCGGATATCACCATCAACTGGCGTCGAGTGACGCTGGCACTCACTACACATGATGCAAGCGGCTTGACCGATAAAGACATCAATCTTGCCGAACAGATCAATCGCCTCCCCATGATCTAGTCCCACAACTCACCCCTTGCAATTGCAAGGGGTGCGCGCGCCGTCTAAGCAGTAACGTTGATGTAGAGTTGCTCGCGGACGCTCATCACGTCGCGGCGCAACTGATCCTCTGACTCCAGCCGTTCCTTCACGCGCTCGATGCCGTGAATTACTGTGGAGTGGTCGCGTCCTCCTAGCAGCCCGCCGATTTCTGGCAACGACGCATCGGTTTCCTGCCGGATCAGGTACATAGCCACCTGTCGGGGCACAACAAGCTCTTTGTTGCGCGATGCAGACACCAGCTCCTGCAACGAGATGCTGTAGTACTTGGAGATAGTCTCGATCACTTGTGACGGCGTGATATGCGCCCGGCGCCCCACCAGGTCGACAAGTGTGTCGCGCGCGAACTGCACATTGATCACTCTACCCGTCATTTCGGATGTCGCAAGCAACCGAGTCAATGCGCCCTCGAGCTCGCGCACATTGCTCTGAACCTGTTTTGCCACAAACTCGATCACATCAGAAGGCAATATGGCGTTGCGCTGAGCCGCTTTCTGCTGCAGGATCGCAATGCGCGTCTCAAGATCAGGCGGCGCGATATCGGTCATCAACCCCCACTCGAACCGGCTGCGCAGGCGCTCCTCAAGCGTGACCATCATCTTAGGCGGTCGATCACTGGTGACGACGATTTGTTTGTTTGCGCTGTAGAGCGTATTGAAGGTGTGAAAGAACTCCTCCTGCGTGCTCTCTTTTCCAGCGATAAATTGCACATCGTCCATCAACAACATATCGACGTAACGATATTTGTTGCGAAAAGTCTCCGTGCTCTGCGAACGGATTGAGGCGATGAGTTCGTTCATGAATGTCTCGGATGTGACATAGAACGAAGTCAAACCGTGCAATCGCGCTGCGTGACCAATCGCGTGCAGAAGATGGGTCTTGCCCAGACCAGACCCGCCGTACAGAAATAGCGGGTTGTAGCGATCGGCCGGTTGCTCCGCAACGGACATGGCAGCGGCATGCGCCATTCGGTTGCCAGAGCCTACCACGAAGCTCTCGAAGGTGTAACGCGGATTCAAACCATCACCCTGCGCCCCAGGCGAGCGCGCGGAGTTACTCTGCGTATCGGCTTGTGATGCCGAAATATTGCGTACTGGTAATGTTGGCACTTGTGTAGCATTTGTATTCACCGGCGCCGCTGGCGACAGGCCATTCTGGGATATTGAGTTTTGAGTGATCAGGGTGAATGTTACATCCACACCGCGTCCCATGCGGTCGCCTAATGCCTTCTTAAGTTGACCCACCATGCGGTTTTCCATCCATTCCTTCACATATCCGTTTGGAACCCCGATGATGAACTGACCATCCTCATAAGTCACAAGGCGTGCCGACTTCAGCCAAGTCGTATATGTCCCGCGCCCTACGTTTATCTCGATCTCGCCAATCGCTGATTGCCATGCTTCTTCAGGTCTCATTTCTCTGGCTCCAGCATTAAAACTCAGTGATATGCCAGACAACCAATTGCATATGGACACATCACCTGTGGGACTCCTGATTTTACTCAACTGGACTTTTTAAGCAAGACAGTCGTTCAACCAAACCTTAAAAATAGATATCCTTTTAAGATAGTTATGCGCAAGGGCAAGACACAATTGGTTGCTTGCTTGTTATGAACAAGGCGCCAGGTTTGGTACAATCCTCATTATACAAATCAATCATTTTGCTGAGATAATTCGTGTTGATTCTTTTCGATTCCTTTCAATAACTGACTCTGACTTGGCTGACTCTGACATGATTGACTCTGACTATTGAGCCGTGTTAAACTAAATTATGCGCTTCCGGCTGAATAAACTCCTCGGCGCGCCGGTTGGCACTCGTCAGTACGAGCAGCTTGATCGTGGGCGCACCTGGCTAGATGACGAACTCCAGGTAGCATACCTGCGAGCAGATTTGACGTTTACCCGCACCAACGAAAGCATCCTTGTTGAAGGCAACATCGATTCAGCAGTTGATGTGCAGTGCGTGCGATCGATCGAGATGTTCGAACTTCCTCTGACCGTGTCACTTGACGACGTCGCCTTTTCCCTGCCAGGTTTCACACCGCCTGAAGAAGATCGCCGGATACGCGACGACGGCTACATCGACCTGACTGAGACAATCCGCGAACTCATCATCATGACCATCCCTATTAATCCAATCCATCCCAGATATCAGGATAACAACGCTCTTAATGACCTGGTGGATAAAGATGACGCTGAATGGCTGACCGTGAAATGGGCAGATCCAGATAAAAACGGGAAGGGCGAGCCGTCCTAAACAGCGAACGCACTGCCGAATTACACCATGAAAACACAAATCGATGAAGACCAGATTGTTGCTGCGTTGCTGATAAAGGCCGAAACACAAGGCTACGTCATCGTCGATGATATTCTCGAACTGCTGCCCGATCTTGAGGACAGCAGCGACCTCCTGGATCGGGTCATCAGCCTTTTAACCGATACAGGCGTTCAGGTGCAGGACCTGTCGGCTGATGACGAGGATGATGGCGATCTGTATTTCCTTGACGATGAAGAAGAGGAAGAGGAGGAGAGCGACGACGTAGCCGCGATCAGTTCTGACGACAGCATCGGGCTATATCTGCGCGAAATGGCGCGCGTGCCACTCCTGACCAATGCAGAGGAGATCAAACTCGCCCGCAAGATCGATCACGCCGCGCGCACAAAAGTGCGCCTGGAGTCGACGGAACGCACACTCAAGCCGGATGAGATAGAGAAGCACAACCTTATCCTTGAGGACGGCCGCCTGGCGCGCGATCATTTGATTAAAGCGAATACGCGTCTCGTCGTCAGTATCGCAAAGAAGTATATGGGCCGTGGCGTGCCATTCCTGGACTTGATTCAAGAAGGCAATCTCGGCCTGATGAAAGCAGTCGAGAAGTACAACCATAAACTCGGCTTTCGCTTCAGCACCTATGCGACATGGTGGATTCGCCAGACGATTACGCGCGCCATTGCCGACCAGGCGCGCACTATTCGCGTGCCAGTTCACATGAGCGACCGCATCCGTCGCCTGTACAAGACGGCGCATGAAATGGAGCAGGCGCTGGGGCGCAAACCGAATCCCAATGAAATCGCGGCAGAACTGGGCATTGAACTGGCAAAAGTCGAATGGATGCTGAAAGTGTCATGGCGACCGCTCTCGCTGGAACAGCCCGTCGGTGAGGAAGAGGACAACGAGTTTGGCTCGTTTATTGAGGATGAGACCACGCCATCGCCTTCACAGACGGTATATGAAGGCCTTCTCCATGACAAAATCGAGCAGGTGCTCTCCAGCCTGACGCCGCGCGAGCAACGCATTCTGCGATTGCGCTTTGGCCTGGTCAATGGAAAAAGTTATACGCTCGAAGAAGTGGGACAGAAGTTCGGGCTGACGCGTGAGCGCATCCGCCAGATTGAAGGGCGCGCACTGCGCCGCCTGCGCCATCCTGTCCGCAGCCGTCAGCTCAAAGATTTCTTAAAATAACATGCGAACTATCACATATAGCGATGCAATCAACGAGGCGCTCCGCGAGGAAATGGATCGCGACCCCAATGTATTCATCATTGGCGAAGATGTCGGAACGATGGGTGGAGTGTTCGGCGTCACGAGCGGCCTGCTCAGCAGGTTTGGCGCGGCGCGCGTCATCGATACGCCCATCAGCGAGGCTGGCATCATTGGCGCCGCGCTTGGCGCGGCAATGATGGGCATGCGCCCGGTTGCCGAAATCATGTTTGGCGATTTCCTGGGTTGCGCCGGCGACCAGTTGATCAACCAGGTTGCCAAAGCCCGCTACATGAGCGGCGGCAAGGCGCGCGTCCCGCTGACCATCCGCGTTGCCACCGGCGCGCCAGGCGCTTCTGCCGCACAGCACTCACAAAGCCCTGAGTCATGGTTCATGAATATCCCCGGGCTGAAAGTGGTGTGTCCCAGCACGCCTGCCGACGCGAAAGGACTGCTGAAAACTGCGATTCGGGGTGAAGACCCAGTGTTGTATTTTGAGCACAAGATGCTGTATGCCGAAAAGGGCGCAGTGCCGGATGAGGACTTACTGACGCCGTTCGGATGCGCCGGCATTTTGCGCAAAGGGAGCGACGTGACCATTATCGCCATTGGAAGTATGGTGAAGCACGCCCTGAGCGCGGCGGAGAAACTCAGCAGCGGCCCCGCGCCAATATCATGCGAGGTCATCGACCCGCGAACACTCGTCCCCCTTGACGTGCCCACGCTGGTAGAGTCCGCAAAGAAGACCGGACGCGTCGTCATCGTGCACGAAGCGCATAAGCGCAGCGGCCCGGGCGCAGAGATCGCGGCCATCATCGCCGAGGAAGCCCTGGATTACCTCGACTCGCCGATCGCCCGCGTGGCGGCGCGCAATGTCCCGCTGCCCTACTCCCCCGCACTCGAGCAATACGTGCTCCCGAATGAAAACGATATCGTCCGCGCCGTCAAAGCGCTTTATAGATAACCTCCTGTTCATCTTATGGATATATCAAACACCCTTTCCGATGAACGCAAACAAACCGTTATCGAAGTCGCACAGAGCCTGATCCGCGCGAAAAGCCTGGCTGGCGAGGAAGGCGCAGCAGCGCAGGCAGTGATCGCTGCGATGCGCGCGCTCAACTACGATGACGTGCGCGTCGACGAACTTGGCAATGTTGTGGGAAGTCTCCGCCCGACACAACCCCCGACAAATTCCAATGGCGCATTGATGTTTGATTCGCATATGGACACCGTCGCCGCGGCTGGCGCCTGGACAAAGGACCCGTTTGGCGGTGAGGTCAGCGACGGCAAGCTATGGGGACGCGGCGCATCCGACATGAAAGGCGCTCTGGCTGCCAGTATCTGCGGCGCAGCATTTGCCAAACAGGATGGCCGGCTGAAGAACACCATCTTTGTATCAGCCTCGGTAAACGAGGAGCAGATCGAAGGGCTGGCGTTCGCCGATGTGCTTGCCGCGTATCATCCGGCCCGCGTCGTGATTTGTGAGTCCACCGGGCTAAAACTCAACCTGGGCGGTCGCGGTCGCGCCGAAGTATTCCTGACCGTCAAAGGTATTCCGGCGCACGCCAGCACACCTCACCTGGGCGTCAACGCGTTGAAGAAGATGGCGAAGCTGATCCTCGCCTTGAACGAGTGGCAGCCGCCGTTTGATCCAGTGCTTGGCTATGGCATTTTCGAGCCTACTGAAATCATCAGCAATCCATATCCCAGCGTCTCAGTTCTCCCGGACCGCTGCCGCGTGCGCAGCGACCGCCGTCTGCTGGCGGGCGAAACCGAGAAAGACGTACTCGACCCGATCCGCGCGATCATCGAGAAACTGCACGCCGAAGACCCCACGTTGAATGCCGACGCGGAGATCGATACAGAAACGATTCGCGCGTACACAAGCGCGACGCGGACGATGCTCAAGTTCCAACCCGCCTGGAAAATGGCGCTAGACGACCCGTTTGTTCTGACCTGCCGAGAGGCTTTGGGCGATCCCGTGATCGGCTACTACTCGTTCTGCACCAACGCATCGCGCAGCTCTGGACTTCTGGGCATTCCAACGGTTGGCTTTGGCCCCGGCAGCGAACACCATGCCCACATCGCCGACGAGTACTGCGAGCTTGACCAATTGTGGGGCGCAGCACAGGGATACTATGCAATCAGCAGCACCTGACGGGTTTTCGTCACGCGCATCATGCTTGACGGGTAGAAAACCGCTCGATCAGCTATCTCGCAAAGAGTCACGCAATCGCCTCGCTTACTGCCCCGATACAGACCCGAAGCAGGAGTGAGGTAACCCTATGCGCGCGTTGGTATTGACAGACAATTTAGCATTTGAATCAGACCGGCCAAACCCGGCAGGCGCCCCGGGTGAGGCGTTCGTGAGGGTAACTACTGCGGGTATCTGCAACACGGATATCGAGTTAACCAAAGGGTATATGGGTTTCCGGGGCATACCTGGCCATGAGTTTGTGGGCGTCCTTGTGTTTGATCAAGAAGCAGCGCTTGGCAACAGCGGTTTCGCGGCGGGCGACAGGGTCGTGGCTGAGATTAACTGCGTCGCGCCAGAATCGCCTTCCCGCGATTACTTCTCGCGCGCACAGGATCCTGAGCGCACAACGATTGGCATCGACAGGCACGACGGCGTGTTCGCCGACTATGCCAGCGTGCCCATCGCCAACCTGCACCACGTGCCTGATGAGCTGAGCGATGCTGAAGCGGTGTTCGTCGAGCCGCTCGCGGCTGCCTGCCAGATCCTTGAACAAGTGCACATCAAAACGACCGATCGTGTCGCAGTCATCGGCGACGGCAAACTCGGGTTATTGTGCGCACAGGTGCTGGCAACCACGGATTGCACACTGACAGTCTTCGGTAAACATGCCGAAAAACTGGGCATCCTGCAGCGGAGAGGCATTCCCACACTGCTTTCGGATGAGTGGGATGGCAAACGCAACTTCGATATAGTGGTGGAGTGCACAGGCGCCGCAAGCGGGTTCGATCAGGCGCGCCGCATGTTGCGCCCGCGCGGGACACTGGTATTGAAGAGCACCTTTGAAGGACTGACACCCGCAAACCTGACAGCGTTGGTTGTGGATGAAATCAACCTGATCGGTTCCCGCTGCGGGCCGTTTACCACGGCATTGCGCCTGCTCGAAACCAAACGGGTTGACGTGACGCCGTTGATCAGCGCCCGGTATTCATTGAACCACGCACTGGCAGCCTTCCAGCATGCCCGGCAAAAAGGCATCTTGAAGGTGCTTCTGGAAATGTGACCGACCGACCGACGGGTGTCGCCTCGCGCGCGGGTCTACAATGATGACGACTCTGATTATGACAACATATCAAACGCGAAAAGATAAGGAATATATGGCAGACAAAGTGCAATGGATTCGCGACGAATTGGACGGCCTGCGGCAACAAGGGCTCTATAACAACATTCGCACCATCGAGTCCGCTCAGGGCGCATGGTTGACGGTTGACGGCAAACATGTGCTGAACTTTTGCTCCAACAACTACCTGGGATTGGCAAACGACCCGCGTCTCAAGATGGCGGCACAAAGCGCGATCGAGAAATACGGCGTGGGGCCGGCAGCCGTGCGCACCATCGCCGGGACGCTTGACCTGCATCGCAGGCTTGAGGAGCGTCTCGCAAAGTTCAAGGGCGTGCCGGCCACGATCTCGTTCCAGTCCGGTTTCACCTCAAACCTCGCCACAATTACAGGGCTGGTGGGCAAGGAAGATGTCATCTTCTCCGACGAACTGAACCACGCCAGCATCATCGACGGCGCGCGCCTGTCGGGAGCGCGCATCATCCGCTACGGCCATAATGACGCACAGTCGCTGGAGGATCAGATCAAAGCAGCGGGCGCCCATCGGCGCGCGCTGATCATCACCGACGGCGTATTCTCGATGGACGGCGATATCGCTCCGCTGCCCTCCCTCGTTGAAGTGGCCGAGCGCCATAGCATATTGCTGATGGTGGATGATGCCCACGGCGAAGGCGTGATGGGGCATGGCGGTCGTGGCATCGTCGATCACTATGGATTGCACGGGCGCGTGGACATCGAGATTGGCACGCTCTCGAAGGCTTTTGGCGTGGTGGGCGGTTATGTTGCGGCCAGCAGCGAGATCGTGGAATGGTTGCACCAGCGCGGCCGCCCATTTCTCTTCTCCAGTGCGATGACCGCCGCCGACGCTGCCGCGTGCCTGGCCGCGGTCGACATCCTCGAAGCCTCCACAGAGCGCGTCGACAAGTTGTGGAATAATACGCGTTACTTCAAGGCCGGAATGAAGACGCTCGGTTTTGATATCGGTCATAGCGAAACACCGATCACACCGGTCATGCTCGGCGAGGCCGCCCTGGCGCAGAAATTCTCGCGCAGCTTGTTCGAGCAAAGCGTTTTTGCAATGGCCATCGGATTCCCGACTGTTCCGAAAGGAAGGGCGCGCATCCGCGTGATGATCAGCGCTGCGCACGCCGAGTCGGATCTGGATCGCGGTCTAGAAGCGTTTGCAACCGTCGGGAAATCCCTGGGCGTTATTTAAGATGTTGCTTTGAATTCTTTAGAATAGAAAATCCAACAGGATAAGGTAGTCGCAGTGAGAATATCACAGAGCAGCGAATCCCTGCTGAAAGCGGCGATTGGCAAGTGGTTGCGCGTCGTCAGGTTTGATGCGCAACCCGAACTCTCCAACCAGCTATTGCAACTCGGTCTACTCCCCGGCGATTGCGTGCGCGTTACGCGTGAAGCTCCGCTTGGCGGCCCGCTCCTGGTTGAGTTCAACGGACGTTCCGTTGCGCTGGGCCGGGATGTGGCGTCGACCATCATCGTCGAGGAGGGTGAATGCGTTTCGCTCTGATAGGACAACCCAACTGTGGCAAGAGCACGCTGTTTAACCAGGTTGCAGGATACAAGGCCGAAACCGGGAACTTCTCCGGGACAACCGTCACCTTTACAGAGAGCAAAGTGCGCGTGCTGGGCGAAGTGGTCGAACTGGTCGACTTGCCCGGCACCTATACGCTTGCCGGGATGAACCCAGCCGAGCGTGAAGCACTGGCCTACCTGACAGCTCGCCAGGTGGATGTCATCATCAATGTCGTGGACGCTTCGCACCTCATCCAGGGGTTAAACCTCACGCTTGAGCTGATGGAGCTAAACATCCCGCTCGTCGTCGCGCTGAATATGATGGACGACGCCGCCCGGCTGGGGATGAAGATCAACGGGTTACAGTTGCAGCAGATGCTGGGTGTGCCGACGCTTCCCATCGTCGCCAACAAAGGGCGCGGTATTAAGCCGTTGTTCACAACCGCGATGGAAACGGCGCGCAGTCGCCAGCCACCAGAACGCCAACGCTACAACCAGGACATCGAGGACGCAATAAGCGCGACAATGGCGAGCATTGATGGTCAGTTCGCCCCACTCCATCCAGAAATGGTCGCCATCAAACTGCTCGAAGGCACGCCACAGTTGATTGAACAGGTGGAGAAAAAGCTGCCCGGGTTGCTCCCACACGTCCAGGCGACGCAGAAGGCCATCGAGATGGCGCACGGGCAACAAGTCGGGTTTGTCTTCAACTCCGAGCGCCGCAACCAGGCCGCGCTCATCGTGCACACCGTGTTGCACCAGGGAGAGCGATATCTCACCTGGCGCGACCGGATCGACGACTTCCTGCTCCACCCGCTCCTTGGGTACGTTGGCCTGGTCGTCATCATGCTGATCTTCTTCCAGGGTGTGTATGGCTTTGGGAGGCTGGTTGAACCGCCGTTGCTCGCGATACTCGATGGCCTGACGGCTTTCGTCATTACGCTCGTCGGCACAGGGACTCTCGTCTCACAGATCGTCACAGGGCTGCTGCAGGGCATCACCGGCGGCGTCGCGATTGTCCTGCCCTATCTTCTGCCGTTCCTAATCGGCATGGGCATCCTCGAAGACATCGGTTACCTGCCGCGCATCGCCTTCCTGATGGACGCGTTGATGCACAAACTTGGGTTGCATGGCAAGGCCATCGTCCCGTTCATCCTTGGTTACGGGTGCAACGTGCCCGCCGTCATGTCGACGCGCATCCTTGAGGAGAAGCGCGACCGCTACCTGGCAGCCGCCCTGGCAACACTCGTGCCGTGCGCCGCGCGCCTGGCAGTGGTGTTCGGCCTGGTCGCCTTCTACCTGGGCCCGGCGCTGGCGCTTCTGATCTACCTGTTCAATCTGTTCGTCATCGCGGTCACCGGCAAACTACTCTCGCGACTGCTCCCGCTCGACAGCCCCGGGTTGATCCTCGAAATGCCCGTCTACCGGCTGCCCACGCTGCGCACGGTTGTCCAGAAAGCCTGGTTCCGCGTGCGCGAATTCATCGTCGAAGCCTGGCCCGTGCTGATCGTCGGCAGCATCGTGTTGTCGCTGCTGGCATACTTCAACCTGGCGTCATATTTCGACATCCTGGGGCGACCGATTACCTGGGCGTTGGGGTTGCCACAACAGGTCGGCGTGCCGTTGATCTTTGGCATCCTTCGGAAAGAGTTGTCATTGATCATGCTGGGACAGGCGTTGGGCAGCACCAACTTCGCATCCGTCCTGACTCCTGTGCAGATGATTACCTTCAGTGTATTCGTGGTCTTTTACATTCCGTGTCTGGCGACGCTGAGCGTGTTGCGCCGTGAATTAGGCACAAAGGCAATGTTCAGCATAGCGGGTATCACGATCGTGATCGCGTTCATCGCGGCATTGATTGCCAGGATCATCGGGGTGATTGCATTGCCGCTGATTGGAATATAAACGGAGCATAAGCAAGGCATATGGCTTTTCGCAATCTACGTGAGTTCGTCAGCGCGCTTGAAGAGCGCGGGGAACTGATCCGCATCAAGACCGAGGTCGATCCCGATCTAGAAATCACCGAGATCACCGACCGCATCTCAAAGGGGCCGGCGTCGCAAAACAAGGCTCTGCTGTTCGAAAACGTCAAGGGCAGCACGATGCCGGTACTGATCAACGCCTTCGGCAGTGAAGCGCGCATGGCACTCGCCTTGAACGTCGACGTGCTGGACGACCTCAACCAGAACCTCGCCAAAGTCATCGACTTGCGCCTGCCGCGCGGTCTTGGCGCCACGCTCAGCCGCGCCGGAGATATGTTCGACGTGCTGCGCTCAGTGGGGCTCAAGCCAAAGATCGTCAGCAAGGCGCCGGCACAGGAAGTCATCATCACCGAGAATCCCTCGCTGTCGATCCTTGGGATGCCGATCTTAAAATGCTGGCCTGCCGATGGCGGTAAATACATCACGCTCATGCAGGTCATCACGCGCGATCCGGCGACGGGCACGCGCAACGTGGGCATGTATCGACTGCAGGTGCGCAATGAACACTCGCTCATGATGCACTGGCAACGCCACAAGGGTGGCGCCGAGCACGAGCGCGTCGCGCAGGAAACGCACAAGCCGCAAATCCCGTGCGCCATCGTGCTGGGCGGCGACCCGGCATCCATGTGGTGCTCATCGGCCCCCTTGCCCCCGAACATCGACGAGTATCTGCTCGCTGGATATCTGCGTGGCAAAGCTGTCGAGTTTGTCAAGTGCGTCACGCAACCCATCGAAGCGCCTGCCGAAGCCGAGATCGTCATCGAGGGGTATGTCGACCCGAACGAACATGAAACCGAAGGGCCGTTCGGCGACCACACCGGCTACTACACCCCGGCTGATCAGTTCCCGGTCTTTCATGTCACGGCAATCACGCACCGCAAAGATGCCATCTATCCCACAACCGTCGTCGGCATCCCGCCGATGGAAGACTACTGGATGGGCAAGGCGACCGAGCGGTTGTTCCTGCCGTTGCTGCGCCTGTTCATGGGCGAGGTCGTCGACTTCAACATGCCCGCCGAAGGCGTCTTCCACAATCTGGTGATCGTCTCGATCAAGAAGCGCTTCCCCGGGCATGCCCAGAAGGCGATGTTTGGCATCTGGGGACTGGGGCTGTTGATGCTGAGCAAGGCCATCGTCGTCGTCGATGCCAACGTGAACGTGCACAACCTGAGCGAAGTGGCCTGGCGGGTGCTAGGGAACGTCGACTGGAAACGCGATGTGACGATCGTTGAGGCCGCCGTCGACCAGCTTGACCACTCGGCCATGCGCAACTCCTTTGGCGGCAAGATCGGCATTGATGCCACCGCCAAAGGCCCAGGCGACAACCACACGCGCGGCTGGCCGGACGAAGTCCAGATGGATCAAGCGATCAAAGACAGGGTCACCCTCCGCTGGAAGGAGTACGGACTGCTGTAGGGGCAAACCCTTGCGGTTGCCGGTCTGAAACAAATGAAACAACTCAAAGCCTTTCTCGACCTGATCAAGTTTGAGCACACCATATTCGCCCTTCCGTTTGCCTATCTGGGCATGGTTCTGGCGGCGAACGGCCTGCCCACATTCGCACAGTTCTTCTGGATCACCGTCGCGATGGCGTCGGCCCGCACGCTTGGGATGAGCTTCAACCGGCTGGCCGATCGCACCATCGACGCGCGCAACCCGCGCACCGCCAGCCGTCCGATACAGACCGGCAAGATAAGCGTTCGCACGGTCGTCATCGGCGTGATCGTCTCGTTGCTGGTGCTTGCACTGGCTGCCTGGGCACTCAACCCGCTGACGCTCATGCTACTGCCGGGCGCCGTGATCTTCCTGCTGGGTTATGCCTACGCAAAACGGTTCACCTGGCTGTCGCACTTCATCCTGGGCTTTACCGATGGGCTGGCGCCAATAGGGGCATGGGCAGCAGTGCGCGCATCAGTGTTCACGGCGCAAGACCTGCCCGCGTGGCTGCTGTTATTCGCGCTCACCTTCTGGATCGGCGGTTTCGATTTGATCTACGCCTGCCAGGATACCGAATTCGACCGCGCGGAGCGCTTGTACAGCATCCCGGCCAAGTGGGGCAACAGGGTCGCCTTGTTACTAGCCAAGATAAGTCACGCCTTCACCATCATCCTGCTGGCGGGTGTGGGAGTTGCGATGGGGCTTGGAATCATCTACTGGATTGGGCTGGCGGCCGTCATTGCCTTACTTGCCTACGAGCACTCACTGGTCAAACCGACCGACCTTTCAAAGGTAAACGTCGCGTTTTTCAACATTAATGGCTATATCAGCATCACGATCTTTGTGGCGACCTTAATCGCCATTATGCTCCGTTAATGCCCGCCTCAGCAGTAACCTATTCTGTTGTACTATCATCTCTCCTCTTGCCGCAAAAAAAGTGTTGTTTCAAGTTCATTGCTTTGAATCCTTTAGGATTGTTCTGAATCCTTTAGGGCGTATTGTCATAAGTATTATCAGGAGTTACCAAGATGTTTCGCAAACTCGTTTCGTTAAGTATTGTTCTCAGCACATTGCTTGTCGCCTGTGCGCAAACGCCGGCAGAGACGCCGACGCTTAAGATCGGCCTGCTCCCCGTGCTCGAAGCGCTACCGCTCTTTGTGGCCGATAGCCAGGGCTATTTCAAGAATGAAGGCATCACGGTTGAATTCGTCCCAGTAGCCTCCGCAGCCGAACGCGACCAGTTGATGCAGGCCGGCCAGATTGATGGCATGATCAACGACCTGGTCTCTACGGTCCTTTACAACAAGGATACCCAGAAAATCAGCGTGGTCCGCTTCGCGCGCACCGCCACCCCCGATTCGGCGCAGTATTCCATCTACGCCACCAAGGACAGCGGGTTCAAAACCGCCGCCGACCTTAAGGGCGTCGAAATCGGAATCTCCGAAGGCACCGTGATCGCTTACGTGACCGACCGTCTGCTCAAACTGGAAGGATTGGCGACGGGAGACATCAAGACTATTCCAGTCGTCAAGATCGCAGACCGAATGCAGTTGCTGGATCAGGGCAAGATTAAAGCCGCCACCCTGCCCGACCCTTATTCGTCATTGGCCGCTCAGGGCGGAGCAATCCTGATCGCCGATGACAGCAAGCACAACGAGATTGGCAACAGCGTGCTCTCATTCAGCACTGCAACGATCAAGGCTAAACCGAACACGGTTAAGAAATTCCTGTCCGCACTCGAGAAAGCCATTGACGATGTCAATGCCACGCCGACCAAGTTTGAGAACGTGTTGAGCGACAAAAAGCTCATCCCCACACCACTCGTCGGCAAGTACAAACTGCCAAAGTTCCCGAAGGCCTCCGTCCCCACTGAGGCGCAATTCGCCGATGTTCAGGACTGGATGAAGGGTAAGGGGCTTCTCGTCAACACCCTCACATACGAAAAGCTGGTCGACGCGACACTATTGCCCAAATTGCCTTGAGTCCTTTAGGATAACGATGATCGAGTTCCGCGACGTCAGTTTCGCTTATCCTGCCAGAAAGCCACTCTTCGAGGGGTTCCGCTGGACCGTTGCGCGCGCCGAAACCTGGGCCGTGATCGGCGCATCGGGCGGCGGCAAAACCACCTTGCTCATGATGCTGGCAGGCCTGCGGCAACCTGTGAGCGGTCAGGTCGTGATCGACGGACAGGTGATTGTGCGACCGCGTCCACGCACGGGGCTGGTGCTACAGGAGTATGGCCTATTGCCATGGGCGACCGTCGCGGAGAACGCTTCGCTTGGGCTAAAACTGCGCAACTACTACGGCCCAGACGGCCGGCATGCGCCCGCAGACCACACTGTGGCGCCGGAAAATGAGATCGTAGACTTCTGGCTCACCCGCCTCGGCATTGGGGCCATCCGCCAGCGTTACCCCGGTCAGATATCCGGCGGTCAACGCCAACGCGCAGCGATCGCGCGCACATTGGCGCTCGAACCCGATGTGCTGCTGATGGACGAACCGTTCGCCGCCCTTGATGCGCCGACGCGTGAAGACTTGCAGACGCTGACGATGGAACTGCAACAGGAGCAACACCTGACCCTCGTCGTTGTGACGCACAACATTGAGGACGCCGTGTTCCTGGGGCAAAAAATTCTGGTGCTGGGTGAGCCGCCCCACAAGACGCCGGTCGTGATTACAAACCCGCTGGCGGGTTCGCCCGATTACCGCGCACAGCCGGCGTACTTCGAACAATGCGCCGCTGTGCGCAGGCGCATGACTGCGCCTGCGCAGCAGATCGGGCCATAACCCACGCGCTATTCAACTTATAGCAATGTGCAATAGGGCGCCGCACACCCCATTTTTCACCGCCGATCACGCTCAGTGAACAGGTTGCAGCACGAACAGATCAACCACTTCCCGTATCTGAGAAGAGATGCCGGCGTCGGGCTTCTGCAACGCTGCTGTCGCCAATACGAGGATATCGGGGGCAACTTCCTGATACATTCTGAGCCAACGGCGCACTTTTTCCGGGCTGGCCTCTATGCCTTTCAACACCTCTGCTTCGAGACGATGCGCCGTTTCATACAACTCGGGTTTATCGACATTGGGCTCATCCAATCGACGCTCGATCTCATGGTAAACCGGCTCAAACAACCAGTCCACATGACGAGCGTGTGCCTCAATGCTGGGTGCCGCTGTTGCGCTGACATCGTGGTGCACATGGGGCTTGTGCACTTGCATACCGCAACTCGGACAATAACTGGCATACACGGGCAGTTCTAACTTACAGTTTCGACATACCATGGCTCTTTCCTCATTCGCTGCCAAACGTCCTGGTTCGCAGCACATTGAAAGCTACGACGATGACAACTCATCACCGTCTATTGAATAATGTAGCGATTTCATGGGGATTGTCAAGCGCGCAACGCGCGCGCAAGCGCGTCCCGGCGATAATAGGAACGTATGCAACGACGCGACCTGATCATCACAACGATCCTGTTTCTGCTGTTCTGGCAGTTGCTGGCGATGCTCGTGCACCGCGATATCCTGCCGACGCCCATTCAGGTCGTCAGCGCCATCGTGACACAGTTCAGCGCGTTGGCGTCTCACTTCATCGCGAGTGCGTTGCGCGTGATCGTCAGTGTCATCATCGCCATCTGTCTTGCCGTGCCTGCCGGTCTTGCGATGGGACAGATGCCGCGGCTGAACCGCATCTTCGCGCCGATTGCCTACATCCTGTACCCCATTCCGAAAATCGTCTTCCTGCCAATCGTGTTGCTCTTCTTTGGCGCGACCGACTTCAGCAAGGTTTTGATGATCGTGTTGATCCTTTTCTTCCAGATTCTGGTGCCCGTGCGCGATGACGCAGCCAGCATCCGGCCTGAAATTCTCAATTCGGTGAAGTCACTTGGCGCCGGACGCCGCGCCCTGTTCCGCTTCGTCTATCTGCCCGCCTCGATCCCGGCGGTGCTCACCGCAGTGCGCCTGAGCATCGGCACCGCTGTAGCCGTCTTGTACATCACCGAAACCACCGCCACAGTTCTCGGTCTCGGTTATTACATCTTCCTGAATGCAAGCACCCTGTTTGAC